>Ga0187858_10005345_pt1 | contig 11756 bp, 7 predicted proteins | sample June2016WEW_8_15_FD_133015 | JGI IMG/M metagenome (GOLD analysis project Ga0187858, IMG submission 133015) | Peatland microbial communities from SPRUCE experiment site at the Marcell Experimental Forest, Minnesota, USA - June2016WEW_8_150 | ecosystem: Environmental > Terrestrial > Soil >...
ATGCTGGATGATTATGGCTGCGAGCCCGACGAAGAGCAGCAGGTGGCCCACCTTCTCATGTACGCCAACGAGCTCGACATCGAAGGGCTCCTCAGCGTGACAAGCAAGCACCTAAAGCCGCCGGCGCAGCCGCTCCGGCCCGACTTGGCTCACCGGCTCATTGAAGGATATGCAAAGGTATATCCCAACCTCCAGCTCCATGCAACCGGCTGGCCCACACCGACCGATCTGCATAGCGTCGTTGCGACCGGGCAGGCATTTTACAGTATGGCGGACGTCAGGTTGGGCAACTCCAGTCCCGGCTCAAAACTCATCGTCCAAGCCCTCGACAAGCCCGATCCGCGGCCTATTTGGATCGTCGTCAATGCGGGCTCCAACACGCTTGCGCAGGCGCTGGTGGACTTTTGCGCCACCCACACACCATCACAGACCCGCGCAGCCATCGCGAGATTGCGGGTATTTGACAACGGCGCACAAGATGACGCTGGCGCATGGATCTGCCACCAATTTCCGCTTATTCACTGGCTCCGTTCTAACGTGCAGACATATGCCTACGGTGGCCCCGGTCCGGGTGACCCCGCCGGTTTCGGCCCGCACTATTGGCATCCCTACGCTTATTCCGCGGAGGGTCAGCGCCAGTGGATGCGAGAACACGTGCAGACCAACCATGGCGCGCTCGGCGAGTTGATTCCCGACCGGTGTTGGCCAAACGGCAACTCGACCATCGTGGCCTTCATGGAGGGCGGCGGCACGATCCCCTTCCTCGGCTTAGTCAACAAGGGTCTGTTCGACATCGACCATCCATCGTGGGGTGGGTGGGGTGGTCGGTTCACCGCGGAAAAGGTTCCCGATTACTGGTCGCGCTATGACGACATCCGGGTCGAAGAAAGGTCGGTCGCCCCTTTCTTCACCTATCGCGAGGCGAGCGATGTCTGGACCGATCCGCAGGACGGCACCGTTTACGAAGGCGTTTGCGTGCCCGTGTGGCGCTGGAGGGCGGCGATGTATGCCGATTACATTTGCCGGATGGATTGGTGCGTGAAGCCCTACGCGGCGGCCAATCACAACCCCGTCGCAGCTTTCGATGGCGATACGAGCCGCACCGTTGTTCGGATGCGCGCGCTACCTGGTGAAACGCTCCAGTTTGACGCCTCCGCCAGCTCTGATCCCGATGGCGACCGACTAAGTTTCTTGTGGTGGATTTACGAAGAGGCGGGGACTTTCTCCGGCCGCATTGTCGTGTACGACGCTAACACCCCCAAGCCACACCTGACTGTTCCCGCCGGCGCGGGCGGCAAACAGATTCATCTCATCCTTGAGGTGAAAGACGACGGCAAACCGGCTCCGCTGACCAGCTACCGCCGTATCGTTATCGACGTTGACCAAACCGGCCCCTAGCCGGCCAGATCTCGTATTGCCGGAGAAACGATCCCCATGAAAACGATCACCCAATCCATAATGTTCCGAATCGCAGCGTGGCTTGGCCTCGCCGTGCTCCTTCCCCTTGCTTCGGTCGCGGCGGACATTCCCCCGCTCATGTTGGGCAGCGCGTGGTATCCGGAACACAGCACCGAAACTCAGATCGAAGCGGATCTCGCCATGATGCAGAAGGTCGGATTGCGGATGGCGCGTGTTGGCGAATTTGCTTGGAGCAGTCTCGAACCCGAAGAGGGACATTATACACTCGACTGGCTCGAGCGGGTGATCAATGCGGCCGCGACGCACAATATCGCGATCGTCTTAGGCACTCCGTCAGACGTTCCTCCGAACTGGCTCGCGCAGAAATACCCGGAGATCCTGCGCGTCGACATCGAGGGGCGTCGCTCCCTCGTCGGCGCGGGCCGCTCGTTTTCCTATGCGAGCCCGAAGTACCGAGAGTTTTGCTGCCGAATCGTGGAGCAGCTGGCCCGGCGTTTCGGGCACCATCCCAATGTCATTGGATGGCAAATCGGTAATGAACCGACGGAGGACTCCTACGACGACGCAGCGCGGAAAGATTTTCAGGAGTGGCTGCGGACAAAATACGGGTCGCTTGATACGCTGAATGAGCGCTGGCAAACGTGGTACTGGAGTCATACCTACAACTCATGGGACCAGATCGGGCTCCACTATCGCGGCCCGGGGCACTTCTTGGATTACAAGCGCTTTGTTTCCAGTGAATGGCGGGGTTTTCACCGTGTCCAGATCGACGTAATCCGGCGCTTCGCCGACCGGCGACAATTCATCACCACCAATTTCGGGGGCGTCGGCTGGGCGGATAGGCTCAGCCGCCAAGAACTTGCCAAGGACTTGGACCTCGTTTCATGGGATAACTACGTCGCGATCGAGCGTTTCGATCCGGTGCGAAACGGCTCGACTTACTCAACTTTGGAGAGGTTTGACCCATGGCGTAATGGCGCGACCCACGACCTAGTGCGCGGCTGGAAGCAACGCAACTTCTGGGTCTTGGAGATGGAGCCGGCCTACGTGGATTGGTCCTTCGTGTGCAATGCGCTGGGGCGAGGAGTTGTCCGGACAATGGTCTGGCAAGCGATCGGACACGGTGCTGACGGCATCTCCTTTTGGCAGTGGCGCCCAGGGCGGGCTGCGGATGGGCAGTATCATGGGGCGCTCGTTGGCCCCGACACAACTCCATTACCAGTGTGCGCAGAGGTGCAACGCGCCGCCGGCGAGCTCGCGAAAGCTGTTTCCGTTCTCGCCGATACCACGGCACCACGTGCACAAGTCGCAATCCTGCACGACTACGATAGCAGGTGGGCGATCGATCTGCGTCCCCCAACCCAGCGCTACGACCAAATCGGAGTGCTCCTTTCCTATTATCGCGCGTTGCGGGAACGCACGCAGGCGGTCGACATCTTGGATCCGTCGTGCGATCTCTCGCCATACAAGCTCGTGGTCGCCCCAAGCTTAATTGTTATTTCCTCGGCGCTCGGTGAACAGCTCAAGAACTACGTCCAGCAAGGCGGACACCTTGTTCTCGGTCCACGCGCCGGGATGGTGGATGAATTCAACGCGCTGCATGTCGAGCGACAGCCCGGTCCGCTGGTCGACGCCCTGGGAGGACGCGTGGAGCAATGGTATGCCCTACTTGAGGACATTCCGGTCGCAGGCGACTGGGGCCAAGGCAAGGCGACCATCTGGGCCGAAGACCTTTCTACGAAAGCGTCGGACTGCAGGGTTGTCCTGCGCTACGGCGCGGGCAACGACTGGCTTGAGGGCCATCCCGCAGCGCTCCAGCGGACACTCGGCCACGGCACAATTACGTACTTGGGAGCAATCTTGGATCAGCCTCTCGTGAATGCGGCGGCAAGACGGTGGGGCGAGACGGCTGGGCTAGATGCGGCGCCGTTGCCAGCTCCCGATGGCGTGGAGGTCTGTCGCCGCGTTGGGGCCGGGCGTGACGTCTTCATCCTAATCAATCACGCGCTGTCTAAGGCAACGGTAACCTTGCCAGGAGTGATGCTTGACGTCCTCGCTGGCGCCGAAGTCCGGGAGGTCGAGCTGCCGGCGCGAGAGGTGGCTATCTTGGTCCGCCCTTCCTCTGGCCTCTGAAAACGGATCTCCACAATCCACTCTGCTGGCGCGGAACCTCGTTGTTTTCGCTCGTCCTTGCCATCGCGCTAGGTCCTCACACTTTCGCGGTCCAAGTGACGATTGACGCAAGTGTTGCGTCGCGCCCGATGGAACCGCTTCCCTTCCCTATCGGTGGCCGATCCCCGGCCGGTCACGTTTTGTCGGCAAACGCGCGTTTTCTCACGCTTGATGGAACACCGTGGTTTCCACTGATGGGTGAATTCCACTACTCGCGGTATCCACGGTCGGAATGGGAACGAGAAATTCTGAAGACGAAAGCTGGTGGGATTAATGTGATATCTTCTTACGTGTTTTGGCTCCATCACGAGGAAACAGAAGGCATCTTCGATTGGACAGGTCAACGCGACCTCCGCGGATTCGTGAAACTCTGTGCAGAGCACGGGCTGTATGTATGGCTCCGAATCGGTCCATGGGTCCACAGCGAGGCCCGCAATGGCGGCCTCCCTGAATGGCTCGTGCAAAGTAGAATTCTGCTCCGCCAAAATGATCCGTCGTATCTCTCGCGCGTGAAGCGATTTTATTCCGAAATCGCGGGGCAGGTTCGCGGACTTTTTTGGGCGAATGGGGGCCCGATCATTGGGATCCAACTGGAGAACGAATACCATCCGGAGAACGGCGGGATCGAACATATGCGCCGCCTGCGTGAACTTGCGATTGAAACCGGTTTGCTGGCCCCGTACTACAGCGCCACTGGCTGGGATGGCGCAGCAGTGCCACCGACGGATTTCCTCCCCGTTTTCAGCGCTTACCCGGAGCAATTCTGGAGCGGAAGCATGACTGAGCTACCACCAAACCAGAATTTCTTCTTTTCTCCGATCCGCGCTGAAGACAACGTGGCAAGCGACTTCACGCCGAGGGATCCGATTTACCAATCCAGATACGAAGATTTCCCGTTCCTGATGGCGGAGATGGGAGCCGGGATGTCGACCGCGTATCATCGCCGACCTATCATGACAGCGGATGATTCGACTGCGGTCGCCGTCGTGAAGCTCGGTGCAGGAGCAAACGGCTTCGGCTACTACATGTATCACGGCGGGACAAATCCGCCGGGCCGGATGCCCCTGCAGGAAACGCAAGCGGCGTGGAATGGGTACAACGACATGGAGGCGAAGTCGTACGACTGGCAATCCCCCCTAGGTGAGTTCGGGCAACTTCGACCGACCTATCGCACGCTGAAGATCTTGCACCTTTTCCTGGAGGACTACGGCACTGAACTCGCCCCGATGGTCCCCCATTTTCCGAAGCAGACCCCGGTCAGCCTCGACGACACCAACACGCCGCGAGTCGCCGCGCGCACCGAGGGCGAGCATGGATTCGTCTTTATCAACAACTACCAGCGCAACCACCAACTCGGTCCGAAAGCCGAATTCCAAGTATCGGTGCAACTCCCGCAAGGCACGATTACCATTCCGCGCCAACCCACGGTCATTCCCAGTGGAGCCTACTTGATCTGGCCGATCAACCTCGATTTCCGCGGTGCGACCTTGCGGTATGCGACGGCGCAGTTGGTCTGCCGGCTCGCCGAGCCGGACACGCTGATCTTTTTCGCCTGGCCGGGCACCGCGATCGAATTCGCCTTTGCGCCAGACGCCCAAGTGGAGGCGCCGAGAGGCCGGGTGACCCGCGAGGGAACTGGAATTTTCGTCTGCGGCATCGAGCCGGGGACAGATGTGGCGATGCGGGTCATCCATCGCCACGCGCCGCCCACCCAAATTGTCGTCCTTTCGCGCGACCAAGCATTAAACCTCTGGAAGGCGGTGATCGCGGGCCGCGAGCGACTCCTCTTGTCGCCTGCGGCGCTTCGGTTCGAACCGGATAGCATTTATGTAAGCTCCCACAGGATCGACGACTTGCACATCGCGGTTTTTCCGCGGTTGAGCGAGAAAACCGCAAATTTTCGCGAGGACGGTGCGGACGGAATCTTCCAGCGGTTCGTAAACACGGAGTCATTTTCTCCTGCGCCAGTTTTGGTCGAAGCTACGCTCGTGCGGAAAGCATCGCCCTCAGTTCCAGTGAAGCTGAGCCCGCCGCCGCGCGCCGTGGCGGTGGAGCCAGGCGAAGCTGATTTCGAACAAGCCGCAGTGTGGAGGCTCCGCCTTCCGGCTGGGATTTCCAGATTCACGTTGCTCGAGATCGACTACGAGGGCGACGTTGCGCGGTTATATGCGGGCGACCGATTCGACGACGACAACTTTTACAAGGGGACGCCGTGGGAGCTTGGATTATGGCGCTACTCCCAGAAAGAGCTGGCGGCCGGGCTGGAGCTCAGGATCCTGCCGCTGCGCCGCGATGCTCCCATCTTCCTAGAACGGCTTGCACGTCCCGATTTCGCACAGCAGACGGAGATTGTTCGTCTGAAGTCCGTCAAACTCAGCCGTGAATTCGAAACGACACTCGAGCTGGTGCCACGACGTTGATCCCATCCAAACCGTGCCAGCGAAAGGGAAAGACTCCTCTCTCACATGACTTCCTACAGACTGTTTCTTCTTGTCTCTGCGATGCTCGCGGTTCGCGCCGCTTATGCGGGAGACCGCGGGCTTCTCGACACCGTGAACTCCCCTTACGCCCGGATGTACATGACGGACCTAGGGGATGCGAAGTGGACTGGCGGCTTGTGGGGCGATCGGTTCGAGGTGTGCCGGACGGCGATGGTCCCGCGAATCTGGACGATCTTCCAAAGCGATGAGGAGAGCCACGAATGGACGAATCTCCTTCTTGCGGCAGGAATCCAAAACACCGGCGACCATGAAGGCCCTGGTTTTGAAGACGGAGATTTCTTTAAGTGGCTCGAAGGCCTCGCCCAAGTTTACGCGATCACGCACGATCCCGAAGTCGATCAGCTCATGGATCGAATCATTGCCGTTGTTGCGAAGGCACAGCGGGAGGACGGCTATTTTCACACCGCTACCGTCATCCCGCAGCGCCGTGGTGCCCGAGTCACAGAACTCCAAGGCAACGAATCCTTTGAAGCATACAATATCGGTCATCTCATCACTACTGCCTGCGTGCATTACCGCGCCACTGGTAAGAAAACATTGCTTTCCGTCGGGTGCAAAGCCGCCGACTACCTCTTTCGCCTTTGTCGCGAAGCACCTGCCAAGCTTGCCCGCTGCAGTATTTGCCCGTCCCACTATATGGCGGTAATTGAGTTGTATCGGACCACTCGCGATCCGCGTTATCTCGAGCTTGGCCGGGATCTGATCGCGATCCGAGATAAGATCGACGACGGCACGGACCAGAACCAGAGCCGCGTGCCGTTTCGGCAGATGACGAAAGCCGTAGGCCATGCCGTTCGCGCCAATTACCTTTATGCTGGCGCGACAGATGTCGCAATCGAAACTGGCGACCGCAGCCTTCTCGAGACGGTGCGGACAATCAACGAGGACATTACGAATCACAAGCTGTACATCACCGGCGCGACTGGCGCCCTCTATGACGGCGCATCGCCGGATGGCGGCGAGGCAGGAAGCCAACAATTGGTCAACCAAGCGTACGGGCGGGATTATCAGCTTTCCAACCTCACCGCCTACAACGAAAGCTGTGCCACGGTGGGCTTCGTGCTGTGGAACTGGCGGATGCTGGTCGCGACCGGCGACGCACGATACGCCGATCTCGTCGAACAGACACTGTACAACGGCGTGCTGGCGGCCATAAGCCTCGATGGAGAACACTATTTTTACGTCAATCCCCTGCGCCGTCTGAAAGCGATGACTTGGCCCCTGCGCGCGTGGCGGACACGCCAGCCGAACCTCAAGAACTGCTTCTGCTGCCCCCCGAATGTCGTACGGACGATCGCTGAGGCCCAAGACTACATCTACACTCTCTCGCCTGGGACTCTGTGGATCAATCTCTATGGCGGCAGCGTCTTGGATACTCGATGGATAGAGGGCGGCCGGATCCGGCTGCGCCAGATCACCGATTATCCTTGGAGCGGCGAGATCAAGATCGTCATCGACGAGGCACCCTCAGACCAGGTCGCGCTGAAGCTGCGGATTCCCGGCTGGATTCACGGCGAGCAGGTGAGGGCCGAGTTGAATGGCGTCCCGCTGCCCGGAAGCTGGGTGCCTGGTACCTACGCGGAGATTAGACGCCGGTGGCATCTGAATGACGTTGTGAAACTCTCGATGCCCTTCACGGCCACTCTCTGGAAGGCCAACCCCCTCGTGGAGGAGACGCTAAACCAGGTGGCGGTAATGTACGGCCCTCTCGTTTATTGCCTGGAATCTATCGACCTGCCACCGGGTGTCGGGGTGGAGGACGTGGCTCTCTCCCTCGATCCGAGGCATGAGGGCTTTAGAGCCCGAAAGGAAAAGATCGCCGGTGCCGAGCTTGTCACGCTCACCACCCCCGCCCTCTGCACCAGCCAAACAGGCGGCGCCCCGGGACCGCTATACCTGCGAGTGGACCGGGAACCCCCGCGCGAGATCGAGATTAAGCTCGTTCCATACTACGCATGGAACAATCGAGGCGACGGCGATATGACGGTGTGGATACCGGTGAGATGAGGTGAGCATCGTTGGCTACGCCCTTCTCGTCACCAAAGTTGGGCAGCACGACGAGGACACCAGCGATGCGTTCGCGGTGCTCCCGAAACAGCGCCGCACACTTACGCGCGTCCGCGTGGGTTTCCACGCCGCCGAGCTTGGTGTCATCGGCTCCCAGCATGACTGTGTTCAGACCCATGCCCGGGACGAGCTCCACCAGGTCGGCACGCGCCTCGGTCACCAGTTTGTCCGGGAAGAAGTCGCGATTGCCGACGATAACGCCGAGCAGCACGCGGGAAGGTTTTATGGGAGGGGCGGGGGACGGAATCGTGTGAAGGTGGGATTACAGGGTGGCTTTTTAGACTACTCTTCCCAAAATATGAGCGTTTTACCGTGCGTCATTCTTTGATCTTCTTCGATCCCAAACGGCCGGATTTCACCCCGTACGGCTTGGCCTGCGGACGTTGGAATCCCGCGCCCATGCCGCGGCCGGATCACCATAACGAGGTGCAGCTCAACCTGCTAAAATCCGGATGGATGACCTATATTCTCGGCGGTCGCAAAGTCAGGATCGAAGCCGGCCGCATGAGCGCCTTCTGGGCGGCGATCCCCCACCAAATCATCGAATTTGGGACCAAAAGGGAGTATTTCGTGGCGACCATTCCATTCGCTTGGTTCCTCCAATGGAAGCTGCCAGAACACTTCGTGCAGCCCATATTGCACGGTGTGGTGCACTGCGAACCACCGCCGGGTCGCGGGCGGTTGGACCAAGACCTCTTTGCCCAATGGGAGGCCGATCTGCAGAATCCCGGGTCGGAAATGAGAGACGCCGTGTTGCTCGAAATGCGCGCGCGTCTCATACGGCTGGCCGCGGTGCTACCTCCTGTGCAGACCGTGACGAGAAAATCCAGCTACTGGCATGCCGCGCTTTACGAGGGCGGGCTGAACAAAGTCGAACAGATTGCGTGTCTGCTCGCATGGCATTACACCGAGTCGCTCACCGCCAACGACATCGGCAAGGCGGTCGGCTTGCATCCCAACTACGCGATGAGCGTCTTTCGGAAGGCGTTCGGGGTGACACTGATCGAATACCTCACGCAGCAGCGCGTTTCCCACGCGCAACGCCTGCTGGCTACGACCAACGAAAAGATTGTCGATGTGGCATTTAAGTCAGGCTTCAACTCCGTCAGTCGGTTCAATGCAGCGTTTCATAGCATCTGCGGCTGTTCACCTCGGGAATACCGCCTACGCCATGAGCTCGGGTAGTGAATCGCTTCGTACCTAGTGACCAGTGGCCTGCGAAAGCACAGGCGCGGCCGGATCTGCCATCCTTGGCCTGCCGCTCACCGGATGGATTGGGTGATATGAGGAGCCAGCCCGCTTGGAACCCAAGTCAGCACACGCGCACCGTCTCGAGCCCGAGCAACCGTCCCAGTTTGTTGATTTTGTCGCTGATATGGCCCACGGTAGCGTTGATTATATCCGATTTTCCGATTGGCGCACGCCCCCGCCGTCAGTATGGTTGAACCTTCTGGAGCGGCCGACGAGCCCGTCCGCGGGCTTGAAACCGCGCGGCGCGGACCACCGTGCCACCGTTTTTTCCGCGCGCCACCACCACCCTGAAACATGGAAGAAGGATCGAAGATGAGCACTGATTTTTCGCGTCGCGACTTTCTGCGCATGGCCGCGGCTTTGCCGGGCGCCCTGGCGATCTCGGGCTCCTTGGCAGCCGGGGCCGACCCGGTGACGCCTTCGCATTCGATGCTGGAGCCCTTTGACTACCGCGGCGTGCGGTTGTGCGCGAGCCGGTGGCGGGACCAGTATCAATCGGCGCGGGACTTCTACCTCGGGGTCTCGAACGACGACATCCTGCACGGGTACCGCCTGGCTGCTGGCCTACCGGCTCCCGGAAAAGCCTTGGGGGGCTGGGCGGCCCGCAATAGTGACATCGTCTTTGGGCAGTGGCTCAGCGGGATGGCGCGCATGTTCGGCGCGACCGGTGACCAGGCGATCCGCGACAAGGCGGCGTTTCTTCTGGCCGGATGGGCCGACACCATCGGCGCCGATGGCGACTGCCGCATGAGTCTCTATTCCTATGACAAGCTGTTGTGTAGCTTGGTGGACATGCAGCGGTATGCGGGCGTGGCGGCGGCCTCGCTGTTGGAACGGACCATGGCGTGGGCCATGCGCAGCTTTTCCCCGGAGCGCACGCCGGCGAGTTCCGCCTTGTTGAACGGCCGGCCCTCGGAATGGTACACTCTGGCCGAAAACGTCTATCGCGCCTACGAGCTGACGGGCGACGCGAAGTACAAGAGTTTTGCGGACACCTACCTGTACCCGCAATTCTGGGACCAATTTGCCAATTCCGCCGCGCCGCGGGATGCTTATCACGTCCACGCGTACAGCCACGTGAACACCTTCAGCAGCGTGGCGATGGCCTATCAGGTGACCGGCGATCCGGTCTACCTGAGCATCCTACGCAACGCCTACGAATATCTCCAGAACGCGCAATGCTTTGCCACGGGCGGCTACGGACCCATGGAGCGATGGGTGCCGCCCGACGGCATGCTGGGCCGCAGCCTTGAGGCCCGGAACTGCTCGTTCGAGACCGTTTGTGGCTCGTGGGCGGGTTTCAAAATGGCACGGTATCTGACCCGGTTCACGGGGGAGGCCCGCTACGGCGACTGGATGGAGCGGCTGTTCTACAATGGTGTCGGGGCGGCACTCCCGATCATAGCCGACGGCAAGCACTTCTATTATTCGGACTACCGCGTCACCGGCGGATTGAAGGTCTACAAAGTGTCCCGTTACTCGTGCTGTTCCGGTTCGTACGCCCAGGCGGTGGCTGACTATCACAACCTGATCTATTACCGGGACCCGTCGAGTCTGTACGTCAACCTATACCTTCCCTCGGAGGTGACCTGGCAGAGCCCGGCGGGCGAAATCAAACTTACGCAGGAAACCGCGTATCCGGAGGCGGAGACATCGACGCTCCGCCTCGGAATGAAGGGACCGGCGCAATTCACATTAAAATTCCGGGTGCCGGAGTGGACGCGCGACGCCTCGGCCAAGGTCAACGATGCGACCGTCTCCGTGGAAGCGAAGCCAGGGACCTGGGCCGCAATCACCCGCACATGGGCGCCGGGCGACGAGGTGGAGATCCGGATACCTCTGCATTTGCGAATGGTGCCCGTCGACCGGGAGCACCCGCGACGGGTCGCGGTGGTGCGTGGCCCCGTGGTTCTGGTCCTGGACGACTGGGTGTTTGAGGACATCCCGCGCCTTCCCGAGCCCGCCGACGTGGAGAGGTGGTTGGTGCCCGATGCGCAGCAGGCCGGGACCTTTCGCATCGTGCCCCCCGATGGCAAAGTCATCCAAGCGAAGTTTCGTCCGTTCTACGCCGTCGGAGAGGTCACGCCCTACCGCATGTATCACGACCTGGATTCGCTGCCGATCCCGGTGTGGTAAGAGTTGCAGCCGTCGGACCAGGCCGGCCGATGCGCTGCCGTCGGAATGAGTCATCCTTTGCCTTTTGTCGGCGGCTCGGCGCGGTAGGCCTCGGCTAGCAGCACCACCGGGTGCGCCACGCGGGCCGGCGGTCCGCCGCGCGCCCGCAGGCCGTTCTCGATCTGCAGGTGGCAGCCGGGATTGGCCGTGGCGATGACGCTTGCGCCCGTG
>Ga0187858_10005350_pt1 | contig 11754 bp, 10 predicted proteins | sample June2016WEW_8_15_FD_133015 | JGI IMG/M metagenome (GOLD analysis project Ga0187858, IMG submission 133015) | Peatland microbial communities from SPRUCE experiment site at the Marcell Experimental Forest, Minnesota, USA - June2016WEW_8_150 | ecosystem: Environmental > Terrestrial > Soil >...
AAGGCTGCTACTGAAATGAACGGCCTTTTTCAAACGAGAACGAACGGAATACACACAATTCGACCTTGCCAGACATTAACTTATTGTCGACAAAAAATGGTCTTGACTTTGGGGTCCACCTTAACCCTCGAATGAATCGAAGATAAACGAGCGCATATTTGCCAGACGTGGGTAACGCTTGATCGACTTAGACATATCAATTAGGGAGGAGCCGCTACTGCAGCCGAATTCAAGATATTCACCACTGATACGGCAATCGTCTACAAATCCAGCTACCGTATCGAACAGCCATTGACGCGACAGATACTCGCGATGCCGCCGGAGCCAGAGAAATCCGAGTCGCGACAACCTCTCGGAGACTGGCCGGAGCGCTCTACGAAAAATCCGTATCGGTAGAAGTGTTATTTTTTGGGGCATGGATGGAAACGATTATCTCATTAGCCAGCAACGTGGATTACAATCGATGGAATCGCTTTGCCTTGCGATTGCACTCTAGCCGGTGGCCGACCGTATACCCAGCCTCGACGGACTTCGCGCGGTCGCCATCACGTTGGTGATTGCGGCTCACGCTGTCCAGCGCGGAGCCCCGTGGATTCCTCCGAGGCCGACCACGTATATAGCAGTTTTGGCCTACACTGGTGTGAAGATATTTTTCGTCCTCTCTGGTTTTCTCATCACTTCGTTGCTGTTGAAAGAACTCCGCAATACGGGCACCCTCTCGCTTCGCAGCTTCTATTGGCGCAGGACGCTGAGGATTTTTCCTGCGATGTATGCCTTCCTGATCGCAATGGGGGCAGGATATGCAATCGGGGTCGTTCGCATTGGCGACGACAGTCCGTCTAGGATTTTCTCTTGCTTCGCATATCTCTCAGACTACATTCCTGTGTGGGGATGGCCACTGCACCACACATGGTCGCTGTCGGTGGAGGAGCAGTTCTATCTGTTATGGCCGGTCGGGCTCTTGCTTTGCGGATTGCGCAAAGCTGGAATCTTCCCAGCGATTCTTATACTAGTCGCTCTTGTTTCAAGAACCATTGCCTATGGCGAGTACAGGTTCGATACCGTGGCCGATTCTCTTGCGATTGGGTGCCTAGCCTCGATTTATCGGGGTCCGATTGAAGCAGCCATCCTTCGGTTGTGGCCGCGCTCCATGCCAGTATCTGCGGTACTTGCGCTCCCTGTATTGCTGTTGCCCGCGGCAAATCACTACTCACAGCATCCTGCGTTTTCGTCCATCGTTGGTATTCCACTGCTGAATGTATCCATTGGGATTGTAGTGCTGGCTGTGATCGCAAGACCGCCGGCGTGGCTGAATGCTACGCCTATAGTGGGCCTGGGTCGTTTGAGCTATTCCCTTTATCTATGGCACCTGCCTTGGGTAAGAGATCTTCGTTGGGGTTGGCTGTGGCTGCCTGCGGCTGTGCTCTGCGCCTGGCTCTCGTATCGCTTCATCGAGCGGCCCGCACTGCAATGGAGGGACCGCTACTCGCCGTCGAGAACCCATCGTTTCGCCAACGTTGTTCATGAGTAGAATCTGCCTTTACTATCGCAAGCCGCCGGAGGCGGATCGTTGGCTACGGGGCGACCGCTGGGTTCGGCCGCTGGTCCGCAGGATCATCCGGGGGAAGCCACGGATGGGCGGAGTAGATAAGGTCTTCCACAATCTTTGTCTCGGGCTGGACCGTCTGGGTATCGAGTATCATGTCAATCTTCCCTTCAAGAACTTGAAGCCGCACGACCGGGTTGGAGTGCTTGGGCGCGGTCGCTATTCCCTTCAGGGCTACGACAGGCCGAACTCAATCGTGGCGGGAATTGCGCTGATGACTCACCCCAGCGAATGGCCGACGCTGTGTGAGGATTATCCGGTAAAGCGCTATTTGCAGCACTCAGCATGGGCGAACAACATTTACCGGCCCTATTTCGGGGATCGGTGCGCGATCTGGCCGGTGGGTATCGACACCGACGAATGGACGCTCAGCCCTGACAATCACAAAGACATCGACCTTCTCATCTACGACAAAATAATGTGGAATCGCGAGGTGGCCAAACCACCGCTTTCGGCTGTGATCAGCGACTTTGCATCGCGAAAGAACCTGGTGGTAGAGAGCGTGGTTTATGGAAGCTACACGCAGCAGGAGTATCGCAGTCTTCTGGGACGGGGCAAGGGGATGATTTTCCTGTGCGAGCACGAGAGCCAAGGACTGGCGTATCAGGAATGTCTGTCCAGTGGCGTGCCCATACTCGCGTGGGATCAAGGACGTTATCTCGACCCCAACCGATTTGCGTGGGGACAGCCGAATATCAAGGCGACAAGCGTGCCGTACTTTGATGATCGATGCGGCGAACGGTTTGCGGGGTCTGAGGACCTTGATGAGAAGCTCTCTATATTCATGGGGAAGATAGACGCGTCGGCGTATAGTCCCAGAGACTTTATTATGGAGAACCTGACACTGAAAAGATGCGCGGCGCAGTTTCTCTCGTTTTTTGAATAGCGTTTTAATCACACCGAATGATTCAGGCGGAAGCTCCGAAAAATGCCAGGAATATCCCGTCGCTCGATGGGCTGCGCGGAGTCTCGATACTTCTGGTGATGCTGGGCCACGCCCGGGGAACTCTAGGTTTTCCTTCTTGGATCCCGTCTTTCGTAACAGAACACGCGTCACTGGGTGTCCAGATATTCTTCGTTATCTCTGGTTACCTCATCACAACCCTCATCCTGGACGAGGAGCGAAACACAGGAAAAATCTCTCTGAAGCTGTTTTACGCCAGGCGAACGATTCGCATCTTTCCTCCGCTCTATCTCTTCCTGCTGTGCCTGACGATTGGCCTGTGGACGGGCATGCTCGAACTGCCTAAATACAATCTGCTGTTTGCTGCTACTTACATGATGAACTTTGTTCCGAGTGGGATTGGGACCTGGGTGACAGGCCATCTCTGGTCCCTTTCAGCGGAAGAACAGTTTTACCTAGCATGGCCGGCCGCGATAAGGTTCGTAGGCAGGGGGCGCGCGCTGGCGTTTGCGGCAATCTTGGCAGTCTGTTCACCTTTGGTCGCACTGGCCGTGTACCAAGTGAACCACGATCTGGGGGTCCGTTTTTTGGGAGTTTTCTCTGATTCCATTGCGTGCGGTTGTGTGCTCGCTGGGGCCATGCCTTGGCTACGTCGCCAGAAATTATTCTGGACGGCTCTTTCAGCGCGGGCAGGGTGTCTCGTTGCACTCATTATTCCGCTTATCGATCACCGGAATCATCCAAGGATTCACTTGCTGGTGACTGAGACGGTGCTTAACCTGTGCGTCTGTTATTGCATCGCACGTTATACGGAATTCCCAAAGACGATCGGTGGACGTTTTCTTAATGACCGTGCTGTGGTCTCAGTCGGCCGAATCAGCTACTCAACGTATTTATGGCAACAGTTGTTTCTGAATGCGCATGGCACGGCGCTATTGCAAACATTTCCGATCAACATGGTCGCTACATTCTGCTGCGCGGCGATATCATTCACAATCGTGGAAAAACCTCTAGCTGGTCTGCGAAGGCTACTGCGACCAAATATTGGGCAAATAAATGGCCAGATCTTGCCCACTGCAGATTAAGCTCACGCACTTTGAGCGATTGGAGAACCGCGATCATCCATGATTTAGCCCGGGAGATGCTTCCTGCGGAGCCATCCTTTCGGTGAATGTGTGATCAAGAAGCGCATGCAGCGCTCAGTGTCAACCTCGAATTCCGGATGGGCTCTCAGAAAAGCCTCAATCGCTGGCAGGGGGCCCGGCCGGAAGGCGGCGAAGATGTCAAGCGCGTCGATGACGCCATCCTGCACCAGAATAAAGCTGCCTGGGGTGACAAAGTGCTGGTAGACGTCCAACTCGCGGCGGACGTGAGCCTCATTGTGGTCACTGTCCAACAGCACCATAATGGGGCCGGAGGCCTCGGCCACCGCGCGCGCAACCTGATCCACTATTTCCGGCTCTACCGAGCTACCGACGAGGTATGTGACACGCGGGTGCGACAGTTCATGCATCTTCGCGATATCGATGGTGATGACCCGCCCGTGACCGATGAGGTCGAAGAGGTTGGCGAAAAAGTAGGACGATCCTCCACGATTCGTCCCGCATTCAATCAGGAGGGCCGGACGGAGCTCGCAGAGCGTCTCTTGGATCGTCCACAGGTCGAAGACGTTCTGCCAGATGGGCTGACCCAGCCACGTCTGGCGGTCAAAATTACTGGTCTTCTTGATAAGGCGCGTGAAGAACTGTTGATCGAGGTGCCTTCGTGAGCGGATGACGAGTGGCCGGAGGAGTCGTCGCAGCATCGCAAATGTCCCGGCAAGTGATGTCCGTCGGAATCTCAGATTGTACATCTCGCTCCCATGTGCCGCGACGGGGTGAAACGTTCTACAATGTCGCGAACGGGCGAGATGCCTGTGTAGTAATGCCGTTTGTCGAGGTCAAGAAGGGAATCCCGGTTTAGAGTTCGCCTGCAGCTCGGCTTCAGTTGACCACTAACAAAAATCCATGAAATTAGTCGCCCAGTGCACCTCGATGCTCGACAAATGCGGGGTTGGGCCATTGGTTCGGCCTGTCGTGCGATGCATCCGGGAGCAAAGGAACTATTTGGCAAGAATACCGTCTTTATTAACGCGCAAATCAACCATTGTAAGTTACTTAAGCCACAATGTTTCAAGAAAGCTGCATTTAGGAGCGTCAGACAAAATTCTCGCAGGTTGGCTGAACTCCGATTTGGAACCGGGTTCGTCAAATTGCATTTTTCTCGACGCAACGAAGACGTTTCCGTTTCCCGATGCTTCGCTCGATTATGTCTTTTGCGAGCATTTCGTGGAACATATTAGCCTTGAAGGTGCGGCGGTTTGTTTTCGAGAGGTATTTCGGTGCCTGAAACACGGCGGAGTATTCCGGATCGCAACCCCGAATCTTAAAATATACACCGATCTTTTTCAAGAAACGTTAGGCTTGCAACAGACAGAATTCCTCGGCCGATTCGGAAACTTCTTCAAACTGGGTCACGTGAGCCCGTGCGTTGCACTTAATCATATTTTTTACAACTGGGGGCATTGTTTTTTGTATACACAGGACGAATTGTCCGCCGCGTTGAGGCGAGCCGGCTTCGAACAAGTTACTTCCGTCTCCGTCGGTAAATCCCAGCACGATGCGTTACGGGGAATTGAGCAGCATTGGAGGTTTTACGGTGTCGAAATGAATGAATATGAAACGCTCGTGATGGAAGCTTCAAAGTGAATGACCGTTTACGTACGATTCCGCAGCAAGAGGACTGTTCTAATGAAATCTGTTGATTCATCGTTGCATTTGGTATCTGTTTTGGTGCCGTCTTATAACTCCGAGGTCTACCTTCAGGAGTGCTTGGAAAGTGCGCTAGCACAGACCTATCCGAATGTTGAAATCATCGTCGTTGACGACGGTTCGACGGACTCAAGTCTCGAGATTGCGAAAAGATTTGAATCACGAGGCGTGCAGGTGATTTCTCAGAGTAACCGCGGGCAGGCGGGCGCATCGAACACCGCCTTCGATGCCTCAACGGGTGACTACATCCAGTATCTCGACGCGGACGATATGCTCGATCCACGGAAAATTGAAATTCAAGTTGCTAAGTTACACCAGGCCGGACCAATGGCAGTGGCCTCAGGTGCATGGGCGCGGTTCCGTTGCAAGTCGTCCGAGGCCGTGTTCAAACCTGAGAGGATCTGGCAAGACCTCGCTCCAGTGGATTGGGTGGTGGAGTCATGGGCGGGGGGGTGGATGATGCATGTTGCTGCTTGGCTGATCGCCCGCAAGGTAGCGCTGAATGCTGGCCCTTGGGTTGAATCTTTGCGCTGGGCCGCCAACCTCGACGGCCACTTTTTCACAAGAACACTCTTAGCTTCGAGCCGATGCGTCTTTTGCCGAGAAGCGAAAAGTTTCTATCGCTCTGGCCACGCGTCGATGAGTTCGTGGAAAAGCAGAAAGAGCCTCGAATCAACCCTCCACGTCTTGTTGGATATTGGCGAAGCCCTGCTTAAGTGTGAGAATAGTCCAAGGACGCGAAAGGCGTTTGCCGACAACCTACAGAGGTATGTTTTTTCAACCTATCCAGACAGTCGCGACCTCGTATCAGCAGCAGAAAAAATGATCAAGGAATTGGGAGGTTCTAACCTGCGTATTTCGGCTGGCCCCCTTCAGTTGAGAGCGTCCCTGTTGGTTGGCTGGAAGCTCGGCAAGCGATTGCATAGCATCGCGCAGACACTTCGCAGCCAGGTTTAATCGGAAATTGGCAAAAACCTATGGATAAGCTGCCGGTCGCCTCGAGGCTCCAACGCGGTCAAAACCGATCTTGCTTGGAACATGGATACTAATATCCTCATCCTGACAGGCAATCACCTGTGCAACAATCCCCGAGTGATCAAAGAAGCGACTACGTTGGCGAATGCTGGTTACAGGGTGACTGTCACCGGGGCCTGGTTCGACAGAGGTCTCAAAGCGCGTGACTTGGAAATGCAGAAATCGCTGCCGTTCAGTTTTAAGCCGGCAATTGACAGTACGGAGAATCCGCTCTGCCAGTTGAGGGTGCGTGCAAGGGTTAAGGTCGGAGCAATCGCGCACCGATTCGCGCGTTTCGAGAGCCGGAGCCAGCTGGGATATGCTTATGGAAGTCTTCGCGCCGTGTCCCGTCAGCCCGCGAATCTGTATATCGCCCACTCCGAGGTCGCAATGGCGGTAGCCGAGGATCGTTTAGATCACGGGTGCCTCGTCGGCATCGATCTGGAGGATTGGTTTTCGGAAGACTTGCCGACGGATGCACGGAAACATCGGCCCGTTCGCCTGTTGCGCAACCTCGAGCGCAAGCTACTGACGTCAGGCGGGTACTCGGCCTGCCCGTCGCGCGCCATGAGTGAAGCCTTGGCCAGGGAATTCGGATGCCCACAGCCGACAATCATTTACAATGCGTTTCCGTGGTCTGATCGAGAGTCCATGGACGGTTTATTCAAAGACCGACAGGACCGCCGACTTCCGTCCATCCACTGGTTTTCTCAGACGCTCGGCCTCGGTCGCGGGCTGGAAGATCTTATTGCGGCCCTGCCTCTGCTCAAGTATGAGGCTGAGGTCCATTTGAGAGGGATGCCGGTGAGCGGGTTTGAGAACTGGCTCGCGGAGCGCCTGCCCGAGATCTGGCGTGGGCGTATCGTGATCCATGGGCTGGTGTCGAACGCGGAACTCTTGTCGAGAATCGCGGAGCACGATATCGGCTTCGCCGGGGAGACGACTTCGATTCGCAGCCGCGATCTGACGATTACGAATAAGATTCTGTACTATCTACTCGCCGGACTCGCGGTTGTGGCCAGCGACACGGCCGGACAGCGGGAAGTGGCCGAGCAAGCACCGGGCGGTGTGCTCCTGTATCCCTCGGGCGATGCTTCCGCGCTAGCGGCGCGTCTGGATGAGATGCTTGGATCGGCCGAAGCTTTGAAACAAGTCAAGAGTGCCGCGCTCGCGTCCGCTGAGAGAACATTCTGCTGGGAGCGTCAGGAAGGAACTCTTTTGGATTCCGTCGGTCGCGCTTTGGAGCTGTCCGCATGATGGAGAACGCAGGACTGCGCTCGCGGGTCATGCGGCGGCAAGGATGGCAGTTTCACAAAGATCTGCGTGGCCGCGCCACTCGTTGGGCAAGTCAAGATGCTTAATCTCGCATTTCGTCACAGGATTCGAAACATTCTCTATCCCGGCCTGGACCTGCACACGCGCAATCGTGCCTCGCTGTGCCGCTTCTGGAATACGGGGCCGCGCGACGTGCTGGATGCCGGCAGCGGTAACGGGTATTTCTCGTGGCTGGCGTATCAAAGCGGCGCGCGAGTTGTGGCCATGAACTACGAGCAGGAACAGGTGGAGAAAGCACGGAATTTCTTGGTGGATTATAGGCGGGCCGACCCAGCGCGCTTGCGGTTCGAACAGTGCAATCTTTACGATCTGACCCGCGAGACCCGGACGTTTGATGAGATCATCTGCTTTGAAGTGCTGGAACACTTGCTGCGGGACCGGGAAGTGGTCACGGAGTTCTATCGCATTTTGCGGCCGGGCGGTGCCTTGCATCTTTGTTGTCCGCATCGGCTGCACCCGAGACACCGCGTGGAGGTGCTCGACGAGCGCGAGTCAGGCGGGCATGTGCGGGCTGGGTATACGGAAAAGGACTATCGCGACTTGCTGCAGCCTATAGGATTTCAAATTGACTCCGTGGTGGGAATCGGCACGCCGGCGGTCTACCATGCGGACCGAATGCTGCGCTTGATCCGCAATCGACTTGGTGACTGGGCGGCCCTGCCGCTGTTTCCTATTGCGCTACCGGCCGTCTGGTTCGCTACGCTGAATCCACGCATGCCGTTTAGCCTGTGCGTGAATGCCACCAAGCCCGCAGGTGGTTCTTGATGCGTCGGGTGCTGATCGTAACCAGCTCATATGCTCCCACCATGATTGCCGATATGCAGAGGGTGCGCCAACTGGTCTGGGAATTGCCGAAGCTAGGTTGGGAAGTGGAAGTCCTGAGCCCCTCAGCCGAATATCAACCTGCCACATGCGTCGATGAAGACAGTGGGGAATTTTTCGGGCCTCATTCGCAGGTGCATTCTGTGCCGAAAATGTGGGCGAGCCTGTTCAAGATTGCTGGAGTCGGAAACATTGGTTGGCGCGCCTTATTGCCGTTGTGGTCTGCGGGCAGGCGCTTATTGCAGCTGAAGCCTTTTGATGTGGTGTACATCTCAACCGCAAATTTCCCACTATATCTGTTGGGACCCATATGGCAAGGGCAGTTCAGTGTTCCATACGTGTTAGATATTCAGGATCCCTTATACAAAGAGGGTTCGCGGCACCCAGTATGGGCGCAGCCTGGTTTGAAACACCGCATCAGCAACATGCTGGCCAAGCATTTGGAAGCACACGTCGCAAAGGCGGCAGATGGATTGATTGCTGTATCGCCCGATTACATCGATACTCTGCGCCGGCGTCACGAAGCAAAAAAACCAGCTTGGCTACGCCCTGGACGCTGTGCGGCGATCCCATTTTCCGCGCTCCCAGGGGATCTTTGTGAAGCGACTGCCGGCTTGGTGCTCCACCCAAAGAAAAATGGGCCGCCTTACCGGATTGTCTACGTGGGGGTTGGCGGACCTGTAATGTCGAGGTCGTTTACCTTGTTCAGCCGAGCGCTGTCGCAGTTGCGCATGCGATCTGGCGAACTCTGCAAAGGAATTCGCATAGAACTATTCGGTACAATGTTGGGATGGCGGCCGGGCGAAATACGTACTCTGACGGAAATCGCGGCAAAGTGGGGCATCGACGATCTGGTTCGGGAAGACCCGAGCCGGTTATCGTACCGGCGTTCTCTTGAGCTTCTGTTACAGAGCGATGGTGCCCTTATTTTTGGCGTTGAAGACGCGGGGTATATGCCTTCGAAGCTGTTCAATTATGCTCTTTCCGGCAAGCCATTGCTGGCCGCGCTGCATCGCGAAGGTCCGGCCTATGCAAAGTTTCAAGAAATCCCGGATCTAGGGCATGTTCTCTGGTTCGGCCAGCAAGATGACATGCCTCTTGAGGAAGCGATGAAGGTGTTGGAAACATTTCTTCGCGAGGTCGTCGCGCGAAAGACTTTCGACCGCGCCACCATCATCACGCCTTATTTGGCGGCGGCGATGGCACGCCGTCACGCGGAGGTGTTCGAAGCATGCGTTTAACACGGCCCACCAAGTTCGGTGGCATAGATTTTTCGTCGACACCGGCGGTCTGGTGAGCGTTCTATTCGGCCATCCCAGTGGCAATCCGAATTCGCACCAGGCCGCCCTAGCTCACTTTGAAGCCCACCGGTTGGAGGCATTTTGCGTACCTTGGATGCCGTCCCCTCTTACCTTGCAACTCCTTGAGAGTGTCATCCCACTCCGACCGATGGCGCGTCGGTTGGGGCGTCGTCGCTTCTCACCGCTGGCAGATGCTCCCAAGATTCAAGGCCGGCTGGGAGAGATTCGCCGCCTAATCATGCGCGGATTCGGACGTGGCGACGAGGCACTCTCCTACGAAGCCAACGACTGGCTCATGCGTACTATGCGCAGAGAATGCCGACGCGCCAGCGTGCGTGCAGTTCACGCCTACGAAGATTGCTCACTCTGGCAATTTCAAGAGGCGAAGCGTCTTGGTAAGGCATGCATCTATGACATGCCGATCGGCTACTACTCCGCATGGGAAAAGACCCAGGCGGAACTAGCGCGAGAGTTTGTCGACTGGCTACCCCCCGGTGGATTGCGGTCCGCTCGCTACGTGCGTCCCCATCAGAAGCGCCAGGAAATGGAACTGGCTGATCTGGTGCTAGCGCCAAGCAGTTTCGTTGCGAATACCATTCGGTCGTTCCATCCGAAGAAAGACCTTGTCTTGGCGCCTTACGGTGTCAATCTGGAATTCTGGACGCCGGGCGCCCGTAGTGACGGATCAGAAGTACTGCGCTTCATCTACGCAGGACAGATCTCGCTGCGCAAGGGTATTCCGAGCTTGTTGCAGGCTTGGGAGAGGGCCGCGCTGCGGTCTGCTGAACTCCAACTTGTGGGCTCATGGTACTTAAACGATAGCAAGCGGGCATCCCTTCCGCGGGGAGTTACTTATGTGCCAGCACTCTCCCCAGAAGCGTTGCGTGAATATTATCGGCGCGCGAATGTGTTCGTGTTCCCCTCCTTTTTCGAAGGATTTGCGCTCGTTCTGCTGGAAGCGATGGCGTGCGGGCTGCCTGCAATCGCCTCTGCAGCCACTGGTGGCGCGGATGTCTTGACGGAAGCCTCAGGGTGCATTCTTCCGGTCGGGAATATCGATTACCTGGTGGAATCGCTGCGATGGTTCGAGCAAAATCGTGACCGCGTGCCGGCCATGGGCCTCGCGGCACGCAAGCAAGCAGAGGTTTGCACTTGGGAACGGTACCGTCGGGCCGTGACACAGGCAACAGCGAGGTTTCAGTAATCTTGACGGTTATAAGAGTGTGTCGCGATTGTCGTATGCTAGCTATTACGCGCAGATGGCCTAGAACTGCAATATGAATCAGTCACGTAAATTCCGCTATTTTCTTTGGGCGCTTGCCCAGACGCAGCGTGGCGACCGGTCCTGTCCTAGCTGTAGCAGTCCTCGAGTGGACGCGATCCGGCGAAAATTTCTGGTTACTGCTTTGATGGAGTGTCGGAATTGCGGGCTGCGCTTTCGAGTTCCGAAGGATACGGCGGCAAGATCAAGAAAGTTTTATCAGCGGGAATACGAGCAGGGGTTCACGACCGACATTCCTTCGGAGGAGCAATTACAAGACATGCTCAGTCGCCGCTTCAGGAACACTGTGAAAGATTACCAAACGTACATCGACGTCTTAAAAGCGATCGGCATTGAGCCAGGCAGCACAATTCTCGATTTCGGATGTTCGTGGGGTTATGGGAGTTGGCAACTTCGGGAAGCCGGATTTAAGGTTTACTCTTACGAGGTCAGTAAGAGCAGAGCGGAATTTGCGCGCAGGAAATTGGGATGCTCACTCGTCGGTGACGACCTAGTCTCTGATCCAATCGACTGCCTATTCAGCGCACATGTACTCGAGCATTTGTCCGATCCCAATTTGTTCTGGCGAATCGCCGAGCGGGTTCTAAATCCAAATGGTGTCGTTGTATGTTTTTTGCCGAATGGAGATTCGAGACTAGAAGCTCAATATGGGAGTAGGCAGTATCATCAGCTTTGGGGGC
>Ga0187858_10005351_pt1 | contig 11750 bp, 8 predicted proteins | sample June2016WEW_8_15_FD_133015 | JGI IMG/M metagenome (GOLD analysis project Ga0187858, IMG submission 133015) | Peatland microbial communities from SPRUCE experiment site at the Marcell Experimental Forest, Minnesota, USA - June2016WEW_8_150 | ecosystem: Environmental > Terrestrial > Soil >...
CCTTGCCTGCTTCCCCCTGGTTGGTGGGCTCCATCGCCCCTCCTCTCGGGCCTTCCTTAGACCCTCTGTTCTACCAACCAGACCTGCCCCTCTTCAAATGTGCGAAAAATAGCGTACGTTATCAAACCGAGTTTATTCGCTTCAGTGAAAGCGCTCTTGGCAAGATGCTCTGCACTGCTGGAATCCTTGCCAGCCGCCAGGACATAAGCGTTATCGACCTCGAAAACGAGGCGCGTGGCTACATCGCTACTTTTCGCAGACAGTGTCTTTGCTTTGGCGACGGTTTCCTGCGCCTCACCGATCCTCCCTTGCTGCAGCAGCGCCCGGGATAACAAAGCTAGCGCCAGAATCTGTTCGTCCGACTCGTTCTCTTTCTGAAACTCCTGACCGGCGTCCCGCGCGAACTTCTCGGCGGTTGCACCCTGATTCGAATCACATGCTAACTCTGCAAGAAAGACTTCGGTCTCAGCCATAGAACCTTTTTCGCCCAGTTGCTGTCGCAATGAAAGAGATTGGTCGTAGAACTTCTTCGCCCCATCGAGGTCGTCTCGTTGCCGGCGCAATTCCCCCATCGAGACGAGCGTGCTCGCATAATAGTCTTTGTCGTCGATCTGTTGTTGGATGCCGGCCGCTTGCTGGAACATCTGCGTGGCGGCGTTCAATTCACCTTGTTCCATCAGAACGTCGCCGATCACTTTGAGGTCGCTTGCTTCGGAACTCTTGTGACCTACTTCGCGGGCCAATATCAACGCATCGCGGTATTCCGACAGGGCTTTACCCAACTGCCCTTCTAAATGAAAAAGATCACCCGTATTAGCTTCAACGACCTCCATTCCATGCTTGTCCCCAACATCGCCGTAGTCTCGAAGAGCTTCGGAGTCCATTTTCTCCGCCGAAGCCACATCGCCCTCTTGAACCGCGATCACACCGAGATTCCCAAGTTCACGGGCAATAGCCCTCTTGTCGCCAATCCTTCGCGCGAGAACGAGCGCCTGATCGTACAAAGCCTTCGCCTGTGAAAGATCTCCGTCATCGAGCGGCACCTCGGCCGCCGAATGCAGGGTTTGCGCTTCGTCAGCCATATCTCCCGAGTCTTCGTAAATGCTCCGCGCACGATCGCAAGCCTTTTCCGCGTTCTGTGCCTGTCCGAGATTCGCGAACGCCCGGCATTGAAAGAATGAGGCGCGCGCAGTCAAAAGCCTTGCCCCAGATGCTTCGGATTTCCTGATCGCTGCGTCTGCGGCGGCAACCGCCCGTTGGTTGTCCGATAACAAGAATGCCGCCTGTTCCTCGGCCAAATCAATGCGTGGGTCGTTCTTTGCCTCAGGCGACGTTGCCCGGAGCTTGGCGAGCGAATTTAAGGCATCGTTCGCTCTTTCACCTCCAATCTGCGCGTTCACTAAATCGAGACCATACCCCAAGTTATCTGGAAACGAAGCGCAGAGCGTTTGATAGGTTTGAATGGCTTTTTCCCAATCCCTGCTTGCTTCATAGTAATGAGCTTCCACGACAGCGTGGTCTTCCGTGGATAACAGGTTGCCCAGATCCAATGCTTTCTTTGCTTCGGCGACTGCGTTCTGGTTATATCCGAGATCTGTCCACGCCTGTGCCAACGCGGCGTGTGCAAGAGGATAAGAAGGATCCGCGTTCACGGCGTGTTCGAGCGTGTCTCTAGCCCCGACAACGTCAAAGCCCCGAAGCTTCGCCAACCCTTCGGAATAGAGGCGCATGGCGTCCGGACTGGAGGATACCGATGCTCGTATTCCGGTCGATTGCAATTCGTGGATCTCCGCTACACCGAGTTTATCCCGTAGCTGTCTTCCGCTCCGCGAAACCAGATCCAGCAGTTGGTCCTCGCTGCTCGTTTCAGAAACGGCTGCGATCGTTTCTCCGTTGGCCGCATTTTGCATGCGAAGATCGAGACGGATTTGGCCTCCAGAATCCTTTCCCAAGTCGAGATAGGATCCTAGAACGACGAAGTCAGTGCTCAGATTGCGGCGAACACGATCGAGGGAATCAGGAGCCAAACTATCCACGTCCGATAGCGCAAGATCGGTCTTCATGCGCGCAACAGTTTCTCCGGGTACGGTGCGAATCTGTTCACCCGCTCCCAGCTCTGTTGTCAGCATTTCCGACAGAGCGGTCGAGATCCACGCAGTGTCCTGACGGGCTGAAAGGTTCTTGAATCCTAATACGGCCACCGAACGCCGAAACCCAGCGGGAAGACTCGCTATTTTCTTATCTGCGTCTCGCGTCCTTACGTGCCGTGCCTCCCACACGCCAATGGCGCCCGCGAGGACCAGCAGGATGATTGCCGTGCCGACGGATTCTTTGTGCCTTTGGAGAAATCGGCCGCCAAGATAGGAAAGGGTCGGCCGTCGCGCAACCACTGGGCGGCCACCAAGATGGCGTTCGATGTCATTCGACAACTCCTGCGCGGAAGCGTAGCGGTCTTCGGGTTTCTTGCGAAGCGCCTTCATCAGGATGGTATCGAGGTCGCCTTGCAGACGGCGCCGAAGTTCGATCGGTTCCATCCCGCGGTTCTTGGCAACGAGCTCAGGCGTAATGACCGTGGTGTTTCCGGTGGTATCCCGCACACGGTTTTCGGTCCTTCCCACAACCGTGCTCGGCTTTTCGGCTTCTTCTTCGCAAATGGACCGCTCGACTTCCAAAAGGGATAGGGTTGCAGCCCGATAGGGCCGATGATCCGTCAACAACTCGTAGAGCATCACTCCGAGTGAATAGATATCGGTTGATTTTGTCACCTCATGGCCGCGTACCTGCTCTGGGCTTGCGTATTCGGGTGTCATTGGACGCCAGGTCGTTTGGGTGACCAACCTTGTGTGAAAGAGGGCCGGGTCCAATAGCTTGGCAATGCCGAAATCCAGGAGGCGGGGCACGCCGTCCTGCGTGATCAGGATATTTGCAGGTTTGAGATCGCGATGGATGATTCTCTTCTCGTGTGCGTATTCCACGGCCGAACAGACCGTCCGAAACAATTTCAGGCGCTCGTCGATTGAGAGCTTGTGAAGGTCGCAGTACTGGTCGATGGGTACGCCGTCCACATAATCCATTACGAGGTACGGCAAGCCCTCTTCAGTGCTTCCACCGTCGATGAGCTTTACGATATTTGAATGGTCAAGTGCCGCCAGCGTTTGGCGCTCGTTGCGAAATCGACGGAAGATCTCCTGGGCATTTGTGCCGGGCAGGACCATCTTGATGGCAACGTGCTTTTGGAAAAGTTGATCGTCCCGCTCACCCAAATACACGACGGCCATTCCGCCGTGCCCAATCAAGCGAACAATGCGATAAGCGCCAATCTTTCTTCCGACCATCGAGTCTGGTTGGAATGAGAGGAAATGCGCGACGGGGGAATCCTCTAGAAGGCTATCGGCATCGCCGCTGTGAGCAACGAGAGATTCCACTTCGGCGCGTAACGCCGTGTCCTCACCGCACGCCTGGCGGACAAAGGTACTGCGCTCGGCAGGACTTCGCTCCAGCGCAAGTGCGAGAATCTCTTTTACTTGTTCCCATTTTTCAGGCATTTCAATTCCCGCGCGGTTTGGAGAGTTCGCGTGCCAACCAGGCTTTTGCCACAGACCAGTTTCGCTTGACCGTGGCCGGCGAGACTTCCAGGACGCCGGCGGTTTCTTCAACGCTCAAACCGCCAAAAAAGCGCAGTTCCACGAGGCGAGCTTGCTGCGAATCGATCTCGGCCAACCGCGTGAGAGCTTCGTCCAGCGCGACTACATCCGCGGGCCGGGTTTTCGAGATGATGGAAGCTTCCTGCAGGAACACCCTCTCGGAATTTCCGCCTCTTTTGGCGGCCTGATGACTGCGACTGTAATCGAGCAGAATCCGGCGCATCAGCTGGGCCGCAATGCCAAGAAACTGGCTGCGGTTCTCCCACCGAACTCCTCTCTGGTCGACCAGGCGGAGGTAGACCTCGTGGACGAGAGCTGTGGCCTGAAGCGTGTGATCGCGGCGTTCTTGCCGCAGGTAATGGCCGGCGATGCGGCGCAATTCCGAATAAAGGGCGGACGTGCGCTCTGCGAGGGCGCGGTCATTTTCGCCGTCAGGATTCGCGAGTCTTGCGATATCTTCAGGCAATTGGCGCACGGATCTGGCCGTATTCCGGCTGCAAACGAGCGAATGCGGGTTCGATGACCCCATCCGCTCCCCTCAGGGTCTCAGAGTATATATGCCGGGCGGGAACAATCAAAATAACCATTGCCGCGACAACCGATAGAACAAGCGGTCTGTCCTAGGCAGCCCAGGACCCGGCAGGTTCGTCCCAAAATCGTCTCCCGTGCCTATTTACAGAAAGTTTGCAGGGCGGTGAGCCGCTTGGCAGCGATTTTACGCGTTATGGATAGGCAGCGTAATGAATTCACGCAGCCGATCGGAGAAGCGTTCGTAACAGCGAGAACGCCCTCAAAGGAGATTCAGATGGCGGAGAAATCCAAACCAGCCCCGAAGGAAAACAAGAAGGGCAAGAAACTTCAAGGCAAATCAATACAAGCGGTTCGCACCTTGTCGAAGCCGTTCAACCCCGTTGATGGCTAAAACGAATGACTCGCAATTGAAATAGGGCGCGCCTATCGCCAAGGGCCTTCGTACGCTTCATACGCGCTGCGAAGGCCTCTGGCGGAGACCTAACTTATTTCTGTGTTTCATGGTGCGTTGCGAGATTCGCGCCTACGGAAGCCACAAGAACGAGCAAGTGCAGGAGTTGCAAGAAAGTCAGAAAAACCGCCGCAGAGGAAACGAGAAGCCGGACGTCCGCGAAACCTGGAGAAAAATGATGGCCGTCATTCGTAAATCCGCGCCGGCGATAGCCCGGCATACACTCATACTCATTTATCTATGCGGTTTGGTGCTGATCGGTGGTTTGGTGGCGCCGAGTGCGCATGGTCAGGCACAAGGATCGCTGGGCGGTTACATGGAGTTGTCCACCGTAGCAGACGGCTCGGGCTCAACCGTTTTCGGGCCCGGACAGACGGTAGCAATCGACGGGGCCATGCCGTTCGTTTATATCTGCCAGTCGATGTACGACACCAATAAATTTCCAAAACCTAATCTGCAGATCTATCCCGCAGCGGATTTTTACGTCATCCCAGATACCGGGACGCCTTTGACGTATGGCACTAAGCTCACTGACGTAAACGGAGCGCCAAACACGGTTATCGGGCTGTCGGATGGCTCTTTCACGGATGAGATTGTGGCGATCACGAAGCCGGCTGGAAATACCGGCGCAGGTAAGTACTCGATTGTGATGGATGCGTGCCAGACCGGTATTTACGATCCGGCTGGGGGGACATGGTTCTGGGCGATGCCTCCGAAATGGGTTTCATCGTCGAGGAGCAATCGACCCTGGCGCCTCTGAACTACAGCCCCATAAAAACCAGCGCCAGCCAGTATGTGGATGAGCTATCCGGAATTACGGTCAATCTTCCGTTGGGCGCCAGCGTTACCATCCCCTCATTTTGCGCGGCGTATGGGAAGCTGGGCCAGGATGTGCCGGGCGGCACGGCCCTGGCCGGTTGGTTCCAGACTGCGGGCGCTTACTGCCAGGACCTCATTGGAAAGTACAAGGGACTCGCCGCCGATCCCCCGGACCCGAACTATAAGGTGTTCGCGGAATTGGGCGATATCAACTACGGATCGTATACGGCCAGCACACCGCTCGAGCGCGCCGCCAGGACGCTGGCCAACGCCATGGCCGACCAGGATGCCGCGAGCAATGCTTTCCTGAACTCCATTCAAAAATTTCAAGGCGCGCAACAGGCAAGCGACGATGAGTGGACCATGCTGCAGCTCATGCAGATGAACAAGGACATCAATTTGCTCGTTGGGTCCGGCGGATCGATGCTGCGGACCTACGCCGCGCTCCAAGCGCTCAACTTCGCGTTACAGCAAGACCCGCTCGGCACCTCGCCAGACGCTCAGAATTTGGAGGCCTTACTTCCAACGATGGAGCAGGCGCTCGGGGCCATGCTGACTCCGATGGGCGGTTTTTTTCAGCCCTACTTCGACGGCTTTGGGGACCTGCAACTCAGGCCGGTCGGGCTACAAGCGTACATCCAGGTCTACCTTGGTCAGTCTTATGACACCAATATCCTTCCTGGCATACCTCAGGAACGAGCGCTGGAGGGACTGCCACCCATTGTTCTGCCATATCCCACGGCTACTACCGGCGGGAATTACAACGCGGCGCCCGGCACGGCGATCACTCTCAATGCCAGCCAGTCGACCGATCCGAATGGCGGTTCGCTCACCTATGCGTGGGATCTGAACGGCAACGGTACATTTACGGACGCTACGGGGGCCCAGCCGCAATATACCTACAGCCAGCCGGGGACGCGAACGATTGCCGTTCAAGTAACCGACTCCAGCGGGAACACCAACATCGCGTATGGGCTGGCGAACATCGGCGACGTGAACTCGCAGGACATCATCGTGGAGTCAGGCAGCGATCAAATCTATGACGTTCATCCCGACGGAAGCTACGCTCAGCTCACGCCCGGACTTCCCTATATTAACTCCACGCATAAGAGGCTGCAGGTCGACATCAATGGTGACATTTGGGAGCTGGATCAAATCTTTGGGCTCCAACACTTCAATTCAAGCGGAAATCTGGTGGCCACCATCACGCCGTCACAAGTGTCGTCGCTGCTCGGAATCCCGCTGCAGCCCTTCGATGACTTTGCTATCGACGGCAGCGGAAATATTGATCTGACTGTATTCGAGGACTTCGGCACGGGCATTATAGATTTCGCACCGTTCGGTTCGTATGCCACCGATCTACCGGGGCACTCGAAACTCATCCGCATAGCTCCTGATGGGAGTTCGGCTAAGGTTCTGGACGATTTGAGTCAGCCATATCTCTCTATTGCAACGGTCAACGGAGTGCTGACTGAATACGTGGACCCTACAGATAGTTGCTACGGGAATCCCGGATTCGTCCGCGTGGATCCCAACACCGGCGACATCATAGTCAGCAACGTGAATAACTCCATCGGCGCCATCGGAAACACCTCAATGTGCAGCGATGGAGTTCTTAGTATCAATCCCACAACGGCCGCAATCACGGTGATGATCCCGCCCACCGCGTGCGATGGCTACGGGTGCCAGTCCCAAACGATCCCGCCTTTTGGAACCTTTGGCGGCAGCGATTTAACATTCGGCGGGAGCAGCCTCCACTGGGGGTCTATGGAGGCATCGCACCGCAAAATGCGGGAGATTTTGTGCTCGATTCTTACGGTAATTACCTGATCGCCACGGGTCAGGCTGTTGACGCAATCGGGCGAGTGGATGCCCCTCCACAGATCACCAACAATGGCGGCACTCTTGATATCAACACGTTCCCCATTTCCACAAGCACTCCGGGGGGACCCTTTCCGATTCTTGATGCTATGACCGTTGATGCCGGAGGCGACTACATTGGCGTCGGCGTAAATTTTGCCGTTTCACTGGCCCCTGCCATGTTTCGCTTCACGCCTGACGGCGAGCTTTTTACGATAAACACGACACTATCCCCCAGCTCTGGGCTTTCCTTAGTGGACGTTGTTCCGCAGGTCAGAGCGATCACCCCGAGCGACATGCCGGCGCCGCCGGCTATCACGCTTTCGAATCTCGCCGTCGGACAGAATTCTTGCCCCGGTGCGGCGCAATTAAGCGTGACCGTGCAAAACACGGGCAGCACGCCGACGACGCTGCCCGTGCAGGTCGTTTTCTTCGACGGCGATCCGGGGCTGGGAATGGCCGTGGGAACCGCGACCACCGGCGGCGTGCTTCCAGCTGGCGGTTCTGTGACGCTGTCAGCGCCGTGGGCGTCGCCATCCGGCGGCACTCACAATGTGTTCGCCCTGGCTTTGGGCGCGAACACCGTGAACGTCGAATTCGAGGTGTGCGTGCCGTCGCAGTATGCCGCCAACCCGCTTTTGCTTTCGCCGCCGAGCGGCAGCAACGCTGCGGGCGCCACCTTCACGGTCACCGCTCAACTGGTCGATATTTTCGGCGGTGGTATCAGCGGCGCTCCGGTCAGCTTCACGGTTTCTGGGGCGAACTCGGCAACAGGAACAGCCACTACGGACGCGAGCGGCACCGCTCAGTTCAGCTATTCGGGGACAAATCCCGGTCAGGACAGCATCGTCGCCACGAGTAACAATCTCACCAGCAATACGGCTGCCGAGACGTGGACATCCACGTTGGCCGCAACAACGACAACCGTGGCTTCGTCACTCAATCCAGCAACAGTGGGCCAGTCCGTAACCTTCACCGCGACTGTGTCCGGCAGCAGCCCTACCGGCACGATTCAGTTCCTGGATGGCTCGACCAGTCTGGGCACGGCTGGCCTGACGGCCGGAGGAGCTGCCTTAGCGGTCTCATCTTTGTCCGCCGGCACGCACTCGATTACAGCGGTTTACAGCGGAGACAGCGCAAACGCCAAGAGCACATCCGCGGTTCTGAGTGAAGTGGTCTCGCCCGCGACGACGCCACCCGTCGTGACGCCTCCTGCGAGCATTTCGATACCCGCAACCCAGGCGGGCGGCGCAACGGGTAGCGCTTCGCCGGCGCTCGCTGCTTATCTGGCGGGCGGATCAGCAGTGGCTAGCTCTGGCCCTGCGCCGACTCGGCTACCTCCGCAAGCAGGCGGTGTTTCGGTTGGCAATTCAACGCTATTTCCGGTTGGCACGACCACCGTCACGTTCCTATTTGAGGATTCCAGCGGGAACATCGGCAGCGCGACCTCCACTGTCACGGTCTCTATCGGAACGCCGCAAATCTCTGGTTCGATCGCCGGAGTCGGAACCGATCCGTCCGGAGCGATTTACGTGAATGTGGTGCTCACAAACACTGGAACTGGAAACGCGCAAAATCTGATCATCAATTCGTTGGTATTCCGCACGCTCTCCGGAACGGGAACAGTTACCTACAACTCGACTCTGTCCCCGTCCTTGCCGATCACCATCGGCAATTTGGCCGTGGGCGTGGCGGCAACAACGCGGTTGTTTCTAAACGTCCCGGGTACGGCGAAGCGGATATCGGTGACCGAGAACGGGCCCGTGCAAGACGTTCTGGGCACGAACTACAACTATTCGACAGCGGAAGCTCTCATTCCGTGATCGAAGGCTGAGGGAAAGACGGAAACAAAGGAGAACTACATGCGACGTTGCGTTTACTGGATTTCTCTCACTCTCGGTGTGCTACTTGCAACCCACGCAGCCCGGGCTGACGACTCATTTTCTTTCACCATCGTTCCGAATTCGAGCGATGTCTTGGCAACTCCGGGATCGACTGTCGGATGGGGCTACTCCATAACTAACAACAGCACGTCAGATTACCTGGAACTGACCGACATCGCTGCCACTGTATCTCTCACCGAAGACGGCGCGCCAGACACCAACATTTTTGACCTCCCTATTTTGGGACCAGGACCGGGAAGCACAATTACCGAGGACTACGACCCGATCGCTTATGTTGGCCTGCTTCAGTTCACGTGGAGCCCAGACCCGGCGGAAAACCCTGTAACAGGAAACGTCACTCTATCCGCCGTTTTCTGTAATGGTGACCCGCTGGATCCGAGCACCATCTGCGGCGACACGGTGTATACCGAATCAGCAACCTATTCTGCGACGGTGATTCCCATCTCTACTAATGTTCCGGAGCCTTCCTCCTTGCTGCTCTTGGTCTCGGGGCTCTGCGGAATCGGATTGTGGACCTGGCGTCGGCAAGGATACTCAGTGTGGCGAACAACCCACCAGTAAGAATGCTTCGTGGCACACACGAGCGTCGTGAAGGCTGAGCGACTGGCGAAGAGGTTCTGGAAATCCCCAAGAAGCGCGGCAAGTACGGCGCGGGCTCGATCCGCGAGCTTGGCCCAAATCGCTTCATGATTTGGCCCGGCCGGTACCCAGGTCACCTTCCGCGCCAGCGTTCCTTCCAACTGCCGGATGCGATGGTCCTTCTCGGTTTCCGCCGCGGCAGCGCTTCTCCCCCCAAGCGCTGCCTTCGCTCCCTGCTCCGCTTCATCCTTCCAGCGGTAGTAGAGCGTCTGAGCGATTCGATATCTCCGGCATGCCTCCGAGACGTTCCCGCTCTTCAGTCCTTCCTGCACAATCTGTCACTTCTCTTCCGGGGATCGATCTACGCGTGGTTTCCTACCCATGTTGCCTCCTGTTTGGAGGCCCTGATCTTAGCTAACTGAGGTGTCCAGTTTTAGAGGGGAGCACTACAGTCCCGATTGGAATCGGCGCAAAACTTTTCGTAGACCGCCACGTCCTGCGTGCTTCCCATGACAATGGGAACGCGGTCGTGGAGGGAGCCGGGTTGGACGTCCAGCGCGTCTTGCGTCCCAGTTGTGGCGGCGCCTCCGGCTTGGTCCATGATGAAAGCCATGGGAGCCACTTCGTAGAGGAGGCGCAGCTTCGGTTTTGGCCGTTGCGGATTGCTGCAATCGGCGGGATAAAGGAAGACGCCTCCATATAGCAGGGTGCGGTGGAAGTCGGCCACCAGGGAGCCGATGTAGCGCAGCGAGTAAGGCCGGCCGGTCGCGGTGTCCTTTTGCTTTAGATACTCGATGTATCTCCGCGTCGGTTCGTCCCAGGTGGCGACGTTGCCTTCGTTGACGCTGTAATACTTGCCTTTGGGCGGGATGAGGATTCGATCGTGCGAGAGGATGAACTCGCCGATGCTCGGCTCTAGAGTAAAGCCGTAGACGCCCTGCCCGGTGGTGTAAACGATCATGGTGCTCGACCCGTAGAGAAAATAGCCGGCCGCGATCTGCTCCGATCCTTTCCGAAGGCAATCTCCCAGCGTGCCGTCCCCGGAAGAAGAAATTCGGCGATGGACGGAGAAGATCGTGCCGATGCTGACATTTGCTTCAATATTCGAGGAGCCGTCCAGCGGGTCGTAGAGCAGGACGTACTGCCCTTTGGGAAACTTTTTGGGAATGGGGATAATGTCGGGGCTTTCCTCGGAGACCATTACGCAGAGGTGGCCGCCATGATCCATGGCCCTGTAGATCGTGTCCTGCGCAATCCAGTCCAAGCGCTTCACCAAGTCTCCCGTGACATTGGCCTCGCCGGTCCCTCCGAAGATATCCGCCAGCCCTCCGCGGTTAACCTGGTGGGAGATCACCTTGGCGGCGAGGGTCAGGTCCCAAAGTAGGCCCGTCAGATCGCCGGTCGCTTGCGGATAGGCGCGCTCTTGCTCGAGGATGTGCCGCTGGACCGTGGTCATCGATGTTGGCATGGAAAGTTCCTCTAGACGGAATTTACGATTTGGACCTCTGGCTCGCGCATCGTACCCTTCTCCTGCTCTGGGCACAACGAATTCGCCACCTGAGCAGGCCCCAGCGAGATCAGCGGGGTTCCAGCAGCACCATCAAATGGACGTGTAGTTCGATTACCGGACATTTAGCTTGTCAACACCCCACTTGTCCGTTTTGCATGTCCATCGGGAGTTAGTTTGTCCCGAGGCAAGAAAGAAGGCGGCCCGGGGTGAGGGCCGCCCTAGGTCATACTCTCTCATGAGGAAAGCCGCTTCAACGGTCGAGCCTTGTGGGCGGAGTGTCTCGGGTCGGCATTAACAGCTTGTTGAACAATTTAGTTTTCGAAGCTTTTTCGTTCTCACGTGTTGAATTCTGGCTGGGTTATAAAGGAATGGCTTGGGTTTTTCTATCTACCGAGACGGCTTATCCAAGCCACCTGTCATGTTCTGGCCATCAGGTTTCGCAATCGGCACAA
>Ga0187858_10005357_pt1 | contig 11747 bp, 8 predicted proteins | sample June2016WEW_8_15_FD_133015 | JGI IMG/M metagenome (GOLD analysis project Ga0187858, IMG submission 133015) | Peatland microbial communities from SPRUCE experiment site at the Marcell Experimental Forest, Minnesota, USA - June2016WEW_8_150 | ecosystem: Environmental > Terrestrial > Soil >...
GCGGCCTGCGCGTCGAGGTTGAGAAAGAGCCCGATGAATGGTGCGGCAATGATGAGCGGCAAGCCGGTGGTGAGCCAATGGGCAAGACCTTTGACCGCAACCACGATCTCAAGCGGCGCGCGGCCCATGAGGATGAGATCGAGCGAGCCGTCCTCGTGATCGGCCGCAAACAGCCGGTCGAGCGCCAGCAAGCTCGCGAGCAGCGCCGCGAGCCAAAGGATCGCCGGCCCGATCCGCTTTAGGAGCGCAAGGTCCGGTCCGATCGCGAAGGGCACGAGCGTGACCACGACCAAAAAGAACAACACGCCCATCAGCGCGCCGCCACCGACCCGGATGGCAATGCGCATGTCGCGGATGAGGATCGCGGCGAGCGAGGTCATGCTTGCTCTTTCCCCACTTGCAGGAAGGACGCTTGATCGAGCTGCAATACCCGCGCGCTGTCGAGTTCGAGCATGCTATGCGTCGCGGCGAGGATGAGACCGCCGGCGGCCAGATGCGCCCGCATAATTTCGCCGAGCCGGGCCTGGGCCGCGGCGTCAAGCGTGCTGGTGGGCTCGTCGAGCAACCAGATCGGGCGTTTGACGGCGACCAGGCGCGCGATCGAGAGACGGCGGCGCTGCCCGGCGGAAAGATAGGCGGCAGGCAGGTCGATGAGTGCATCGAGCCCCACTGCGGCGAGCGGTTCGGTGATGTCGGCGGAGGATGTGCCGAAAAAAGCCGACCAGAATCGCAGGTTTTCGCCGACCGAAAGCGAGGGCTTCAACGCATCCTGGTGACCGAGGTAGTGGGCCTGCTCGCCGAGGGTCAATTCCGGGTCGCCCCCCTCTAAATCGAGCCGGCCCGCGGCGATGTGGACGAGCCCGACTACCATACGCAGGAGGGATGACTTGCCCGCGCCGTTGCGGCCGCGAATCGTCATGCCCTCGCCGGCCGCGACGGAAAAGCTCACGCCGGCGAAAACATCGCGTCCGCCGCGCCGGCAGGCCAGATCAGAGGCGGAAAGCCGCATCAACGGGGTCCTGCAACGAGGGCAAAAGACGCATGCGTGCGCTTCTTTATCGCGAACGCACGAGGCTCTTCCGGCATGTTATCGACCATTTCTTGCCGATCTGGCACAAGTCTTGAAAAGACCCTATAAGCCGAGGCGCGGACAACGGCGTATTAGCGACGCCTCCCGTGTCCGGCCACCAACGGTCTGTTGGCGCCTGTTCCGGTATTAATTTACCTGCAATTTGTGCCGGCGGGCGGGCCGGCAGGATGGGAAAATAGTCATGAATTCGCTCGACAGCTTCAAGTGTTTACGGCCGCTGAAGGTAGGCTCCAAGACCTACGCCTATTACAGCCTCCCGGTGGCGGAGAAGAACGGTCTGAAGGGGATCTCGCGGCTGCCTTTCTCGCTCAAGGTCCTGCTCGAAAATATGCTGCGCAATGAGGACGGCCGCACCGTCACCAAAGAGGACATCCAGGCGGTCGCGCAATGGCTCAAGACCAAAACATCTGACCGTGAACTCGCTTTCCGGCCCGCCCGCGTGCTGATGCAGGATTTCACCGGCGTGCCGGCGGTCGTCGATCTCGCCGCCATGCGCGACGCTATGAAGATGCTGGGCGGCGACCCAAAGAAGATCAATCCTCTCGTTCCGGTGGACCTCGTCATCGATCATTCGGTCGTGGTCAACTATTTCGGCGACAACACTGCGTTCAAAAAAAACGTGGACGAGGAGTACAAGCAAAATCAGGAGCGCTACCGGTTTCTCAAATGGGCGCAGCGCTCGTTCGAGGATTTCCGCGTCGTGCCGCCCGGCACCGGCATCTGCCATCAGGTCAATCTCGAATATCTCTCGCAAACCGTCTGGACGGCGAAGACGAAGATCAAGTTCCCGGACAAGGTCGTCGCGACCGAGCTCGCCTATCCGGACACGCTGGTGGGTACCGATTCGCACACCACGATGGTGAACGGGCTCTCCGTCCTCGGCTGGGGCGTCGGCGGCATCGAGGCCGAGGCCGCCATGCTCGGCCAGCCCTATTCGATGCTGTTGCCTGAAGTGATCGGGGTGCGCTTCAACGGCAAGCTCAAGGAAGGCGTGACCGCCACCGATCTCGTCCTGACCGTGACGCAAATGCTGCGCAAGCGCGGCGTGGTCGGAAAGTTCGTCGAATATTTCGGTCCGGGCATGGCCAGCCTGACGATCGCGGACCGCGCTACACTCGGCAACATGTCGCCGGAATACGGCGCCACCTGCGGCTTCTTTCCAATCGACGACGACACCATCCGTTATCTGCGCGATACCGGTCGTTCGGCGGACCGCGTCGCGCTCGTGCTCGCCTATGCCAAGGCGCAGGGCATGTACCATACCAAAGCGACGCCCGATCCGGTCTTCACCGAGGTGCTCAAGCTCGAGCTTTCGTCCGTCGAACCGTCGCTCGCCGGACCGAAGCGTCCGCAAGACCGGGTGCCGCTCAAGGAGGTCAAGAGTGGCTTTGCCCAAGCCATGGACAAGGAATTCGGCAAGGCCGCCGAAATGGACAAGCGCGTTCCCGTCGAGAACCGTGAGCACACGCTCGGCCATGGCGACGTCGTGATCGCGGCGATTACGTCCTGCACCAACACCTCGAACCCGAGCGTGATGATCGCGGCCGGGCTTCTCGCCCGCAAGGCTGTGGAAAAGGGATTGACGGTCAAGCCGTGGGTCAAAACCTCGCTCGCGCCCGGCTCGCAGGTGGTCGGCGAATACTTAAGCAAATCGGGCTTGCAGAAGGACCTGGATAAGCTCGGTTTCAATCTTGTCGGCTTCGGTTGCACCACCTGTATCGGCAATTCGGGCCCGCTGCCGGCGGAGATTTCCAAGGCCATCAACGACAACGATCTGGTCGCCGCCGCGGTGCTCTCCGGCAATCGCAACTTCGAGGGCCGCGTCAACGCCGACGTGCGCGCCAATTATCTCGCGTCGCCGCCGCTCGTCGTCGCCTACGCGATCGCCGGCTCGATGCAAGCCGATATCGCCAAGACCCCGCTCGGTACCGACCAGAAAGGCCGCAAGGTTTATCTGCGCGATGTCTGGCCATCGAGCCGCGAGATCAATGAGTTTATCCGCAAGAACATCAACAAGCAGATGTTCACGCGCAAATACGGCAATGTGTTCAAGGGCGACACGAACTGGCGCAAGATCAGCGTTCAGGGCGCGTTGACCTTCCCCTGGGACCGCAAATCGACCTACGTGCAGAATCCGCCCTATTTCTTCGGCATGTCGCGCCGTCCCGAGGCGCCGACCGACGTTATCGATGCGCGCGTGCTCGGACTATTCCTCGATTCCATCACCACCGACCACATCTCGCCGGCGGGATCGATCAAGGTGGATTCGCCGGCGGGAAAATATCTGGTTGACCACAAGGTCAAGCCGCTCGATTTCAACCAATACGGCACGCGGCGCGGCAATCACGAGGTGATGATGCGCGGCACCTTCGCCAACATCCGCCTTAAGAACCAGATGGTGCCCGGCGTCGAGGGCGGCTACACGATCCATTACCCCTCGCGCGAACGTATGATGATCTACGATGCGGCTATGCGCTACAAGAGCGAGCACGTGCCGCTGGTGGTGTTCGCCGGCAAGGAATACGGCACGGGGTCGTCACGCGACTGGGCTGCCAAAGGCACGATCCTGCTGGGCGTACGCGCCGTCGTCGCGCAATCCTTTGAACGCATCCATCGCTCCAATCTGGTCGGCATGGGCGTGGTGCCGCTGGTGTTTGAAGAGGGAACGTCCTGGCAGACACTCGGATTGAAGGGCGACGAGCAGGTGACCATCCGCGGGCTGCACACCGATCTCAAGCCGCACCAGCGACTCATTGCCGAGATCGTCGCGGCCGACGGTGGCCTCAAGCGCGTTCCATTGATCTGCCGCATCGATACAGTGGACGAGCTCGATTACTTCAGGAATGGCGGGATATTGCAGTACGTCCTTCGCCATCTCGCGGCTTAACCAAGAGCATGATCCGGAAAAGTGGCATCCGGTTATCCGAAAAGATCATGCTCCACGCAATAAGGCGGGTCACCGCGAATTGAGTGGCGGGTGACTGGCGCGCCCGATATCAATGCGCGGTCATCAGAATCCTGACTGAGGGGCCAGCGGGGTGGAGATTGGAATGCTGCGTAGCCGCCTCGCGTCGGCACCCCTTATCGCCGGCGTGCTCGTTGCGAGTTACGCGCTCGCGAGCGCCAGCGAGCCGCGCGCGCTTCTCGAACTGTTCACCAGTCAAGGTTGCTCGTCCTGTCCTGCGGCCGATAAGCTGCTCGGCGAATTTGCGAATGACCCTTCGCTCATCGCCGTTAGCGTGCCAATCGATTATTGGGACTACCTCGGCTGGAAGGATACGCTCGCCAGTCCCGCGCATTCGGCGCGGCAGCGTGCCTATGCGCGCGTGCGCGGCGACCGGCAGGTCTATACGCCGCAAATTGTCGTCAATGGCTCAACGCACGTTCTCGGCAGCGACCGCTCCGCGGTAGAGCACGCGATTGCGCTGACCGATCGCAACGCGGCGATCATGTCCGTGCCGGTGCTGATGTCCGTCGGCGGCAGCCATTTGAATGTGAAGATCGCCGCCGGGAAGGAGCATATCGGCGGCGAAGTCTGGCTTTGTCCGCTCGCCAGGTCGGTGCCGATCGAAATCGGCCGGGGCGAAAATCACGGGCGCACCGTCACGTACCACAATGTCGTCCGGCGCTGGCTGAAGCTGGGTGACTTTACCGGCACGGAGTTGGTATGGAGCGTACCGATATCCGACATCATGGCCGACGACATCGATGCTGCCGCCGTCATGGTGCAGCAAGGCACGCACGATAAACCGGGCATGATCCTTGGCGCCGCCGTCGTGCCGGTCGGACGGCAAACGACAGAAATCAGAAGGCCGGCGACAGAAGATAGATAACGGACGGCATCCGTCATCTTCCTGTCCAAAACAAAGGCCGGCAATCTGCCGGCCTTTATGCAATTTGGGGATTGAACCCTACGCGGAAACTCTGGCCCGGTCCGTCCACACCCCGGGGGGCTGGGGGGCTGAGGAATCCGGAATGCGATCCGGACCGGGCCCTGAGGCAACGATCGACTGTTTCGCAGTCCAGCTTGGCGTGTGATTGACCGAAATGGGGCCGCTTTATGATTGGCCTAACGAATCCGTGATTCAGGCGGTCGAAATGCCGCACCTGGGCGAATTTGATCCCAAACTGCGACGGTTCGCCTCGCAATCTCGCCTTCGCAGACCCGCGGCAAAGCCCTTGCCGACGCTTCCGTCCGGCGCGATCATGAACTTTGGCCGTGAAGCTTCGATGACAAAGGAGGCGCCGCATGGAATTCGGCGAAATCGAACCGAGCGCGTGGCGCGGGGGCGAGTTGCGCGCGCCCGTCTCCGCAAGCAAAGTCACCTTCAGTCGGCGCGAGCTTGACCGCATTCTCAGTCTCTACGGTCGTAAAGTAGCCGCCGGCGAATGGCGTGATTACGCCATCGATTTCCTCAAGGATCGCGCGGTGTTTTCGGTTTTCCGCCGCGCCAGCGAATTTCCCATTTACCGGATCGAAAAGAATCCGCGGCTCGGACGCCGGCAGGGCGCTTACAGCGTGATCTCGGCAACTGGTCATATCCTGCGCCGCGGCCAGGAACTTGATCGTGTGCTTGGCGCGCTCGACCGCTCGCTCCGCGTGGTTGCGGGCTGAGATTTTCGCGGCGGCGCCCGGCCGCTGCCAGCGGACGTTGCGTCAGCATGCCGCCGCTCGAGCGGCCACGCATGAAAATGACGGATCGGCTTGGCACAAGAACACGACAACCCAGGTTTCGCCGGATCGCGCCGCTTCGTTGTCGCCGCGCTCGGGACCTCACAGACGCTCGCATGGGCATCGAGCTACTACTTGCCGGCGATCCTGGCCGATCCGATCGCGGGGGGCATTGGCGTTCCGCGCTCGTGGGTCTTCGCGGCCTTGTCGGGCGCTTTGCTGATCGCGGCATTTGCCGGCCCGGCGGTCGGGCGCGTCATCGATCGCCACGGCGGACGAGGCGTGTTGGTGTTGTCGAACGTCGTGCTGGCTGCCGGTCTCATCGCGCTCGCGGCGGCAAATGGTGCCGTCCTGCTCTTCGCCGCTTGGGCGATTCTCGGCATCGGAATGACACTCGGGCTTTACGACGCAGGCTTTGCGGCGCTCACCGCGCTTTATGGTCGCGACGCGCGTGGTCCGATCACCGGCATCACTTTGATCGCCGGCTTCGCGTCGACGGTGAGCTGGCCGTTGTCGACATTTCTGAACGATACGTTGGGCTGGCGTGAGACATTGCTGGTCTGGGCGGCACTCAATCTCGCCATTGCCCTGCCGCTCAATTGGATGCTGCCGGTACCGGCACGGCCCATGCAACTCGCCCATACCGCCGAGCACTCAACCGGCTGGAAACCGTACAAGGAAATGTTCCTTCTTGCCTTCGTGTTCGCGGCCGCTTGGTTCGTGACCGGGTCGATGGCCGCGCATCTGCCGGGATTGCTGGAACGCTGCGGTGTCACGCCGCTCCAGGCCATCGCCGCCGCGTCGCTCGTCGGACCGGCGCAGGTGGCGGCGCGCTTGGTCGAATTCTTCCTCCTGCGCCGGAGCCATCCGCTGACTTCGGCCCGGCTGGCGGCTTTGCTGCATCCGATCGGCGCCGCCATTTTCGCCGTCGTCGGCCCATCGGCGGCGGTCGCATTCGCGATCTTCTACGGCGCCGGCAATGGCTTTCTGACGATTGCGCGCGGCACCGTGCCGCTCGCCGTGTTCGGCCCGCACGGCTACGGCGAGCGCACCGGCTTGCTCGGCGCGCCGGCGCGCGCGGCACAAGCTCTCGCTCCGCTGCTGTTTGGTCTCTTGCTCGACGCCATGGGACCTTCGGCCATCGTCGTATCCGTGGCTCTGTGTCTCGCTTCGTTTGCCGCGTTGCTCGGGCTGCGTGCGTCTCGCGACGGCATGGACTGATTACGAAAAATAAAACGCCCCGGGCATTGCCCGGGGTGTCGCAGTGTCTAGTGCCCGTCTGCTTAGCGTCGGTCGCCGAAGATGCGCAGCAGCATCAGGAACAGGTTGATGAAGTCGAGATACAGCCGCAGCGCCCCCATCACCGCCTTGCGGCCGGCGGTCGTGCCGTCATCCATCGGGCTGTAAAGCTCTTTGATGTTCTGCGTGTCGTAGGCGGTAAGGCCGACGAAGATCAGCACGCCGAGCACCGAGATCACCCAATAGAGCCCGCTCGACTGCAGGAACATATTGACCAAGCTGGCGATGACAATGCCGATCAGGCCCATGAATAGGAACGAGCCGACAGCGGTCAGATCGCGCTTGGTGGTGTAGCCGTAAAGGCTCATTGCGCCGAACGTCGCCGCCGAAATGAAGAACACCCGCGTGATCGACGCCCCGGTATAGACCAGGAAGATCGACGCCAGCGAGAGCCCGAGCAAACCGGCATAGACGAAGAACACCGTCAGCGCTGTGCTCGCCGACAGCCGGTTGATGCCGAAACTGAGAAGCATCACCAGGCCGAGCGGCGCCAGGATCAAGATCCACATCAGCGGGCCGCCGAAGATCGCTTGGCCGAAACCCGTCAATCCCGTGATCGAGTGGCCGGAGATGGCGATCGCGCTGCCGCCCGCAGCCTGATAGGCGAACCAAGCGACCAGTCCGGTCAGTGCCACGCCGGAGGCCATGTAGTTGTAGACGCGGATCATGTACGCGCGCAGACCCGCGTCGATCGCCACCTGATCGGTGCGATAGCCGGTCCGGGCGGCCGCGATATTCCGGTCGAAATCCGACATGGAAGTTACCCCTAAGTTATCCCGGCTATAGCCGGGCTTTGCATCCGGGAGCCCCGGACGCCGATGTGGCACGAATCTAGTGCGAAAGCCGGACCCGCGCCAGATGCAGCGGATGCGATATTTGCGACAGGTTACCGTTCGGTCACAATCGTTCCAGACTACAGATTCCTCAACACCTCCGCAGGCTTGTGGCCGAGCGCGGTGAATGTGCCCACAAGACCGAGCAGCACCGTGACGAGGAGCGCGAGGAGCGCGGTACCGGCCGCGGGTAGCGCCACCCAGACAAAAGAAAACTCCATCACCCGCGTGACGATAAGATCGGCGGCGACCGAGCCGGCCGCCACGCCGAACACCACCGCGGCAAGTCCGATGAGGGCGTATTCGAGCGCGTAGGATGCAAGAAGGCGGAAGCGGGTCGCCCCCAAGGTCTTCAGAATGACGGCGTCGTAGATACGGAAACGCTGGCCTGCGGCAATTGCGCCGCCCAGCACCAAAGCTGCGGCGATCAGCGTCACCATACTGGCGCCGCGCAGCGCCAGCACCAGGTTGCCGACGATATGGTCGACCGCGTCGAGAGCATCTTTCACGCGTATGGCGGACACCGTCGGGAAAGCGTCGGCCAATGCCTTGACGAGCGCCGTTTCCTCCCCGGTCGTGCCCCCGTCGGCAAAGGTCAGCGTCGCGATATCCGTGTGCGGCGCGCCGGCGAACGTGCCGGGCGAGAACACCAGCACGAAATTGATGCCGAGGTTTTGCCATTCAACGGCGCGCAGATTGGCGATGCGCGCCGTCACATTGCGGCCGAGCACGTTGACGGCGATGGTGTCGCCGGGCTTGAGCTTAAGATCTTCGGCGGTCCTATTTTCAAGCGACACAAGCGGCGGACCGGAATAATCGGCGGCCCACCATTCTCCGGCGACGAGTCGTGAGCCGGCAGGCAGCGTGGCCGCGTAGCTGATGCCGCGGTCGCCACGCAACACCCAGGCCGAACTCTCACCGGGCTTGAGATTTTCCGCCTTGATTCCGTCGGCGGCGATGATGCGGCCGCGCAGCATCGGCACGCGCTCGAGCGTGGAGCGCGGCGCGCGCTCGCGTACAAAAGCATCGAAGCCGTCGGCGTCGGCCGATGGAATGTCGAGGAAAAAGAATGAAGGCGCCTTTTCCGGCAATGCCGCCGCAAACTGGCGATGCAGATTGCCGTCGATCTCGACCACGGTCACGAGCAAAGAAAGACCGAGTCCGAGCGAGAGCACGACGCTCGGCGTCAAGGCGCCCGGCCGATAGATGTTGGTGATGGCAAGCCGTACCAGAGTCGAGCGCGACCGGGGTAAGCGGCGCGTCAGCGCCATCGTGAGCATTGCGACCAACCGCAGCGCCGCGAAAATGACGGCGGCGGAGACGACGAAAATCGCTGCGAGCCGGCGGTCGTAAGCCGAGAGCACCGCCAAGGCCGCGAGAGCGGCGACGATCGATGCGGTGATGACGACGTAGCGGCGTCGCGGCCAACCGCGCTTTGCCGCGACCTGGTCGCGAAACAGCATGGACACGGAGATGTCGTGCGCACGGCCGAGCGGCCACAATGCGAAGGCCAGCGCCGTCAACAGGCCATATACGATCGACAGCGTTAGCACCGCGGGATTTATCGAGGGCGCAACGGGAAGCGGAATGAGGGCGCCGAATGCCCAGACAATAAGGAACGGCAATGCTGCGCCAAGACCGGCGCCGATAAAAGTCGCGAACAGCGCGACGAGTATGATCTGCGAGCAGTAGACCGCGAACACGTCTCCGCCCGTTGCGCCGAGCGCTTTCATTGTCGCTATCGCGTCGCGCTTGCGCGCGAGATGACTTGCGACCGCGTTGGCGACGCCGACGCCGCCAACGAGAAGAGCGGTCAAAGCAACCAGCGTGAGGAATTGGCTGAAACGCTCGACGTTGCGTTCGAGTTGCGGCGACGCCTTGTTGCGGGTGCGGATGTCCCAACCGGCGCTCGGAAACTGCGCCCGGGCCTGCTGTTCGACGGAGGCCATAGCGCTGTCGCTCGATGCGGTCTCCGGCAGGCGCAGCCGGTATTGCCAGCGCACCAGGCTGCCGGGTTGCAGGAGCCCGCTCGCGCGCAAGGCCGCTTGGCTCACGAGGACGCGTGGTCCGAAACCGATGCCGCCGGCGAGCTTGTCCGGCTCGGTCTTCAGCGCCGCGCGCAATTCGATCACTGCGTTGCCGATGGTGATCCGGTCGCCGGGCTTGAGATCGAGGCGCGCGAGCAACGTCGGATCGGCGGCGGCGCCGAACGCGTCACCCTGCAGCGCGAATAAAGCGGGGAGCGGCATATCAGGATCGGTCGCGACCATCCCCACTAACGGATAGGCGTCGTCGACCGCTTTGACCTCGATCAGCGTGGTTCGTCCGTCGCCGGCGCGCGCCATGGTTGGAAGCGTGGCGACAACGGCGACGACGCCGTGGGCGCCGAGGAAGTCGCGCTCGCTCTCGTTCGCCTCACGCTGGACCAGTGAGAAGGCAAGATCGCCGCCGAGGATCACGCCACCGGCGCGGGACAGGCCTTCGGCGAGGCTTTGCGCCACCGAGCCAACCCCGGCAATCGCCATGACGCCGAGCGCGATGCAGGCAACGAAAATCCGGAAGCCGCGCAATCCGCCGCGCAATTCGCGCCAGGCAAAACGCAGCGCGACCGGCATCATTCTGTTTTCGCCGTTTGCGGCAACCGTTCTCCGATCCGCCCCGAGTGCATGTGCAGCACCCGATCGCAGCGTGCCGCCAGCGCCGCGTCGTGGGTCACGAGAATGAGCGTTGTGCCGAGTTCGCGATGGCCGCGAAACAGAAGCTCGATGATCTCGCTTCCGGTTGCCTCGTCGAGATTACCGGTCGGTTCGTCGGCGACGATGATCTCGGGATTCGGCGCGACCGCACGGGCCAACGCGACGCGCTGCTGTTCGCCGCCGGATAGTTCGGGCGGATAATGGCTCATCCGATCGCCAAGTCCGACCGCCATAAGCTCCTGCTCGGCGCGCGCGAACGCATCAGGTGCGCCGGCGAGCTCGAGCGGCACGGCGACGTTTTCCAGCGCCGTCATGGTCGGGATCAGGTGGAACGCCTGGAAGACGATGCCGATATTCCTGCCGCGAAAGCGTGCGAGTTCGTCCTCGCCGAGTTTGTGCAAGTTCTTTCCGGCAACGATAACTGAGCCGCTGTCGGCCCGTTCCAGCCCTGTCATCACCATGAGCAGCGTCGACTTGCCTGAACCCGATGGACCCAGGAGGCCTACGGCTTCGCCGCGCCCTATATTCAAGCCGATGTCTCTGAGGATACGAACGCGGGCGGCGCCGCCGCCTAGCGATAGGTTGACCCCGCTCAGCGCGATGGCGGTGCCGGCGAAAGGATGCCCCGACGTGTCATTCATGTTTCTGGCTGACCGGTGCCCCTCGCCATCGAGGCGTGCCCGATCATATGGGGGCGGGAGAAGTCTGCGCCAAATCTTAGCTGCGGCGGTTTGTAGCGTCGCGCTTTTCGCCCCAACGGCCGTTCCGTTTGCCAAAGGCGAGGCGCCGGTCAGGATCGTGGCGCTCGGCGACTCCCTTACAGCAGGTCTGGGCTTGCCCGAAAAGGACGGTTTCGTGGCGCGGTTGCAGGCAGCGCTCGCCGCCAAGGGGGTTGCCGCAGAGATCGTCAATGCCGGGGTCTCGGGTGACACCGCTTCCAGCGGGCTGGCGCGGCTCGATTGGTCGGTGCCAGAAGGAACCGATGCTGTGATCGTCGAGCTCGGCGCCAATGACATGCTGCGCGGGATCAAGCCGCAGGTGACGCGCACGGCGCTCGAGACGATCCTGCAACGCCTCACGGATCGCCACGTTGCCGTTCTTCTTTGCGGCATGCGTGCGGCGCCGAATCTCGGGGCCGATTACGGCCGGTCCTTCGA
>Ga0187858_10005363_pt1 | contig 11741 bp, 10 predicted proteins | sample June2016WEW_8_15_FD_133015 | JGI IMG/M metagenome (GOLD analysis project Ga0187858, IMG submission 133015) | Peatland microbial communities from SPRUCE experiment site at the Marcell Experimental Forest, Minnesota, USA - June2016WEW_8_150 | ecosystem: Environmental > Terrestrial > Soil >...
ACGGCTTTGAAGCCATTCCGGAGCCGGCGACGCTTGCTTTGACGTTGACCGGATTGGTCGCAGTTGTCGTGTGTCGGCGCAAATCGAGCCGGTAACATTGAAGAAGTTTCTGGCAATCAGCGTGGTGGCGGCGCTGGGCACAGCCGGTGCCACCGCCGGGCCGTTCCCGGATTACAATCAGGGGATTCAGTCCAATGACGCTCGCATCGTAGGTTGGGCCAGCGGCTGGCTGAATTATATCCAGCCAGACCCTTCCAGCGGCGGATACTGCCACAATAACGCCGACCAATCCGATTCCATCAGCAACGCCATCCTGGGAGCACCGGCGGATTTCAGCGTGAATGGCACGACGGAGCACGTGCTGGCATTGGGCCATGGCGCGTCCATCACCATCACGTTTGGCGGGCCGGTCCCTTACGGCCCGGCGGGGAATTTTGCCGTGTTCGGCAATGCTTTCCTCGACATGTCTTCGGCCCTCGCCGGCCGCGGCGGCGGAACCAACCATGTCTACTACAACAGCGGCACCAACCTCGTGCCCGTGGCCCGCGGGTACAACTTCATTTGGACCAAACTCGCTTTCGTGGATGTTTCATCCGATGACACCAACTGGGCGCGTTTCCCCGCCACGTACCTGAACACCGATCTCCTGTTTGAAGCGACGGTGCCGGACAGTACCCAGCATTGGATCAGCCAGGACCCGACCATGATCGACGGACTGGCGGGCAAGACGGTTTTGCAGTACGGTACGCCGTTCTCACTAGCCGTATTGACGAAGAATCCAAGCGTGCTGAGCGGCGCGGTGAACCTGAATAATGTCCGCTACATCCGATTCACCGATGTCATCGGTGGCGGCAGCACCACGGACCAGTTCGGCAATGCCATTTATTCGCCGTATTACGATGGCACGCAATTGCCGGCTCTCGTCGCCGCACCGGATTCTGCGACGGATGGGTTCTGCCTGCGCGGTGTGGCGACCCTGGTCGTTCCCACGCCAACGGTCACCGGCGTGCAACTGGCCCAAGCCCGGTTCCTGATCGGCGTCAGCGGGCTGATCAGCAGCCAAACGTACGCCGTGCAGACTACCACGAACTTGATCAACGCCTCATGGACGAACGAAACAAACTTCACCGCCACCGGAAATTCAGCGATGTTGACCAATGCCATTGGAAACGCGCCGCAACAGTTCTACCAAATCGGAGCAGCGCAATGAGGTCTGGAAACGCGTTTTCGTGGCGTGGCACCGGCTTCACACTCGTGGAGCTGCTGGTCGTGATCGCGATTATTGGTCTGCTTCTGGCCTTGCTGCTGCCTGCCCTTTCCCAGGCGCGGGAAAACGGTCGTCAGGCTGCCTGCCTGAGTAATCTGCGGCAACTGTGTATTGCCAATCTCACCTATTCCACTGAGAACGGTTACTATGCTCCGGCGGCCGCGGATATCTGGGGCAACAACCTCATTCGCTGGTACGGCGCGCGCACCAACGTCGATGAGCCATTTGATTCAACTTCCGGCCCGCTCTCGTCGTGCCTGGGTGACAGCAAGGCCGTGCGGGCCTGCCCCTCGACGTTCAACCTGGGTTTCCTTACCTCTGGGGAAGCGGCTTTTGAAGCCGGCTGCGGCGGGTACGGCTACAACTATCTCGGCGTGGGCTCCCGCAGTTATGTCCTGGGCTACACAGAAGCTGCATGCCTGACCGGCATGCGTCCCGAAGAAATCGCCCGCCCCAGCACGACGGTAATGTTCTGTGACACGGCGTTCGCCCAGTACAGCGGCGGCCAACTGTTCCTGATCGAGTATTCCTTTGCGGAACCGGACAAATTTCTCAGCGCGGACCGGGTCTTGTACGGACAACCCGTACCGTCCATTCAGTTCCGCCATCGCAATCGCGCCAACGTCGTCTGGTGCGACGGTCACGCCACCGCCGAAGTCATGGCAAAGTCCGACAGCACCATCGATCAGGGATTCTCCATTGGCTGGTTCGGCAATCAGACCAACAACTACTACTTCGCGCCGTTTTAAGGAGCGGCAGGAGAAAGTCGTTTGGAGGGCCAAGCCCCGGCGGGGCCACGGTCGCGCGGAAGCGCGACCCTCCACTCATTACGCCGCCCCGATCATCTCGCGAATCCTGCCGGCAATCTCGTCGGCAAAGGATTCGAGCTGGCGGCGGTCAGGGCCTTCAATCAAGAGCCGAGCCTTCGGTTCGGTGCCAGAATAGCGTAGCAACACCCGGCCCTGGCCGTTGAGCCTGGCCTCCACATTTTTCACGAGCTTCATCACGTCGGGCAACGTCTCCCATTCTGGTTTGTCTTTCACCGGTATGTTCACGACCACCTGCGGGAATTTCGTGCACACCCTGCGCAGTTCGCTCAATGGTTTTTCCGTGTCCATCATGATCCGCAACACCTGCAGCGCGCTGATGATGCCGTCGCCTGTCGTGGTGAAATCGCGAAAGATCATATGGCCAGACTGTTCGCCGCCCATATTCAGGTCGTCCTGCAACATTCGCTCGATTACGTAACGGTCCCCCACCGGCGTGCGCACCACCTGCCCGCCCGCCTGGCGAACGGCATGGTCCAACCCCATGTTGCTCATGATCGTGGCGACCAATGTGTTCTCGCGCAGCGTGCCGCGCCGGATCCAGTCCAGCGCCGTAATCGCCAGCACGTCGTCCCCGTCCACCAGGGTCCCAGTCTCGTCGCACAACTGCACACGGTCGCCGTCGCCATCGTGGGAGATCCCAATGTCCGCCCCGTGTTCGCGAACCGCCCGGCACACCACCTCCGGATAGGTGCTGCCACACTCCTTGTTAATATTGGTCCCATCGGGACGGTTGTTGAGAACCGTCACTCTGGCCCCCAATTCCAGCAACACGCACGGCGTGCTTTTGTACGTTGCCCCGTGGCCTGCATCCACCACAATGCGCAGGCCGTCGAGGCTCATCCCCCTGGGAAATGCCGCTTTGGCAAATTCAACGTACCGCCCGAGCGCATCGTCGATGCGCATCGCCTTGCCGATTTCGTCCGCAGTCGGTCGGATCTTCTCGATTTCACCGCTGAACACCAAATCCTCGATCCGTTTCTCGATCGCGTCGTCGAGCTTGTAGCCGTCGTCGCGGAAAAACTTGATCCCGTTGTCTTCGTAAGGATTGTGTGATGCGGTCAGCACGATGCCCGCGTCCGCGCGCAGCGAGCGCGTCGTGTAGGCCACCCCCGGCGTCGGCAGCGGGCCGATCATCAACACGTCCACGCCCATGGAAAGAATGCCCGCCGAAATGGCGTTTTCGAGCATGTACCCGCTCAGCCGCGTGTCTTTGCCGACGACAATTTTGTGGCGGCCATGCCCCTTGGCGACGGGCGCGCGCGTCTTGAATACATGCGCCGCTGCGCGTCCCAGCTTCAAAGCCGTCTCCGAGGTCACCGGCTCGATGTTGGCGACGCCGCGCACTCCGTCCGTGCCAAACAACTTCCTGGGGTTCCCCATACTTATGGACCCTGTTCTACACCCCGGCGCGACGAATTGTCAACCGAGTGACCCGCGCCAATCCGCACATCCACTTCCACCCATTGCCGCTGCGTCAAGCCTTCCGGAAACGCGAGCGGCACCAGCTCGACCCGCTCGCGAAACGAGGTCCGCCGTCCGGACACGTCGATGGGCAGCGTGCTGATACTGGTCATCCCATCCAACAGCGTCCTGGGTCCTCGCACCCGGACTGTTGGCGGCTCGGTGACGACACGCTCGATCGACAAATTGGCCGGCAATTGACCGGCACCGGCAACCTGTGGCTGGACGGGCAATACACGCTCGATCAACTGATCGACGTTCACCGTGACCTCAGATGGGTCGATCTCGGAGATCTGAACACGCCGGGAATGACGAATCGCCTTCGGGGGGATTTTGACCGTGATCGGGCCCACGCGGTCGTCGTGGCTCAAATCCACCACCGCAGACAAATCCTGCCGGGACGCCTGGCGCACATCTTCGGGCGTGCCGCGGACGGCCACGTTGACGCTGTTAGCGCTGGTCTGCAGCACAGTCAAGCCCGTCCGGGCCTTGACCTCCAGCGGCACGCCTTCAATCAACCGCGAGTCGCTGGTGATGCTTTTCACGAAAAACCACGTGACCGTCGCCAGCACCACCGACACCAATTTGAGGCGGATGTCATTGGTAATCCAACTCGTCATGACTTCGCCTCTTCGTGGTGTTTCCCGGAGGGCTCCTCGAGTCGGCTGCTCGAACCAGTCTGGAAAGCTTCGGCCTGATCGCCGCCGCCGTCGCCTTTGTCGACAACTTCCCGCAGCATGGTACTGCCGAAGAGTCGCTGTATCAGGCTTGCCAGCCAGTTGCTGCGGCGCGCCACCGGCGCCAGCGTAGCTGTCAAAAAAGCGTTCAACCCGTCCACGTCCAGTCCCTGCACCAAACGCCCACGATGCGCCACCGATATCTCCCCCGTCTCCTCGCTTACCACCACCACCACCGCGTCCGTCTCTTCGGTCAGCCCCATCGCGGCGCGATGCCGCATCCCCGTGCTGGCGCTCAGTCCCTTCCGCTGCGTCAGCGGAAACACGCAGGCCGCCGCGACGATCTCATCGCCGCGCAGCACCACCCCGCCGTCGTGCAACGGCGTGTTAGGAAAGAAAATGGTTGTCAGCAGCTCTGTGGTCGCTTTCGCGTTGATCGGCACGCCGGTTTCCATCACGCCGCGAAAGCCGATTTCGCGTTCCACGGCCATCAAGCCGCCACATCGCTTCTGCGATAGCGAACGGGCGGTTTCGACCAATACACCGATCATCTGGCCCCGTTGCTTCGAACTGAAAAAAAACTGCCGGCTGCCGACTTCCGCCAGGGCCCGCCGCAGTTCCGGTTGAAAAATGACCAGCACCGCGATTGCCAGAAAGGCGAGAACGCGGCTGAGAAGCCAGTTGATCACATCCAACTGAAAAAACTGCGTCACACCCGCCACGCCGAGCAGGACGATCACGAAGCCCGTGAGCACCGCCGCCCCGCGCGTGCCGCGAAACATGCGGAACATGTAATAATAAAACGCCGCCAGCAGCGCGATCTCGAAGACCGGCTTCCAATACGCGGCGATGAAATCCAGAATCCGTTCCATGGAGGTGCTACCGTGCCTGCTGTATCGCTTCCACCAGACGAACCACGTCCGACATCTCGGCTACGTCGTGCACGCGCACCACGCGCGCGCCCTGCGCGACCGCCCAGGCGACCGTCGCGGCTGTTCCCCAGAGCCGCCCATCCGCCCCGCCGGCACGCTCCCCTGACCGGTCGGCCAGCACCTTGCCGATGAACGATTTTCTCGATGTGCCAACCACCACCGGGCAGCCGAGCGAACGGAATTCGCCCAGGTGCGCCAGCAATTGCAGATTGTGCTCTACAGTCTTGCCGAAGCCGATACCCGGGTCAACGGCGATTTGCGCTTTTCTCAACCCTCGCGACTCGGCAAACGCAATCCGCTCCGCCAAAAACGACCGCACCTCGGCGATCACGTCGTCGTACCGCGGGCTCTGCTGCATCGTTTGCGGCGTGCCCTGCATATGCATCAACACCATACCCGCGCCGGCGTCGCGCACAACGTCCACCATTCGCGGATCGAACCTCAATGCGCTGATGTCGTTGATAATGCACGCTCCGGCTACCAGCGATTTCTCAGCGACAACGGCCTTCGTGGTATCAATGGAAATCGGCTGGGCGCGCTCGCCGGGCTCGCCGTCCGCCAGCCTCTTAATCACCGGCAACACCCGCCGCAATTCCTCGTCCACGGACACAGCAGCCGCGCCGGGCCGCGTGCTCTCACCGCCAATATCAACGATGTCGGCACCCGCCCGCACCATCTCCCGCCCCCGCCCGAACGCAGCATCCACGCCCAGATACTTCCCGCCGTCAGAAAACGAATCCGGCGTCACGTTGAGCACTCCCATGATCAACGCCCGCGTCGTCTCCCATTGAAAAATCCCCGTCACACGGCCACTGTACGCCGTCCCGCTACGGAAACAACCGTAGAAAACCCCTCCGGCGCCGCTGTTGAAACTTGCGTGGCGATTTCCTATTGTCACGCCGGCAACGATGAAGACTCGAAAGCTTGGCAATTCGGACCTGAACATTACGCCGATCGGCCTTGGCGCGTGGGCCATGGGTGGCGCTGACTGGCAATTCGGCTGGGGCCATCAGGACGATGCTGATTCGATTGCCGCCATCCATCGCGCCCTCGAACTCGGCATCAACTGGATCGATACGGCTGCTGTCTATGGCCTTGGTCATTCGGAGGAGGTTGTCGCCAGGGCCCTCGGACAATGGCCCGGACCGCGCCCGTACATTTTCACCAAGTGCGCTCGCATTTGGAATGAGAAGCGGGAGATCGGAACCTCGCTGAAAGCGGCGTCGATCCGCAGGGAATGCGAAAACAGCCTGCGTCGTCTGCGCATTGACACCATCGACCTCTACCAGGTCCACTGGCCTGCGGCTGACCCCTCGGAAACCGACGAGGGCTGGACCGAGTTGGCAAGCCTGCAGAAGCAGGGCAAGGCCCGCTGGATCGGCGTGAGCAATTTCAGTCTCGGCCAATTGTGCCGCGCCCAGGCCCTCGCTCCCATCACCTCGCTGCAACCGCCGTACTCCCTCATCCGTCGCGACATCGAAGCGGAAATCCTGCCGTACTGCCAGCAGACCGACATCGGCATAATCGTCTATTCGCCAATGGCCTCAGGCCTTCTTACCGGCGCAATGACCCGTGAGCGGGTCGCCGCACTGCCACCCGAAGACTGGCGCACTCGCAGCCCGGAGTTCAAGGAGCCGAAACTGTCGCAGAACCTGGCCGTGGCCGATCGATTACGTTCCGTAAGCAAGCGCCACGGGTGCAGTCCCGGCGAAGCCGCCATTGCCTGGACGTTGCGTCATCCCGCAGTCACCGGCGCCATCGTCGGCGCGCGCAATGCAAGACAGGTCGATGGCGTGATCCGCGCCGCAGACCTGCGACTCACTCCCGTCGACGTTTCTCAAGTGGAAGGTTGACCCCGACAAAGCTGGTTGCGTAACGCGGATTCTGTTGTAAGTTGCCGTCGTGATGGCGGGGCAACGGCAGCCCGTCGTTCGCGCAGGCGGGGCTGATTCTCTCGGGCAGCGCGATCAATCGCGTAGGGCACACGGGCTGTTTGCGCCTGTGGCGTTCTGGCTCGTGTTGTCGATGTCTCTTCTTACCCGCCCGTCGGTTGGCCTCGGCCAAATGACGGATGTGTTGACCTATCACAACGACACCGCCCGAACGGGTCAGGCATTGAACGAGCAGATCCTCACGCCTGCCAGCGTCAACACGAACCACTTCGGCAAGCTATGGATTCTTCCCGTGGACGGCAAAGTCGATGCCCAGCCACTTTACGCCGCCGGCGTGTCGATTCCCGGGCGCGGCGAACGCAACGTGCTGTTTGTTGCCACCGAAAACGATAGTGTTTACGCCTTCGACGCCGATTCCACCAACTTGTTTTGGCGCGTCAGCATGCTCGGCACCAACGAGTCGCCCTCTGACGACCGTAACTGCAGCCAGGTGGAACCGGTGATTGGCGTGACCTCCACCCCTGTCATCGACCGCAGTCTCGGCCCCAACGGCACCATGTTCGTCATCGCCATGAGCAAGAACGTTTCCAGCAATTATTTTCAACGGATCCATGCCCTCGACCTGGCCACTGGCACCGATCGCGTGGCGGCAGTTACGGTAACTGCCACTTTCCCGGGCACGGGCGACGACAGCAGTGACGGCAATGTCATTTTCGATCCCGCGCAGTACAAGGAACGCGCCGGTCTGCTGCTGCTGAACGGCGTGATCTATACTGCCTGGTCATCGCATTGCGACAATCGGCCCTACACCGGCTGGATCATGGGCTACGATGAGCAAAACCTTGCGCAAACCAACGTGCTCAATGTCACCCCCAACGGCAATGAAGGCGCAATCTGGATGAGCGGTGATGGCCTGGCGTGCGATTCCAGCAACAGTATCTATTTTCTCGATGGCAATGGGACATTTGATCCAACGCTCACCGCGGGCGGGTTCCCGAGCGACGGAGATTTCGGCAACGCCTTCATCAAGCTCTCAACGACAAGCAATGTGCTGGCGGTGGCGGATTATTTTGCGACTTACACCAATGCCTACGAAAATGACAACGACCTTGATCTGGGATCGGGCGGCGAACTCGTCCTACCGGACATGACCGATGGCCTGGGTAATACGCGCCAGCTCGCCGTCGGCGCCGGCAAAGACCGGAACATTTTTCTGGTCGATCGAAACAACATGGGCAAGTTCAATCCCACCGACGATAACGCGATCTACCAGAAACTGACCAATGTGCTCTCAGGCATGGTGTTTTCCGCCCCCGCCTATTTCAACGGCACTTTGTACTACGGCGCTGTGGGTGACTACATCAAGGCGTTCCCATTCCAGAGCGCCCGACTGGGGTCGATATCGTCTCAGACCGCCGGCGCGTTCGCGTATCCGGGCGCGACCCCGGGGATCTCCGCCAATGGCATTTCCAACGCCATTCTTTGGGCGACAGAAAACACCTCACCGGCCGTCCTGCATGCCTACAATGCAACAAACCTGACTACGGAATTATACAATAGCAACCAAGCCCCGGGTGGGCGCGACCAGTTCGGCGTCGGTAACAAGTTTATCACCCCGACGATTGCCAGCGCGCGCGTTTACGTCGGTACGACAAATGATGTCGGCGTCTTCGGACTGCTCAACACTTCAACGCTGACCCCGTTGCAGCAGTGGCGCAGTACCTATTTTGGCAATCCCTCCAACGTCGGCGCCGGTGCGGATACCGCCAGCCCGGCCGGTGACAGTGTGCCGAATTTGATCAAGTACGCCCTGGGGTTGAACCCATTCGCGCTGGCCAATGAAAGCCAGTTGCCAACCGAAAGCATTACAATGGATAGTGGCCAGCAATATCTGGCTTTGACCGTCAATCGCACGGCTCAGGCAACCGATGTCACGTACGATGTGGAAGTTTCCGGCGACTTGCACGCCTGGACGTCCGGCCCCCCGTACACCGTGACCATCACCAATATCCCCACCCAACTCCTCGTTCGCGACAATACTCCTGTCGGGAGCGCCATTGCGCGCTTCATTCGTCTGCGGGTCTCTGATCCCTAGACGAAAACAATGCCAGGACTTTGAGGCTGAACCTCCTTAGTTCTTCTGCGCCGAATCCGGCTCCGCGCCCTTGTCCTTCAGCAAATCATCCAGATTTGCAAACGGATTGGCAATCGAAGACCCCGTCGCGCTTTCGGCCGATGCCGCTCCGTCAACATACCCCTTGAGCTTGTACTTCTCGTGTTCGTGATCGTGGCAGTAGATGCATAACAGTTCCCAATTGCTGCCGTCGGGAGGATTGTTCTCATGGTTGTGGTCCTTGTGATGGACGGTCAGTTCCTTGAGCCGCTTGCCGGAGAATTCGCGTCCGCAACTGGCACACACATGGGGGAACATCCGCAACGCTCGTTCCCGATAGCCCTTCTGACGGATTTCTGCATCCCGCCGAAGCCGGGCCAGGATCCGTTCCTGGTCTTCCGCGCTCGATGGCGTCTTCCTGGGCTCCACATCAGCCCTTTCGCTTTCGTCCGTCCTTCTCGATCACGGCCACGTACATTGGGCTGGAGGACCTTAGGAACCGCTGGACGCGCCAACCGGTGCCCGTCACGATCACCATCATTTCGTCGGGTGACACCATCAGATAATCGAACCACGGCGTGCAATAGCGATGATACCTCACCCGGATCCGCAGTTGGCCGCTCATCCGGCCCCGCCGTCGATTGAACCGGTGATACCGCAAATGGTCCGGGTTCTTCGTTTGATAAACTGCGTTCGATTCCGCGACAATCAGGCCACTCGGTGACGTCAGCGCGTGCAATCTTCGCAATAGCCACCGCGCCCGCTGTCGGCTGCCGAACAATCCGAAGTTGTTCCCCATCATCAAAATCGTGTCGAACCGGCCCAATCCGTGATGGATCTGCGTGAACGGCAGCGGCCGCGCATCCCTCACGCCGCGCTCGCGGCATGTTTGGATCGCCAACGGTGACGCATCGATCCCCAAGACCGGCTGTCCCCGTTTCTGCAAATACAGGCAACACCGACCCGCCCCGCAGCCGACATCCAGCACCCGCCCGCGAACATACTTCATTGCCGTTTGCTGATGCCGCGGCCAGTTCTTGAATTCGGCAAAGTAATACGGGGCACCAAGCGCCGTGACGAAAAGGCCATCATCGCGCTCAATGATTTCCGGAGTGGTCTGGCCGTGCAGATAATCCCGTACCATCCGGCCGTACGCATCCTGTTGTTTCGTCAACATGACGCCCTGAGTGTATGCTGGCGGCGCGTCGACGTACATGGGAAAAACCTTGCGGGTATGGTTGTGCGGCAAGCGCTTCGGTTTACCCCGAATTCTTTTCGGGCGCCTTTCGGGGTTGCCGTTGTTTCCGACCCATGGCCGTGCGGCAGCGCGGCACTACCGGAGGTAGGTACGCGGTGCTCCGCGTCCAATTCATGGCAGGCGGAGCGCCCCGATGTAGGCCCCGAAAAGGATTCGGGGTAAAAATCGAGGCAGGCCTGGCCTACAAAATGGCAGCCCATCTCCCTACTCCACGCTCACTGCTTGCCCGCCTCTGGCGGGTGAATCTCTGTGTTTCAAACTTCGTGGCCTTCGTGTTCTCTGGGGAAAAGCGCGGCCAAGCGGGAGCCCAGACTTCGGAGTCAGGGTAAACGTGGCCCTCCAATTTAGGGAAAAGCGTGTTATCCTAAAGCAGCATGCCGCAGCCCGATCCATTCCTTGCCTTGGTTCTCGAAAATCACGGCGGGACGATCCAGGCGAGCGTCAAGCAACTCCACGCCACTTCACTACCCGAAGCAGACGTACTCGTTTCCATCGAATGGTCGAGCCTGAACTTCAAGGATGCCCTTGCAGTTACGAATCGCGGAAAGATCGTTCGACGTTTTCCCATGGTTCCGGGCATCGATTTCTCCGGCACGGTCGTGGAATCCAGGTCATCGCAGTTCAAGCCTGGCGACCCGGTGGTGCTTACGGGCTGGGGCGCGGGCGAAGACCATTGGGGCGGGCTCTCACAATTCGCCCGCGTAAAGTCGGAGAGGCTGCTGTCGCTGCCCGATAGGCTGACGTTGAAACGCGCCATGTCCATCGGCACGGCCGGGCTGACCGCCATGTTTTGCGTCATGGCGCTGGAGGAACATGGCGTGCGCCCGGGCAAAGGCAACGTGCTGGTCACCGGAGCAACGGGCGGCGTTGGTTCGGTGGCCGTAATGTTGCTCGCCAGACTCGGTTATCACGTCGTCGCGGCGACCGGCAAATCGGATGCTGGCGAATTCCTGAAGTCTCTTGGTGCGCGGGAAATCATCGACCGCCGCGAATTAGCCCTGCACAGCGACAAACCACTCGAGTCCGCGCGCTGGTCGGGCGCCATTGATAGCGTCGGCGGAGGGATCCTGGCAACGGTGTTGCGCCAAATGAACCGCGATGGTTGCGTAGCCGCCGTCGGGCTGACTGGCGGCGCTGAAATTCACACCACGGTTTACCCGTTCATCCTCCGCGGCGTGAGCCTCGTCGGCATCGCCTCGGGTTCCACGCCGATGGAACGACGGCCCGCAGCGTGGACGCGATTAGCGCATGAAGTACCGATGGAAATGCTGGATCGGATCACCCAGGTTGCGCCCCTGAACGACGTGCGAT
>Ga0187858_10005370_pt1 | contig 11733 bp, 18 predicted proteins | sample June2016WEW_8_15_FD_133015 | JGI IMG/M metagenome (GOLD analysis project Ga0187858, IMG submission 133015) | Peatland microbial communities from SPRUCE experiment site at the Marcell Experimental Forest, Minnesota, USA - June2016WEW_8_150 | ecosystem: Environmental > Terrestrial > Soil >...
ACATACGAAATGAAATCACACATTTTATTAATTCCCTCCTGAGTTTATATCCTTGATTAACTGACGAGCGTTCAGAATGTCGATATGGGTTATGACACCATCTCCTTCCCTTTTGAAATGGCGTAAAACGGTAGTCAGTGTGTCTCTAAGAAGAGGCCCGAAGTGGCTCCAGTCGATCTCTTTAGTTTCTGTTTTTGTCTCCGGGGCGGGTGCTTTGGTTGATTGTACCGTTGATTTTGGCATATGTTTAGCCGTAGCGTGATTTTTACCCTTCTCTTTGGCATTCTGCACGGCAGTTTTCAAACTGTCGGTTGCCAGTAATGCCCCTTGTTTGCGTACTGTTTCAACGGCAAGTGTGGCTGCAACTTGTCCGCTTTCAACCATTTTAGCGGCGGGTGCCGGAAGATCGGCAACGTCAAGAGCGTTTTTTATTGCTTGGGGGGTGCAGCCTCGGCGCTTGGCAATCTCGGAAATTGACCATTCAAAAGAAATCAGGCGTTTGATCGCCGTTGCTATTTCAAGCGGAGTAAGATGTAAACCATCAGCATTATTGAGTAGGTCAAGGGTGTTCTCTGCGTCACCTTTAATAGTGCTGGCAATGGCCCTGATACCCTTTATCTCGGCTCCTTCTTGACGGGCGATTATGAAGGCGCGGCGGCGGCAATGTCCACGGGTGACATATACTTTCCCATTTTCCTGATGCACGGTAATCTCCGGGAAGGCTGCGGTTCCGCTGGCATGGATGGAGTCAACCATTTGGCGGATATATGCCTGTGTCGCTTCGCTTTCCATGTTACGGACATTATAACCGGGTTTTTCTTCAATCATTTCCGGGTCGAGCATGATGATTTCACCGGCACGGGTACCCATATCTTTTAAGCGCATTTTATTCCCCCTTTAAAGTAATTGACTTAAATCTAATTTCAATCCTTTGGCAATCCGTTTGCCGGTATTTAGACAAACTCCTCGGCCTCTTTTGGCATTTTGGATGGAGCGGGATGTCATCATCGTTTTAGCCGCTAACTGTTCATCCGTCATATTACGCTCTGTCATTATTTGCTGTAATTTTGTAAGTACCATTCTCGGCATCCTCCATCAGTTTCGGAAACAATAACGAAAGTTTTCTTAGTTGTCAAGAATTATTTTCATGCTGTTTAAAATTTATTAGTAAACTCATGATCGGAGCCTTCTGGCAAACAACTTAGTGTCTGGAGTCTGTTTTGCGTACCATAAGCGCATCTTGCCTGAATATCGAAAGCCATTGGCCTTTAAAACTTCGCTTAATTCTGCCGGTATTGGCCCGTTAAAAGTTATTTCAACACCGTTTTTGAAAGGATTGAGGGTCGATTTATAACCGTGATCCTGTGCTAATTTTATTGGCAATTTTGGCTCTATGCCTGGATAGTCAGGATGTGGACTATGCGTAACTGGTGGTCGAATAAATTTGATCTTGTCTCTGCCACATGATAACCCCTCCCCTTTCTTCCAGGTCCATTGACGGGCTGCAATTCCTGGATAGCGGTTGACAATTGACCGGGTAAGGGCTTGTGTCCTGGGCTGCTTCGGGACTATTCCAAGTACAAATATAAACATCCCTGGAGCATGGTAAATCAGGGCCATTTGATCGGGTTCAATCTTCATAACGATCTGGACCAAAACTATCATTACTTTCGGCTCGATTCCACCGTATAACCATTTCAGCGGCAAATTCCTTCAGGACGCTGCCAATTTGAACATCGGTTTCAGTCACTAGTTCCGATAAATGAATACCCTCTATCGCCTTGATTTTCATACGTTTCCCCCTAAGTAGTTAATATTACGTGTCAAGTATTTTATGCTTGTTTACAACATGTTTACAACATTGTTGATAATTCAAAATTATTGGTAAATTCATAAAGATAATAGCAAATTGTTGATAATTATCATGATCTGTGAATAACAAATATTTTTAAAAAACCGTGTTATATTAGCATTTAGTGGTTTTGTAAAACCTTGCCGTGAAAGAAAAATCAGTATTCAAAGCCTTCAAATCCTCTTGGCAAAGATTTATGATCTTTCAGATAATCACAGGCTATGGCGTGTAATCTTCTGCCAGTCTGCAAAGCTGTGAACTTGCCGCAAGCGTGAAGTTTCGCAAGGAAACGGACATAGGTTAGGAAATCGGCTTCATTCATTTGGCACCTTCTTTCTCGGAATAATCCCGTATGCTCTTACTTGACCGTGATCCCAATATAATACAACATTCATGTGATCGGTAAAACACTTTTCAGCCTCGGCAATGGATGAAAATATATTGCTGTATCTGCAAGTTATATTCTCATGGTCAATAGCTTCCTTTTCGTTGCGATATACTTTCATTTCCATGACCTCCATATCAACTGAATAAGAAAGTATGCCATGATGATTCCAGGTATCCATACAATAAGCTGGCCTCGGCAAAAATCTATAAAGCTAGGCTCCATTTTGTTTCCTCCTGTCTCAAATTTATTGGCAAACTATTGAAGCTAAAAAAGTACCATCTGCGTAAAAGTCTGCTTAACCAATTGCGGGATTCTGAAGGGTCCGACATAGGCTCCGGGTTGTGCCTTGGCGGTGATGTCGGCTATTATCTCGTCCTGGCGCTCCTGGCTGACTCCCTTTGCTGTCCACATTTCCCGCAAGCGGCTTTCCGGGTCGCTGTCTTCCGGGTCCGGTTCTGGCTTCTGTCTCTCGGCTGGTTTGATAAGTACCAGCAAGGCGACGTTGACGGCTGTTCCTTGGGCTGCGAAGCTCTTAGCGGGTAGCGGCTCGTATAACTCGGCCTCGTCTTGGAAAGCTGCTTGTTGCCTGGGTCCGTTGGCGCATAGGGCGATAAGTCGGCCTCCGGGTTTTAAAAAGGTCATGGCGTGGCGGATGTGCTTTATATCCTCGGCGTTTTGAAATGGCGGGTTCATAATGATACGGTCATAACCTTTTTCACTGTCGGGGCAAAATGGCGCGGATGTTTCCAAAAAATCCCCGTGATATACGTTTGACGGTTCCAGGTAGTTTTTTAATATTTGGCATAGGTCATAATTGATTTCGACGCAATCAAGATGCACGTTCATATTTTCTGATAGAATAGCTTTGATAATGTTCCCGGTTCCGGCGCTCGGTTCAAGTATGGTCTGGCCTTCCTCGATCTCTGCAAGCTCTACCATCCGGGCGGCTATGTCGGGCGGTGTGGGGAAAAGCTGCGGGGCTGTGACGGTCTGCACTCCCGTCTTTAAACTCTCCTTCATGGCTTCAAACTTCGCGGCTTGGGGGTCGGGTTCTTTCTCCTGGTAGCTCGGCGCTATGGCTCGGCGGATCAGGTCCGGGTTGATTTCTTTTTTCTCTATCGGCTCCGGCTTCTGGTGTACCTTGCTGTCGGTCAAAAAGACGGTGACACGCTCATAGTTTGGAGAGTGTAAAATAGTTATTCTTACACGGTGGGAATTTTCAATAACATTGGTTCCCTTGTAATCTGTGTAAATCTTTGTATATTCCGCCTTGGTCATATCTACCTGACGGTATTTCTCAAGCTGGCCTCTTTGATAAATATTCGGGACCATAATAAAACCGTCCGGCGCTCTGTAATTGCAAAGCGGTAACTGTTTCGGCCTGGGCGGTGGCTTCAAAAGGTCGCTGGCTCCCTGCTCGTCAAGCATGGCCTTTTCATACAATAACCGGTTATCAATATGTGCAATCCAAGGCTTTGCATTGGCTTCTATTCCGGGTAAGTTTTCTTTTTCTGTCCAGTGTCCGCCTCTCCCCTTCGGGCCAACATAAACATATCCCGGATTATGAATTTTATCCCCGTCAAGCTGTACGGTATAACTCGCCACATGTCGGCGACGATCTGCTTCAAGTTCCTTGATTCTCCTGGCTCTCACGTCCGGGCGCTCTTTATATTTGGCGTGGTGGATCGCTCCGGCTGCTCGGCTCGTCCAATACTTAGCAGTATCCCACATTTTGACGGCGCGGCTCATTCCCTGCTCGATCCGTTTAGCGTCTCTCCGGGCGTGTTTCTCGCTGTGGTGTCCTACTAGGATCGGCTGGCCGAAAGGGATATTATCGGCTATAGCTGCAACGGCTTTATGTGCTCGGTCTGCGTCCTTGGCGCGGTGGTCTGAATACGTTTCAAACCGTTCCGCTCGTTCCTCGGCTCGATCAACAAGGCTTTTGTCTTCGTCCTCGATCTCGTTGGCAAAGTCAAGGGCGGTGGCTTCCCTGGCCGGTGTCCATATAGCATAAAAACATTCCTGTTTCGGTGCCCACATAAAACCGGCTGTTTTTAACTGGTTATATTCATCTTTCGGAAGTCGATAAAGTGGATAGATTCTAATTTTATCATCCTCCGGTGAATAGGTAGCCGTGTGGGGCTTGGCCTCGTCGGGTTCCTCCTGGCGGATCGTGTCAATTATGGTCATGGTCTAGGCTCCTTTCGGGGTAGTTTCTATAAAAGTTCCGTTCATACCGGACAAAAATTCTCTGAGGGTATATTCTGATTTTATCCATTGTCCGGGGTAAATTTCACATTGTAAACCCTTGCTGCGAGTCCAGCGGTAATTTACAATCGTCAAATTATACACGGTCATTTTAAAAGTTCGTTTCATCTGTTCACCTTCCCCGGATATAGCGCCGGGGTTCGCTCCTGGTCGTTAATGGTTATCGTGTTTAAAACGGATCATTTCACCAAAGGGCGGTTGTTTGCATCTCTTGCCGGTGTTCACCCATAAAACAGGATAATCAGGCTCCGGGCCAAAGTCTGAACATTCCATATCCGTTAAGTAAACTAAACATGCTGGCGGCTCTTCCATCTTCTGAACTTCAACGAATACGGGGCTAAACTCCGTTCCGCCTCCGCCTTTGGCATTTAACTTTATTGGCCTGTCCTCGGCTGTAAAAATTTCTATGCCGTCCGGGTGAATCTTTGTATCACAATAAATTACTGTCAAGGTTGTTGGATACTGATTCAAAATATCGTCAATCTCTCCGGCAAATTGCTTTAGTTCGTCCTGGTTGATGCTGCCGGATGTGTCAACGGCTATAACGAGCGGCGGAAGCTCCTGATTATAAAGCGTCGGCAGTATGACGCCGCTGCTCATGTATCGGCTGTTCGGGCGTCTCCATGAATAATCGTTACGGCTCACTCTGTCAACAAACTGGCGCAAGGCTTCCTTCCAGTCGATGACCGGCTCTAAGATGTCGTCAACGAGTCTTAACAGTTCTCCGGGTAGCTTCCCGCAAGATTTAGCAATCTTGGCGGCTTGCTGAGTCGCTATTTTCCAGTCCTGCCGTCCTTGCTCCTTCTCGGCTTCGGTTGCTTCCTGGCCGTCCTTCCCTGGCAAGTCTCTAACTTCTCCTCCTGCCGGGTCTGGCTGCGGCGGTCCTTGGCCTGGATCGTTGCCGGGTTGCGGTTTCCCTTTTCCTTTACCTTTTCCGCTTCCCTGTCCGGGTCCGGGTTGCTGCTGCGGCTGGTTCTGCGGGGGCTGGTTCTTGTCCTCGATCTCTTTCAACATTTTATAAATCGCTTCGGCTTCTTTGTTCTCGTACTGTTGAGAGTAAAGGGCGTCTTTCGGAAGCTGAAAAATATCCTGGCCTTTGTCGTTCTTGGCGTTCTTCAGGATCGGCGTAACTGTAAACTCTCCGGCGCGGTCCCATGTTTGCTGCTGGCGCTCTCCTCTCCTACAATGATGCTGAGCAGCAAGGCGCAAGGTCTGAATACAAATTTTAGTTTTCAATTCGTCCATGTTTAACCCGTCAATATACTTCGGGTTGAATCCTGCGTTAACTCCATCTGTCCACATGGTTTTACAAGTGGCGTCCTCTCTCGGCGTGATCTTTAAAAGCAATCTGCCGAAAAATGGTTGGTCTAAAATCAAGGTTGCTCTGGCCTTTCTGAATTTTGTTTCTGCTTCGGTCATGGCTCTTTACCTCCTGGTTGGTTTGTCCGTCTTTATCGCTTCCCTGAGTCCTCCCGGTTCAGGAAAGCTAAAAGTGGTCAAGCTCCCATGTATGCTGCCATTGTTGCAAGTAAATCGTCCGCTGCTTTCGCTGTCTCCTTTCTGTCGTTGATGTTTTCCCGTAGCTGCTTCGGGGTCTTGGCGGTCAGTTTTGCTTTCGCGTCCTTTGCCATGCGGTCAAGGGCTGCATCGTCGGCAAGGTTCAGGCGCGGGATGATCTCCGTAACTTCCTCGATGTTTGTTACAAGGGTGTCATGAAAAATTGCCTTGGGATCGTTAAGGCGTTCGCTCATGCTTTCAACGGCTGTGTTTAACCGCTTCCAAAGGTCCAGGGTTGCGGCCTTGGTTGCTTGGTCTGTCCTGGCCTCGATCTGCTTGCGGATCGCGTCAACCTCGGCGCTGTTCAGGTCAACCCGGAAATCTGCGGCCATTGGCAAGGGGTCAATCTGCATATCAAAGCTGTATTTGTCGCTTATACTGTTTACGTCGGGATACTCGTTGACGTTGAACAGTCCAGCAAGGCGGGTTTTGGCCTCTTCTATTAGGTCCGGGTAACTGGCGACAAACTTTTGAACAGCGGCCTGGAAGGTGGCCTTTTTCTGCCTCATGCCTTCCGAGTATTGTAGGAAGTTGGCGGCGGGTAATATCCTGGCTCCGTCGTCTTTCCAGGGAAGCGTTTGCGCGTAGTGAAAAATCCGGGCTCCGTTGGCGGCGCTGCTGACGGCCTTGATTGCGGCCTTGGCGATAAGTGTTTTGTTGTAGCGTCCGGCGTCCTGGCCTGTCTGGAATTTCTCTTTTACGCTGTCGGTTGCGGCTTTGTCCTGCTTGTTGCCGGCAAACTGTGTGATTGTGAGTCGTGCTAACATGGCCTTCTGTTTGATTTCGGGTGACATAATTTTACTCTCCTTTTTTGTTGGGGTTGTACTGCTCAACGAAGTGCAGGGGGTTACGGTCCTGCACTCGATCAACATTACAACATTACATCCTGATGTGCGGTAAACCATGTAATCGCGGCGCGGGTGCTCTGGAGGTCCGGCTTTTGTACAAATACGTCACGCATAGTCATAACGCTAAATTCTGCTGGTAAACGGTTGCTGTAAGTAACAAGGCGCTCTATGTTGCCGGCGCTGGCCTTCCTGCTGAGTGCTCCGCATAGTGCGTAGAGTGTTGCCGGATCGGTTGGAACTTCGGCCTTGTCCGGGTTCATCAGTATAACATCCGGGTTCGGAAGCTGGCGGCATATACGCAAAAATCCCATAAACTCTGCGGTGAATCCTTCTCCTGCTGCTCCGGAAAATACGCTGTACTCCATCTCAGGGGGTAAACCGATTTGCATCAATTTACCTACATTGGCGACGGTGCGCGGCGACGGCGTGTTGTTCAGGTCTGCACTCGGTTTGAAGTCGTGGAGTAGTTCAGGGCGGAAGCGGATAAAAGCAATAATCTCCGTTGGCAAGTTGTTTGCCAATGCCCATGGGGTCCAGGCTTCAACGTCGGCTTGTAATTCAACTATTGTTGTCCATCTGCTTTTAAACGGTTCCAGCATTCCTGTAACTCCTGCTCGATCCTGGCGGCGGTTGGTGGCGGCGATAAAAACTACATTATCGCTAATCGGCGTTCCGTCTCCGGTCTTCCTGGCGTGAACTAAATTCATCTGTGAGAGTTGCACGGCTGGCGGCGCTCCCCCTACATCATCAAGGAAAACAACAAGGGGCTTTTTTGTTGTTATCATTTGTTTAAGATAAGCGAAGGGGATAAAATCCGCTTCCTGGTGGCCGGTTTCCTTGTCGTACCATGTTGCTGGCATTCCCTTGGCGTCGGTTGGATCGCTGCAAGTTGAATAAATTATCAACAAGTCGGCTCCGGCTGCTGCTGCGGCCTGGGTGACAATATCCGTTTTTCCGATTCCTGGCGCTCCCTGGATCAAAACGGGGTGACGGGCTGCAATGGTCTTTTCCAACAAGGTTGCAAGCTGTTTCGGGTTCAATGCAATGTCTGACATTTTAATAACCTCCGTTGTATGATTGACTGCTCTATAAAACGCCGGTCCTTTCGTTGGCGTCCGGCGCTCTAAGAATGGTCAAGCGTGGCAGTTAACAAGCTGGCGGCTGTCGGATGGAATAACTATGCGGCTTAACTCGATCCATGCGCGGCCTTCTCCGCTGAGTGGTTCTACTTCAACCCTGATATTCCCCCATGCTGATTTTGCATCAATTACTTTCATGGGGATTATCCAGGATTCAACCCGGACATTTACGGTTTGACCGATTGCAACGGCCATTTTAGCGGCTGTGTGGGTGCTCATGGTTTAAACCTCCTTTACATTGTGATAACCGTGGAGAGTGCGAAGTTTCCACAAAGTCAACTGGTCAACGGCGCGGTAAACGGTCTTTGGAATTCCCTTTGTGTAAATGGTTATAGATACATTAATCATGGTTCATACCTCCCTTTGTTTTGTTGACTGCTTTATGTTCGCCCTGGCGTGGTGTCCAGGGCGTTAAAAACGGTCAAGCGGTGGTTGCTCTTACCATTCTGGCGGCGCTCTTTATAATGTCTTTTTGGCTGTCCGAATAGGTGCCGGGTAGTACAAAACAGGAGCCAATGATTATAAATTTCTTCCTGCCAGCGGTTCGGATTTCGTCTAGTGCTTCCTGGTCCCATCCGCCGTTCATGTAACGTGCTTGCCAGCGCATAAGCCATGCAACGGCGTCAAGGGTAGTTGATACGGGTTCAAAGTCTTTCAATCCGAATCCGAAAAAGTGATCTATTTCGACGGTTGACAAGTCTTTATTGCTGGCTGCGATTGCAAAAGCTGCTTTAAATTCCTGTGCGTTCATAATCTTCTCTCCTGGTAATTGTATTTGACTGCTCAAGTCAGGGAAGGATAAACTTTCCTTCCCGTCCTTCGGTAGTCAAATGATCTTTGTTGCCATAGTCGGGCGCTATGTCGCGGGATGTTTTTGATCGTCGTGTAACCAGGGCTGCGCGGGTGGCGTCCTGTTTCGGTCCTCGGCTCTTGTCCTCCCCTCCTTCGCCGCTATGTTACTTAGATATAATGCAATCGTCTTGCCAGAATTGGTTATAGAATGATTAAAAAGATAAGTATCGGTAATTACAGGGTAAAGGATAAATGGCCGCTGCCGGGCTGTTCAGGCCGAATAACCAAAGTAACTATTTTTGTCAGTTTCCGGTGACAATTTTGGGAAAAGTGACGTAAATGGTCATTGCAAAGAGGTAAAACAAGGTATATCATGCTGAACTAAAAGCGGAAGGTGGTAATTTATTATGATCGGTAAAAAGAAAATATCTCCTGAGTATCGGCGTTATCTTCAGAGTCAAAGATGGAAGGATTTAAGGTTAAAAGCATTGAAGTTGGCCGGTAACAAGTGTCAAGAGTGTGGTGATAACTTCATGTTGCTTGTCCATCACCTAAGATATACTTATAAGTGGCGGGATGAGCCTGTAACGGATTTAAGGGTGCTCTGCCAGTCATGTCATGGTAAAGTACATCATCGGAAGGTGCGGAAGTGGCGGAAGGTGAAAAGAATCGTTGTTTATCAGAATGGCGACTTTAAGGAAATTACGGATTACAAGCCATTTTTCAATGATTTAAAGAATGATCCGAGCGTTTCAGAGGTCTATAGAATTAAACAATTCGATAAACTGTTTTCTTAGTGAACGGACTATAGGTAAGCCGTTTAGTATAACAAGCTCTTGACTATATGATTTATAAGGTCTATAAGTTCTAATCATGGCATTAAAAATAAACGGCTCAAAAGTTCCAATAGTAACCGTTGAAGACCTGGAAAAAGCAAGGGGTACTAGGCTTAAAATGTCCGGTAGGCCGTCAAAATACTCCGCTCTCCTCGCTGCCGATATATGCCAAAGGTTAGAGTCAGGGGAGACTTTAACTAGTATTTGTAAGCCTTTAGCCATGCCACATATAAGCACAATATATGACTGGGAAGCGGCGTTGCCCGAATTCTCCGAAGCTCTTGCACGGGCACGGCGGCGCTCGGCTCATTCCCTGGCGGATCAGTCTTTGGATATAGTCGATCATAGTAAGAATTCACTTGACCTGACGCAAGTTCGATCCGCTGAGATTCGATCAAAAACCCGCCTGGAATTGGCAAAGTTCCATAATCGCTCTTACTTCGGTGACAAGGTTCTAGTCCAGGGTGACATTGTAATTGAAACTATGGCGGATCGGATCAAGCGTTTAACGGGTGCTCCGGTGGAGATTCCGGCAGAGTTTAGGCACATAGTTAAACAGATTAAATAGATACATGATTAACTTCTTACCTTAGTTAATGCGGTGGCTGTTCTGGCCGTCTCCAGGTGGCTGCTGACCGTGGCCCCTGGCTCCCCTCTCCTCCCTCTAACATCTTTCATGCAATCCGTTATAGAATCATCCTGTTCTCGGCAGGATTCGGATGTTTATGGCGGATTATACTTACCTACTTACCTGGGGGTGATCGGGGGGGATGCCCGGACCTCCTCCGGCACCCCCACCCTTCCCCTATGTAACATCCACTGAGTATCACACTCACAACTTCACCATTGCCTCCTTATAGGAGTACCTGTCCAAAGTAACTTTGACTTCTGTGGTTTTCCTTCCCGGAAATAATTTTTTTAGATTTTGGAATAAAGGGGTTGACAATCATGAAAGTTTTATTTATTATTTTTATTATATTTAAATATTGGAGTAAATATGACTCGTCAAGAATGTCGTTCAATAACAATCCATTTAATTGAGACTGGAGAAATTAAGAAAAAGGATTTTTGTGAGAAATGTGGTTCTGGTAAATTTGTTGAATGCCACCATAATGATTACACAAATCCCAAAGATATTAACTGGTTTTGTAAAAGTTGCCATAAGTTTTTGCATGGAGAACTGAAAAGGAATGGTGAAAGTATCCCTATGGACAAACCAGACACCGGTAGCGTCTTAAATATTAAAGGGATTGATGATAATTTAATGATGGAATTAAAGATTATGGCGGCTCGCAAAAGAGTAACAATGCGAGAACTGGTTATAGAAGGTATCCACTTGGTTATAGCTAGGAATGATAAGGGGAAGTGATAGTCGCCTCTTGGTTCGGGGTTATAGAGAAGACAAATAAAAAGGAGGATGTATGAAACTGGATGATCTGACAATCGGCGAAGTTAAGGAATTGGCTAAGATGTTCAACTCACAATCAGCCCCTTGCAATGATTCACCTTGGGAAATCGGGGCGTGTTATATGATCCGTACTGTGACGATGATCGACACAGGCATTCTTGTGGCCGTGACTTCGCAGGAATTGGTGTTGGAGGAGGCCGCTTGGATTGCCGATACTGGCCGATTCGCACAAGCTATAGAGAAAGCGGAGTTTGGGGAAGTCGAGCCTTTTCCTGAAGGGAAAGTTATAATTGGCCGTGGCAGTATTGTTGATGCTGTTAAAATTAAAGTTGCACCCCGGAGCCAAAAATGAACGCCGCAGTTATGAGAGCAGGGTTTGATATGTCGGGGTCGGGGTCGCGGTCGGGGTCGGGGTCGGGGTCGGGGTCGTGGTCGCGGTTGTGGTCGGGGTCGGGGTCGCGGTTGTGGTCGCGGTCGGGGTCGGGGTTGGGGTCGGGGTCGCGGTCGGGGTCGTGGTCGCGGTCGGGGTCGGGGTCGTGGTCGCGGTCGTTATCGGGGTCGCGGTCGGGGTAGATTGTCGCTTCTGTGGGTCCGTGGTACAGCGAAGAGGTGGCCATCCAGCTTATCACCCCCGCGGGTCAGTAC
>Ga0187858_10005375_pt1 | contig 11724 bp, 7 predicted proteins | sample June2016WEW_8_15_FD_133015 | JGI IMG/M metagenome (GOLD analysis project Ga0187858, IMG submission 133015) | Peatland microbial communities from SPRUCE experiment site at the Marcell Experimental Forest, Minnesota, USA - June2016WEW_8_150 | ecosystem: Environmental > Terrestrial > Soil >...
CCTCCATGCCGTAAGGACCGCCTGACACCATGAAGAACGTGGCGGCAATGAGGGGCAGGAGAAGAAGCTTTTTGGGTGCGAAGTCGAAGATGGCCCGCATACAGATGACTGTAACCGGGGGCGCGGGAAAAGCGGAAGCATTGCGAATGCGGGTTCCGGTATAATCCACTGAGAGCCGGAGAGATGGCCGAGTGGCTGAAGGCGGCGGTTTGCTAAACCGTTGTACGGTCAAAAGCTGTACCGGGGGTTCGAATCCCCCTCTCTCCGCCACAGACTTTTCCATGTGATTGAATTCTAATGATTTATGTAAATAAGATATTTAATATCAACATGTTGTACACGTTCCGATCTGCACTGAATTTTCCGTATACTCCCGCCCGCATGCCTCAGTAGCGCGATTTTGTATTAACATAGGCCAAATGTATTAACACGCGATTTTGGGTTATTTGGGTGATTCGACAAACAGGGGTAGGCTAAAGGTATGTAGAGGCGCATTTCCGTCCTGGACGCTCCATGGCGGAGCTGGTGAGATTTGGGAGCACTGGCTGAGAATTCAACCAGCCTGTGAAACGCAGGCAGACTCGAAAGGAAATTGAGGCAAGAAATATCGACGGCGAAGGTGCAATGCCTCGCCGATAGAATTGAACTAATGCCTGGGTACCTCTCGGTAATCCAGACACGACAACTCATCAACATCAACAAGTCTGCACTCTACGAGAAGGTTCATCGAGGAACCATTCCCTACGTGTATCTTGACGGGACCATTCGATTCGATCCGATCAGGCTCGCAGCATGGCTACGTGAGAAGGAGGTTGGAGCCGACAGTTTCCAGCTCCCGAAAGCAACGTGAAGAATACGTGGGGGCGCGATGCGACATGCGCCCCCTTGTTTTCGCTCCGGGCCACAGATCATATGAACCGTTGGCCTCGTAAGTTCAAACCCGCCTATAGCTGTGAGCTTTTGCCTGAACGACAAGAGTCGAAATGAGAGGATTCAAGCCATGAACACCCCGAACTGTATGCGGCTAAGTAGAGCACCTTTCGGAGGTCTCACACAGTGGCATGTGGTTCCAACATTGCCTAAACGAACAATACCTGTGTAGAGCCTTTTGGTACAGCTTGCCTGGTTGTCCTAGGCCTTGTGTTTGTTCATGATGCACTTCCGCCCAAGTACAGTGCGGTGAGGGAAACTCCGGACTACGACCTTTGATGCAGCAACCGCAGCTTTGATAAGAGCTCTGGCGGACACCGCACGCAATCTGCTGTATTCAACTGCAAGACGCGAGCCCAAGTCCAGATATTTGGGCACGTCAATTGAACCAAGTGATTCCAGGTTCCGTGTTCCAGACATGCGAAGGAACTCGACAGCCAAGCGACGGTTTCCTCCGATGAAGAAAACCAGCAGAGCCACGCGCAGATTCGCGTCGAGATTGCGAATTGGTCCGGCGGTGATCAAATCCTTCCAACCTCGTTTCAGCCTTTGACGGCCGGCCGCGGAAACTTTATAGGACATGCGGCCTCGAGCGCCGCCCTTGCCGACGAGCGACAGACCAGCTTCGAGCAACCGACGCAACACTGGAATTGTTGCCCCAGGAGAGAGCCCAGCAGCCTGCTGCAACTCGTATGGCGTCGAAACCCCATCATCGATCAGAGCGAGCACGAACAGCTCGAGATCGCCGCGCCGGCGTTTATCAGGTGTCTTAGACACGTTGGCAGTATACGCGGAAGCGGCTGCACCCTGAGAAAGACGACCGAGTATCGCGAGGTCGCAATACCCGGTCAGTGGTAAAAGCGGTTGTCAACGGTCTATGCGCAACGATTCCAGCGCGTCCTTCTTGCCCTGAACAGCGGAAGCTCATGCCTCGGTGCGAACTTGGCGAGAAGAGGGAGCAGACGCTTCGACATGCGTGGAAAATCGGCTGCATCCGCAGGAGTGAATTGCTCTCCATCCCAGATACACGCCAGCGCAGCGGTGAAATCATTAGTGGTTGGTGACCAGGAGCCGAGTTCGTGCAGTGCGCACGTGGCACCTAGCCAGTAAAGGAAGCGGACTTCCAGTGGAAGTTCGAAGAAAGGAACGTGGATGTTGCTCGAGATGATCTTCATGCCCCTATCCTGCCGCGAAGACTCATTCCCGCCAAAGCGCCAGACGATTTGTCCGCATCGGTGAAAAAGGGCGGCCAAGAAAGAAGCCACCCAAGAGCGAGAAGGAATCTCCAGCCAGGAAATTCGGGCTCGTCAAAGGGCAGGGCAGGGCCGCCGGTAAACGCGAAACGACATAAGGAAGACCGACGAGGCGCCGCCGCAGGTGTTGATCAACTGGTTATTTCCGGGTTGCCGGTCATCCGCCAATAATCGCCACGATTTTCGGGTAGCCACACCTCCAGTTTGCCGACTTGGCGGCCAGGTCCCGACGAAGCACCCATCCAAAGCGATGCGATGAGCGCGAACCCGCTGCAAAAAAGCCCTTGACCTCCGAACCAGTTCGGGGGATTACATTGAGCAGGAGTGAGAAACCATGCAGGCGAACCGTCAACTGCTTCGTTCCGGTGAGCTGGCGTCGCGCGCCGGGGTGAGTACCGACACACTGCGCTATTACGAACAAAAGGGTGTGCTGTCGCCGCCACCGCGTTCGAGCAATGGGTACCGCTGTTATCCGGCCGAATCGCTGGAGCGCGTGCAGGTGGTCCGCAGCGCACTGCGCATCGGCTTCAGCGTCGATGAGCTGGCGCGTGTGCTGCGCGTCCGTCAGAGTGGCGGCGTACCCTGCCGCAGCGTGCGTGAGATGGCCTCGACCAAGCTGCGCGAGCTGCGCCAACGGCAGGTGGAAATCGCGCAGCTTTGCCGGATGCTGCAAGCGGTGATCCGGCGCTGGGACGACCAACTGGGCCGCACCGCTCCTGGCGAGTGCGCCCACCTCCTGGATAAGCTGGCAGCCGGAGATTCGCCGGTCGTGGCCCCACTCGCTCCGCCTTCTTCCACCGGAATGGGGCGGAAACTCAAACGAGGAGCGTCCAAATGAAAGTTACCAATGTTGTGCTTGCACTCGCGCTGTCGGGCCTTCCCGCAGCGGCCCAGGAAGTCCACCACGATTGTCCGCAGATGACCGGCTCGAACGAAGCCCATGCCGCGATGAACAAATCAGGGGTGCCGGACGAACAGCGCAGTCAATACTTGAACGGCGAAGGCATGGGGTTTGCGAAGGACGCCGAACTCAACCACTATCCCGGCCCGCGGCATGTCCTGGACATCGCCGACAAACTCGGGCTCTCGCCCGATCAGCTCGCCGCCACGCGCGCACTGTTCGACGACGTACATGCGAAAGCGCAGGCGCTAGGCACACAGCTCCTCGCCCGCGAAGATGAACTTGATGCCATCTTTCGCGACCAACACGCCGATGCAGACAAAGTGCGGCAACTGACCGAAGAAATCGCCAACCTGCAGGGGCAGTTGCGCGCGCTGCACTTGACCGCGCACGTCCGCGAGCGCGCTCTGCTTTCCGCCGAGCAGGTGACTAAGTACGACGCACTGCGCAACTACGTTCCCGGAGACAACCCCGCACCGCTGCACCATCATTGATGGACGAGGAGTCAGGGCGTGCCTCAAGCAGGCGCGCCCTGCCGGTAAGGCCGAGTACCTCTTGCCCGCAGGCTCTGCTCGCTTTACTTTGCTTCGTACTGTTCAAGATGACTAAGGTAGACACGTTCATTCCCATGACCGCCACAGTTGAGGAAGCGGATGCCAATTGAATTGTGTTCAGGGTGAATCTGCCCAATTACGGATTTGAGCGCTTCCTTCACACTGCTCAGCAACTGGCCATTTCACTGAGGAATGGAGAGTCTCGTCGAGACTTTGGTGTAACGAGAACTCCGCCACGCTCCGCAAAATCGTAAGCCATGTCGCAGCGCTTGCATTAGGAGGCCGTCCGCTGCGGTTCAGGTCAGCGCCAGGTATTCGTGCACAAGCCGTACCACCATCGACCCCTCGCCAACAGCTGACGCCACGCGATTCATCGCACCGGCGCGAAGGTCTCCCGCGGCAAACACGCCGGGCACGCTGGTCTCCAGAATAAGCGGATCGCGCCGCTCCTTCCAGATGCGCGCGTACCCAGGAGCCGCCATCAGGTCCCGCCCCGTGAGCACAAACCCCTTGGCGTCACGCAGTACCTCGGCAGGGAGCCAGTCGCTTCTGGGGCGCGTGCCGATGAAGATAAAGAGCGCATCGGCTTGCTCCGTGCGCGTCGATCCATCGGCGAACGACTTGAGCGTGACCCTTTCAACGTGGCCCTCGCCCTCGACGCGCTCGACTTCAGTGCAGGGGCGAAGGCGGATGTTGGGCGTCTTCTCGATCTGTTCGATCAGGTACTGCGACATCGTGTCGCGCAAGCCGTCGCGGCGCACCACAATCTCCACTTCCTTTGCGTGGCGCGCCAGATAGATAGCACCCTGGCCCGCCGAGTTTCCGCCGCCCACAACGAGCACACGCCGGTCGCGAAAGGCGGCCGCCTCAGTGGTTGCCGCACCGTAATACACTCCGGCGGCCGTGTGTTCCGCAATGCCGGGCGCGGGATGTTCGCGATAAAACATTCCCGTGCAGGCCAGCAACGTCCGCGTTACGATCTGGCGGCCGTCGGCAAGCGTGAGCCGCTTGTATCCGCCCTCGATCGACATCCCGGTCACTTCGAGCGGCACCAGAAACTCCGCGCCGAGCCGTTGTGCCTGAGAAATTGCGCGCCGCGTCAGCTCACTGCCGCTGACGCCTGCCGGGAATCCGAGGTAGTTTTCGATCCGCGAGCTTGTGCCCGCCTGACCGCCTGGCGCATGCCGATCCAGCAAAATCGTTCGCAACCCTTCTGACGCGCCGTACACGGCGGCGCCGAGGCCGGCGGGTCCGGCTCCGACGATCGCGAGATCGTAGACATCGAAGGCGGCCGTCATCGGCTTGCCCAGTCGTTCTGCTACTTGCCGCGGATCGGGATTGCGCAGCACCGGCGTTCCATCGTCAAAGAACAGCGCCGGAAGTTCCTCGGCGCTCACGCCGGCTGCATCCAGCAGCGCGCGCGCGTCGGCATCGCGCGTCACCTCGAGCCAGCGATAGGGAATCAGGTTGCTGGCCAGAAAATCCTTGATGGCGTGGGATTGAGGAGACCACTGATAGCCCACCAGCCGCAGTCCCTTCGCTTCCGGCAGATACTCGGCCTGCCACGCATCCAGCAGATCATCAACCGCCGGGAACAGACGTTCCTCGGGCGGATCCCACGGCTTGGAAAGATAGTGGTCAAGGTGCGCTTCGTTGATCGCCTTCACCGCTGCGTCGATATCCGAGTAAGCCGTGAGCAGAACTCTGCGCGCCAGCGGGTAGATCGGACGCGATTTCGCCAACACCTCACTGCCCATCATGCCGGGCATGCGCTGATCGCAAATCAACATGGCCAGCGAGTCCCCGCGCCTCTTCAGTTCGCGAATGGCATTCAGCGCCTCTTCACCCGATGCCGAGCTCATCACTGTGTAGTTCTCCCTGTAACGGGAGCGAAGATCGCGACGCACCGCAGCCAGCACCTGCGGATCGTCATCCACAATGAGCAGAACAGGCTTGTTCATCGTGGAACTCCGTCGCTATGGGTCTCGGCAATTGGCAGCGTGACCCGAAATTCCGTCCGGCCTGGCTGCGACTCAACGTCAATCGTGCCGTCGTTGTGGCGAACCAGTCGCCGGACAATGTCCAGGCCAAGCCCGGTGCCCTGACCCATGGGCTTGGTCGTGAAAAACGGGTCGAAGATGTTTTCGCGGATCGCCGCGGGGATGCCTGGTCCGTTGTCGACCACGCGCACCACGACGCCTTGACTTTCACGGTTTACTTTCACTTCCACGCGGCCGCCATCCGGGATCGCGTCCAGCGCGTTATCAATCAGGTTTCCCCAAATCTGGTTCAATTCGCCCGCGAACCCACGCACACGCGGCAGGCCGGCCTCCAGTTCAATCGCGACAGCCGCCGATTTCTGCCCCGCCTTTGCCCTGAGTACGGTGACTGTGTTCCCCAGGCTGGGTCCCAGCTCCACCGGCTCAGCCACCATGGCCTGATCCATGTGCGTGAATCCCTTGATGGCCATTACGAGACCGGAGACGCGCATCGCCGCTTCCTGAATCTCCGAAGCCAGATTGCGTACCGCGCATCCCGCCGCAGCCCAGCGCAACACCGCGTCCAGCGTAGGTCCCTGCACGGTCGCCGCAAGCTGGTCGAGCGCCTCAAATGTGACCTGAGTATCAGCAAGCGCTTCTGCGCCGGCCGTGTCGAGTGTATGATCGGCGAGCCAGTCGGCAATCGCTTCCTCTCGATCAGCCTGCTGGACGGGCGACCGTACTCCCAGCGGCACCTTCGCCAGACAGGCCGCCCGAATTGCATCCACGGCGGCAAGTTGCGCGTCGCTCAACCGGGCAGCACCCAATGCGTGTGTCGCCGTCTCAGACTCTTCCAGCCGATCCTCGAGCAGCGCCGCGCTGCGCTCAATGGCAGAAGCGGGATTATTCAGCTCATGAGCCAGCCCCGCGGAGAGCTTGCCCAGCGAGATCATCTTCTCGTTCTGCAGGTCGCTGGACGTAAAGAGCCGCGCGCGATCGAGCATGGTGTGGACCAAGATAGATGTAATCTCAAAACACGCGCGCGTCAGCGCCTGGAGCTCATCCCTGGGCAGCGCCAAAATCTCGGTGGGTTCCTCTGCAACGGCGTCTCCCGGCGGACTCGTCAGCCGCGAGTAAGGCAACACTCCGGACACATCGCCCGTACGCCACTCAATCATTTTCTGTGGCCCGGAGCCGCGATCGACCGACAGCGAAACGTGGCCCGAGAGCACAACGTAGAGGCCCTCAACCGGTTTGCCTTTATGAGACAGCACCTCGCCGGCTTCGAGGTGACGCAGTGTCCCGTGCGTAGCCAGCCAGACAAGTTCCTCCCTCGGCGCCGTGCCCAGCGTCTTGTGCTCCGCAAGCCGATCAATGAGATCCATTGCTGTTACCCGGACGCAATCTTTCACAGTTGCGACAGGGTTTGCTTTACCCCGCTCCAAGGTAGCAGATGGATCGGCAGCGAGGAAGATGATTCAGGAGGCGCGAGCAACCGGCTCGCGACCCAATGGATTTCTTGATCGAGGTCATCCCTGCCCAATTCCTCCCTTCGCCTCAAAGGGTCGTCTAGTCTGCCGCAATGGTGGCTGTCGCAGGAGCCCCTTGATTGGGCGCAAAAACTCTCAATCCTGATGCCGGGATTGACGACGCGGCCCGATGCGGATCATTCGAGAGTTGGAAGTCAGTTGACAACACAGGGCATGGCTTTCAGTGAGGCACGCCGTTCGTCCTTCCTTCAGGGTTCCGGGCGGTTGGTCGTCGATCCGGAGATAACCCATTTTTCGGGTAATGTCCGGTTAGGCGGTGATTGTGCGCCATGAGCGCGAAAGGCTGAGAAGCCGATTAGCGCGTAACTGCTTATCCGATGAGGGGCGGCCCCTCGAAGTCGGCTTACAGGAGCGGACTTCAAACCACCTTTCGGCGGCTGTGGCCCAAAGCCACGGTCGTGAGCGCGGAAGGAAAAGGCCCGGCGATGACTGGGTCAGGTGACAGGCAAGAAGAGGACCGCAAGGGAACCACCGTTGAAGTGTCGAAACCTATCAGGCGATGTCAAAACCGTGGCGTTATCACTACTGCGGGACAAGCTCCGACGAAACCTGTTTACGGGCGGGGCGGCATCCGGCATGAGAGGTGGCCTGAGCTTGCCAACGAGGCGGATAGGCGGAACATGGGAAGTCTTCAAGTGATGCTAAGAGAAAACCTATAAGTGCGACCCACGAAAAGGGAAATATCGATGCACTTGAAGATGGCGGATCATCCTGTAGTAGCGTTGAAGCGTCTGTAACGGACGGGGAGCCAAGAGGATGACATAGCTCGATGGAGGGTTTGGCCAACTGGGCAACCAGGAGGAGCCTCAATCTCCAGAGACGGCTTGCTCTCGCAAGAGACAAGCTACGGCTATGAAGAGCCGTGTGAATCGAGAGGTTCAAGCACGGTTCTGTGAGGGCCTCGGGGTGAAATTCCCCGGGGCTACTCGACCGCTCGGAACGGTTCACTGACCATAAGCCGACTTTCCGGGATCAACCGGAAATCAACATAACTTTCGGATAAGCGACAATCCAGCAGAAACGTGAAGCTCGCGGCCTGATCACGAGAGATTCAAAGAGTCAATGGTTACTCAAACGTGATCTCAATCACATAACGCTGGCTCCGCTTTTATCTAAGAAGAACGATCGTGTTGTATAGTTTCTACAAGTTATCCTTCTACCGAATCTGCGCCTTCTCTCACACACTCCTCTTGTTCTAGAGCAGGCGGGTGCAAGACTCTGCGGACGGAGAAGGCGGGCCTAATCCAAAATCAGGCGAGCAGGCGACGCGTCCACACCGGCTCCGTTGATTCAGTCGCTGACTTGCGAAGCCCATTCCGGACTCATGTAATCCCTCGGAATGCTCTGTCCCGAAGAAACTTGTGCAAGGTCGCCACTCGCAGATTGCTGCGTCGCCTTTCGTGTGCTGTCATCGGGATTCGTCAGCCAGGGTGATGAATCTAGCCGGACACGAGTTCCAAGTTCCACAGTTGCTGGATGAGCTCCATCAGGAGAAAAACCATGAGAATTTCGATCCCGGCCGCAGTTGCGGCTTGCAATTTTGCCTTGACTTCCGGAGTACTGCTTCTGCTTGCCGGATGCGCCGCTACCGCGTCGTTCCACAATGTTTCGCCGGCGTCGACTGTCGCCTTCAATTTGAAAGGAAACGTAATGGGCGGGCAGCAGCCGGTCACAGGAGCGACCGTGCAGCTCTACGCCGCGGGTTCATCGGCGTACGGTTCAGGGGCGCAGGCCCTGCTCACGCCCGCCATAACTACCGATCAGAACGGAAACTTCACCATACCGAACGGTTCTTACTCTTGTCCGGGCAGCAACCCTGAGACCTACATTGTCGCAACCGGCGGAGATCCGGGTATAGGAACCAATAATCCAGCAATCGTGCAGATGGCCGCTCTCGGTCCCTGCGACGGTCTCAGCTCCAGTACTTATGTGGTCATCAACGAAGTTACAACAGTGGCTGCGGCGTGGGCGCTGGCGCCATTCCTCGGACCCGGCGCGCAGGTAGGAACCATCCCTGCCAACGATCAGGGTCTGACGAATGAATTTACTAACTTTAATAGTCTCGTCAATATTGCCACCGGTACATCACCGGGAACGTCCGTGCCTGCGGGGGTAACGATTCCGGTCGAAGAGATCTATACCCTGGCAGACATTCTGGCGGCCTGCGTCAACTCAAACGGCACGACCACGTGCAGCGCATTGTTCGCCGCCGCCAAGTCCACCGGCGGTGCCGTCCCAACAAATACACTCGACGCGGCGTTGAATATCGCGCTCAATCCGGGGGCTAACATCGCGGCACTTATGGCGCTACCCACGCCGCAGTCTCCCTTCCAGCCCATACTTGCCGCGCAGCCGTCTGAGTGGACGTTTGGGAATGCGATTACCTACAATCCAGCCCTTCTTATATCGAGCCTCTCTCCTGCCTCGCTTCCGGTTGGAAGCGCTCCGCAAACGCTGACCATCAACGGCACAGGGTTCCTTTCGAATTCCACCGTAAGTCTTAACGGAACTGCCCGTGCAGCGACATTTGTCAATGCCGGCCAACTGACTGTTTCGCTTGCTTCTTCCGACCTGGACGCGGCCAACAGCTATTTGGTGGTGGTCGCGAATCCAGCGCCCGGCGGCGGAGCGTCGGCTGCGGCGAGCTTCTTCGTGGGGCCGAATGGCTCGAATGACGGCAACCTCAACGGAACCTACGTCTGCAAGTTCGACGGCTTTAACGACGGGGATGACTCACGTGGAGCGATACTTCTCAGCATGGTCGCTAATGGGAGCGGCAGCCTGAGCAACGGCGTTTTCGACGAGAACGACCGCGACCTTTCCGCTCCTTTGGAGGGCACCATCACCGGCACCTATAGCATTGGCGCCGACAACAACGGGTTGCTGACCGTCACCACCGTTCTCACTTCTGGAGGCACGGGAAGCAATACAACCCAGTTTGCAGTGGCGTTGAACAATCTTGCGGGCCCCACAGCTTCCGAGTTCCGCTTGGTCGAATCCGACGATGTGGGCTCAAACGCCTCCGGGGAACACGGAAGCGCCGACTGCTACCTGGCCACCACCAGCGCGTTTGCCTCCAGCACCCTCAGCGGCAATAGCTTCGCTTACGGCATTCAGGGCGAGATCAGCAACGGTACTCCAAAAGCGAATGTGGGCCGCTTCACCGCCGGCACTGAAAGTGCAACCGGTGGAACCGGAGGCGCGGCTGGAGGAGCCATCACCGCCGGTTACCTTGACGGAATGAATCTCAGTCAATCCGCAGATGACGCATTCTCTTTAACCGGAGGAAGCTACACCACGCCTAACACCACGACGGGGCGTTTCACCTTCGCTCTCACCGCCGGCTCAGCCACGATGAATTCTGTTGGCTATATCATCGATGCCGACCGCATGTTCATGCTGACCGTCGATCCGGCCAATGTATCAACCTCAGAGGGCACGGTCTCCGGCGACGTGCGCACGCAACTGAATATGTCGTCGTACACCGCGGCGGGCGTCAACGGTCCGATCGTTGGCCACTCGCAGGCCTACGAATACTCGAACGGCAGCGTCTCTGGCTACAGCTCCGGCATCTCACGATGGACCGGAAACGGCGCCGGAACCCTCACGATCAACCAGGGATATACGGACGAAAACGGTGCCTATCAGGTCGGCAAGCAGAACGGCGGCACGGCGACCGTTAACTTCGACTCCTCCAATCCGGGACGAGCCACTCTCACCGGAGGATTTCCCGATTCGATTTATGTGTATTTCTTCAACACCAACAGCGCCTTCTGGTTGGATTTCGACGTCAAGACCAGCAGCAGCTTCCTGCAGCCGGGCTGGGTAGAACCGCAAACGCAAACTACCTTCACCGATGCGGCAGCGGCCGGCGATTACATGGTAGGCAAAGTGCCGGTGCTGGAACCGGCCTCCAACGGCATCGCCGGCCAATACGACCTGCTCAGCAACGGCAATTACACCGGCGGGCTCACCACCTCAGGCGAGGGAGACTTCTCCTACGACCAACCAATCAGCGGAACCTACAATTGGGATACGACCGCAACCGGCACAGGCTCCTTCCTGATGGGCAGCGGCTCGAGCGGGATGAGTTGCATGGTCATCAGCTCAACCAGGGCCGCCTGCATCGTCAACGCCGATACGTCGCCGGGCGTGATGATCTTGCAGCAATAAGCAATGCTGCTCAAACCTGGGTGCTGAGGGCGGCCAACCACGCGGTTGGCCGCCGCGGCATCTGTGATCCGACGTTTTGGGGTCCGAGCAGGAGTGACTTTCCGTGCTGGTACGCACTCGATAAGGGCGTTGTGTGAGGCTGCGCAACCTCCCATTCCCGGAGGGATTAACGCCTATTCGAAAGTTACCTGCTTTTCAGACGGATCAGTACCGGCAAACGCCCCAGCGTCCAGGAATCGGGTTATGCCTGGATTGTCGACTATCCGGACATTGATATGTAGTGACCGGTCAAGATGCGCTGGTCGTCTGTTTCGATCGAGGGCAGGGTCAGCAGCAGCCGAGGCAGGTATAAGCGACGATTGATCAAGCTGATATTCGCGGGTC
>Ga0187858_10005384_pt1 | contig 11718 bp, 8 predicted proteins | sample June2016WEW_8_15_FD_133015 | JGI IMG/M metagenome (GOLD analysis project Ga0187858, IMG submission 133015) | Peatland microbial communities from SPRUCE experiment site at the Marcell Experimental Forest, Minnesota, USA - June2016WEW_8_150 | ecosystem: Environmental > Terrestrial > Soil >...
GGGTCCCGATGCTTCTTCTGGTAGGCGTATGGATTTTCTTCATGCGCCAAATGCAAATGGGGGGCGGAAAGGCTATGAGCTTCGGCAAGAGCCGCGCGCGCCTGCTCAACGAAAACTCCAAGAAGGTGCTTTTCAATGACGTGGCCGGAGTGGACGAGGCCAAAGAAGAACTGGAAGAAATAGTAGAATTTTTAAGGGACCCGAAGAAATTCACCAAACTCGGGGGTAGAATCCCCAAAGGCGTCCTGCTGGTAGGAGCGCCCGGTACGGGAAAGACTCTGCTTGCGCGGGCCATCGCGGGTGAAGCAGGGGTCCCTTTTTTCTCGATAAGCGGCTCGGATTTTGTCGAAATGTTCGTTGGCGTCGGCGCATCGCGTGTGCGCGACCTGTTCCTTCAGGGCAAAAAGAATGCCCCCTGCATTATCTTTATCGACGAGATCGACGCCGTGGGAAGGCATCGCGGCGCAGGTCTTGGCGGTGGGCATGATGAACGCGAACAGACCCTCAATCAGCTCCTGGTAGAAATGGACGGCTTTGAGTCCAACGAGGGCGTGATTCTGATTGCCGCGACCAACAGACCCGACGTTCTCGACCCTGCCCTGCTCCGCCCGGGCAGATTCGACAGGCAGGTTGTGGTCCCGGTGCCCGATATCAGGGGCAGGGAAGGCATCCTTAAAGTACATTGCTCTGCCAAACCGCTTGCTCCCGATGTGGACATTCAGACCCTGGCCAAGGGCACGCCGGGATTTTCCGGGGCAGACCTGGAAAACCTGGTCAATGAGGCTGCACTTCTGGCTGCCCGCAGAAATAGGGACCTCATCGCGATGCTTGACTTCGAGGAAGCCAAGGACAAGGTCATGATGGGGCTCGAGAGAAAGAGCATGATACTGAGCGACGAGGAAAAGAGCATCACGGCCTATCATGAAGCGGGACACGCTCTGGTCGCCAGGCTGCTTCCCGGAGCAGACCCGCTGCACAAGGTCACCATCATCCCGCGTGGACGTGCTCTGGGACTTACTCAGCAGTTGCCCCAGGATGATCGCCACACCTATCCAAAGGACTTCCTGCTCGTCAGCATAGCCATTCTCATGGGAGGCCGCGTTGCCGAGGAGATTTCATTCAATATGAATACCACGGGGGCGGCCAATGACATTGAGCGGGCGACTCAGATCGCACGGCGCATGGTTTGCGAATGGGGAATGAGCGAAAAGATGGGGCCTGTCACTTTCGGCAGGCGCGACGAACAACCTTTTCTTGGCCGCGAACTTGGCCACCAGAGAGATTTCAGCGAACAGACCGCACTCGATATAGATAAGGAAGTGCGGCGAATAGTCGATGAGAATTATCAGCGTGCCCGAAATCTTCTGTCTGAACACAACGATCTGCTCGCAAAGATCGCACAAGCTCTGCTGGAACGCGAGACACTGGACCTAAAAGATGTCGATGCGATCATAAACGAGATTGAACCCGGCCTTCTGGCTACTCTTCCGGTGAAAAAGCAGACCTATAACATCAAGCCACTCGTGCGCAAAGTTGAAAGCCCGGTTTCGGCTTCGCCGGCAGACGGAGACGGCCATGAAGATGCCGAGACCCCTGTGAGCCCGGCCCCGGACAGTGCTAAAGTGAATTAACGGCAGTCGCATCGTAGCGGTCCTCCCGAAATGCGCCTTTTTTCCCGTTCTTCGAATTGAATTCCAGGCCTGCGATGAGTTGCATGGACTTATACCGATTTTGCATTCAAGTCAGATGCTCCGGGAGAGCATAAAGCCCTCCCCTACGAAACGTTACGCGTCAATGACGTAGGCGCGGGGCTTATCCCCGACCAATCTTGAACGCAAATTGGTATTAGTAATGGACCCTGCCATTTTGTCCAGGCAAAGCAGGTGTTCGTGATTCGATCGCAAGCGGCCTCACAGTAAAAAAATGTGTTGTATTCAGTGATGACCCGGTGTACATGTCCAACCGATATCCGCAGCCACCCCTCTGCCAAACACGCATACAAGCAACCCTCTCTGTAAGACGCCACGCGTGCTCAAATTCGGAGCCGGGGTTAAGTAGCTGCGGTTAAATTCCTATTGAGAAATAAATTTAATATATAGAACGATTGCTCCACAACTGTTCTTGCAGTGACATCGGCTCCAGGCCTGGAAATTGCACCACCTGGATCACAATGGTGGCGTCGATTATCAGCCAAGTGCGGGATGGGCATATTTTATTGTTTTGAGACGAATATAGGGCGGAGGTTGGCAGATGAACATCGCCATTAACAATAAAGTCCCATCAAGTTACAAAGTGTCAATATTTTATCTGATTCTCTTATTCATTGTTGCCGGTGCGGGATGGTTTACAACGAGATATCTGGGTGATAAGGCCCGAAAGGAAATACTCCAGTTTAACGAATCCACGATATTAATACATTCTTCCCATCTTACCGGTGAGTTCGAACATATTGAAAGAGATGTTAGAGTGCTCTCCGGGTCTCCCCTTATTGCACCTGCTCTCATTTCCCGCAAAGATGAGGATGTAGCGAATGCGAACTCAGTTTTAGACAGGTACAATTCAACCTTGGGTACTTCTGTCAGTTATCTTTTGGACAGCAATGGAACGGCTATCGCTTCCTCAAACCGCAACGATCCGGACAGCTTTGTCGGCATATCCTATGGCTTCCGCCCTTACTTCGTACAAGCGATGCAAGATGCTCCGGGCCGATATTTTGCTCTCGGCATCACTTCCTTGAAGAGAGGTTTCTTTGCAAGTTATCCCGTGAAGGACCGCAAAGGCCAGATTATTGGTGTTGTCGTCATTAAAAAGGATATCGACGAAAAAGAGACTGGTATGAGCAGGTATCCCTATTTTTTTCTCGTCGATCCAAACGGCATTATCTTTCTGTCCAGCAGGAAAGATATGACTTTCAAGAGTCTATGGCCGATAAGCCGGGAAACCAGGCTTGCCCTGCTTGAATCGGGACAGTTTGGTAAAAGAGAGTTCGATACTGTGCTGCCCCGGGAAATCGTGGACGGGATGGAAATTAAATTTGACGGAAGGAATTATCTTGCTTCACGCAAGGTCATTAATCCTGAAGGATGGTCTACCGTAATAATGACGTCAACAGAAAGAATTTTGCAATACCAATTGGCCGGCGTGATTATAACACTGTGGATCTGCACCCTTATACTAATACCGATGATAATTAATTACTGGACATCAAGATCAGAGCATGCACTGCAGCTTAGCGAAAGTCGCCTTCGCAGGGCTGAGGTGGTGGCCCTCTTCGGCAACTGGGAATTTATTCTGGGGTTCGATAAAGTAAAGGCCTCCGAGGGTGCGAGGATCATTTACGGGTTGGAAGGCGCCGAGTGGTCCATACTCGAAGTACAGAAGATCCCCCTTCCGGAGTATCGAGGCATGCTCGACGAGGCCCTTAGTGGACTCGTTGAGGAGGGCAAACCGTATAATGTGGAATATAAGATCCGCAGGCCGAGCGACGGGAAGATCATCGATATCCATTCCATAGCGGAATATTCTCCCGAGAAAAGAGTGGTGTTCGGCGTCATACAAGATATCACCGACCGCAAACGGGCAGATGAAGCGTTGCTGGAGAGCAATGCACGAATAAGCCATCTAAACGATGTCCTGCGCGCCATTCGTGACGTTGGAAGCCTTATCAACAGAGAGAAAGACCCGATCGAGCTGTTGAACGCGGTCTGTCACAGCCTGGTCCAAACCCGCAGCTATGTAATGGTGTGGATCGGGAAACCGGAAGCAGACTCCAAGCAGGTGTTAATGGTGGCCCACTCGGGAGGAGGCGCGGATTTACTGCGACACGCCCCTATCACGTGGGATGACAGCCCCACCGGACAGGGGCCTGCGGGCACTGCGATTCGCGAACGCCGGGTTGTCGTCTTCGATGACCTCGCTACTGATCCGCGCTTTGCCCTCTGGAGAGATCCAGTCATGAGCTATGGCGGCGCATCCATCGCTTCCGTCCCCCTCATCCATCAGGACCGCCTCTTCGGCGTTCTTACGGTCAAGGCCGACCGTAAGAATGCTTTCGATGTAGAAGAGGTGGAGCTTTTGAGCAACTTGGCGGCTGAGTTAGCTCGTGCGCTTCAAAGTCTGGAAAACGAAGCCGCTCGCAAGCGGGCCGAGGAGGCGCTGCATGAGAGTGAACTTCGCCTTAGAACCATTTTGCAAACGGCCAATGAAGGTTTCTGGCTGATTGATAACGACACTGTAACCACGGACCTCAACCCAAGAATGTGCGCTATTCTGGGCAGAAATCGGGAAGCGGTCTTCGGGAGGAAGATTTTTGATTTTGTAGATAGTGAAAATAAGGCCATCTTCAATCAGCAGATCGGATTGAGGGGACAGGGAGAAGTTGGCGCATATGAGATCGCCCTCTCTCGTCCTGATGGGTCAAATGTCTTATGCCAGTTCAATTCAACACCCCTTTTTGACGAGTCAGGGAACAAGGTCGGCTCGTTTGCAATGGTGACCGATATCTCCGCGCGCAAGCGGGCAGAAATTGCGTTGCGCATGAGCGAGGAACGTTTCTCAAGATTCTTTCGCTCCAGTCCCGTCGGCACCAGTATCCTCCGACTGAACGACAACAAATTTGTGGATGTCAATGATGTGTTCTTGGGCTTATTTGGCTACACACGCGAGGAACTCATCGGTCAAAACCCGTTGGATCTAGGAATATGGGTTGATCCTGAAGACCGGGTGAAGATGGTTGAGATACTGCAAAGGCAAAGCAGGGTAAAGGACTTTGAAACCCAGTTCCGCTGGAAATCCGGTGAGATCGGGAATGTGCTTTTTTCGGCGGAGGTTATCGAGGTGGCCGGAGAGCAGTATCTCTTGGGCCTTGCGCATGACATCACCGAGCGCAAGAGGGCGGAGGAAGAACGAAGGAGACTCGAAGATCGTTTGCAGCGTGCGGAGAAGATGGAGGCCCTGGGCACTTTGGCTGGTGGAGTGGCCCACGATCTCAACAATGTTCTAGGTGTTGTCGTGGGCTATTCTGAATTGCTTCTGCTTGATTTGGGTGAGCCCAGTTCTGTAAAATCAAGAGCCGAGGCGATTCTGAAGGGAGGACTCAGGGCGGCCGCTATTGTCCAGGATCTTCTGACTCTGGCAAGGAGGGGGGTCTCCAACAGAAAGGTGTTGAATTTTAATAACATCGTCCTGGAATGCCAGAACTCCCCCGAGTTCACCGGGATCTCTTCCTATCATCCCAACATCCGGCTCAAGACAGATTTGGAGGCGAACCTTCTTAATATATCGGGCTCCGCGGTTCATCTCAGCAAATCACTGATAAATCTGGTGTCCAATGCCGCTGAAGCAATGCCTGAGGGCGGCGTAATAACCATTAAAACCGTGAATCAGTATCTGGATAAACCCGTTTCCGGATACGATGAGGTCCGGGAGGGAGACTATGTCGTTCTGTCCGTATCGGACACGGGGCAAGGGATACCAGCCAACGATCTGAAGCGCATATTCGAGCCTTTCTATACGAAAAAAGTCATGGGGCGCAGCGGAACAGGTCTGGGATTGGCTGTGATTTGGGGTACGGTCAAGGATCACCTGGGATATATCAATGTGGACAGTCAAGAAGGCAAAGGAACCATTTTCACCCTTTATTTCCCTGTGACAAGAGAAGAATTATCCCAGGAGCAGGTTTCCATATCCGCTTCTGAATACATGGGCAACGGTGAATCCATCCTGATCGTGGATGACGTTAAAGAGCAGCGGGAACTTGCCGGCACGATGCTCACTAAGCTCAATTACAACGTCGTCAGTGTTTCCAGTGGTGAAGAAGCGGTGGAGTATCTCAAGCAAAACGCGATTGATTTGGTCGTTTTAGATATGATCATGGACCCTGGCATGGATGGTCTTGACACTTATGCCAAAATACTTGAAATCAATACCCATCAGAGGGCGATCATTGTCAGTGGTTTCTCTGAAACGGAACGGGTGAGTAAAGCTCAGGCATTGGGCGCTGGGACCTATGTAAAAAAACCCTATGTATTGGAAGAACTTGGACTGGGTGTCAGAAATGAGCTTGACCGGTCTGCATGACCTGCACTTCACAAAAGTATGAACTGAGACTGGTGATATCTGCCTTGTATAGTGTGGTAAGAACTGCAATCGGCTGATTTCAGCTACTCTGCTGAAGATTTACCTCACAATGGCACCTATCAACCTTTCCATATCCGTCACATTTGTGAACCTTCATGGCTACCCATCCGGACCTCACGCATCCGATCCATGATCCCGTCTTCTGCCAATGATCTCCCTTTGGTCAGCACCAACGTAAATCCTCAGTTCTTTATCTTTCCCAGACTCACTGGACCAGGCAGCTTCCCTCCGCTGAAATAATGCTTCCTCCCTAAATATATGAATACCCAAGATAATAATCCAATCCACCACGCACTTTCAGACCAACTGTTCTCCACTCAAATCGCCAATGCAAACGACATCATCCATCCAAGGGGAGTTAAGCCATGATTATTCAAGGTCCACGAATAAAACCTCAGTGTCCGGAATGTGGAAGCGAGAATGTGAAATCCAAGCTATGCCTCACCAACATCGTCGCATGGCTGGGCAGGATTCTGGGAGTCCCTACGGTTAAGATTTACGAGAAGAGGTGCTCGGAGTGTGGTAGGGAGTTTCAGGTGTTTAGGAAATGAGGTGTGTCTATGATGGCCGAATGGAGGGAACTCAGCACGTTGACGAAGATTTTCTGCATTTTTGGCCTGATCAGTTTTATCGGTCTGGTTATTATGATTCTCACCGGGGTGACCAGCATTGGCGATATTCTTGCCCTGAAATCGGAACTTCTCAAGCTGTGCCCTTGGTGTATGTGATCCGAAGCATGGATACAAGGTGGACCCTCCACTGAACGGCCGTCGGAAGTATTTGATAGATCCCGCTCAAAGCTTTTCATTCCTGTTTCCAACCCTTGCCCGATTCACCCTTCATGAGTATCTGATTCTGGCTCATAGTCGGCTTCGATTAGACTTTTGATAGCGTCCTTCCATTTGCATTTTTGATTCGCATATGGGAACATTTTGTGGGTCTGCAATTTTTCCTGAGAGGTTTTTCCGGCGCTGGACGAATCAGAAATGCCCATGGAGATCCGTTAGTGGTCAGGTTGAGGCATTATTCGGATTAAGATTGATGGCGGGTCTTCGAAGCATTCTGTGGCAACTTTGAGAATCGGCAAGCCAAAAGGAGGTGTTACACAATGAAAAGATGCCTATTCCCTGGTTTTCTCTTCCTTACGCTGCTCATAGCCGCCACTTCGGCATTGAGCACTTCGGTCCCCAAGAGACTTGTCGTACTTCCGGTTCTTTTCATTCCCAGGGATGTACAAGCTTCGGAGGAGCAACTCAAATGGTACGCAGATCAATTGCAGTTCCATCTCAAGCTTGCCCAGATGAAGTACTGGGCATTGCTTGAAACGGACACCTTTGCGATATCCGATAAAAAATACAACTTCTGTCATGGCGCCCACGATAGCGCTACTTATGACTTGCTTTGGACACGCCCAGAAGATGCTAGGAAGATATTGAAGGGTGGTCCCGAAAAAGAGGTTTTCGACTGGAACCACGATAACAGGATGGATTCGCGCACTGTATATGTAATTGTCTTTATGAGACCGAATAATGCAAAACCTCCAGCAGACAAGAGGTTTGGTTGGGGTACAACATTCAATGGACCACCAAATACCGGGGGCGGATTGGTCATCATGGAGATGTCTTCGTTGCTGTTCAACTGGCCTCAGCCTTTTCGGTCCCAGGTAGTGCATGAACTTGGACACGCTTTCGGCTTGGTGCACGTCGATGTTTTCGGTTATCAGCAGCGAAACAATGAGTCCATCATGTCTTATGACCCGAAGATAACATTTCCGGAGAGTGTCCCTCCAAACATTACCTCCGGTAATTTGAATCCGGAAGAGTACTTTGTGCTTTCCATGAATAAGCTAGCCTTTCCGAATTTTCACTACATTGAAAGCAAACACAATCCACAGCACAAACCTATGAAAGAAGCCCTGATCCATACCGAGCCTCCCTGTGATTCCAGTTTGGGACCTGTGAAATATAAGCCCAATATAGGTTATGAAGTCTTTACAAACGGCAAGCTGGTCAGTGCTCCGGAATATATGTTCAGGACGCGCCAGCAAGCGGAGGACAATTGCAAGGTCTATGTAAAGCAGAACCCCAACCTGAAAATAGAATGCCGCTACGATGGTGCAAGATTCTATCCATTGCAAGGCAAAGGTTATGAAGTCTTTACAAACGGCAAGCTGGTCAGTGCTCCGGCATATATGTTCTGGACTCGCCAGCAAGCGGAGGACAATTGCAAGGTCTATGTAAAGCAGAACCCCAACCTGAAAATAGAATGTCGCTACGATGGAGTGAAATTCTATCCATGACCGGGAGGACCTGTAACGTGTCATAATAGTACTTTAGAGCTGGCATATTGCTTGGCGGCGAAGTCGTATTTCGGTTTCCGTGCAAGTGCTTTCCAATGAAGGAGGAATGTATGAAACCGGGTATTTTAGCTGTTATTCTGACGATGCTACTGTTCTCGGCGATGGCAGGATTTTCTGCCCAAGACGAACATTCCGGCAAATTACCAGCTCTCAATTCCGGGAATGCGCCTTGCGCTGAAATCGATATAACAGAATTAAACATCCCTCCTGACTTCCTGATCGTTTACACAAGCGGCGACAGTCATGCCAATCGGCCTGGGCCGCGCACCTATATTGAAGTCCACGCAAACGGGATACTCAAGTACTTTACTGGCAGCTGGAGAGGCGGATCAGTGCAACTTCCATTAGAGCAGCGTGAAATCTCACAGGATAATGTCAAAAGAATCTATGCAAAAGTTATTGGCTGCGGTTTTTTCGATCTTAATGAGCATTATAGTAATCCGCGCATTATGGGTGGCTTCTCTACTAATATGTCGGTAACGGCATCAGGCAAATCTCACGGCGTCTCAGTGTCCAATACCTCTGTGAAAAGGTTCGATTCGATCTTGAAAACCCTTTACAAGGAGGCAGGGATTCCGACTATAACTAATCGGTCCCGCGGAAAGTGACACCAAATTGACCCCTCACAGCGAGAATACGGCTTCCGTTTCCCTATCTCATCCCCAAGCCTCAGCCACTCTGATCTCCACCACAAACGGGACCTCTGGGATAATCCCTTGAAATGCTTCTTCCATCGACTCCTTCACAATCGTCTCCACCTGATCCTCTATGCCATCTCTGACCTCGACAATTATTTCATCGTGTTGAGTATGGACAATACGTGCGTCCACCCCCTCCAGCGCACGTGAAATGAGGTACAGGGCCAGTTTGAAACCATCGGTGCCTGTGGCCTGAACCGGAAGATTGAATAGGGAGCGGTCGCTGGCATCATCAGGGATACGAATGAGTCTGTCGATCTTTGTCCTGACTCGTTTTCTGGCTCTGGCCTCAGTAACAGATGCCTGCCTCCATTAGGCTATGCCTGGAAAGTTGGAAAAATTCCCAGCCACATGTCTTTCAACCCAAGCAAGTTTCACTGGGAGGCCCAATTTGAAGATTATTTTTCGGATTTTTGAAAACGAACCCGGAAACTGCTTATGGAAATAACGTTTCGGAAGCATGATATTAAAGATGACCGCCATATCTTTGTGGAGAAAATAGAAGACTATGGTAGAATGCTTGATGGATGGTTAGCGGGGACTGATCCACCGCATTTGTAAGGTAGGCTATACGACCCATTTCACACGTGGAATAGTATGAGGAAAATCCTATTTGTTATAGTAATGTTATTTCTGAATGTGCCATCGCTGCAGGCGGGGAATCCCAGCGGTGCATTGCCGAATGGCGCTTTTGTCATTGAAACGCAGTCGCTCAGTTCCCAAGGATACCCTGAAAGACAACTGATCCTTTGGATATTAAAGCCAACCAAGCATCCACGGGAAGGAGATCTTGGAGTTTACGCATGCCCAGAGGAGACAAGGGGCAGTTATTACAGCGGGCCTACCAGGGTTTCGCTTTTTGATAACAAAACCAACAGAATCATTAACACAGTAAGCATACTGCAAGAGTACTCCGATAATGAAGACTCATTTGATCTCCCATACCGCATTCATGCCGGATCATACTACCATGTCGAGGGTCTGAGGGCCGGCAAAGAAGGCAAACCTACAATCATGTGGCTAAGGGACTACAATGGAGATGGAAAAGCGCTGGAGTTTGCACTTTTCGACGCCATTGCCTGTATGGGCCTGCAATCCACCCTTATCGGCTACAGTCCTTCCCAGGATAAAGTAATTCAATACCGCATCCAATTGGAAGTCCAGGAAGACGGCAAACAGGTAAAGCAAATCAGTCACTGGTGTGATTATCTGTTCAACCAAAAGCCAAAAGCACCTGGATTCTGGAAATATGAGATCGACTACCGAGGAAGGGGAGGCTCGTTAGAGAAATACGAAATCAGATATAACCATGAAAAAGAAATATTTGAGGGAAAACTAATTTCATCTGAACACTCCAGCTAATTACCCAGTCAATAAATGTGGTAGCAGGATTCTCGAAGGTCGTTTGAGAAGGATGGAAAATTGAGCACTAGTGAAAATCCTTGTGATCGAGCTGAATGAAGCGATGCTCCATAAAGGCAAAACTGCCACCAGTCTTGCTGACACATTCAACTTTCCGAGGGTTGGCTTGATCACACTTTCGGGGTGTGACACTTTTGTTCACTTCTCTGCCCATGTCTCCCCAATCGTAACATCAACTTCAACCGGAATTTTAGCGAGATAAGCTTTGCCTGCCTGAATCATGGTCTCCTTGAGAATCACAGCCACTTCCCTTGCCACTTCTTCAGGAACTTCCAGAATGATTTCGTCATGCACCGTTCCGATAATCCGAGCTCCAGTGCCCGCCAGTCTTGGTCGGAACAGCCCCAGTGCCTTCTTTGTGATGTCTGCGGCTGCCCATTGGACGGGCGTGTTGTAGAGGGCGTCCTGAAACTCCCAAAAACCGTGTCCTGTTGACCTTTCTCTTGTGTTTTTGATTCGTATATGGGAAGGTTCTATGGGCCTATAAGGTGTCCTGAGAGTTTCTTAGGGTGTTGGGCGAACCCAAAATGCCCTTCGAGATTAGTTGGCGGTCAGAAGGAAACTGAGAATTTAATACAAAATCTTAAACTATCAAGAAGGAGCTGATATGTGGAGCAGAAAACTTTTCTACTCGGCTGTTTTTGTGTGCTTGGTCCTTTTATCCTTTACGATCAGTTCTTCACAGGCTGAGGATACTACGGACCAGATTCTTACCCAAGTAGATGATATTCTTAATGCAAATCCATTAAAAGCGGGCGAGAAGATTCAGATGATCAATATTGCCCAGGACGATACAGTTAGTTCCGTTTTGATAAGATTCGCTGAAGGGGCGGAAGTGAAGCCTCATTTTCACAAGACGCATGATGAAATTGTTTATGTGATTAAGGGATCAGGACAAATGCTTGTAAATGATAAGTGGGCCGATGTGAAACCAGGCACGGTTCACTTTAACCCTATGAATAAGGTCCACTCGACCAGGAATACGGGCAAAGACCCTCTCGTGGTCCTGTCGATATATACGCCCTCTATGAAAGAACCTGATCGAAATTTTGTTGAATCAAAAACTGAACAAAAGTGACTATCGGAATTGGAGGACGTTAC
>Ga0187858_10005390_pt1 | contig 11714 bp, 8 predicted proteins | sample June2016WEW_8_15_FD_133015 | JGI IMG/M metagenome (GOLD analysis project Ga0187858, IMG submission 133015) | Peatland microbial communities from SPRUCE experiment site at the Marcell Experimental Forest, Minnesota, USA - June2016WEW_8_150 | ecosystem: Environmental > Terrestrial > Soil >...
GGAGGAGGCGGACCTACGGAGCAACCACGCTTCGACGAGCACCCGGACTTTCCTGGGATGCTCGCATGGAAATGGGGCGAATCCGAGGTTGGTTGGGCGTACCCCTTATCCGTCGATGGCCACGTGTTTTCGACGCAAGAGATGCGCACGCTGGCAGCTTCGATAGGTTTCTCGGCGCCGAACTCATTCGAAGGGAACATGCAGACCTTCAACGAGCACTTTGCACGGAGGTGGGGGATCTGCTTCGCAAAGTCTGCACTCCTAAACATCCCCGCAAACCGCGTGCAGACGGAGTGGGAGAACCATGCTGGAGACGTCAGCGTGGAGTACTTGCTCAACCGTTGGCTCGATGGCGACGTCATCGACCACCGGCAATTCTACGGATTTCAAAACACCTCCACGCACATGCTGCTGGATCTGCCGATTGTTTCTCGTCGCCAACAGGTTTCGCACAACCGGTGCGACACGGTGGGCGGACATCGTGGAGAAAGAATGAACGAGCTCAAACTTCGCGTCTATCCCCCCGTTTCCGACGGTGTCGCCGATGGTCTGGCCGTCGTCCTGGGGGGCTCGTACGACATCCATGGCCTCGAATTCTCGGCCCCGGCTCGGATTCTTGACATCGGGGGGCACGTCGGGAGCTTTTCCGTGTGGGCCGCCTCCCGGTGGCCCGGAGCCCAGATCACTACATACGAGCCGCACCCGGAGAGCGCGGCGTTCTGTCGCCTGAACACTGAGGGTCTTTCTACAGTCGTCGAACGCGCGGTCGTTGGCCCTGGTCGACCCGAGACGCTCTTGCTCCACGAGGGCATCCGAAACACCGGCCAGCGAAGCATCCATATGCTCGGCGAGCAGCGCTCTGAGGGTCTGATGGTCAAGACCTTGCGCGCGAGAGACCTGCCGCCGGCCGACATCATCAAGCTTGATACCGAAGGCTGCGAAATAGAGATAATTACCGACTACCAGCACATGTCTGGTGTGCAAGCACTCATGCTGGAGTGGCACGGGTTGGCGGATTATCACGCGTTGTTGAAGATGATGCCCAGCATGGGATTCAGGTTGGTTCGTGACGACACCGGCGGCCAGTATGCTGGTGATAGAAACTTGATTTTTCAGCGAGATAAAAAGCTCGGCTTGCCGCCCCCATCGGATGTTTTGACACTTCTGCGTGAGGAGTACGACCTCGAGTCTCTACCGAACCTCAGCGCTCCGCAGGTACTCGACGTTGGTTCGAACGTCGGTGGGTTCCTATGGTACGCGTGCCAACGATGGGCGAACGTCAAGGCTCTCGCTTTTGAGCCGCATCCGGAGACGTTCGAGCTACTCAAGTCAAACACGCGCAACAATCTCGAAATCAGGTGTTGTCAAGCAGCGATCGTGCATCCTAAGACTGCCGAGACCATCCGGCTCTACGAAGGTGTAAACAACCGCGAGGAGTGCTCGACTCGTAACGATGTGAGTTGGCCGCATGTGAGCCAGAAGCTCGACACGTGGGTGGACGTACCGACCATGGACGCGACCGAGTTGCCGCCGTGCGACGTCCTAAAGGTCGACACTGAGGGCGCTGAGGTGGACATCCTGACCGGTTTCCGACACCTCTCGGTCGTGAAGGTCCTGCTCGTCGAAGCGCATCCGGTCGGCGGAGACCTCGGGGGACAGATTCGACGCATCACGGAGATTGCTGAAGCGGCAGGTCTCCGCCTGGCGCCGTCGAAACGCTTCGGCATCTTGAGGTTTGTACGCGACGTGGTCGAACCCGGCATAACCATCACCGGGACCGTAAAGGACGCACCATCAGCGGCAGCCAGCTCAGTGAAGAGCGTGCGCGCGCAGACACACGCCTCGTTCCGGCACGTCCTGTTCGCTCTCGGCGACGAAACGATGAAGGCAGCGACCAAGGAAGCCGACGGCGATGCCCGCATTGACGTTCGAGCTCCCGTGACTCCTGGTGCTCCCCTGCTCGCGAATCTCTTGCCCGTCTGGAGGAGCCTGCCCGACGACGAGATCATCGTATGGCTCGACGGTGACGACGAGTTGACGCCCCACGCTTTGGAGCGCGTCCTGGACGCTCATCGCAAAGGTGCCTGGGTCACCTACGGGCAATTCTCGGTCGATGGACGCATGGGGTTTGCGGCGCCGGTCGGGGACAACCCCCGGCACGAGGACTGGCACGCTACGCACCTAAAGACCTTCCGCGCTGGCTTGGTCAAGCAGATGCGCGACGAAGACTTCCGGGAAGTGGACGGGAGCTATGCTGGCGCGGTTCCTGATGCCCGCGTCATGTTTGGTGTCCTAGAACTGGCAGGCCGAGAGCGATCGGTCTTCATTCCGGACGTCCTTTACTTCTACAACTGGAGCAACGCGTTCTTCTCCAGGGCTTCGGCCGAGGAACTGAATCAGGTAGCGATCGAATTCGAGCGCGTTCGAGGCTTCACCTCCTATGCTCGAACGGACTCTCTCACACCGGCGGTACTGAAAAAGGAGGTCCGTGCGCGATACGCTGTCGAGGGACAGACTCGAGTAAACAGGGTCGCCGGAAGGGACATGGACCTCGTACAGCTTTTCCAGAAATACGGGACCGACAAGCTCGTCAACGGCTACGCGCCGCTGTACCACACATTGCTGGACAGTCGACGAGAGCAAGTGCGGTCCGTACTGGAGGTCGGCATAGGCACAATGATCCCTGGCGTCCACTCCAGCATGGTCGGTTACGCCGGTGCCGGGTATTCACCCGGCGGATCACTGCGAGCATGGCGAGATTATTTCCGGAACGCTTCGGTTGTGGGTATGGACGTGCAGCCAGACACGCAATTCAGCGAAGAGCGTATCCAGACCGTGTTGTGCGACTCAACTGACGCTTCAGCCGTGCAACGCGCTGTTGGCGACAAGATGTTTGATTTCATTGTCGATGACGGGAGCCATGTCGACGTAAATCAATTCAGTACACTTCGCAATCTTTACAGTCGGTTGCGTCCCGGTGGGTTCTATGTGATCGAGGACATTCATCCAGGTAACGCCGTAAGAGATACGCCGCACCTCGTTGGTTCCATTGTGGGGCACAACGAATACTTTTTCACCGGAATAAGAAACAATCTATGCGTGATATACGCACAACCGCTAACCCCGTATAAGCGAGAAGCCTGGTGATTCCATGAAAATCCACGTCCTCGGCGTCCCCCACACACTCACCACGCCCGAGTTCTCGACCTGCGCCTTCACCCAGAAGACCCTCACCCTCTGCAAGATGCTGACGCGTAGGGGCCACCACGTGATCCACTACGGCGTGGAGGGCTCGAACCCCGAGTGCACGGAGAACGTCTCGGTGATGCGTCACGAGGTCTGGGCCAAACAGTTTGGACACCCCGGCAAGGAGTTCTACAAGACGGACGTCTCCGGGGAGTTCGCCCCGTACCACGCCAGGTACGCCGCGAACCTGCGAGCCGCGATACTCGATCGCATGGGCGATCCGTTCACCGAGATCATTTGCCACCCGTGGAATGGCACGCAGCCTCAAGCGACGGAGGGGATCCCTCAGTACCGTGTCGAGAGCGGCATCGGGTACCGGGGTGCGTGGGCTCCGTGGCGCGTCTACGAGAGCTACGCGTGGCTGCACATGCACCTCGGCGAGGCGGGCGCCTGGAACGGAGCCAAGTGGTACTGGTCGGTCATCCCGAACGCGTTCGACCTGTCGCAGTTCTCGGAGCCAAAGGCTCAGAGGAGCGGAGACTTCCTCTATCTGGGCCGCTTGAACTTCGACAAGGGGGTAGGGACCGCCTGCGACACCGCGAAGGCGGTCGGCGCCAGGATCACGATCGTCGGCCAGGGCGACCCAACGCCGTTTCTGGCGCCGCACGTAACCTACCGGCCGCCGGTCGGGATCGAGGAGCGGAGAGATCTCCTCGCAAACGCTCGCGCGCTCTTCGCGCCGACGCACTACATCGAACCATTCGGGTCGACGCACGTGGAGGCGATGTTGTCGGGAGTGCCTGTAATCACTAGCGATTTCGGCGTGTTTCCCGAGACAGTCCTCCACGGCATCACAGGCTACCGCTGCCGCACCATGGAGCAGTTCGCCTGGGCGGCCAAGAACATCGACCGCATCGACGGGCGGGTGGCGGCCAAGTGGGCTCGAGACAACTTCGCGATGGAGCGGGTGGTGCTCCAGTACGAGGAGTTCTTCGACCAGTGCCTGCGCGTCCGCGACATGACGGGTCCCATCAAGGAGCCGACCGGGTTCTACGGAGCCAACCCGGAGCGCACGGAGCTCGACTGGCTCAAGAGGTACTACCCGGGCGCCTTTGAAGGTCCTGCGCCTTCCGTTACGCCCCCCAAGGAAATGCCGCAGATTTCGTTCGTGGTGAGGGTACACAACGAGGAGGCGACGCTGCGCGAAAGCATCACGAGTCTCTTCCCGATCGAGAAGCCGATCGAGATCGTGGTCATCCTGCACCGATGCACGGACGACAGCAAAGTGATCGCGCTCGCCTGCCAAGTCGAGGCACCCGCTCGCCACCGGGTGAAGATCGTCGAGTACGAGGTGCCCATCTCCCGCGCGGGTCTCGAGACATTCGTCACGCCGGTGGATAGTCCGTATAGCATCATGAGCTACTACAACTGGGCTTTCAGCCAGGCGTCGTCGGCGTGGCGCTTCAAGTGGGACAGCGACTTCGTGGCGACGCCGGGGTTCATCCGCTGGATCAACGGGCGTGACTGGTCGCTCCAGGATTCTCGCGCCCTCAACGTCCCTCACCGCTCACCGGACGGCACGGAGGGGCGTGAGCCGTACGCGTCTAACTGCCTCCGGCACTTCGTCAAGCAAGATTTCTGGGAGGTGCCGATGTTCCCGAGCGACTTCGTGCTCGAGGAGGTCCCGGACGATGCAGCGTTCGTTCACGCGAGCCGCTTGGGCGAGGTCAAGCCGTACTGGCACAACGACCCGTGGTTTTTCGACGGCAACGTTGACGCGTCCTACAGCGCTGAGGCTGCGACGCTCCGTGATGCGTACGAGCGAGCAGTCAAGCTCGTCGGTCCGGAGCCGATCGGCGTCGCTCGCAGCGACAACCCCGAGTGTGACGCGTACCTCGAGCGTTGCAGAAAGATGCTGCATCCGGTCCAGAACGGGTCGGAAACCGTGTCTCCTTGACCGGTAGAGCTGGCGTTCTATTTGCAGGTGTCGTCGCAGCCTTCTGCTGATACGCTCCAGCTGTGGCATACATCGTCGGCCGAGGCCGGTACGCCCGCGAGGCGTATCCGAACGCCCCGCAGACGGGTGGTACCGCCGGAACCACGGGATCGACCGGAATTACTGGCCCCTCAGGAGCCACGGGGATCGCTGGCGCTGGAGTGACTGGTTCTACGGGAGCGACAGGAAGTCCTGGCTCCACCGGGGCTTCTGGCGTCACCGGCATCACCGGGGCGGGGGTGACTGGGGCGACGGGTTCGACGGGTGTTAGTGGAGTGACCGGAGCGACCGGCGCCACGGGGGCGACGGGGGTTACAGGCGCCGGCGTCACCGGCTCGACAGGCAGCACTGGAGCCACCGGAAATATGGGTGTGACCGGCGCTACCGGGATCACCGGCGCGGGCGTCACCGGATCCACAGGTGTGACTGGGCCGATCGGTCCTGGCGGCGGTGCTAGCGGAGCGACGGGCAGCACGGGGGCGACGGGAATCACCGGACCGGTTGGAACCACCGGAACCACCGGCGCTGGAGTCACGGGTGCCACCGGAAATACGGGGTCGACCGGCATTACCGGAGTGACGGGCGCAGGCGTCACCGGCAGTACGGGATCGACTGGAGCGACTGGATCGACGGGATCGACTGGAGCGACGGGAGCGACTGGACACACCGGAGTAACCGGTGTGACAGGAAACGCTGGAACAACCGGAAGCACTGGTGCGAGCGGAGCAGCAGGAAGCGTTGGCGCAAGCGGAGCCTCCGGCAGCACGGGGACGACAGGCGCAAGCGGATCGGCCGGAAGTACAGGCGCTGGAACCACGGGCGCAACCGGAGCAACGGGCGCAACCGGACACACGGGAGCGACGGGAGCGACGGGCTCCGCGGGCACCCCGACAACCGTTTCCTTTACGTCGACAGGAACCTGGACGCCTCCCGCGGGGGTCACCTTCGCGATCGTCCGAGGAGCCGGAGGAGGAGGAGGCGGCGGAGGCGGCGGTTACGGACCCAATGCGGCCGGAGGTTCTGCGGCCGGAGGTGGCGGCGGAGCAGCGCTCCTAGGGGAAACGTTTATCACTGTCACTGCGAGTGTCGTCGTTGACGTCACCGTCGGTCTGGGCGGCTCCGGAGGTGTTGGAGGAAATGGCGGGACTCTAGATCAGGCCAGCCCAGGTAATCCTGGCGTCAACAGCACTATCGCTCAGAGCGGTTCTACGCTGGCTTCGTTCAACGGCGGTGGCGGTGGTGATGCCGGAAGCACTCCCGGTGCTGGAGGAGGCACGAGCTTTGGCGGTGCGCCGAATAACACGACCTTTGCCCTAGTCAATAATTACACCGACAGCTCTGTCCCTACTGGCGTTGGTTCGAATCTAGGGATCGCCATCCCAGGTGCCGGTGGTAGTGGCCAGTTCGCGAATTCGTCAAACCTTATCACTGGCGGTTTTGGTATCGGACAAACGACCAATAATGGCTCCGGGTCTCCCTACTCCGGCGGGGCTGGAGGCGCTAATGGCGGCAACGGTACGCTCGGTTTCTTAGGTGGCGGAGGCGGAGGCGGAGGCGGAGGAGGTTCCGACGGTGTGGGTGCTAACGGAGGCATTGGCGGTAACGGTAGCGGAGTCGGTGCCGGCACCAACGGCGCTGGCGGAAACAGCGCCAGCGCGAATAGTGCAGCCGGAGGCGGTGGCGGCGGCGCCGGCGGTGCGAGTAACGCAGATTCCAACACCAACGGCGGCACGGGCGGCAACGGCGGGTCGGGGTTTGTCGAGATCGTCTACTGGACCTAACCCGCAACGGTTCCAGGCTCTGCCGGCCATAAGTTCTGGTCTTGGTGGTGTCAAGCCTTAGCTGGTAATCTCCCTAGCGATGGCGTACCTCATCGGCAGGGGCAGGTATGCGCGGGAAGTCTATCCTAGCGCTCCAACACTAGGCGGCGGCGGTAGCGGCGCTACGGGGAGCACCGGGTCTACTGGCGTCACCGGAGCCGGGGTCGCGGGCGTCACCGGAAGCACTGGCGCGACGGGGTCGACGGGCAGCACGGGCAGCACGGGCAGCACGGGCAGCACGGGTGTGACGGGGTCTGGAGTCACCGGCGCGACCGGCAGTACCGGAAGCACTGGTTCGACTGGAAGCACTGGCGGGGCCGGATCGACAGGCAGCACCGGAAGTACGGGCGTCACTGGCGCGACCGGCAGTACGGGAGTGACTGGAGTCGGCGTGACCGGGAGCGCGGGCGCTACGGGAGTGACCGGAAGTACGGGAGTGACCGGAATAGTTGGCACCACGGGCGCAACTGGTGCAACCGGAAGCACGGGGGTGACGGGGGCCGGAGTTACCGGCGCTACCGGCTTGACCGGATCGACAGGTGTGACGGGGGCTGGAGTCACTGGCAGCACGGGAGCAACCGGAACGACAGGAGCGACAGGCAGTACGGGCGCTGCGGGCGCGACTGGATCGTCAGGTGGTACGGGAGCGACTGGCGTTCAGACGCCGTGGACGTCGACCATCGACGGCGCGAATCACGCTCTCAAGAACGCGGAAACCATCACGTTCGACCAGGAGCTGGCGCAAACCGGAGCTGGCGGAACTCTCACCGTCGACCTGACTGCTGCTCAGAAGCACAAGGTCACGCTGACCGCTAGTACGACACTGGCGTTTACGGCTCCCTTGGGAGTCGGCAACTTCCTCCTTCGCATCGTCCAAGGGGGCTCCGGCAGCTACGCGATTACGTGGCCCACTCAGGGGCAGGCAGCCGGCAATTTTGCCTGGGTAGGAAAGACCATCATCGCCTTGTCCACGGCCGTGGGCGCGGAAGACATCGTCAGCATCTACTACAACGGTTCCTACTACAATGTGTCGTACGGCAACAATTTTGGGTGATCCGTGGGTTGGACGCTAGTTCAGACAGCAGCCATTGAAACTGGAGGTGTAAATTCGATAGCATTTTCATCTCCGAATACTGCCGGCAACGTGCTCGTGGTGACCGTATTCTTCATTCCCGCCACGTTGCCTACTATCACCGTGACGGATACCAACGGCAACGGTCCGAGCGGGAGCTACGCCGCCGGACCTTTTCTATTTGATACATCGAACAACCCCTATATAGGTACGTGGGTCGCCGGTGATTGCGTCTCGGGGGCCAATACTGTCATCTTCAGTTCTACGGTACCCGATCAATACGGCGGGACATATACACGACTACAGATTTCGGAATGGGCCTGGAGTGGCGGACCGACAACGGCTCAAAATCCGCTGGATGGTAGTGGCGGCACCGCGCACGCCAATAACGGCAGCCCGTCCAGTACGCCGGGGTGTAACCTCACGACTAGCTTGCCGAACGATTTGATCGTGGCCGTGTGGTCGCAGCAGAATAACGCCCCCACCGTAGGGACCGTCAACGGAGCGCCGTGTACGCTGATCTACAGCGCGTCAACTTTCAACGGAGCCAGCGAGTATGCGACGGCAACGGGATTGGGCGCGGTCACGGTGACGGGCGGAACGAACGACAACGGTTTCGACTTCGTCGCCATGGCTATCCGAGCGCCAGGCCAGCAAGCGGGGAGCGTTCTATTCGACGCTACGGATTTTTGATGGAACTCATTGAAATCACCCCCGGGATTCTTCAGGTACCTGCTCGCTTGAGAAACACACACACGCTCGCGCGCACGCGTACATTCTGACCGACTGCCACGCTGTCGTGGAACCGGCGCACTGGCCCCCTGTAGAGCTCGACTGGTGGGTGGAGACAGTGCGGCGATTTGAGATCCTCCGGATCATTCTCACGCACCACCACATGGACCACACCATTGGAATGCAGGAACTGCAAGACGCTACCGGCATCGAAGTATGGTCGCCTCCTCGCGGCGCTCCGACGGAATTTACGCCCCATCAAAAGTACCGGATCGATCGTGAGCTCCACGAAGGAGACGTGATCGGTAAATGGCAAGTCATCGACCTACCGGGTCATGACTATACCCAGATCGGGCTATGGGACGGGCGGTCGGCGCTTGTGGCCGACGCGATCGCTGTCGGTACAGGGCTTCCCGTGGACCTTCGGGCATCCTTTCGTCGGCTCGTGAAACTCGACCCAGAAATAGTCCTGCCGGCTCACGGTGCCGTGTTCCTGGATCACACGTTCGAGTTTTGCGCACGCCTGATGCTCTCGGGTCTTCTATGAGCTCGTTCGTCCAAGAAATTGGCTCGATCAGCGCTTCGAGCGTCACGTTCGGGTCACCCCCTACAGCGGGACACCTCGTTGCGATCTTCTGGAAGGGCAACGCCTCTGGACAGACCGTTAGCGGTGTCGCAGACGGTTCTGGGTGGACGATCACTTCTCAATCCAACGGCGGCGCGTATTCGTACGCAGCATACTGCAAAGCAAGCGGAGCAAGTAGTACGGCTACGATCTCCACAACCGTCGCCGGTATTTTGATGGGTGAATGGGTTCCGCCGACATCTTTCGCAAAAGACTTGGTCAATCCTTATTTCGGGAGCTCCACGGGAGCCGGGTCTATCACGTTCACGCCCGCAGGATCAGGAGAACTCGCCATCCTCTACGTGTCCGAGGCTCCCGGCAATGGGTGGATCTCTAGCTTGTCGGGTACAGGCGTTGTTCAACGTGGGTCAACAGCTACCTATGCAGCTATTGGCGACATTCTTTCTACCGCAGGTGGGTCGAATCTTGTCGATATAGGATCAACAGGTTGCGTCTGCTGCGGCGGCGGTTACTACGCCTGGGTGTTGGCGTTCGAGACGCCAGCCGCCGCACCTAGTTCCGCTATTTTCGACAGTATGAACGAATGAATGGTCTTGCTCTCGTTTTTGCCTTCGTATTATCGGCTCTGTCATGCGGCGGACAGACGTCGAAACCTGTCGGCAATACTGCGACAGATTCAGCCGTCTACGATGCTGCGAACGACGCTCAGTCCGTCGAGGCGTCCATGAGCTCCTTCGTTCAGGCCAACGCTGTAGACCCGTCGTCGTCGACCACCGACGGGTTGACCTTCACGCTAGTCTTGACACTCGCGCACTGATACGCTTGGGGCCGTGGGATACCTCATCGGTCGAAAAGGGCAGGGGCGTGAGACGTATCCGACCTCTGCCAAGGCGGGCGGAGGCGGCGGTGGAATCACCCAGCTTCACCAAGACGTCGTCGCCGGTCCCGGAAGTGGAAACGTTGCAGCGACCGTAGCGGGCTTTCAGGACCGCCCCGTAGATCCTGGAGCACCTACGAACGACAGCAACGTGTATGTCTGGAACGGGACCGAGTGGGTGGCGCGGCAGCTCACCGCCGACGACATCGCGGCGGGGTTCTCGATCACGAGCTTCACGGGCGGAAGCACGGTCGAGACCGGTGCAACGGTTACCAACCCCACCTTCTCGGCGAGCTACTCGAGCTTGCCGACGAGCGCCCAGATCACGAACTCCGACGGGATCGACTCACCGCTGGTCCTGACGACGCCGTTCACTTCAGGGACCGTCACCGGAGCCTTCACGCACTCGTCGCCCGCAAACGTCACCTTCACGCTGACGGCTGTGGGCCCGACCACCAAGACGGCGACGCAGACCATCGCGTTCCAGGACCGAGGCTTCGGCGGCATCGGCACCGCGGGTGCGACGAGCGCCACGGCCGGGGTCAACACGGCCATCTTGAACGGCGGCGCAGGAACACTCTCGGACAGCTTCCTCGCGGCGAACTTCGTCGGCACGAGCTTCGGTCCGTTTAGCCCCGTCAGCCAGGTGATCTACATCCTCCTTCCGGCGGGAGCGCACACGTTCAAGGACCAGAACGGTTTCGGTTTCCCGATGACGGCGGTTGCTACATTCGCATTTACGAATCAGGAGGGTGCATCAATATCGATGACGCTATGGGCGTCGAATGTTCTTAGCTCACCATTTACCGTGACGGTAGCAACATGACATTCCCCAATCAATTAGAACTAGGGGCACCTATCGGCACGACTGCCGGGTGGGTATTAGGACAAGTAGCTGTTGTTTATCCGTCAGACGCGGATCTCACCCTCACGTCCTCAGGAGCAACGCCGCAAAGCACGAACAACGCACTACAGGTTACCTCGACACCTTCGCTAACGGCGACGCGCAAACTGATCGTGCCCCTGTCTTTTGGACAGCAGTACACCGTCCAGAACAACACGACAGGCGGACAATCAATACAGATAATCGGTCCATCGGGAACGGGTGTACTTGTCCCTAATGGATCTACAATTAGCGTTGTGTGCGACGGGACGAACTTCAACCCGCTGTCGGGTGGTGCCACACCGGGGCAGGTCTTCGCCATCCGGATCCCGGTCGGGCTCGTAACGGTTTCGAGCACTGCGAGTATCCCCGCGGGTGCGGTCGTCTTGCGTGCGTTCCTGGACGTGACGACGAATTATTCGGGCGGCACGACCATCGAGCTAGGGACGGCGGCGAGCCCGTCGCTCTTCATGACCACGGCGCAGAACACACCCACGGTCGCCAACCTCTACGACAACCCCCAGGACACCGTGAACGGGACGACGGACCCGCTCCTTGTGAC
>Ga0187858_10005403_pt1 | contig 11693 bp, 9 predicted proteins | sample June2016WEW_8_15_FD_133015 | JGI IMG/M metagenome (GOLD analysis project Ga0187858, IMG submission 133015) | Peatland microbial communities from SPRUCE experiment site at the Marcell Experimental Forest, Minnesota, USA - June2016WEW_8_150 | ecosystem: Environmental > Terrestrial > Soil >...
CGGCCGGTTCTTGGGAATCGGCGCTCATGCAGGGTAGTCCAGCGCCTCGGGAATCATGAGCTTCGAAATCGCCTCGGCAGCCCGATCCTTCGATAGCCGACAACCCGTCAGGCAGGTGGAGAGCTTCGTTTGCAATGAAAGAAACTGGTCGGCGCCATTGCACTTTGCGCAGGGGCCGGCCTTTCTCGGATGCGAGCCATCGCTTCCGATAACATCGAGGCCGTAGGAACCAATGCCCGGAATGATGCCTTCAAGAGAATCCAACTCGTCCTGTTGATAGCAGCCCCGGTATCCCGCGTCGTCCCACGCGGGGTGCCGGTTGTATCCGAAGACTAGCTCCGCGCAGATGCGCGCCACTTCTCCGCTGGCCCGCGCCGACTGCACGTGGCACAGGTCGGTCATAAAATTCACCAGGCCAGCTAGCCCCTCGGCGACGGCGGGATCGTCGGTTCCGCGCCGCTCCAGTTCAATTGCATCGAGAATCTGGCAGCGCGCCGCGAGCAACCAGCAGAGCGCGTCGGCCAGCGGGAACGTCACGCCTTGACGCGCGCTCTGATAGAGACGCCCGCCGTCGGCATCGGTCGAGTGCTGCAAGCGCTCGAGCGCCCACAGCCACATTCCCATGGCCGTCGCCAGCGCGCAGGCGCCGGTGCCCGGGCGCTCGCTCGCGATCCCCCGCATCTCGTTGATCCACGCCTTGAACTGCGCGAGGAAGAGCGGGTTAGTCATGGTGATCGAGAGTTGCCGCCGTTGCACCGCTTCGGGCCCCTCGTAGGTTGCTTCCAGTTGCGCATCCATCCACTTATTACCCAGGAAGCCCGGGCAGTCTTCCGTGATGCCGTACCCGCCCATCAGGCTGACCGCTTCGCGCATCATCTGCGCGCCCCAACCCGTGTTCCACAGTTTGGTGGCGGGACAAAGGACGTCGGCCAGCGAATCCAAAAGAACGAAACGCAGTAGCGGATCCGATTCCAATTGCGCTCGCTTGGCGTCGTTGGCTGGCAATCCGGCAGGCAAGCGGAGAATATCCGCCGCCCGTTCCGACGCTTCGCGTTGCAGCTTGGCGCGCGCTTTGGCGCTCGTGACTCCCCTCGCCGCCAGCAGTTTGTCAGCTTCCCGTTCCAGCGGATCGAGTTCATCAAAGGCCCGCGCCGCCGCAAATCCAAGCGCGGCGCTGGCCTCGCCAGTCGCCCAAACGTCTACCAACCGGTGCAGGGCGTCTTCGCGAGCCTGCAGCCCGAGTTCATAGCGTACCGATCCCGGCGTCGCCGTCTCCGCGCCCCGGAACCGCCCGCGCTGATAGCGGATGACCGGCTCGACCGCAGACAGCAATTTCGCCGCAGTCATCACACCTACCGTCACGCGCGTCCGGCGAAACACGGCCTCAATGACCTCGCTGTGGTTGTAGCGCGGCACGATGACGCCATCCTTCACGTCGTAGCCGCCGACAATGCGGCTCGCCGGGATGCGCAGGCTGAAAATCGGGTCGCCGGTCGAAGAGAGCTGATGCACCAGTTTTCGCGTCGGAGTGCCGCGATCAAATGTTCCGGGATCGCCTTCTTCCAGGATCACCATGCAGCTTCCCTTGATCCGATCGTCGCCGGAATCCACCGCCGCTGTTACAAAATTGGCGAAAGCAATATTGGTGATAAAGCGCCCGCGTTTTTCCACCTGCAGCGTCGGTTCTTCTCCCGCTTTCCACTCGGCGATGCGGATTTTTCCGTTAAGCATGCCGGTATCCACCCCGACATAAGGGATGGGCTCGGTCAAACAGAATGCTCCCCGCCAGGGTTTGCGATCTTCTCCGGGCTGAGGCGGCGCGGCCAGTTGCATGTACTTGGCTTGCTGCTCGGGCGTGCCCCGCTCGTGAATCGGCGACAAGGCCAGACATCCCGCCAGGCTGGCGGTTGCGGCGCCACCGTCCACCCATGCCAATTCAAACGCCACCAACGCCAGCGCCAGGTTCTTCGGCCCCGCGATAAATCCACCCTGCTCGGGCTCCATGAAGACGGCCGTGATGCCGGACTTATCGAACGCTTCCAGTAATTCAGCCTTGGCCGGCGTCCAGTCATGCGAATTGCGGCCGCCGTTGGCCACCAGTCTCGCCACCGGACCGCGGGCCACCGATCGTGCCGACTGCACAAGCATCTGCAAGTCGTAGCGGTCGGCAAATCGCCATTGAATCTGGCGCGCGGCATCGGAAGGAAGTGTCCGCAGAAGTTCCGGCTTAATTGGGGTGGCAGTGGAGGCCATGGCCATACTCCTTGGCGCAGAGGTTTTCCAATTCTGCCGCCACGTGACCACACGGTCTGTGATTTACGTCATAGGAGCCTGTGATCATGGCACATCCGCGAACTGTGTGACCGGCCCGGTTCCGCTCTCACCAACATCTGCAATCGGTACGCGCCATTCTTGCGTCGCAAGACTTCTAGGCCTCACATTGCAGTGTGCGATTCGTCACTGACAACAACCGGCGAAAAGCGTCAACTATGCGGGAACAAATTCGGATGAATAAGGTCCGATTCGTTCTGATTGCTTGTATGCAGATCACCCGAGCCACCGACTACGCGGTCCGCGCCACGATTCATCTGGCCACGATCCCCGTTTTGGTAAGGGTTCCTGGACCGGATCTGGCGCGCGCCATCGGGGCGCCCGAAAGTTTTGTGTCCAAGGTTTTGCAGCAACTGGTTCAGGCCGGGTTGGTCAGCTCGCAGCGCGGAATGCGCGGTGGATTCCAGTTGGCTCGGCGAGCGGCGAACATCTCGCTGCTCGAGGTGGTGGAAGCCATCGAAGGTCCGACGCAGCTCAATCTGTGCCTTCCGCCGGAGTCCGACTGCAGCAGAAAAGACTGGTGCGGGACCCACCCAGTTTGGGCGGAGGCGCAAGAGGCGCTGGTGAAAGTGTTGAGTGAGGCCTCCATCGCGGAGTTGGCGCGCGCCTCGAATTCGAACCTGGCAAAGCTCCATCATGTGCTGGTCCCCCCGGACCAAGTCGATAGCCGCGCATCGCGGAGGGGCACCGGCGGATGACGACGGTGTGAAAGACACAAAGCATCAGGTTTTCTAGTTTGATATAGAGGAAAACCCGACCCCCGCTATTGACTGCCACGTCAGCTACAAGACAATCGAACCCTCTCGTCCGCGCGAGTAGCTCGCACTCCGCTCGGCGCCATTACGTGACCAGAATCACATAACCCACCGCAAGGTAGAGTCATAATCTGATCAGCAAGCTGGGATTCGCCCTCGTCCCGGGGGAAGGAGAGAGTATGAAAACAGCAACGTTGGCGAGAGATGCGGCACTAATGCTTAGCCACAGGTTCGTCCGTCTCATTGAGGACCATTCTGACACCTTGGCCGCCGGCCTATTGCACAAGGTCCAGCGGTCCGCCCATACCGAGGCCTTCCACAAGGTTCCGCCAGATGAACTGAAGCAGCGGGTAAGCGAAATCTACTGCCATCTTGGGGAGTGGCTGCTGGACAAGAGTGAAGCCGATATCGAGCGTCGCTACACAGAAATTGGCACGCGCCGCGCCGCACAGGGTGTGCCGCTCAGCCAGGTAATCTGGGCAATTATTTTGACCAAAGACAATCTCTGGGAGTTCATCATTGATGAGTCGTATCCGGATCGCCCAGTAGAGGTCTTCGGGAAGCAGGAATTATTGCAGTTGCTCGACCAGTTTTTTGATAGGGCAATTTACTCGGCCGCCCTAGGCTATGAGTGGGTGGCGGAAGCGAATGCCAGAACAAGCAAGACAAGAAAATCCGGATAGTTAAACCCGCGAGACATCACAACCCCAAGTATGCCGCCCGGATCTTTTCGTTGCCTAAGAGTTCTTTCGGAGATCCCCGCAGGGTGACTTCACCATTTTCCACCACGTAGCCGCGGTCGGAGATGCTCAGCCCGTCCACCACGTTCTGCTCCACAATGAGCACGGTCACGCCGGACTTACCGATCTGCTGCACCTTGGCGAAAACTTCTTCGACGATCTTGGGAGCCAACCCGAGTGAAGGTTCGTCGAGCAACAACAATTTCGGCGCGGCCATCAGGCCGCGCGCGATGGCCACCATTTGCTGCTCACCGCCGGAAAGCGTGCCCGCCAGTTGTTGGCGTCTTTCCTTCAAACGGGGGAACAATTCGAACTGCTCTTCAATGGCCTGTTTGATCCTGGGGCGCTGCCGCGGAATGTAGGCTCCGAGCGCCAGGTTTTCTTCCACGCTCATGAAGGGAAAGAGCTGCCGCCCTTCGGGAACGTGGCTGACGCCGCGCATCACGATCTCGTGCGGCGGCAGCTTCGAGATGTCCTGGCCGTCAAAGTGCACCTTGCCCTCTCTCGATGCCAACAAACCGGAAATCACTCGCAGGGTGGTGGTCTTGCCGGCGCCGTTGGCCCCGATAAGCGTCACAATTTCTCCCGCGTTCACCTCGAAAGTGACGCCGAACAGCGCCTGCAGATCACCGTAGCAGGCGCGCACATCCTCGAGACGCAGCAGCGGCCCGTTCACAGGACAATCTCCTTGTACTTGGACCCGAGATAGGCTTCGATGACCTCCGGAAGGTGCACGACCTCTTGCGGCAGGCCTTCCGCGATCATCGTGCCGTGATCGAGAACCATGACGCGGTCGGCGACCCGCATCACCACCTGCATGACGTGCTCAATGCCGCCGATGGCCGAGATGCCCCACTCCGGCAGGCGTTTTAGCAGCATGGCCAATTGAATCGCTTCCGATGTCGGCAATCCGGCCACCACTTCATCGAGCAGTACCAGCTTGGGTTTTGTCGCCAGGGCGCGAGCGATCTCCAGGCGCTTCAGCATGGGCAATCCCATACCGCGCGCGGGCAGGTGAAGAACCTTTTCCATCTGCAGAAACTTCAGGACCTTGATCGCCTCCTGCTCGGCCTTGGCCGGGCTGGAGGTGCGCAGAAAAGCGCCCAGCATCACGTTCTCCAGCACAGTCAGGTTGCGCAACGGCTTTACGATCTGGAAGGTCCGGCCGATCCCGAGTCGGGCGGCGCGGTCTGGCGAAAGTTTCGTAGTGTCGCGCCCTTCGAAATGAATGCTTCCACTGTCCGGATGAAAAACTCCGGTGATCAGATTGAACAACGTGGTCTTGCCCGCCCCATTTGGCCCCACGATGAAGGCCATTTCACCCAGCCGCACCGAAAAAGACACGTCGCTGATCGCCTTCAGTCCGCCAAACCGCTTGCTGACGTGTTTTATCTCCAGCAGCGACATCCCAGAAATCTCCTACTCCGAAATCACCGCCCGCTGCGCTTCTTCCTCGGGATCAGGGGGTTCGGGCGTGGCAAACGGCGCGGTCGGCGCGGCTTTGAAAAGACGCAGCTTGTTGGCGATGGTGCCCACAATGCCTTCCGGCAGGAACAAAACCACCACCACAATCAACACTCCATAAATCAGCAGGTTCGCTTCCTTGAAAAAATTCTTGAAGATTTCCGAGGCCGTCTCCAGAGTAATGGAACCAACCAGTGGTCCGATCAGAGTCCCCGCCCCGCCCAGCATGGCCACGATCGCAATCTCGGTTGAGATCTCCATCGCCAGCACCTGGTCCGGAACAATGTATAAAAACAGGCTGGAATAGAGTGCGCCTCCGATGGCCGTGAGCGCGGCGCTGATCAGCAGAATCCACAGCTTGTAACGCGCCGTGTTTACTCCGACCGCTAACGCCGCATCCTGGTCCTCGCGAATGGCCAGCAGATAGTAGCCGAACCTGGAATGCTCGATCCACGCCGTGAGAGCGAGGACAATCAGTGTAAGCAGCACGCCGGAAATGTAGAAAGCCTTGGTGCTGGAGTGGGGAAACAGTAGCGGAACCTGCACCCCCACATCGCCTCCCGTGAGGTTCGGCAAATTCTTCGCCGTCAGCCGAAGCACTTCCGCGAAGGCAATGGTGCAGAGCGCAAAGTAAGGCCCCCGCAGTCGAAAAGAAACGCTGCCAATCACCGCCGCCGAAATCACCGCCAGCGCCATGCCCAGTAAAACCGACACCCAGGGAGACACGCCCGCTTTCGAGAACAACGCTAGCGAGTATGCTCCCACACCGAAATAGGCAGCATGTCCCAGCGACAACTGCCCGGTGTACCCGCCGACCAGGTTCCAGGCCAGTCCCATGGCCGCGAACAGGAAGACGCGAAACAGAATCTGCAGCGTGTAGTCGGACTCGACCACCAGCGGAACCAGCAAGGCCAGCAAAAAGAAAATTCCCGCCAGGATGAAGTACCAACGCTTCATGCACGCTGGCTCCCGAAAATCCCGCTGGGTTTCAACGACAGAACCAGAATGAAGATCACGAAATCGACGGCCAGGGCCCACTCATTGCCCCAGTAGAGACTAGTCAGGCTCTCGACCACGCCCAGCACCAGTCCGGCAATAGCCGCGCCCTGAATGGAGCCCATGCCTCCCAGCACGACCATCACAAACGACTTGAGCTTGAACTGATTGCCAACCTCCGGGAATAGATAGAAGACGGGCAGCAGCAACGCTCCTGCGATGCCGGCGGCGGCGGAGCCGATGCCGAACGAGATAGCCTGCACCCGGTTGACATTGATGCCCATCAGCGGCGCCGCATACCGGTTCTGAGCGATGGCGCGCGCCGCCCGCCCGAACATAGTGTGCGTGACCACGAAATACAGGGCCACCGCCAGCACGGCCGCGATCGCAAACGATACCAGCCAGGGCGCATTGATCGAAATCTGCGAACCAATGCGAATATTCTTCGATAACAGCGGAATATTGATCTGGTGATAATCGGCGCCAAAGATCAATTGCACGCCGTCGGTGATAATCAGCGCCAGGCCCATGGTCAGCAGAATCACCATGAAATCGACCTGCCCGCGAATCGGCCGCAGCAGCCCCATGTATGTGGCGTATCCGATCACGAACAACACCGCACCGGCAAGCGGAAAACTGTAGTAAGGACTGATGCCGGTGGTCTGAAACAGCACGTAGGTCGCGTACATTCCCAGCATGAGGAATGCGCCGTGAGCGAAATTCACAATGCGCATCACGCCAAAAATCAGCGCCATGCCCATGGCGATCAGGCCATAGAGCGCTCCCGTCAAAAGGCCGTTGAGGATGGCCTGGATAGTGGAATAGAACCAGTTCACAAGACGCGGCAGCTCCTTCTCTGCGAAAAACAGCACCCCACAAGGCTTGCCGAATTCTACTCCGCGATCGCTCTCGGCCGAAGGTGAAATCCCCTACTGGCGCTTCGACCACTCCGGTGTCGGGATGATGGGTTTGGTCTCGGCGGCATCGAGAGGCCAAACCACTTTGTATTTCCCTTCCTGCACCTGCGTGACCAGCACTGGATGTAAGTTTTGCCCGCGGGAATCAAACTTCACCGGGCCAAACGGAGTTTCTGCGAGATTGATCTGTCGCAGCGTATCGCGCAGGGCCTGGGATTGCGCCGATTTCGCGCCATCGATTGCCGCTGCCGCCACCACCAGCGCCGCGTAGGCCTCGATCGCGTGATAAGCCGGATGGGCGCCGGTCAGCTTGAAAAACTTCTCATCGAACTCCGCAGAGCCTTTCCATTTCGCCGAAGGCAGCCACTGCGAAACCGAAAATGTGTATTCCGCATATTTTCCGGCGCCCTTGTCGGGCGTAGGAAACTCCGCCGCTGCAAACCCCGTTCCCGCCGAGGTGTAGTACTTGGGATTCAAGCGCACCTGCTCCGCCTGGCGCATCAGTGTGCTCGCATCGAGCAAATACGACGCGAAGTAAACCACTTCGGGATTCTTGTTCTTCACGCGCTGCAACAGCGACTTGTAATCCGGCGAGCTGTCTTGATAAGACTCGCTGTCCACCAGGTCCAGGCCTGCCGCCTTCGCCGCCTCGGTCATGGACTTGCTGTTCGCTTGCCCAAAGTTCGTGTTCTCGGAGACGATGGCCAGGGTCTTGGGGTCGCCATTGTTTTTCAGAAAATCCAGGGTCGCGGCGGCAAATGATTCCGCGCCGGCGCAAATACGGAAGACCCAGGGTGAGCCGGTTTCCACCACGTTGTCAGCTACCGCAGTCGGAATGATGAGAGGAATTTTTTTCTGGGTAACCACCGGCACAATCGCGCGCGTGCTCTCCGACGAGTAAGCCCCCAGAATGATAGTCACGTGATCCTGGTCGACGAGCTTTGAGACGCCCTGCACCGCCTGGTCAGGCTTACTTTGGTCGTCGTAGTAATCGAGTTCAACCTTCTTCCCCAGAAGACCGCCTTTGGCATTGATCTCGTCGAGCGCGATCGTGTATCCATTCTTGTGCGCCTGACCGAACGCCGCTTGTTTCCCGGTGAGCGACGTCACCACGCCGATCTTGATCGTATTCCCCTCGCCGCCGTGGCATCCTGCCCAGACGATCAGCATTGCAAGCACGCATGGAAACAAGAGATAAAAGCGCTTCATCGCGAATCTCCTTCTTGACATCAAAGAATGGCACCGATTGTACCCCTATCTCGACCGTTCGCGACATTGCGAAATTTCTCATACCCCTCCAGGCCCGCAAGAAGCGATTTCGCTCGAATCACGACAGCTGCTCTACAATTGCCCGGTGCGCACGCTCGTCATCATCTTCGCCGTCATCGCCGCTGGAAGCCCGACTCCTGGTATCTCCGCTTCGGACTCGTGGTGGTCCGTTCAGACCAGTGGCCTCGACACCAATCTGCGTGGTGTCAGCGTCAGCTTTGAGTTCACTGGGAAACACGATTATGTCGTCTGGGCCTCCGGTTCGAACGGAGTCATTCTGCGCTCAACCGACGATGGAGGGACGTGGAAGCAACTCCGCGTGGCGGGAGGAGGCGATCTCGATTTTCGTGGCATCGCGGCGTTCGGCGCGGATACCTCCTATGTCATGTCGAGCGGCGACGGCGATAAATCCCGTATCTATAAGACTACCGACGGCGGCAAGACTTGGACATTGCAGTACACCGACAAACGTCCCGGCTTCTTTCTCGACTCGCTGGCCTGCGATTCAAAAACGCATTGCCTGGCGCTGAGCGATCCGGTCGAAGGGAAATTCCTTGTGTTAGGCACCGACGACGGTGAGCACTGGAAAGAATTGCCGCGTGACAAGATGCCCGCCGCCCTTCCCAAAGAAGGAGCGTTCGCCGCGAGCAACAGCGCCATCACCATCTGCGAGGATGGCAACATTTACTTTGGCACTGGAGGCGGCAGCGCGGCTCGAATCTTTCGCTCCGCTGACCACGGACGCTCCTGGACCGCAGTCGACACGCCGATTGCCAGCGGCGGCGCGTCCAGCGGAATTTTCAGCGTGGCGTGCGGAGGCTTCCTGGTAGTGGCTGTCGGAGGTGACTACAAGGAACCAGCCAGCGCGAAACGCGTGGCCGCTTATTCAAATGATTTCGGAGAAACCTGGCACCTTGCCGAGCAGCAACCGGGAGGCTTCCGCTCGGCGGTCGGCGGATTCGGCGGCGCCGACTTCGCTGCAGTAGGTGCGAATGGCACCGACATCAGCCACGAGGAGCCCAGCCAGACTATGCACTGGCAACATACGGACTACCTGAATCTAAACGCCGTCAGCTTTCACGGCGAAAATGGCTGGGCAGTCGGTTCGAAGGGAACCATCGCTTGCTTCAAGACTCACTTCTTCTACGAAATCAAGAACAACGCGCCTGCCCAGGTTCCGCTTCCCGGTCAATGATTCTCACCGCACTTCCAGGGAGACGATTTCTCCTCCGTTTTTCCCCACCGCACGATAATTCACCGAAACAAGACGATTCTTCCACTCGCACGAAAACTGTTCCTCCCCGATCACCAGCAACGATTTGTAATCCGAAGCATGCATCTTGTAAGTCGTCATCCCACTCAAGATAGTAACCGTAGCCTCGGGAGGCTTTGAGCAATCGCTACTCACGATCTTGCCTTTCAAAAATTGCACCGGCCCAGTCGTACCCGGCTTAGGGGCCGCCGGTTTCGACGCCGCATCCGTATCTTCATCTTGATCTTGCGCTGCGTTCGCGCTCCGCGAAGCCGCGTTCGTCCCCGCCCCAGGAGTGCTCGCCGCACCCCCAGGCGTCGCGCTTTCCCCGGCGCGCTGCGGACGCACTCCATATTTCTGCAGCGTCTCCAAATCGTCCAACTGCTGCTTCGCCGCGGATGCCGCCGCCCGATCCGGTCCCGTCTTCAGCCGCGTAAACACTTCCCGCGCCAGATCCCACTTCTTCCCCGCAACATAAATCTGCCCCAGGTTGAACTGATACTCTACATTCCGCGGCGCCAGCGCGATCGCCCGCCGTTCTGCCTCCAGCGCCGAGTTGATCCCGCCTCCCTCCACTCGCGCCACGCCCAGCATGTTATAAGCATCGGCTAACTCAGGATACCAATCCGTCACTGACCGTAAGTCCTGCATCATGTTGGCTAGCCCCTGCATCTCTTGTCGCGTCGCCTGCGCCTTCTGATACTTCACCGCCGCACGGTAATACCAAATCCACGGGTCGCGCGGATTCAACTCCGTCGCCTTCTCCAGTTCGTTGTCGGCCGCGTCAAACTTCTTCTGCCGCAGATCGTCTCGTGCCAACCCGCGATGCGCCGCCTCATTATCTTTAGGATCCGCCGTCAGCTGCTGCAAATCGTGCAACGCTTGATCGCGATGCTCCGGGATGCGCGCCATCACGTCGTCAATCACCGCTCTCGCTTCCTCATCCCTGACCGGACTGACCGCCATTCCAATTTCGTCCGCGTCAAACGGCAGAACGAAATGATCGGGCTGCTGAATGTCCACCGGACTTGCAGTCGGCTTCTTAGCCTGATCGAGCGCGATGCCCAACCCGCTCAGCGTCTTGAAATAGTCCTTCACCGCGTCTTCCAGTTGCGCCGGCGACATATCAAACGCCTGCACCATCGCCTTCTCCACCGGCACTTTTTGATTCAGCACAAGATCGAAGTAAGTCCCCGCCTCGGGCATTTTGTTCTTGTTCAAGAAATAGTGGACAACCATCCAGGACTGCGCGTAATACAAGGTGTTGTGTGTCCCCTCGCGCGTCCCCGACCCATCATGCTTCATCGTGAACAGGTCCACCATCGACAGCCATACCGGAGAACTTAGTAACTGCGTCAGCGACTGTGGCACATTCGGGTCGCGCCGCATTTCATCGAAGATGTCTTCGTGCCACTCCGGCGCGAGTTCTGGATCGCCTCCAATTTCCACTTGCTTGCCGATCTGTATCGACCCAAAATATTCCGCCAGCCCTTCATCGAACCACCCCTGCGCCGGAGGATAGCTGTAATTCAGCAGATAATGGGCCAGCGGATGCGCCACCACTCGCCAGGAATCCGCCTCAAAAAGATCCAGGACGATATAAACTCGATCCGGTCCCGGCACATAAAACCCAGCCGCCATGCTCTGTTTCGCCGGAGCAACCATGCCATACTGTTTGTCGCTCTTGAGTGCAATGACGGTGATAGGCACCGGCATTTTCAGCTTGTCTTTGAGAAGCAGTTGGCCAAAAACCGCGCGCATCTGCTCCATCCGCAAAGCAACTTCCCGCCCCCGCTTGTCCCCCGCATCCGTCAGCACAGAAAAATGCGTGGAATGCACTTCGATCCACTTAGGCTCATCCTTGGCCAAAGCAAGCTGTGGCGGAACGAAGTCCAGCACCGCAAGCAAGGCCAGCAGTGCGGCACGTCGGGCGACGAACTGCACAATCGTAAGAGGCTGACGCTGTCTC
>Ga0187858_10005404_pt1 | contig 11691 bp, 10 predicted proteins | sample June2016WEW_8_15_FD_133015 | JGI IMG/M metagenome (GOLD analysis project Ga0187858, IMG submission 133015) | Peatland microbial communities from SPRUCE experiment site at the Marcell Experimental Forest, Minnesota, USA - June2016WEW_8_150 | ecosystem: Environmental > Terrestrial > Soil >...
GAGTCGAGCAGTTGCTGGCCGGTGCAATCATAGGTGGCGAAGCAGCGCATCATCCGGAAGGGAAAGAAGAACTCAACCGCCAACGGGCTGGAGCCATCGGCAACGTGGATCATACTGCTGAAGTCGACTCCATCGAAATCCGGATCTTGCGGGAAGTAGGTCAGCAACGGCCGCACCAGATGAGACACGTGCTCGTCGAAAGCCAGCGCTGCCAGCTTGTAACGAGAGGTGGCGGCAGCTGCATCCAGCCGAGTGGCGATCGAGAGTTGCAAGTACGCACCTTGGCGAAATCCGATGAAGCTGGGCGGCGCATAGGGCAAGAAGTGGGCCTCCTTGTCGAGGTCCTTGGTCATACGAGTGACTGTGTCATCGTTCTGCCGCTGCAGGTTGGATAACGACTCCTGGGTGAAGATCCGCATGGGCGTCGGCGAGGTCTTCATCAGGCTGGCGGAGACGGTAGGGCTGGTTGGTGTCCCGGGAGTTGAAGCTACAGCAGCGGTTTCGCTGACAGCTGGTTTCTTGGCAGATTCTGGAGGATTTCTTTCCTTCCATTCCTCCGTGGGCGCGCCCCCCTGCAGCCACAGAGAAAAGGGCTGCCCATTCAGAAAGATTTCCGCCTCCAAAACGGCAGCCTGTTTCTGATCGTCGCTCTTCGCCTCTACGAGTTTCTGAGCCACGGGAACCGGAATGATGATAGTGACGTTTTCGGGCACCTCAGAGCTGACGCCCATCATCTTCTGCCGAACGTGATGCGATACCTCGATGGCAAAAGCGGAGAACTCAGAATCATCCGGGAAGCGCGGGACCTCCACTTGCAGCAACGGCATGATTACCTGCTGGAAAGTTTCCTTCAATCGCGCGTAGGAATCCATTCGGTCCGCGGAATAGGCTGCGTAGTAGTTGCCCGTGATCTCCAGCACGGTTTGACCTTTATAAGAGTCGAAGCGGATAGAACGCTGGTCGGCAAGCTGCATCTTGGGAAGATCGACGTCGAGAACGCGACTGAAGTAAAAGGGATAAGGAAACTGATGGGCTTCAATTTCCGTTCCGATCTCCATTAAGGTTCTCAGATGGACTTGTTGGAGGTGCTGCGCCTTGGGATCAGATAACTCCACCGGTGTTACAACCTGGGCGCACACAGGAGTAATCGCTGCCAACGCTGCCATCAGGACCGTAATGCCTTGCGACAACTTCATAACAGCAACTCTCACTCCCGCAAAGAGGTAGTCCGAAGGGCAACCTTATTTCTGGGCGTACACTAACCCGCCGCTTTCATAAGGCGGATCGGCCACGGCGCGGATGTATGACACTAGCGCGGCTACATCGCTTTTGGAAAGCGTGTATCCCCAAGGCGGCATTTCTGCCGATTTATTCAACGCCGGACCGCCGTGGCTGATGATGGCAACCAAGTCGGCATCGCTGATCTTATTGAGCGTGTCGCCCTCGGTAAACGGATGCGGTTTCACCGACAGATTGTCCATGTTCGACACCCGCAGCGGTGTTGATTCCGGATCGTGACAACGAATGCAGTACTGCCCGTTGAGCTGCGCTCCCAGCGTTTGCTGATAGCCAAGCGCGATTTCGTCCAGCGGAAGTTCGAGTTTCTTTCCCGATGCATCCGGCGTGCTGGCAACGATTTTGTATCGCCCGGCTTGCTGTCCAAGCGAGACCGTGCTGGTGACCTGTCCGCTGGAATCAGTCAACGCTGAGGTTGGAGTAAAGGTGACACCTGCTGGTCCGCTGAAGTACACGGCGGCTCCGGCGACCGCGCCTCCAGAAGCGCCGTTCACTTGCACGACGACCGGTTGGTCCAGCGGCATTCCGATATAGCCAATCTGCTTGCCACCGCTGGATTCGACAATTGCAGTTCCGCTGGCTGTGGGCTGAAGGGGGGCGGGCTGCGGCTTGCTCTTGTGCGAGCAACCACCGGTCACCAGCATCAGTGTGCAAATAGCGAGGAGCGCGCGTTTCATTTCTTCGTCGCCTCCTTGGAACCCGTGGCGCTGAGCGACATCAGGAACGCGGTCAACGAGCGCGCTTCGTCGTCGGTCATGTGCTGGTTGGGTTCAATCGTCCCTGGCCGCAGGGACTGAGGGTCCTGAAGCCAATGATAGATCCAAGCGGCATTGAAGCGCTTCCCGGTGCCGGCGAGCGCCGGACCAATGTAGCCCTTGTCTTTCGCATAATCAGCAATGTGGCAAGACTGGCAGGCAAACTTGGAATAAAAGAGCTGACGTCCTTGTTCTACGACCGCGGGTGTGAACTCTGATACGGGCAGAGAATCGCGGTCAAATTGCGGCGTCTGATACACCGTCATCATGTAATCGGCGAGAGCGTTGAGCTCCTGATCGGTGAGATTGAACTTCGGCATACGCCGGATCAGCGCCGGCCGCAGGGTCTCCGGATTTTTCAGGAACTGCGTCAACCATTCCCGCTGCACGGCGGTGCCTTCCCAGGTCAAGTCGGGCGCCATATCGCCACCGTGGCCGTTGATCATATGACACGTCAAGCAACGGAGGTCGCCCATAAGCTGCCCAGCGTGCCCCGCAGGCTCATACTTGGTTTGCTGGACTGAAGCAATGCGCATGGCAGGTGGTTGGGTTTGCGCCCGGTCGGACTGCGCCAGCAGGGCGGTCGTAATGGCATCGACCTGCTGCGGCGTTAAGTTGAACTGGGGCATCTTCAGCGAGGGGCCGAATGCGCGCGGGTTGCGAATCTTCCCGGCTACGTAGCCGGGCAGAGTATGTTCGATTCCTTCCACGAACAGCAGTTGTGAAAGCGGCTTGCTGCCGATACGAGTCAGCTCAGGTGCAAAGTTTTCGGGCTTCTTGATGCCGTTGATGTCGTGACAGCTGGCGCAACCGTTCTCCATCACGAGTCGTTTGCCGTGCTCGATTTGCCCGGGAGTAGCAGGATCGAGATGCACATTGGCCACGAAGTCGGGTTCGGTCTTCGACTCCAGAAAACCGACTAATGTGGCTACTTGGGTGGCGTCGAAACGATAGTGTGGCATCATCGTTTCGGGATCGTAGTGGTTAGGATTCGCCACCCAATCCTGGAGCCATTCCGGTTTGGCCTTTGTGCCAATGCCTGTGAGCTCCGGCCCGACATTCCCTCCGACCAATGACCCGGCGGCATTCTGCATGGCGTGGCAAGATGCGCAAAAAGATTGCCCGTAAAGCGAGGTGCCCGCTGCTGGATCTGCTGCGGCCTTGGTATCGGGCTGCAGTGGCTGGATCGGAGGTTGGAGCGGCGTGCTCTGGGCCATCACGAATGCGGAGATGTCTCGGACATCGTCGTCGCGCAGGTTGTAATTCGGCATGGTCGCCGTACCGGCATACGCCTGGGGATCTTTGATCCACGCATAGATCCACTCGCGGGTCGTCTTGTCGGCTATGTGTTTCAACGGCGGAGGGTCATCATCGGGGAGGATGTATGTGCCGTCACCCCGCTTGATGGTGTGGCAGTGCGTGCAACCGTTGCTGGAAATAAGGTCGCGCCCCTGGTTCAGGAATGGTGTGGCTGTCTGTTTCTCCAAGTGGCATTGTCCGCAGCCGGCCTCGATGTACTTCGCCGGCAGCAGCGGCTGTTCCCACTGCTCGGTACTGTTGTGCGCCTCTTCAACGGTAGTCGCCGCTCCTTGTCCGCGATGGCAAGTCGTGCAGCCAAATTCAGTCAGCGAGTGCGGAACGACCGGATGCTTGCGAAACGCCACCGCGCTGATATCGGCGAGGCTTGCTTCCTTAAGCCCGAGATGGCAAGTGGTACAGCGGTCGGTCACTTGCTGCTCGGGAATCCAGATCTGCTGAATGCCGCCCTGGAAGTGGCGCTCCAAGGTGACGGCATCAGCGCGTCCACGGATGAGATGTAAATATTGTTTCTGATAATGGCGCCACTGGCTGAAGTGATTCTTGGCCGGCGAAATAGCGAGCAACACAAGCAAGATGAGGCTCACCGAGCCGAACGCGCGAGCGCTGTCGCCGAAGAAGAACTGCCACACGGCTTTCAATTGGTTCTTCATCGTCGCTCAGGTCCTCCAAGGTAAGACCCAGGACCATCCTGGGCCGCGGAAGAACGTTCCGATGGCAGTCAGCACAAAAAGTTCCACAAGAAACCACGTCATGATCCAGAAGGAGAGCGGCTGTCCCACTAGCCATCTCTTGAATCCCTGGGCCGTCTGAGGATCGGTTCGAGCCGCCAGTAACATGAATGCCGCGACGATGATGGTCGGAAACAGGGCGACCCAGACATCGAACACTGCCAGGAAAATACAGAAGACTACAACCACAATGCCGAAGATCCGTAGGCGTCTGGAGCGGCTGCGAAGCCACAGGCCTTCGGCTTCCACGTTGATGTTGAAGTACGGGATGATGATCAACGCCATGACCACCAGTCCAGGTATGAGAACGCCGGCAACAACTGGCGGGAAGTAATGCAACAACTCCTGCAATCCGAGGAAGTACCAGGGCGCCTTCGCCGGATTGGGCGTGTGCATTGGATTGGCAAGTTCTTCGAGGGGTGCGTTCCACAGCAGCGATATGACGACCAGCGCGATGGCGAGAACTTCGATGGCCACAGCAGCCCGGAAGAAAACTTCGGGATAAGTCATCACCCGATCTTCATCCTTGACGCGCACCTGCGGTGACGTGCGCTTGGTGATGAAGGCAATCCGCCGCGGTGTTCTTCGTGCATCGGAATCGAGGACGGCAAAGAAATCCTTGGGATCACTCATTCGCTCTTCCCCTCGGTTGCAGGTTCACAGGCATAGATTCCGCCATCCTTACGAATGCGCCAGAAATGGATGGCGACCAAGAGAGTCGCCGTAAATGGCAGGATCACACAGTGCAGAACATAAAAGCGCAGTAACGCGTTCGCGTTGACGGCCGTTCCACCCAACATCAGGAAGCGGATCTTGCTGCCCATAACCGGAACTGCCGATGCGATATTGCTGCCAACGGTGACGGCCCAGTAGGCAAGCTGGTCCCAGGGCAACAGGTAGCCGGTGTAGCTCAGCAGTAGCGTAACCAGAAGCAGCACCACCCCGATGACCCAGTTGAACTCCCGCGGTGGCCGGTACGCTCCGCGATAGAACACCTTGAACATATGAGCGAATACGAGGAAAACCATGGCATGAGCTGACCAGCGATGGAGGTTGCGCAGGAATACGCCGGACGAAACCACAAACTGCAGGTCCTTCATGTCGGTGTAGGCCTGCGGGACCGAAGGATGGTAGTAGAGCATCAGCAGAATGCCGGTAATCACAAGAATCAGGAATGTGCCGAACGTCATTGCTCCCAGGTACCACGTGGCGCTGAATCCGACGGTGCGTTTGCGCGCCTTGACCGAAAACAGGTGGAGGAAGACGTTCTGCTGCACGAACAACGCGCGATGTAGATTGCTCTCGCCCGTTCCACTGCGAAAGATGGAGCGCCAGATGCGGTTCTCGCGTACTTGTTCGACTAGTTGATCGAGGGTGTTTGCCATGGTTATACCCTCACCAGTTGCTTGATTGCGATCGCGTTGGAGCGGTCGACCATGAGGTTGCCATCTTCGCTGAGCCACATGCGCAGCCAGGGCAACGGTCTGGGAGCGGGCCCCTCGATCTTTATCCCATCCTTATTGAATTTACTGCCATGGCAGGGGCAGGCGATGATGCCAAGCTCCGGCTTGTAGGCTGTCAGGCAGCCGAGGTGGGTGCATATGGCCGACAGCGCGAAGAAACCTTCCGCCGTGCGTACTACATAAATCGCGGTTTGCGGGTCGAGCGTCACCGAGTCCGGCGGATAATGGTCCGGCTTTCCCGCGTCGACAATCGGCGACGGCTCATACAGAACATTCGGCGACAAGTACTGATAGCCGAACACCGTGGTGCCCAAGGCCGCGATCGCGACCGACCCAACGCCCATCTTGATGAAGAAATTCCGCCGGCTCATCTCGTCGGGGCTTTCGGTCGTATCTGTTCTCTTAGGGTCTTCAGACATATTTCCTCGTTACGTTCATGCCTTGGGGCCCGGATCGGACGGCCTGGGTCCATCAAAGCTTTGAATGGTAATAAGCCCCGTCGGCTCAGCCGCGATGAAGTGGTACGCCTCCATGGTGATGGTGTTTGCTGGGCACCGCAGCGCACACAATCCGCAGCGGATGCAACGAGTCTCGTCCTTCAACATCGCGGTTCCGGTAATACTGCCTAACTCCTCCGGCTGAATGTTTTCCAACTCGAAGCTGAAGGACTCCGGATGGTTGGCAATCGCGTCGATGACGTTGGTATCGAACTGAATGCGATCCAGCGAAACCAATTCCAGGCAATTCTCGGGACAAACATCGACGCAGCCGCCGCAAAGCACGCAATCGGTGCCATCCGCTTCGCTGCCTTCAAGAATCGTGTTGATGTAGCACTTCAGGCAGCGCTGAGCTTCGGCCGTCGCTTCCTGTTCGCTATAGACGAGTTCGACTTCGGTCATACCCGTCCGGCGGTCGAGCGGCAGCATTGGGATGGCTTGCCGCTTGAGGTTCATGTAGTCCGCCGCCATCTGCCAGCGGTCCAGGACTTGCACTTCGATCTGTGGCTCGGGATGCTTGGTGCCGCGAATGTACTCGTCAATGCCGACGGCGGCGCGCTTCCCGTCGCCGACACTGTCGATGATGAGGCGCGGACCGAAGGCACAGTCTCCACCGGCGAACACGCCGGGCGCTGAGGTCATCAAGGTCTCGCGATGGACGTTGATCAGGCCGCGAGGTGAAACCTGCACAGCATCGTCCGGCCTCAGGAACTCGAGGTTGGGCGCCTGCCCGATGGAAAGAATAATGGTGTCGCACTCAAACTGGGTTTCGCTGTTGTCGTAGAACGCGGGACTGAAGCGGTGGTTCTCGTCGAACACGCGCATCGTTTTCAGGCATTCCAGACCGACAACCTTGCCGTCGCGTCCCAAGACGCGCTTCGGCCCAAACCCGGGATGCATGGTGATGCCTTCGGTCTCCGCCTCTTCGATTTCTTCCAACGCGGCAGGCATTTCATGGCGCTGCTCGAGGCATACCAGCCCCACTTCGCGAGCGCCCATGCGCAGCGCTGACAGCGAGATATCCATCATCTCGTGGGCGGCGACAGCTTGCGCATTCTCTTCCGAAGGAGTTATTTCGCCGGGCGCATCATGCTGGCGCAGCACTTCGCGCGCCGCGGACCGAGCGACGTCCATGGCGACATTGCCGCCGCCGATGACCAGTACTCTCTTCCCGATAGTGAACTTGTAGCCGAGGTTTACGTTGAGCAGAAACTCGATGCCGCGATGCACGCCATCCAGGTCGACACCAGGTATCGACAGGTCGCGGCTGCGATGCGCGCCCACCGCGATCAGCACCGCGTCAAACCCTTGATGCCTCAACTCACCAACGGTGAAGTCGCGTCCGGCGACAGAATTCAGGCGCAGCGTGATGTCGCCCGTTTCGAGGATCTCTCGTACCTGGGCTTCGACCACACTTCGCGGCAGGCGATACTCCGGGATTCCGAGGTACAGCATTCCGCCCGCAACGGGCGACGCTTCGAAGATGGTGACCGAGTAGCCCATCAGCGCCAAGTCGTGCGCCGCTGAGAGACCAACCGGACCTCCGCCGATCACGGCGACCTTGTAGGGAAGTTTCTCAGCAGCCCGAGTAGTTGGCGCGACCGGATGACGCGACTCCGGCCCATGGCGCTCGGTCAAGAAGCGTTTCAAAGCGCGAATGGAGATTGGGCGATCGATCTGGCCGCGTCTGCATGCAGTCTCGCACGGGTGCGCACAGACGCGTCCGCAGATACTAGCCATGGGATTGGGATCGCGCGCAAAGCGGTAGGCCTCTTCGAACTTCCCCTCCGCAATGAGCGAAACATAGCGGCCGGCATTGGTGTGTGCCGGACACGCCATCATGCAGGGGAAATTGGTGTTCAGCCATTCCCGATCGACTTTCTTCTTAGCGAAACGACCTAACATCAACCCTCTCTGGAGACGAGGCGCGGCTGCTAGCCAATGGACAAAAGGCGGGATGTTGCCCGCCCTTGGTCCGTTCTATTTAGAAAGGGTGAAGTCGGCCTTGCCTGTGCCGGAAACGTCGACAGACTTGGTCAGCGGTTTCATGCCTTCATGCCAGGCGACCACGTTGTATTTGCCATCGGGGACGTTTTCGATCTTGTAATTTCCGCTGGCGTCAGTCTCAGCGAAGTATGGCGTCGGGCTGACAACAATGTAGCCGGCCATCTCCGGGTGAACGTTGCACAGCAAGGACACCATACCAACATTGTCGAACTTAAAAGGACGCTTATCGCCTTTCGGCCATGTACCAAGGTTATGGCCGAGTTTCTTGTTGCCGCTGATCGATGGCCAGAAGACATTGTGTTGCACATTGTCACTATTCAGAAACTCGACCGTTGTTCCTACCTGAACGACCATTACATGCGGGCTGAACATCAAGCCCTTCTGGTCCATGACGGGCTGCTGCGATGGCGCTGGGAATGTTTTTCCTTGGACTGTGTCTACGTACACAACCGAGGATTTACCAGGCGAGACGGTTCCTTCAATTGTGCCCGCGGTGGCTGTAACTGCCACCGCGGCGATAAGCAAAAGCATCAATAGAAAACTGCGCATCATGAGCATTCCTTTCGTGGTTTGTGCATCCTCACTCTAAAACGGTTAATACACCCACTCCAACCCGGCCACGGCTGTATTGCTGTGGAACGGATTCAATGCGACCGGCAATCCGGTCAGGGGATTGGTGGCTATGACTACGGCTTGTGACGGGCGGAATTGATATTCAAACGACGCCTTGATATTGGCGTGAATCAGAAACTGTACTCCCGGCGTGATGCGATTGCGTGTGGAAGAAAATGGTCCGTTGAACGGAGCGCCGGTAAACGAAGGATTGGTTTGCAAGCCATTAATACGATCGGCGGTGGAATTCACGCCATCGTAGCGGATCATCACATACATCCAGGGATACGCAAGCCACTCAGCATCGACGAAACCGCCGCTAAAGGTTGCCGGTGTGCTGCGGATAAAGCCTACAGGAACGGCTGAGCTCAGGTTCTGCAAGGGAATCAACGCCCCCGTGGAATCGATTGGCAGCAGGTTCATGTCGTGTCCGAACATATACAGTGCGTTGAACTGGAGGCAGCAGCGATAGTTGAATGTCACGTTGCCGCCGACACGGTAGAAGGGCTCTCGTGCAGTGACAAGCGATGACGTATTGTCGACAGTTGCGCCCAGTAACCGCTGCACCGAACGTCCGTAAAAATAGTAGGCGCCGAAATTCACATAGGTGTGGTCGCGCGGTCCGGTAGGGCCTGCCGCCTGTATTGCCTCGCGGCTTTCCTTGGCGTGCTCCAGGTTGAACCGATAGTTGAAACTGGCGTAGATGTCCTTGAAGTTCGCATCAGAGGCGACTCCCACGCCGCCCTCGTTGCTTCCGGTCGCCTGGGGGACATATGGACTGCCCGGGTTCTGATCCTGTCCCACGCCGCTGGTGTTCTGGTCAATGAACGCAATCGAGTAGTTGTAGCCCCCAGTGTGCAGTCCGCCGCTGAACTCGACACCCTTCCCCACGTCTGCCATTTGGAACTGGTTGTTTACAAATTGCTGCAGCGGAACCAGTGAGTTCATCGCTCCGATGTTGGCTTGCGTGTAGATGTCGTAGGGACTGATCCAAATGCTTCGGGCTTGCGTAAACGGCAATTCGAGTTCGAACTGGCCGACGCGAAAATTAAGAGAGTTTTTCGGCAGCTTGATGAGGCGGCCTATATTGACGAACCTGAGATACCCATCGCCCAGTTCTCCGCTCGCGTTCGCTCCGCTGACACTGATGTCGTCGTCGACCCAGAAAGCGATGTCGCTGCCGAAATTGCCGGCAGTGAAAATACTAAAGAAGCCCGTCTCAAAGTCTGTGGTGGGCACAAACGGTGGCAACGTTCCCGCCGGCGTGAGTGCGGCAAACTTTCCACTACTGGTTCCGGTGTACTGGAAGTAGTTGTTCATGCGCAACCCGATCGGGGGGATGCCGGGGATCGTTCCTGGCCAAATAGCCTTCGGCCACAGTTCGGCGTTGGCCGGCGCTCCTAGCATGACGGGCGGAATTTTGAGCATCGACTCGTCGTCTTTCGGAAACTTAAAACCGGCATCTTTGAATGCTTTGCCGAAATCGTTCAGCTTAGGAAAGTCGATGTGGCATGTGCTGCAACTAGTGCCGTACAACCGTGAGAACGCCGGGATTGCTATGCTCGGGCGGGACGAAACAGTTAAGAGAATCAGAACAAGGAGTGGCAGAAATCTGTTACTCGCACGGAACAACGGCCAACGCATACCGAACCTCCTTGCAGGCGGCGAGGCAAGAATAGATGGGTTGCCTCTGTCCCCACATGCGACTTAGCTAATGGGACAGAAGTATTCGGCTAGACGAACCATTTGGCAGTGACGCCCATCACGGAGCTCTGTGACAAGCGCTTCTCTCGCACCTTGGATTGCGGTGCCTGACACGACAACGGTTTCCTGACTACCGAACGCAGAAGTGGGAAAGACTTCAACTACTGGTAGGGCCGTAGCGTCCGAGTTTAACAGGATGATAAAGGCTACTCTCTGAGGCCGCCTGCATGGACTCGAAGCCCGACTGGTGGAGGAGACGGCGGACATCAGGCAGGCGCCAGTGAGGTACCACATTGTGGGATGCAGTTGTGACACGATGTGGCAGCGCGGGGATCATGGCGCGATCCCAGTCACAGGCAGTGGTGACCGTGGTCACTGCGCGTCTGGGCGGAATCTGGCATAAGCGTTGCATCATGAGTGTGGGTGAGCAAAGCCTAATTCTGGAAGCGTCGGATCTCCTTAAAATCTGTCTTGCCGAGATAGGGAAAAAGGAGCATCTTTCCGCCGCCGACATTCTGTTTTGCGAGGACGGCGACAATGCCGGCGTCTTCCTGGTGGTCGGCGGCACAGTGTGTATGAGCGTAAAGAGCCTACCCAGACTGGATCGGCTGTTTGGCAGCGGGTCGTTGCTGGGGTTGCCATCCAGCTTTACCGGGCGGCCTTACACTCTGACCGCGACAGCTATTACCGAAGCAGACGTAATGCACGTGTCGCGAGAAGACTTTCTGCTTCTGATGCTCGAGCGGCCGGACCTGTGCGGCGAGGCCACGGAGATGCTGGGCCGGGAAATGACCTTCATCCAGTCGGCGCTGGCGGAGCGTCAAAGACAGGTCGGCTCCGCAAGGACCTCCAGCGACGACCTAGCGGTAGTGTAAAACAGGCGTTTTCGGACAACTTCCAGCCCGAAATAAGGACGAAATAGGGAGGGGAATTATGGTCTACCTAAAGAGCCTTGTCGCTGGAACGGTGGCCGTAACCATCGCCGCTGTTCTGTCGCCAATCGTAATGGGCGTCTATTTCCTCGTGGTTTATAGGCCTGGAGCAAATGGGGCGATTGGATGGGACCCAACTTCCTTTGTGAGACAGCCAGTGATTTGGGCTACGAGCGCCCTGATATTTGTGGCCGGATTTGTCTGGGAATTTCGACGGGTCCATCCAAAATAGCCCGCTACCCTGCAAGCCGCCAGCTTTGGCAGCGCAGCCTAATACTTCCGCACCTCCTCGCCTTCGGCTGGTTCTCGTGTGCTCATTGGGTGGTAACGATTGTCTTAATATCCCGCAGACCCAATCGAGGCATTGCCCCTGGCAA
>Ga0187858_10005406_pt1 | contig 11690 bp, 7 predicted proteins | sample June2016WEW_8_15_FD_133015 | JGI IMG/M metagenome (GOLD analysis project Ga0187858, IMG submission 133015) | Peatland microbial communities from SPRUCE experiment site at the Marcell Experimental Forest, Minnesota, USA - June2016WEW_8_150 | ecosystem: Environmental > Terrestrial > Soil >...
CACGGTTTTCATCGCCGGGCTCATGGTCGGCAGGTCGCCGGAATATATCGGCAAGGCAATCGAGTCGTCCGAAGTGAAGATGTGCGTGATCGGCGTGCTCGCGTCGCCGGTCGTCATGTTGATCCTGGCCGCGATCGCCTGCAGTGTCAAGCCCAGCATTGCCGCACTCGGCGCATCGGGGATCGGCGGTCTTAACGAGGTCCTTTATAATTTCGCGTCGGTATCGAACAATAATGGCAGCGCTTTCGGCGCGCTCAACGCGGCCGCGCCATTCTATACCCTGACAACGCCGGTAGCGATGCTGGCGGGGCGGTTCGTTACCCTGCTCGCGGTTCTCGGCATTGCCGGCGGCCTCGCCGCAAAAAACATCCATCCGGTCTCCTCAGGCACCTTTCCGACTCATGGAACCCTTTTCCTCATACTGCTTATCGGCACCATCATCATCGTCGGCGCATTGAACTTTTTCCCAGCGCTATCACTCGGCCCGATTCTGCAGCACTTCCTTACCATCTCGGGCAAAGGGTTGTAACAATGGATGAACAAAAGTTCAAGTCTCCCGGACTTTTCGATCCGGTAATTGCCAGGGCGGCTATCGTTGAGGCGCTGAAAAATTTAAATCCCGTCTCGCAGTTCCGGAATCCCGTGATGTTTTTCGTCGGCATCGGCGCCCTTCTATCGACCTATTCTCTGACGCGCGAAATTTTTTCGCATCATCACGCTGGATTCACCCTGCAGATTACCCTCTGGCTCTGGATCACGCTGTTTTTTGCCAATTTCGCGGAGGCCATCGCAAAAACTCGAAGCAAAGCCCAGGCGACGTCCCTGCGGAATTCGGTTTCAGGGCTGATGGCAAAAAAAGTGGTTCGCTATAAGAAAGGGATGATCGAAAGCGCCGTCACCACCCTCGGTAGTGCCGAGTTTACCGAGAAGGTGCACGCAGAGGAGATCATGAAGGATGAAGTCGTCCTCTGTGTCGCCGGAGATACGATTCCGGGCGACGGCGAGGTCGTTGAGGGCATCGCCACGGTCGATGAATCAACCGTTACCGGGGAGTCGGCGCCGGTCATACGTGAATGCGGCGGCGACCGGAACGCGGTCACCGGAGGAACGCGCATCCTGAGCGACGCCATCATCGTCCGGATCACCAGCGACCGAGGGGATTCCTTTGTAAATCGGATAATCAAGCTCGTGGAAGGAGCGGCCCGCCGCAAAACCCCGAATGAGATCGCCCTGACTCTTCTGCTGTCAAGCATCACCCTGATCTTCCTGCTCGTTGTCGCAACGCTGCCGGCGCTCGGTATCTATCTTGAACGGACCACCGGGCAGGACGGGGCGATCCTGTTGTCCCTGCCGGTGCTGATTTCACTTCTGGTATGCCTCATCCCCACCACCATCGGCGGCTTGCTCAGCGCCATCGGCATTTCGGGCATGGACCGGATGCTGAAACGCAAAGTCGTCGCGCTCAGCGGAAGGGCGATCGAGGCGGCTGGCGACGTCGATGTCCTTCTGCTCGATAAGACCGGCACCATCACCATCGGCAACCGGACGGCGACGCGGTTTATCCCGGCTCCCGGGTTCTCGATCGAGCAGGTTGCCGATGCCGCACAACTCGCCTCGCTGGCGGATGAGACTCCCGAGGGCCGGTCAATCGTCGTCCTTGCCAAGCAGCAATTCGGCATTCGCGGCCGGGAGGTGGCGGAGGGGCATGCGCATTTCATTCCCTTCTCGGCGCGCACGAAGATGAGCGGCGTCGACCTCCGGGGTCCTTCGGGGAACCGGGCCATTCGCAAGGGGGCCTACGAGGCGATCAGGAGCTATGTCGAAGATGCGGGGGAGGACTTTCCAAAGGAGGTCGATGCGGTGGTCGAAGGGATCGCGCGGGGAGGCGGAACGCCGCTGGTCGTTGCGGAAAATGGGCGGGTCCTGGGAGTCATCCACCTGACCGACGTCATCAAAGGGGGCATCAGGGAGCAGTGTGATCACATGCGAAAGATGGGTATCCAGACCATCATGATTACCGGCGACAATGCGCTCACCGCCGCAGCGATTGCCGCCGAAGCGGGCGTCGATGATTTTATCGCAAATGCCTCTCCGGAAGTCAAGCTTGAACGGATACGGCAGGAGCAGCGGCAGGGCCGCATGGTTGCCATGATCGGCGACGGCACCAACGACGCGCCAGCGCTTGCGCAGGCGGATGTCGGCGTGGCCATGAACTCCGGCACTCAGGCGGCCCGGGAAGCCGGGAATATGATCGACCTCGAAAGCAATCCGACCAAACTCATCGAGATCGTCGAGACCGGCAAACAGCTTCTCATGACACGAGGCGCCTTGACCACTTTTTCCATTGCCAATGACGTTTCAAAATACTTCGCCATCATCCCGGCCATGTTCGGGGGACTTTATGCCGTGGGGACCCCGCACGGACCGCTCGCGGCTCTTAACATAATGAAATTAAGCTCGCCGCAGAGCGCCATTCTCAGCGCGGTCATCTTCAACGCCCTGATCATCGCCGCGCTCATTCCGCTCGCCCTCAAAGGGGCCGCGTTCCGTCCTGCACGGGCAACCGAAATCCTGCGGAAGAATCTGCTGATGTATGGAGCCGGAGGGTTGATCGTACCTTTTATCGGTATAAAACTCATTGACATGTTGATAAGGGCAATCGGCCTTGTTTAACGGGGACTCACCATGAAAACGATCAAACACGCGGTTTTAATGCTGATTGCCCTTACTATCCTTACCGGCATCATATATCCATTTGTTCTTACCGGCGTTGGTCAGGTGTTTTTCCGGGGAACGGCGAACGGCAGCCTCATCAAGCGCGACGGCCGGGTATTCGGCTCGTTTCTCATCGGTCGCTCGTGTACGAGCGACCGCTATTTCCAGTCGCGCCCATCGGCGACCGGCTATAACCCGCTGCCCTCCGGCGGCAGCAACCTGAGCCCCTCGTCGATTGCCCTTGCCGATTCGGTAGCGTTGCGCAGGGCCGCCTTCCGACGCGCCAATTTTCTCGATTCGGCTGCCGACGTGCCGCCGGATATGCTGTTCTCATCGGGAAGCGGCCTTGATCCTGACATCAGCGGGGAATCGGCCTTTCTGCAGGCGCCGCGGATCTGCGGTGCCCGGCATCTGGGTCCATCCCAGGCTGCGAAGCTCAGGTCAATCATCGCCGGTTTGGCCGGAGGATCGAAATCTTCTATTTTATCGGGAACGCGGGTGAATACGCTGCTTCTCAACTTCGCGCTGGATTCACTGACAGGGTCGCTATGATGAACGACGACACTCGGCCCGAACCGGAAAGTTTTCTCGCCACTCTCTCGCGTGAAAAACAACGCGAGGGGAAGGGGCGCCTGAAAATATTCTTCGGCATGTGCGCGGGCGTGGGTAAAACATTCGCCATGCTGCAGGCGGCGCAGGCGCTGAAGGCGCGGGGCGCCGATGTCGTCGTCGGCATCGTCGAAACGCACGGACGGGCCGAAACCGAGGCGCTGCTTGCCGGACTCCCGGTAATCCCCAGAATCTCCCTCATCTACCGCGAGGTAACGCTTCTTGACCTGAACCTCGATGAAATACTGCGGCGAAGGCCCGAATATGTGCTGGTCGATGAACTGGCCCATACCAACGCCGTGGGCATGCGTCATGCGAAGCGGTACCAGGATGTCCTCGAACTGATTGACAATGGCATTAATGTCGTTTCAACGCTCAATGTCCAGCATGTGGAAAGTCTTGTCGATACGGTGCACCAGATCAGCGGCGTTGTCGTGCGCGAAACCGTGCCGGATGGCATTCTGGACGCCGCCGATGAAATAGAGCTTGTTGATATTTCGCCCGAGGACCTCCTCCGGCGTTTTTCAGAGGGGAAAGTCTACGCGCCGGAGCGATCGGCGGCCGCGGTCGCGAATTTCTTCCACAAAGGTAATCTGACCGCGCTTCGGGAAATTGCGTTGCGGGCCACGGCGCAGCGGGTCGATCTGCAACTCAAGGATTTCATGGAAGAGAACCGGATTCCAGGTCCCTGGAAAACGGTAGAACGGCTTATGGTAGCGGTTGGCCCGAGTCCCTATTCCGAACGGCTCATCCGGTGGACCAAACGGATTGCGGACACCATGCAGGCGCCATGGGTCGCGGTGTATATCCAGACCGCCAAGTCCCCTTCCTCGGAAGCGGAAAAAATACTGCGGAAGAATATCACCCTTGCGCAGGAGCTGGGCGCCAGTGTCGTCACGACGGCCGATGACGATATCGTCAGGGCGCTTCTCCGTACAGCGCGGCATAACAACGTTACGCAGATCATTATCGGCAAGTCGCAGACCAACCCCGTTGTAGACCTTTTTCAGGGAGGGTCTCTTGTCAATAATCTCATCCGCGAAAGCGGAGACATCGATATCTATGTCGTGCAGGGAGATATCGGCGCCCCGAAAGCGGGACGGCGGCGGCGTTTCATCCCTTTGTCGATGACCTCGACGGTCCGGCAGTACGGGGCCGCGCTGGGCACGATAGGAGTTGCGGCAATAGCCTGTCAGGCCTTTTCGAGCGTCATGGATTACCGGTCGGTCGGCATGTTTTTCCTTTTTATCATCGCGCTGCTCTCCCCGTATATCGGGCCAGGGCCGCTGTTCTCCGCCGCCACCCTGAGCGCAATTCTCTGGGATTTCCTGTTTATTCCGCCCCGGTACACCTTCGCCATCTCCCGATCGGCCGATATCCTCCTTGTTTCCCTGTACTTTATCATCGCGCTGGTCACCACGGTATTGACGTTGCGGATCAGACGGCAGCGCGATACCGTCAGGATTCGGGAGCGGCAGACCGAGTCGCTCTATTTTCTGGTGCGGGATCTTTCGGCCACGGAGACGCCGGACGATATCGCTAAAATCGCGGTTTCACATCTCAGCCGCGATTTCGACGCCCAGGTCTCACTGTATATCGCCGAGCCGGGCTCGAACAATGGTCCGGACATCGACCGCATGCCGCATCCGGAGAGCTCCTTTAAAGACCAGAACGAAAAAGAGTGGAGCGTCGCCGAATGGGTGCATAAAAACAAGAGCCCTGCGGGCAGGGGAACCGGGACCCTTCCTTTTGCCAAGGCCACCTACTATCCGCTCATGTCGAAGGAACATTGCTACGGGGTCGTCGGCATTGTATCGGGAAAGGACGGCCAGTTGCCTTTTGCCAAAGAGGGCCATTTCCGGATGTCATTGCAGCAGATATCGATTGCGCTGGAGCGAATGTTTCTGCGCGCCGAGAGGCTCAGCAAAACGTTCCTGCGCTCGGTTTCACATGAACTGCGGACGCCGATTACCGCCATTATCACCGCCTCGAATGCGCTTTCGGACCCCGGCACGCGCGCAAAAAGCGAATCTCTCGAACTCCTCATCGATGATATCCGGACCGCGTCGGGCCGCCTCAATCGGGTGGTGGAGAATCTTCTCAATATGACGCGCATCGAATCGGGTGCGGTAACCATTCGCCGGGAATGGGTGGACATCCGGGATATTTTCAATAATCTCCTGCGCGATCTCGCCGACGAGCTCGAGTTTCACACGGTATTTGTCGAGGTCCGGGAAAATATGCCGCTGGTCGAGGCCGACCCGGTGCTTCTGCAGCAGGCGCTTTCCAACCTGCTTGTCAATGCCGTGCAATACACGCCGCCGCAAAGCCGGATCACCCTTGCCGCGGTCTATGAACCGGCCGCCCTGATCATAACGGTCGAGGATACCGGTCCCGGTATCCCGCCCGATTCGGTCAGCAGGCTTTTCGAGAAATTTTACCGCATTCCGGGATCCAGGCCCGGCGGTACGGGGCTGGGCTTGTCGATAACCAGAGCGTTCATTGAAATACAGGGCGGCACCATCGGAGCCTCCAACCGTGAAGAGGGCGGGGCGCGATTTACGATACGGCTGCCAGTAAAGCATGCCGATATTGCCCAATAAATTACAGGTTCACCGATTTAAATCAGTCGCTTCGGTTTACAATCGATCTCATGTCAGTTATTGGCACACGAATTGCGACCTATTTTAACATTTTCTTAATGCTTTTCATGTTACATTTAATACTATACTTACGCAGCTTTCCCTATATTTCTAAATGAGCCGAAACATAGTGGTCAATCTTGAAAAGGAGAGTTTGCGATGAATCTTTTACTCTGGCTGCCGTCGTTGTTTATCCTCGGCGTCGTATCGATGCTTGCATGTTATTGGTTCCTCATCGGTTGCGAAAAAATATAGGGAGGGTTCAATGATTATCATCACCGCTATTGTTGCGATATTTCTGCTTATATACCTTTTTGTGGCGCTGATTAGACCCGAATGGTTCTAATGCTCATCGGTAACGCTCAACGGATGTAAAAGAGGCAGGCTATGCAAACATGGATTATTCCAATTTCACTTCTGGTCGTGACAACGCTCCTCGCAATCCCCCTCAGCCGGTACTGCGCATGGATCATGGAAGGCAACTACCGGGCTCCTCGCCTCCTGAAATGGCTCGAAAACCGACTGGACAGCGGCCCGCAAACCTGGAAGCAATACGCCGCAGCCCTGATTATCTTCAATCTCGCGCTCTTTGTCTATGGCTTTGCGGTCCTCGCGCTCCAGCCGTGGTTGCCGCTCAACGGGGACCATAAGGGAATACTGGCGCCTTCCACCATTTTCAACAGCGTCATCTCGTTCATGACCAACACAAACCTCCAGCATTATGCCGGAGAGGTGAATTTGTCTATCTTCAGCCAGATCTTTTTCTGCATCGCCAACCAGTTCCTGTCGGCGGCGGTCGGGTTCTGCTCGCTGGCCGCGATCATCCGTGCCTTTCGCGGGCAAACCTTGGTCGGTAATTTCTTCGTTGACATGTGGCGCGTGGTGATATACATGTTCATACCGGTTTCACTGGTCCTCGGGGTCCTGTTCCTTATCCAGGGCTGTCCCATGACCTTCAGCAGTTCGCACGGCGTAACGACGCTTGAAGCCGCTCACCAAACCATTTCGATGGGTCCGGTGGCCGCCCTCGAGCCCATAAAGATGCTGGGGACCAACGGCGGAGGTTTCTTCGGCATGAATGCCGCGCATCCGTTCGAAAACCCCACCGGGTTCTCGAATTTTTTCAATACGATGGCCATGATGCTTTTCCCCTTTGTACTGGTGCTGATGTACGGCCGGATGCTCAAGAGGAGAAAACATTCCTGGGTTGTCTTTTCCGTCATGATGGTGCTCATGGTCGGCACGGTTGTCTGGTCCGTGTATTTTGACACGCTGAAACCAAACCCGGCGTTCACGGCCCACCCTCTGGCGCGGACCTATGCAATACATAATAATTCAGCACCGGGCGGGAAAACGCTCGTGCAACTGCCCGCGGTTGCCGGCCTGCCGGTCGACCAGCGCCTCGGGAATCTCGAAGGTAAAGAGATGCGATTCGGGACATCGGCCGGTGCGACTTATGCTGCCCTCACCACCGACGTGACCTGCGGCTCGATCAACGCCGAGATGGATGCGCTCAACCCCATTGCCGCGCTCTCCCCCATGGCCGGCATGTGGCTTAATTGCATATTCGGCGGGAAAGGGGTCGGCATGATCAACTTCCTGATGTTTCTTATTATCGGCGTCTTCATCGCCGGCCAGATGGTGGGGCGGACGCCCGAGTATCTGGGGAAGAAAATCGGCATTCGCGAATGTAAGCTTGCCGTGATTGCATTACTCATCCATCCGCTCATGATCCTTCTTCCGACCGGTCTTTTTGCGGCGACCGATTGGGGAATTAAAGCGGAAAGTAATCCCGGTCCTCATGGATTTTCGCAAATAGTATATCAGTTTTCCTCTGCTTCGGCCAACAACGGCTCGGCATTTGACGGGCTGGGCGTAAGCTATGGCGCCAATAACAACCCGAGTCCCTCTCCCGAAGCCGTGCCGTTCGATATCGCGACCGGCCTGGTCATGCTTTTTGCGCGTTATCTTCCGATTCTTGCCATGATTGCCATGGCGGGATTTCTGGGCGAGAAAAAATCCGCGCCCTTTGGCCTGGGGACCCTGCGGGACGATACCCTCACCTTCGGTTTTCTCCTTTTAGGCACGATAGTCATCGTGGGAGCACTGCTCTTTCTGCCGGTAGCCGCCCTCGGACCGCTGGCCGAGCATTTGGGCCCGATCCCGTTTGGCGGCTGACAATAAACTGCATGCATCGAGTCAACTGCTGCGAATACAATACAAAGGAAAGAAAACGATGAATCCAACAGGAATTGCCCAAAAGTCAAAGATGCAGGCGTTTAAAAAGCCCCACCCCGGACGCAGGATACGGAGCAGGCCCCTTCTCACTGCCGAAACGGCCGTCCCCGCGCTCAAGCAGGCGTTGGTGATGCTGCGGCCGGATCTCCAGTGGAAAAACCCGGTCATGTTCGTCGTCGAGGTAGGCGCGCTGCTGACTTTTCTCTTTATCGTGAAAGCGCTCGTGGGTGGAGCGGAAAGCCAGGTGCCGGTTTCCTACTTCATTTCACTTGACGCATGGCTTTTCGTCACCGTACTCTTCGCGAATTTCGCCACCGCCCTCGCCGAAGCGCGTGGCAAGGCCCAGGCCGAGTCGCTCCGCCGTACCCGCCGGGACACGCCGGCCTTCAGGCGAAAAGGGGACGGGACGATCGAGCAGGTTTCATCGACCGAACTCAAGTCCGGTGATAAGGTTGTGGTGGAGGCCGGGCAGACTATCCCCGGCGACGGCGATATCGTCGAGGGTATCGCCTCGATCGATGAGTCGGCCATTACCGGCGAATCCGCGCCGGTCATACGTGAAGCCGGCGGCGACCGGTCCGGGGTCATCGGCGGTACGCTTGTCATATCGGACCGGATCGTCGTCTCGATCAGCGGCAGCCCCGGCGAATCGTTCCTCGACAAAATGATCTCGCTCGTGGAAGGGGCGATCCGCCATCGCACGCCCAACGAAATCGCCTTGACGCTGGTCCTTTCCGCCTTTACCCTTATTTTCCTCATTGTGGTCATTCCTCTCTATCCCATGGCCTTGAACGCGGAGCAGTACATGATGGGGTATCTTGGCCTCACGCACGCCATCAAAAGTCTCGGCACCGACGTGCCGACGCTGGTGGCGCTTATTGTCTGTCTCATTCCCACGACCATCGGCGCCCTGCTTGCCGCAATCGGCATCGCCGGCATGGAGCGCGCGTTGCAGAACAACATCATTGCCAAGAGCGGCAGGGCCGTGGAAACCGCGGGCGACGTGGATGTGGTGCTGCTCGACAAGACCGGCACCATCACCATGGGCAACCGGCGTGCAACGGAATTTTTGTCCGTCGGCAACTATCCGCCCGAAGAGCTCATGCGGCTTGCGGCATTGGCATCCGCGGCGGATGAGACTCCGGAGGGCAAATCAATCGTTAAATTTTTCGAGGCGCAGGGGAATGGCCCGGTTGACGTGCCACAGGGCTCGCACTATGTGGCGTTTTCCGCGCAGACGCGGATGAGCGGCGTCGACCTGCCGGACGGACGCCGTATCCGGAAAGGCGCGGCGGACACGATAATCGCTTTTATCAACAACGGTAAGGGCGCCGTGCCGCCGGAGCTGCGTTCAATCGTCGACCGCGTCGCATCGAAGGGCGCAACGCCGCTCGTGGTGACCGACGGCATGCAGGTGGCCGGCGTCATCGTGCTTTCGGACATCCTCAAACCGGGAATGAAGGCGCGCTTCGATAACCTGCGGAAAATGGGGTTGCGGACCGTGATGATCACGGGAGACAATCCGCTCACCGCCGCCACCATCGCGGCGCAGGCAGGGGTCGATGATTTCGTCGCGCAGGCGACGCCCGAGGCGAAGCTTGCCTATATCCGCAAGGAGCAGGCGGAGGGGAAACTCGTGGCAATGATGGGTGACGGGACCAACGACGCCCCGGCCCTTGCGCAGGCGGATGTGGCCCTGGCGATGAATGCCGGGACGCAAGCGGCAAAGGAAGCGGCCAACATGGTGGATCTCGACAGCGATCCGACCAAACTCATCGAAGTCGTCGAGATCGGCAAGCAGCTGCTCATGACGCGCGGGGCGCTCACGACATTCTCAATAGCAAACGATGTCGCGAAATACTTCGCCATTATTCCCGCGCTCTTCGCGAGCACGCTTCCCTGGCTCAAGGCGGTCGATATCATGCACTTGCACTCCTCCACCTCGGCTATTCTTTCGGCAATCATTTTTAACGCCCTTATTATACCCCTGCTCATTCCGATCGCGCTCAAGGGGGTTACCTACCAATCGCTCGGGGCGGACGCGCTGTTGCGGAAAAACCTGCTCGTATGGGGGCTCGGCGGGGTGATCCTTCCCTTTATCGGCATTAAACTCATTGATGTGCTGATGGTCGCCCTGCACCTGGTAAACTGAACGTTCACGAAGCAGAAAAGGAGACGATGCTATGCTGAAACATATCTCAAAGAGTCTGTGGCTGCTGTTTTTCGCGCTGGTCATCTGTTGCGGCCTGTATCCGCTGGCGCTGTGGGGAATCGGGCAGGGCCTCTTTCCTTTCCAGGCAAACGGCAGTATCGTAAAAGATGGTAACGGTACGCCGGTGGGATCGTTGCTCATCGCGCAGGCATTTACAAAAGATCAATATTTCCAGCCGCGCCCGTCGGCCTGCTCCTACGATGCCTCTGCATCGTCCTCGGCGGCGCTTGCCTCGTCCAACTATGCGCTGCGCAACCGGGTGGCGGCCATGCTCGGGCCGATCGTCAAATACAAGAGCGGCTCGCAGGCCGGGCAGCTTGTTGCTCCTGATATTGAAAAATGGTTTCAGGCGGACAGTTTTCAGGGCGCGCCGTCCATTGTCGCGCAGTGGGCCGACGCGCACAATGCGCTCGCCGTTGCCTGGGTGAGCGCGGATTCCACCCATGCCGCGTACATCGGGGCGTGGAGCGCTTCCCACCCTGCGGACGTGGCCCAGTTTGTCAAGGACAATCCGGCAACGCCGCACCCCGGCCCCACGGACCTGGCCGTTGTTTTTTTCAAGAGTTTTTCAAAGGCGAATCCGGGTAAATTCCCCTCGTCCGTCACCCGCACCGGCGCGGGCGGCAAGAGCGTGACCGCTATCGAACCGGTAAATTCGGGAAGCGACATCCAGTCGATATTCTTCGATATGTGGCGTGCTGACCATCCGCGGGCCGATCTCCAGGACGTGCCGGGCGACATGGTGACCAGTTCCGCCTCCGGGCTCGACCCGCACATTTCGCTTGCCAATGCCGAATTCCAGCTCGACCGCGTGGCCGGCGCATGGGCTGCCTTGACAAAACGCGACAATACGACCCTGCGCGCCGAAAGCGAACGAATTCTCCACGACAACGCCTTTGCACCGTGGTTCGGTCTTGTCGGTGAGAAAATGGTCAACGTGCTCAAGATCAATATCGAACTTCAGAAAAAATATTCTTCACTGTCCGCTTCTTAACAGGAGGTTTTATGAGAAAATCGCAGTTGCTTTTGCTCGTTGCCGTTGTCATCGGACTGCCGACCATGGCGTTCGCGACCCCATCGACGGAGTTATGGACCGCCGGAACCACGGATATTCAGCCGTACGGCGTCGGGCATCTCGATATCGACGATTACTTTCATATAGCGAATTCGTCTTCAGACGCTTACGATGCTTTTCCCACCGACGTCGGCTATACGCTCGGCATTTTACCGTTCAGCAAACTGCAGATGGAAATCGGCATTGACCTCATGGGAGC
>Ga0187858_10005409_pt1 | contig 11689 bp, 11 predicted proteins | sample June2016WEW_8_15_FD_133015 | JGI IMG/M metagenome (GOLD analysis project Ga0187858, IMG submission 133015) | Peatland microbial communities from SPRUCE experiment site at the Marcell Experimental Forest, Minnesota, USA - June2016WEW_8_150 | ecosystem: Environmental > Terrestrial > Soil >...
AGACACTGAAAAATCGCCGAATGTTCGCTGTCCACGGCGAGCACGCGAACGCCGTGTTTGCGCGCCTCGCTCATCACGATTTCGCCGGCCATCACAAGAATTTCCTTCGATGCGATGGCGATGTCCTTGCCTGCGCGAATCGCGGCAAGCGCGGGCTTCAATCCCGCCGTGCCGACAATGGCAATGAGCACGATGTCCGCCGCCGGCAGCGTGGCGAGTTTGATCAAGCCTTCGTCGCCCGAATAAACCTGTGTCGCCGCCCCGAAGAATTTCCCCAAATCGCCGGCCTTTTCGGGATTGTTGATTGAAACAGCCTCCGGCCGGTGTTTGCGCGCCTGTTCGAGCAACAATTCGGCGTTGTTCCCGGCGGCCAAGCCCAGCAGCCGGATGCGGTCCGGCAAATCCTCGGCCACCTTGACGGTGCTGGTGCCGATGGAGCCGGTCGAACCGAGTAAAACAACGTTTTTCATTTTAGCCACAGATGAACACAGATTGACACAGATATGAATCAAAAGACCATACGTTTGTATTCCACCCGTTCACGTCCAAAGTTGATCAGATAGCCAAGCCTCATTCCGGTGCTACAAAGCTCATTGAGTAGTTGGGCTTCATGAACGGATTGATAAGCTGGATCGGTTTTCAACTCGACAACTATTTTGTCTTCGACCAGCAGGTCCGCCGCGTAATCACCGACAATGACCCCTTTGAATTGAACCTGGATCTTCGGCTCAAGCTCCACTTTGACACCGCGAGATTGGAGTTCCAGCTGCATCGCGCGCTGATAAACGCGTTCCAAGAAACCATAACCGAGGATATTGTGAACCTCAAAAGCCGCACCAATGATCTGCTGAGTAACCGGCTGTAATGAATAATCCTTTGTTCCGGTTAAAATCTGTGTTTCATCTGTGTTCATCTGTGGCTCAAGGATGCGTTAAAATATGCCGCAAATAGAGATACATGATGGGCGCATTGAACAGCAAACTGTCCAGCAAGTCGAGGATGCCGCCGATGCCGGGAAACAGTCCGCCGGAATCTTTCACGCCCGCTTCGCGTTTGAAGAGTGATTCAATCAAGTCACCGATGACCGCCGTCAAACCCAGCAGCATGCCGAGCACAACGGCGTGGAACCGGTGCATGCCGGCCATCCGGTCTCCCAGAAAATGCACAAAGACCAGGCTCGTCACCGTCGAAAGCAAGATGGCGCCGCCAAACCCCTCCCACGTTTTGCCGGGGCTGATGCGCGGAATCATTTTGTGTCGGCCGATGAGCGAGCCGACGACATAGGCCCCGGTGTCGCTGAATTTCGTCACGATAATGAAGTAAAGGACGTAAAACCTGCCGTCCACGCCGGGGAAAAAATTGATTTTCTGGATGAAGTTTAACAGCCACGGCACATACATCAGGCCAAACAACGTCGTGGAAATCGCCAGAATACCCGTGGTGTTGCTGCGCGAAACGAACTGCCTGACGCACAGGCCCAGCACAAACAGGATGATGAAACCCGTTTCAAAGTCGTTGGGCCGGGCCGGTGAGTCATAAACCCCAACATAGCCCATGGTGACGGACGAAATTTGCCCCGTCAGTTGCAAAAACGTGCCGGCCATGAGCAGCACGCCGCCGAGCAAACCGCACCATTTGAAGCAGACAAGATCACGTTTTTCAGCCAGCCCGTAAAATTCCGCGAGCCCGACCGTCGCCAGAAACACCATGATCAGAATGAAAACGCCGTCGGAAATCAGCCGGGTGCGGGAAAACAATGCCATGAGAATCACCGTCCAGAGAATCACCGTGGTGATCAACCGACGGAGAAACACTTGTGCCTTCGAGGGCGTTTTGGCCACAACAGCCGTGTCGGACATGCGTCTGGAAAATAGCAAGAGCAGCGGGAATTGCCAACACCGACTTCTGCCGCGTGTTTCCACCCATTTGCATGAACCGGGAAACATTCAACGCTCAACATTCAACATCGAACATTCAAGGGAAGGCATCATTCGGCGTTGTGTTCGGTAACCCATTGCTTCAGGTCAGAGGTATGACCGATGTAGCGGTTTCCGGGATGACTGACACTTTCAATTATGTAGGTATAATACATCAGCCAAAGTTGCCCGAGATGGCCTGCCATCCGTAGCTCGGAACATCCGACCAAAGTCCTCCTTCGCCAAGGCTATGGAGGACACCATCCTTCGCTCGGAACCGCTGTCGCTGTTCCGAGCGAAGGATGGTGGAGCCGACAGGAATCGAACCTGCGACCTTCTCATTGCGAACGAGACGCTCTGCCAACTGAGCTACGACCCCATCCACGTCAGCCGCAAATAGCTTCGCCGAAATGGTCGCCGGGTGCAACCGTTAAGTGAACGCGCCAGCATCCGAATCAGCTGCCCGTGCGTCTGATCGTTGGATTTTTTATTCGACAAACTGCCGAATAGTTTCAAATTTTGAAGCGAGGATGACGGAAGAACAAATGATTCGTCTGAATAAATTCATCAGGCCATGAAAACATCTTTGAAAGACAAATGGGTCTTGATCACCGGCGCATCGAGTGGATTTGGCGCGGCGGCGGCACGGGCGTTTGGCGTGGAAGGCGCAAAACTTTTGCTCGGTGCCCGCCGCACCGACCGCCTGGAAAAAGTCGCCGCCGAAGCGCGCCAGGCGGGCGCGACGGAGGCGCATTTTCACGTTTTGGACGTGACCAAAACGCCGAGTGTGGAAACGTTCGTCGCCTGGGCGCGGAGGAAAATGGGCGGACAAAGGGATTTGCACGTTTTGATCAACAATGCCGGTGGCGCGCACGGCCAGGACAGCGTCGCCGAGGGCAAGGATGCGGATTGGGAGACGACATTGCAGACAAACGTGCTCGGCGTGTTGCGCGTGACGCGTGCGGCGCTGCCGTTGATGCCGCACGACGCGGGCGCGAGCATTATCAACATCGGTTCCAACGCCGGTCACGCGGCTTACGAAGGCGCCGCAGCGTATTGCGCAGCCAAGGCAGGTGAATTGCAAATCACCCGCGTGCTGCGATTCGAATTGAACGGCACGGGCATTCGTGTCAGCACCGTTGACCCGGGCATGGTAAAAACGGATTTTTCACTCGTGCGTTTCAAAGGCAACGCCGAACAAGCGGAAAAAGTTTACGAAGGCATAAATCCCCTGACGGCGGAAGACATCGCGGATATTTTGGTCTGGGTTGCCAGCCGCCCGCCACACGTGAACATTGACGAACTGCTCGTCAAGCCGGTTGACCAGGCGGCTATGCACAAAATTTACCGGCGCAAGGCAGGGTAATTTTCAAATTCCGCGATTCGCGCGCCACAGCAGTACTGCCCCGACGGCTTGAAAGATAAAATTCGGCAGCCAGAGAATCAATTGCGGTACAAGCTCAGGCTGCGCCGCCAACTGTCCAGCGGCGATGATGAAGCTGTAATAAACCAGCACCAGGATGAGGGCGATGGCAACGCCGACGTTGGTCTCCCGCCGGTGCATGCGGATGCCAAGGGGAATCCCCACCAGCGTAAAACCAAAACACGCGAATGAAAACGCGATCTCGCGGTTCATGGCCACACGGATTGCGGAAATTTCCCGCTGCATTTTGATGCGAATGGGCTCGGTAAAATCGTTTCGCGGTTCGTCCGAAGATACGGGGGCGGCAAACAGCAGGTCGAGAGCGTGTTCGCGATTACGCAACCTCTCCCGCAACTGCGAGAAGGTCATGTCGTTGATGGGAGGCTGATACTCCCGGCTGGCGGACTGATTTGTCGGATAGAGATTGGGAGAAGTCCATGCCCCGGCGGACATGATTACTCCGCGTTTCGTCACGCTGCGAGATTGGACCAGATGCAGGAACATTTCCTTGTTGGTTGAATCTATTTCGAGATTTCCGCTTGGTGCGGTGATGGTCATGGAAATGTTCGTTCCGTTTTCAATGACCAGGATCATCACGTCCTTTAATTTTCCGCCACGGTTTTTTTCCGTGTAAAAAAAATAGTTGGTTGAAACCGGAATAAACCGGCCTTCAGGCAATTGGGCGTTCATCAGTTCAGTCCGAACCTGGAAAAGCAAATTCTTGTAGGCCACACGGGAATGCGGACCGAGGTCCGTGTTGATCCAGGCGCTGAGACCGCAGCAGAAAAGGCTTAACCACAAAATGGGCGTGATGAGCGAAAGCAGGCTGACGCCGCTGGCGCGCGCGGCGGTGAGCTCCTGATCCGCGCTGAAACGGCCGAACACCAGCAGTGTCGCCGTCAGCAAACCCATGGGCAGCGCAAAAACCCACACAAAAGGAATCAACAGGCTGATGGCCTGAAAGACAATGCCGAGACGCGCCTGGCCGTTTATGAGCAGGCTCAAAATCTCCTTGATGACATTGCCGAGCAACAGCACAAACGTGAAAACTGCCACCGTCAGCACCAACGAGGCGAGCACCTGGCCGGTCAGATATTTGTGCAGCGTTTTCAAGCGTCTGGCAAAACCCTAGAGCCAAAACACAAAATCGGAAACCCTAAAATTAAACTGGCCTGCCATCCGCAGCTCGGAACTCATGGAGAAAAGTTCTCGCTATGAATGATTGACTGGCTTGCCGAGCCATAGCCCGCTGACAGTGCGTCGTACCAGCCCGCCTACGCGCTATGCGCTTTGGCGCGGCAGCCTTCGTCCTCGCTTCGCTGTGGGCGAAGGCTGGTGGCTGGGGGCGGAATTGAACCGCCGACACAAGGATTTTCAGTCCTCTGCTCTACCAACTGAGCTACCCAGCCAACCACGGTCGCGCATTAAACCTCGCATTTGACCCGTTGGCAAGGCGCAATGTTGAATCTGGGGGAAGAGGGGCGCATCGCGAGCAGAAACCGTTTGATCCGCCAACGTGCAAAATTTGAGATGATGCTGGGCTGCTTGCGGCACAGTGAAATTCCCGCCGAGTTGAACGGCGAACTTGAAAAAAATAAGTGACGCCGAACAAATCCGGATTGATACACGCTAACGACCACGCGCCAGCGGCGCGCGGTAGCTCAACCGAAAACTGAAAGGGCAGTGGCCGTTGGCTCCAGCGCGAGGCTGTGTGAAAGCTTCTGCCGCGTTTTTCCGCTTGACATTCCCACCCACCCCCTAACACGCTCCCACACGGTAACGGCGGTCAACAACTAGTACTAGATTAACCTGAAGGCATTGAGGAAAACAATATGAACATTGCAAAATTAAATTCACTGGTTTGTCGGTTGTTCTTTGCTATAGCTTTGGTGCTCTTTGCTATCTCTGTTTTGGCAAGAGCGGCGGCCTTTATGGGACACCCGTTTCTCGGCGATGCCTACACGCCGGGACGGTTGTTCGAACTTGCTTCTCTACTTGTGATTTTCGTGATAGCGTTGCTGTTGAGGGAAATCAGAGAAGAGCTGAAAAAGAACAAGTAGTTTCCAGCTTCGGGCGATATAGTTGTAGCCACTTTCGCCGCCTTCGGCGTTCTTGCCCTGTTCTTCCCTCCGCCCGGGCAATACTACCCCGGTTGATGGGTGTTCGGGCGCGTGGAACTGGGCAAATGCCCTTTTAAAAAACCTGTGAACAAACTTCAAAAAAACCTTGACGGATTCCTGTCTATAAAAAGTTATTCACATCCAACGAAGGCACTCTTTATTGAGAGTTTGATTGATTGACTGAGAGGTTCATTGCCGACCCGTTAGGACTGATTCCGCTGGCGCTCACGAAGAAAATTTTCCGGGCAGGACCGGCTGGTTCTCAGCAAAGACTTCTGTGGACGCTATATCCGTGCGTTGGCAATACAGTTTGTTTTTGGGACATAAAAAAGAACGTAAAACCATCAGAGACTTCCCAATTTTCAGGTATTTTTGAGTTGGTATGCACGATGCTTGGAATCGGGCGTGCTGTATACTAAATCTTCCAGGCTGTTGCCCCTGCTGACGGATCCGGAACATATCCATCGTTTTTTCGTTCTCCTCCTGGCTCTGGCTGCGACTTTAATATTTTGGCTGGAATCAGCGGTGACTCCACCGATGGTCAGTCACAATCAATCAACGGCACGGACGCCTGCCGTGGCCCGCAATGATTCGGCAACCAGTTCCACACCTTGCGCTTCCGCTCCCGACCTCCAATCCCGGGCAGCGGTGTTGAAACCCAACGATCAAAACGCCACCGTTTTTTCGTATGATTCCCGTCTCGAAAAACAGAACGAGTCCAATCAGCGCGATTTGTTTCAGTTGATTCACAAAAAATTGAGCGCAAACGGGCGCACGGGCAAATGGGTGGATGTCGCAGCCGGATACGGACAGATTTGTGGGGTTGAAGCCGGCATCGGGGAAAACGAAGTGGAATTGGAGCGACCGAGTCGTGCCTACCTCAAGGCCAGTTTCAGCTTTTGATGCTCCGAAATGGTTCCTCCCCCACGCGAGCTGCCGGTTTCAGCGAGCGCCCGGACTTTGTTTTTAATCGCGCCGGCGGCTCGTTCATGTTAATCAGTTTTCATCCATGTTTAAAATTCTCAACAACCGCGCGCGCGAATTTCTTAACGCCACCGCCTGGAGCAACGCCGCCAGTGAGCCTCTCACCGGCGATGCCTCCGCCCGGAAATATTTCCGCCTGCGCCGGGACCAACAAAGCGCAGTTCTGATGGATGCGTCGCAAAACCTGGATAGCGTGCCGCCGTTCATCCGCATCAACCAACATCTCCAACAGATCGGTTTCAGCGTGCCCAACATCCTGGCCCGGGACGAGAAACAGGGCTTCCTGTTGCTGGAGGATTTTGGCGACGACATCTTTTCCCGCTTGCTGGACAACCAGAGCGATGCGGAAAAGCTTTTTACCCTGGGCACCGATGTTTTGATTGCCTTGCACCAGCATCCCCGGGCAATTCCCAAGGATCTCCGGGCGTATCATCCAGAAAAAATGCTGGCCGACATCGAGTTGTTCCTCGAATGGTGTACGCCGACAATCTCCGACCCCGGGCGGGAGGAATTCCGGACCGTCTGGCGCGATGTCCTGCCGGTTGCGCATCAGGTTCCTATCTCGCTTCTGTTACGGGATTATCATGTAGCCAACCTGATGTTGCTGCCCGGCCGTGAGGGTATCCAGCAGGCCGGGCTCCTAGATTTTCAGGATGCGTATCAGGGCCCGATTACGTACGACCTAGTGTCGCTGCTCGAGGATGCCCGGCACGATGTTCCGGATGAACTTAAGGAGAAGATGGTGGCGCGTTACCTGGCCCGGGCCCCTGCCCTCGACCGGAAGGCTTTTGAAACTTCCATGGCCATTCTGGCAGCGTTGCGGCACACGCGCATCTTGGCCATTTTTGAACGGTTAAGCCGGCACGAGGGGAAGCACGATTACAAGAAACTTCATTCACCGCGGGTGGAACGCCTGTTGCAAAGGGCCTTGCGCCATCCCATGCTGGCCGGCGTGAAACGATGGATGGAATGTTATGCACGGTAAGATTAAGAAAGCCATGGTTCTGTCCGCTGGTTATGGCACACGGTTGAAGCCGTTGACGAACCGAATGCCCAAACCGCTCGTCCCGGTAGCCGGCAAACCGATGATTGAATACGCACTCGATAAGCTGTGGGCGTATGGGATCAGGGAAGTCATCATCAACGTCTCGCACTTCAAGGACCAATTAACCGCCTATTTGTCCGCCTTCAATGACCTGACCATCAAAATCTCAGAAGAAGCCGAACCCTTGGAAACGGGCGGTGGTTTGAAGAAGGCGCTGCCACTTCTGGGTCACGAGCCCTTCTTCACTATCAACAGCGACATCATCTGGACGGATAAACAGGAAGGAGCGCTGGATCGTCTGACACGTTATTGGGACGACGCCAAAATGGATTTTCTGCTTCTCACGCAATCCAAGGCCAAAGCCATCGGGTATGACAAGGGCGAAGATCATCTTTTCATCAAACCCGGCAACACAATTGATTGGAACGAGCGGGAGGCGCCTTACATCATCGCCGGCATCGGGATCATGCATCCCCGCATTTTATTGAATGCTCCGGACGGGAAATTCACCGTCAAAATCCTCTGGCACCAGGCACTCAATCAAAACCGCCTTGCGTGCCTGCCGCATCACGGCCAATGGTTCCAGACCGGCACCATTGAGGATATCCAAACAGCCGAAAAACATTTGATGCGGCATGGAGGCTGTCCCTAAAATGAGCCGGCGCAGGCGGTCAGGTTCCAGCCTGAACCGTGACAAACGTGAGATGATTTTGAACCGGTTTATTCCTGCCGATGGCAGAAGTTTCCGGCACGCAGCATGGAAGTCGCCTGTCGGTGCTGGCTGCAATTGCAGCCTGAATCGGAGCTATACCAGAGATCTGTGCTGTTGCGACGCAATTCACGACCAACCTCGCGTTTGACCCATTGGCAGGGTTAAATGGAACTGTTGTCACATTACCGGCACGCCGGGCGTCGGATGACCGATTATGGAAACTCAATCATCATTGCCGCAAACGCCAGCCGCAGTTACCACTGGGAAAAGTTGGATTTGGCTGCCGGTTCTTGCCCTGTTGTTGAGCTTTGTCACCTTGTGTGTCACAAGCGCCCGGCAGAAATCCGCCACCTACGATGAAACCCATTATCTGGGTGCCGGAAATTACCTCTTGGGATTCCACCGCTGGAACCGTACCGACAGCCTGCTGCATCCGGTTTTCTGGACCGTCTGGCACGATCTTCCGCTGTTGGCAGTGTCCGGTCCTAAAAATATCTGGGCCGAGGCGGACGGGACCATCCGGGGTCAGGAAATCATCGCCTTGCGATCGGATGACACGTTGTTGAATGCCTGCCGGTTTGTGCTGCTGCCATTCGCCGTCGTGCTCGGTCTCGTCGTCTTCTGCTGGTCGCAGAAGCTTTATGGGGATGTGGGCGGAGTTGTGTCCCTCGTGTTTTTTTGTTTTTGTCCGAACCTCCTGGCCCATGCGCCGCTGATCACGCCGGACATGACGTTAAGCTGCTTTGCCGTACTAACCGCCTGGCGGTTGTGGAACCTGGCAAAATACCCCGGCGCCCGCAATCTGTTGTATGCGGGTGCGGCCTTGGGACTGATGTTGCTGACCAAATACACTGCCCTGCTCCTGCTCCCGTTTTTCTTCGCCAGCGACTTTGCATATCGCGCGGCGGCCGGCCAGATCAACTGCCGATCCGGGCGGAGCCTTTGGCAGGAATTGCGCCACTGGCCAGCGCTCCTAGGCATGGGTTTCCTCCTGGTCTGGGCCGCATACGGGTTTCAGGTCGGCGGATTTGCGCTGCCTTCGGGTAAATGGCTCACCATCGTGGCCGCCCCGTACTTTCAAGGGGTGGTCTTTCAATACCTGCAATCCCGGTCGCCACATTCGTTTTTCCTGATGGGCATGCATTCCGGCACGGGCTGGTGGTATTATTTTCTAGTCGTTTGCCTCATCAAAATTCTTGTCTCCATTCTCATTCTTCTCGCGGGACTCGTGCTGGCCCGGCGAAAACTGGGAATGACATGGCGTCCGGATGAACTGTACCTGGTCATGCCTTTTGTCCTGATGTTCATCTATCTCTCCTTTTTCAACACCATTCAAAACGGGTTCCGCTATCTGCTGCCAGTTTATCCCCTCTTGTTCATCTGGCTCGGCAACTATGGAGCGGCCCTGCGGCGGAGCGTCATCACGCGAATCGCCGTTGGTTTCCTGGCCTTCTGGACCATTGCCGGCACACTCCGGACCTGGCCCGATTACCTCGCGTACTTCAATGAATTCATTGGCGGACCCCGGAACGGATACCATTGGCTGGGCGACTCAAATTTGGATTGGGGGCAGGATCTGAAGGAGTTGAAGCGCTTCATGGTTCAGCGCGGCATCGACCGCGTCCGACTCAGTTACTTCGGAACGGCGGACCCCGCCCACTACGGCATCAATTACGAATATCTTCCCTCGGCCAATAGCGGTTTGCGACCCTCACCGGCCCTGCACGAAGGCGAATCGCCATCCCGTTTCATCGCCCTCAGCGCCTACCAGTATCAAGGCATCGATTTTCCAGACAAAAACTTCTACCGGTTCTTCTATCAGTACATTCCCAATGACCTGATTGGCCGTTCGATCCTGTTTTTCGATCTTAAGGCATTGACTCCCCGCACCCAGGCGCCCTTGCCACTTAAGTTGCGTCAGCTCGTGGGGCTGGCAACCAATGCCGCCCCGGTCGATTCCTGTCCCTGAAAAGCCGCGCGACACGGTTTTCCCGATTGACTCGCCGCGGGAGCGGAATAGCCTTGCCCAAAATGGGCCGGGCCGGGGCGGTCAGGCCCGCCGGAACGGCGGTAAACGTGAGATGATTTTAAACCGATTTATTTCTGCTGATGGCAGAAGTGTCCAGTACGCAGCATGGGGAGTCGTGTTGTTGGTGCTGATTCATCTGTGCTGGTTGCAATTACGACCGGAATCGGAGCTGCACCAGATCTGTGCTATTGCACAGCGAACCACGTCCAGCCGCGCGGCAATGTGTGAGCAAATCGACCGGATTGTAGATCGGCCGGGCAATGGCAACGTGCTGTTGAAGCTGGCCGGGTACGCAAAGACAAACCCAGTTGTCGAAAATTCCCTGAGCTTTATTTATTATCGGACAAGTTACGCTTTATATCCAAGGCGGATGTACGTTGCCCCGGCTGACAAAGTCATCAATAACGGCGGGGACATTTTGCGGGTCGAATTCAGTCCCAGCCCACAATGGTTGCAAGAGCATGATGTCCGCTCCGTGTTGGTATTTGGCAACGACAACAACGGCGGGGAGACGCTACGGTCGGAGATTCTACCGCCTCGAGATGGTCGGGCTGGGATGCCGGCCGACAAATCAGGAGGCAACTGATGGCACTCCTGGCCTGTTGCTTTTATCTGCTGTTGATTGTGCTGGTGGGGTACACGCTGCTCTCGGTCATCCATCCCTCAAGCCAGATGACGATCGTTCAATTGTTTGGGCTCGGTCCGGCCGTCGGCGCTGGAACCATGGGCTTATTGCTGTTTTGGTCGTCATTGATCGGGTTCGCCCCCTCGCGGAAGATGTTGGAAATCATTGGCGTCTTGACGCTGGCCAGTCTGCTGGTCATGAAAAAAAAGAACCAACTGGCACGGGTAAAGGTCCGGACGACCGATTGGGAGAAAGGCGATGGGTGGATGGTCCTGCCGTTGGTCGTAACGGTGGCGGGGCTGGTGATGATTGTGGCGGTCGCCCTCTCGTTGCCATTGGTGGAGTGGGACGCATTCGCCATTTGGGGGTTCAAGGCGAAGGTGTTGACTCACGAAGCCCTGCGCTTTACCCCGGCCTATTTCCATGATCTGACCCTGAGCTACAGCCATTTGGATTATCCGCTGATGGTCCCGTTTCTGACGGCTGGCGCATATGCCGCGATGGGAATCGTTGATGACCAGATCGGGAAACTGGTGTCGGTATTTCTGGATGTTCTGATTGTGCCGATGGTGTACCTGGGACTGCGATGGAAACTACGGCGACTGCCGGCAGCGTACTTGAGCGCGATACTGACCATGCTGCCAGTGGTGTTCCGACAAGGGGGCGTAGGATGTGCGGATCTGTCGCTGGCGATGTTTTATGCCGGCAGCATTCTTTACGTGGCCAGATGGATTGACCGGCAACAATGGCCGGATCTCATCCTGGCAATCCTGTTCAGCGCCTTCGTTGCGTTCACGAAAAACGAAGGGGCGGTGTTGGCGTTGATGAATGGCGC
>Ga0187858_10005411_pt1 | contig 11686 bp, 12 predicted proteins | sample June2016WEW_8_15_FD_133015 | JGI IMG/M metagenome (GOLD analysis project Ga0187858, IMG submission 133015) | Peatland microbial communities from SPRUCE experiment site at the Marcell Experimental Forest, Minnesota, USA - June2016WEW_8_150 | ecosystem: Environmental > Terrestrial > Soil >...
CCGGCGTTGCGTCACAGACATTTGGTCGGCAAACCTCATAACAATGTGCCCACATCAAACCAGTTAGGTATTTAGCTTACGGTCGGCTATTTAGACCGTTGTCGAGGTAACTGTGGAATGAAATCATACCTGTGGCTGTTCGCTAGCTTTGCACTCACATTATCAGGCGCCTTCGCATCTACTTTGCCCCCATGTCTTGGAGGTGTTTCAGTCAGCACTTTTCGTTTGGTGCTCGAACCGGAGGGGAAAGGTCCGGTATTACCGGTAAGCGAAGTTAACATCATTCGTCCCGGTGAGAAGCTGAGATATGAGCCGATCCACGTGCCCGCTCCCATCAAGAACAAGGCGGAAATTGCCATTTTGCTCGTTCGTGACTCGAAGCCATCTCCCGAGGAAGGGGCAAAGGAGAAAAGCAAGGAGAAGCAGAAGGACAAGGATCTCGTGGTGATGGCAGCGCGGCCCGCGAAAAGCCCTACCGAGTGGGAGATTCCGGCGCGCGCTTCCATCGTCGGAGTGGTCTTCGGTCCGGATGGATTGAACATAAAGAAGGTAACCTCGCTCGTTCAGAAGAACGAGGACCTGATCCCTCAATTGGCGGACTATGCGAAGCAGACCGCCACGGTGGAGGCGTTGGTCGCGACACTCTCCAAGGTTGAGCAATCACCTAGTCCGGGCCAGGACGCGAATGCGGCTTTGCGCGGTTTTTCGGCTCAATATGGTGTGGCAGTGCCAAGACTCGATCCTTCAGCTCCCACTAACCAGCAGGCGGCTCAACTGCTTCAGGCTGTGCTTCCCTCGATGTCCACCTACGACCCGCTCACCTCGGCCCGGTCCGCCATGGTAGTGCAGTCCGCAGGCTTGGCGTCCTCGGTGGCAGCCCTCTTCTTTGGTACTCCCGTGGGTCTTGCCGCCGGAGGCGCAGTGCTTTTTGAAAACCTCCGAATTATGATGTTTCCGGATACCGATTTCCATTCGGCCTTCACACAACCCATCGCCGGCGATGGAATGGCGCTTTGCAGCAAGAACCAGAAACTCAAACCTCGCACCCGACCGGCTTACCTTTGGATGCTGCGCGTCCCGGATGTTGGTGCGCCCACGGCCTCTCTACCGGGGACAGCGTCACTTCCACTGGGCTCGAAATCCACCATCAAGATTGCGTGTGCGAACTCCAGCCAGCTCAAAATCCTCCCGCGGGTCAGGGACTGGGAATTAACCTCCTCCGCCCACTCTGCTAAAGTCGCAGCGAAGATTACGGTAGGTACTTCCGATGACGCCCTTGAGCTGGATCTGAGCCACACAAAATTACCAGAAGGGGAATACCGGCTTGCCGGCAAGTGGGATTGGGATCCGGTGGAAGTGAAAGGCGCCATCGACTTGCGTCCGTTCGCAGATGTTTCCCACGGCAAGCTAAGTCCGGATTCAGAAGACCGCTTGGTGGAAGGCGCCGGTTTGGTCGAGATTGAATTGACGGGAGTCGATTATGAGTTCGTCAACAAAGTTGCGCTCCTTCCCTCGGAAGAAGTAGGCTCGCCCGCTCATGGGGGAACGGCCAGTGGTGTCTCAAAGGGTGGTATCCCACTTACCTTCAAACTTCCCAAGGGCAATGGCGCTGGGGAGCAGACGACCCTTGAAGTGGAAATCGATACCTCCAGGCTGCACGCCGGCTCCTACGCCTTGGAGCTAACCCAAACCAACGGATCAAGAAATAAGATCCCCATCGTATTTCACCCTCCAAATCCCACGCTGTCAAATCTACCCTTGAGAGCGAATATCGGCGAACGGCAGCAAGCCATTACACTTGAGGGCACTGGTCTTGAGCGCATCGCGGGACTCCGCAGTGAGGGCGCCATGTGGACATTAACTCCGGTTCCGCCTGGTGCGCAGAATTTGCACGAGCGAAAAGCCATCGTCACGTTGTCGGCTCAGGTGAGGAAGGGAGACAGGCTGGACATCAACATGAACGTCTCGGGGCTGCATACTCCCCTCAAGACTCCCGAGGCCCTGGACGTGCTGGGGCCGAGGCCGAAGATCTTGCGGGCAACTGCGTCCGCGTCGTGCGTGACGGACGTGGCGCTACGTCGGGGAGAAATGTCTTCCGGTTCGGCCGTCAGCTTTGCTCTGGAAACGGAAAATGCCGGCACTCATCCTACCATCGCGTTGACCTGCGCCAATTCCAGCGACGTAAAACATTCTCTAGTTCTGCATCCGGGAGAGTCGAACGGAACCGCACAACTGGATTTTGCCGGCGAAGGCACCCTGTATCTCTCCCTCGATCCCGGATCAGTTGGCGCATCGGGTTGCCAGTTGATAGCGACGGCAACTACGGAGGAAACCGGAACCTCAGATCCCTACTCCCTGGGCCGTGTTATTCGACTACCACGCATTGACAAATTTCAACTCACCGATGAGAGGGATAGCGGTAATCTCTACCTCGGAAGCCTTAGAGGTGAAGAGTTGCAAACCATCGCAAAGACAGGATGGAATAGTAAGAATGGCTACCCGGTGCAAGAATTTCCCACTCCTGTTGCCGGAGATCCCCTGAAAGAGACCTTAAGAATCGAGTTGCCTTGGCCACCGCCCTTCCCGCACGCGCCGGTATACGTTTGGTTGCGAGGCGAAGCGGAGGGGCGTGTCACCCAGGCGAGATACTAACCCAAACTTCTCACCATCGCGCGGAAGGGCGGGGCTAAAAGCCTAGCCTTTCCACCTTCCATCTCATTGGTACTCACAGAGCATCAAGAGTCGTGCTGCGGCTAATGACGCGCAGTAGACGGCGAGGGCTTTGTTGCTGAGGTCCCCGGTTCGTTCGTCGCCAGATCACCATGGCTGTCCCGTTACTGGTGCCGAGGCGAAATGGGGGAAAAAGGGAATCCGCCCGCGGGCACCATCCATACCGACGAGGCATCACACCAAATAGGTAAGCGAATATTTGGTGTGAGCAGATCAACGGTGGGAACTACGAAAGGTGTTTTTGAGCATCCGTCGTTCGAGTGGGTGGTGACGGCTGCTTCCGGTCGCCCACAGTGGGAGCAACACGGATCTATCGAAATCAACAGCCGCTACTTCCGCTTTGGTAAAATCGCCCGACGCGCGCAAGGTCACGCGTCTTGCGGCTATTGCGATCGCAGCCAGGAAGGGGATGTGTCTTCCCAAGACGATTCGATAAGGATGCCACCGGATTCGGAATGGTCTCTTACGCGCAGGTTCGTGGGTCGCACGACGTCTCTTCGGTACGAGGACCGGGTAGTGTTAAGTTCACGTGAGATCAAACTGATTTCTTGTTGATCAAGGAGGAATAAGCATGCAACACAAGATACAAAGCCTTACGGTTCTTGTCGGAGTGCTGGGCCCTCTTTTATTCGTAGGCGCGTGCCAGAAAAAGCAAGCGCCGCCACCACCGAAGCCACCGACGGTGACGCTGACCGCACAACCGACCACAGTTGAAAAAGGCAAAGCCGTCACGCTGAGCTGGAGCTCTGAGCACGCAACTGATTTAGACCTGCAACCCGGGGTGGGCAAGGTGCAGGAGCAAGGTTCCAAGTCCGTTGAGCCACAAGACTCGACTACGTACACCATCACGGCCAGTGGCCCCGGCGGCAAGCAAAGTGCCACCGCTCAGGTTAATGTGACAGCGCCCCCCAGCCGTCACCACGATCACCATCGCCGTTCCAGGTCAGCAACAAAGTCCTAGCCAGGAACTGGACGGGAGAACTGGTTGCGTGTCAGGTAATTCGTGTAGCGGTGACCTGCCCCAGGCAGCGACTCGTTGCCGTGATGGTCACGGCTCCACTATCACGATTGAACAAGGTTAGTTTATCAGTTTGAACGAATACGAAACATTTCCACGTACCCACGAATTCTCAGACCTTGACTAATCAAGGAGGATTGATCATGCCCCAAAAGAAACGAAACGTTTCGGTTCTCGTCGGAATCCTGGGAGTTGCTTTGTTGGCAGGCGCGTGCCATAAGAAACAAGTGGCGGCGCCACCGCCGCCAGCGCCACCCCCACCATCGGCCGCTCCCACAGTGACGCTGACCGCAGAACCGAGTACGGTTGAGAAGGGCCAAGCTGTCACGCTGAGCTGGAGTTCTCAGAACGCGACCAACTTAGACTTGCAGCCCGGCATTGGTAAGGTTCAGGCGCAGGGGTCGAGGTCGGTCACTCCACAGGATTCGACCACGTACACCCTCACGGCCACGGGTCCAGGCGGTACGCAAACTGCTACAGCTCGCGTCACGGTGACGGCACCGCCGCCGCCCCCACCGTCGCCCCCGCCGGTGGCGCAGGTCACTGAGGAAAACCTCTTCACTCAAAACGTTAAGGACGCGTTCTTTGATTACGACAAGTCCGACATTCGCCCCGATGCTCAGCAGGCTCTAACGACTGATGCGAGTTTCTTCAAAGAGCACCAGGGCATCAAGTTCACCATCGAAGGTCACTGCGACGAGCGCGGCAGCGAGGAGTACAACTTGGGTCTCGGTGATCGCCGTGCCACTGCGGCCAAGCGTTTCCTAGTGAACGAGGGTGTGTCCGGCGACCGCATCACGACGATCTCATACGGCAAGGACCGGCCCTTCTGCCAGGAGCATACAGAGGAGTGCTGGCAACAAAACCGGCGGGCTCATTTCCATTACGGCTCCGAATCCAAGTAGGCGAAACCATAGTCGGGAAGGGGACCGCAATGAAGGATTGATCTTCCACGTTTCGGCCAGCAGAGACAGCACCACCGCGCAAGTAAATGCACGGTTCTCTTGACCACGTAGGTGAGGTTCGCGCCTCTGCGACGTGGCGTGTAAGTCGGTCATGAGAGCCGGTTGCGAGCGGAATCGGACCGCGGAGAGGGGATCGAACGGCACATTGGTGAGTCGCATGAAAGCTGGAGGCTGGGCCAATGATGAGCCAAGCCAGGAAGGACAACACTCATGAATCCGAGCACTAAACGATTCTTGCACGAGAATGCCTTAGGCATAAGCCTGACCCTGATTGGTTTGCTTTTAGCAGCGACCGTCACGGTAGCCTACTTGAGCCATGGTAGTTATCCCCGGTTCGCGTTGGCGCAAGGCAAGTCACTGAGTGGGCCGGACATCAACGCGCTTCGAACGCTCAACAAAGCGTACGAGCAGATAGCACAGGCCATGACTCCGGCGATCGTCTCGATTCAGTCCACTCAAGTCGTGAAGGTTCAGATGTCGCCCTTTTTTTCGGATCCGTTCTTCCGGCAGTTCTTTGGAAATCAGTTCCAGATTCCGCGCGAGCAACGAGAACATGCCCTAGGAAGTGGAGTGTTGATCACCCCCGACGGGTACATCCTGACCAACAACCACGTCATTAGGCACGCGACGCAAATCAAGGTGATGCTCTCGGACACGCGCACCTTCACAGGCAAAGTCGTTGGAGCCGACCCGCAGACGGACGTAGCGGTAGTGAAGATTGAGGGCAAGAACCTGCCCACGGCCTCCCTGGGCGACTCCTCCAGTCTTCACGTGGGTGATATCGTGATGGCCTTCGGAAATCCTTTCGGGCTTAACTTCACGGTCACCCGCGGCGCCGTCAGCGCGCTGAACAGAACTCAAGGCGGCATTGAAAACATTCAAAACTTCATTCAGACCGATGCCCCGATTAATCCGGGAAACTCCGGTGGCGCGCTAGTAAATGTCGATGGTCAAGTGGTGGGAATTAATACCGCCATCCTGAGCGGAGAGGGCGGCCCCGGAGGGGAGGGTGGATCTATCGGCATCGGCTTTGCGATCCCCATAAATATGGCCAAGCATGTAATGGAAGACCTAATCAGGACGGGTAAGGTGTCGCGGGGTTATTTGGGCGCTGAGATCCGCAGTTTGGATGAAGGAATGGCTCATGCCTTTCATGTGCCCGACACTTCCGGAGCTTTAGTTGAGGACGTCACGGCCGTAGGTCCCGCTGCCAAAGCAGGTCTGAAGGATGGGGATGTGGTTCGCAAATACAATGGAGCAGCCATCCTCGACTCCGGTCAGTTGATTGCTTTGGTGACTGAAACAAACCCATGGACCGTCGTGACACTTGATATATTGCGGGATGGCAAGCCCCTCACGTTAAAGGTCACCCTGGGGGAGCGGCCCTCGAACCTCGGGGTGCTTGCCAGCCTCGGCCAAGCCCCGGCGCAAGGCACCCTGCGTGGTATTTCCGTGCAAAACCTCGCCCCGGATTTGCGGCAGCAACTGGGTTTGCCGGCGAACACACGGGGGGTGGTCATCAGCAACCTCGATCCGATGAGCCCGGCAGCGCAGTCGGGTTTGCGGCAGGGGGACGTTCTCGAGAGTATCGACCGCCAATCGGTGCGCTCCGCAGCGGATTTCGAGCGGCTGGCAGCCCAGGCCAAGGGTGACACGTTGCTGCGCATCAACCGGCAGGGAAACGGGGTGTATATTGTCGTCTCGCCAGGCTCGGCAGGTGGCGACAATGAACAGTAGCAAATGACCCGCCGCTAGCATTCTTGCCAATTCTGGCAGCCAACTGCTAGAAGCGGTGGCACTGAGGCCGAAGTCGCAGCCATATTGTTCGCGATTCCGAGGAATTGGCCAGGTGTGTAACGAGTCAGGCGCTGCAAGGGGATCGAAGCAGGTGAAAGCATTCTGAGGTCGGAGTCACTCACTCAGTCCTATATCCCGATCCCGCCGTTCTGGCTTATGACGAATGCGTCAATCGTTGGCGCCATTCATTCCTTCCCGAATCTGAGTTCCACGCACCCAGTTCCTTTACGACGCATTCCTCGTCCGCTCGCTTACCTTCGAGCAGCTTCCTGACTCGTTGGCGTGCCTTATGTAATTGGGATTTTGACGTTCCAACTGTCCATCCCTGCAGCTTGGCGATCTCCTTGTGGTGATATTCCCCCACATCGTGAAGAAGTAAGGCTACCTTAAAGCCATTTGGCAATTGGCCGATCGCCCGATTGAGATCGATTCGTGCGTCCGAATCCCGCCAGGACGGTGCAGTGACGAACATAGCAGGACCACGCCAGACCCTTCCTTCGGGCGTTTCAAAAACTCCATCCAGCGAGGTCAGCGGAAGGCGTTTTCTACGTAGCTGCATAAAGACGGTGTTCATCACCACGCGGTACAACCACGTAGAAAAGGCGGCCTCGCCCCGGAAGGTGTGAATCTTGCGTATTACCTGCACGAAAACATCCTGAGTGAGGTCCTCTGCGTCTTCCGCATTCCGGGCTATTCGAGAACACCACGCGCGAACCCTCCGGTGGTACTGGCGGTAAACGGTATTCATATCGAGTTCCCGCTCGAAACCTTCGTGCTGACGGCGTCTCGTGCTTAGAGGTCTTGGTATCTGAGAATTCGTTCTTTGCATTGTGCCTCTCATATCTAAATCGGATCCAGGGTTTTTCAAGGCCGAGATGCACAGGAGTGCGGCTATCTTGAAACACCCTTTCGCCCATCGTTGCACAAGTCGCGTGTGTCGCGGTCCGTAAGAGTCAGGCGTAACCGCGAACGAGGCGGAGATAAGGATCTTCCTTCAGCCCTTCTGGATGTGAGCAGTTCCTGACGCCTCGCGGCAATAATTTCGTAGAGGAGTTGGTTGCGCTCCCTGGTGGAAATCGTCAGATCCCGAATGCGGGCGTCTGGATCTTTCGAGCGCGATTTCAAAAACACTTTCAAGTGTGGATAAGTTCGAATTACGTCCGAGACTTTCTCTTCCACGGACACGGCGATGACCTTTGACTCGCCGGCGTGGTCTTTGCTAGCGGTCTGAGAAACACTGTGGTGATAGTCGCCGCGCAAGGCGGGTGCGTCAACGAGTGTGTTTGGTATCCAATTGCCGGAATTCCATAATATGTCGTCTAACATTCCCCATATCTCCTATGCGTTCGTCGTTACACTAGAAAACTGCTTCCTCATTGCTCACCTGGAAAACTGGCCGCTTGCCCGCCCGATGAAGCGTTTCCAGAATTCTTTCGGGCTTGCCCCAATCGCTCCAATGAACGCGATCTAATTCCATCACCGCCAGGTTTGCTGCGCTTCGCCCTAAGAGATCTGCGGAAACGTTCCAGGAGGGCATTTCCTGATAAACCCGCTGTAAAGCCGCGTCTTCTCCATCGGTGTCGAAGCCCTTTGCAGCATGCTCGAGCAAAGCTATGGTTTCCGGGAAAAGACGTCGACCGAGAGTCCACAACGCGTCGAGCCGGGAGACGATGACCAACGTGTTCAGCAAGCCGCCGGACTTCATAACCCGTTCGGCTTCTTGGGGCGCCGGTTTTTCGACAAAGCGAGAGACACCATACAAGGGTAGGTTGTACGGGCAGTGTAGGGGATCACCAAGCTCAATCCAACCCAGTTCCGCATCGGGTTTCTCGGGAAGAGCACCTAGTAAAAGGACTCGCTCGGGATATGCTTCAGCGGCCTCAACTGCGTTTCGGATCGTCTGGATAAACAACCTTTCTGGGTAGACATAATGGTCGGACGGCAGTATCACGACACTTGCATCGGGGTCTTGCCTTCTTACATAAGCCAGCGGCAGGAACACTCCGGGACCGGTGTCGCGGCTGGAGGGCTGCGCAATCAACTTTCCCTCTCGCGCGTGTTTTCGTTCCACCCATCCGCGCTCCACATGGGACTTGGCCACCACGATCACCCTATGTTCCAGCAGACCGAGCACCTTGGCACGGTCTAGTGTGTGTTGGAACATTGTGCGGGTTCCCACAAATGCGCAGTACTGTTTGGGCTTTTCGCGACCGAATAGCCTTGCTACAAAAGATCTCAGGCGTTCACCATTGCCCCCTGAAAGGATGATTGTCCAAAGGTTTCTGGGTTTCTCCATCGTTAAGCCGTCTCCGTTTCATTCAGACTACGATCGACGCAAGCGACAACTGCACGCATCTTCTTCCTTGTAGGCTGCTCAATTTCCGGAATCAGCATCGTCGGCATCATTCGCATTTGCCTCGTTTTCTGTTCTCCCGCGAGCCTGGTGCTTCAACCCGCGTGAAAGTGCGATGGTGGAGCGGGCAACGCCGCCCAGCGAGCAACGCGACCTCGCGGGCGAAAAAAGTAGTGCAGGCTCGACTCGCCACCACAATTCTCCTTGCAGCGCCGCGAACCCTTGTGCTGGCCGCTGTCATCGCTATGAGATTAGTATTGTCTGCGGAGGGACTTGGAACAATTGAACGGAAGACGTAATTTCATGCGAGTGTCAGTGGTATCCCCTGTATGACTTTAGATATACGTTGTAGATCGAAACGCACTGGGGCGGAGCCAGGGGACTACCGGGGACGAATAAGGCCACGTTCAAGTGCGGCCACGCTTGCCGCGGTACGACTGCTCACTCCCAGTTTGTCCAGGATGTGAGTCACGTGAACTTTTACGGTACCTTCTTCGATGTAAAGAAGACTGCCGATTTCCTTGTTGCTCTTGCCATCAGACATGAGATGCAGCACTTCCAATTCGCGCGGGCTTAACTCCGGTCCGCCGACCCGCTCGGCTAACCTCGAGGCCACGGCAGGCGCGATGTGCGACTTCCCGGCATGCACCGCACGAATGCACGCCATCAACTCCTCGCACGAAGCTTCCTTAAGCAGATAGCCCTTCGCACCCGCCCGCAAGGCACGGTAGATGTCCTCATCGTCGTCAAAAGACGTCAGCACGACCACCCGAGCTTCGGGAGCACGCTGGGAAATGGCAAGGATAACGTCCAGACCATCCATGCGGGGCATTCGCAGGTCGATCAGAGCGACATCGGGCCGGTGACGAAAGAACTGTTCGACGGCCTCACCCCCGTCACCCGCCTATGCCACCACCTTCATATCGGGTCGTCGATTAATCATCGCTGCCAAGCCCTGACGCAGCACGGTATGGTCGTCCGCTATCAAGACGCGAATCACCCCAGGCCTACTCACGACGTGCGACCCTCCCGCCGGAAGCCAATTCGTTCCCCCTGTTCACCCATATCTCCCTGCCCGAATGCTTGCCAGTCCCGCGCCAGCCAGGACCACGCCCAGAATCCTGCGCACGTACCTTTCACCATCTTACGTTCCTCTATAATCAAGATGCGAGTATCTCAGGGGGTGGTTGCGGGGACTGATACTGCATCTCCTGAGTGGGCACCTTGGCCACAACCATCGTTCGGGTTCCTTTCCCGGGCTCACTGCTGATTTCGAGCTGTGCTCCAATCCGCCCGGCTCGTTCACGCATGGCGATCAACCCAAATCCTTTGCCGTCGCCACGCAGGTAAGAATCGAAACCCCGACCATCGTCGTGCACACACAGGTCAACCATAGAAGGTTTGTAAGTCAGGTGGACTTGAATTTTGCTCGCCATCGCGTGGCGCAGGGAATTGACTACAGCCTCTTGACAAATGCGCAGAAGGCCCAGCGCCACTCCCTTGGGCATTGGATAGGGCGTTCCTTGCAACGAGAACTCGACCATGGTCGAAGCACCCGTCGCTATCCGGTCAAGGAAATGTTGGATGGAGCCAGCTAAACCGCTGGCTTCGAGTTCCGGCGGGCGCAATGCCCAAACCGAACGCCGGGCCTCCTTCAAGCTCGCGCGTGCTATCGCTTGAGCGCGCTCCATGTGCTGGGTTGCTTCTTCGGGACTGACGGCAATGATGTCGCGCGCGGCTTCCAACTGAACCGAGACGCCTGTAAAACCTTGCGCCAGAGTATCGTGGATCTCACAGGCCATTCGATTGCGCTCTTCAGCAATGGCAGCGTCCGTAAGTTGAGCCATTAATTGGTGCTCTTTCTCCTCGTCGCGTTTGTGAACAGCAACCAGCCAAGCAATCAGCAGCAAAAAACAGAGACCGGTCACTTCCTTGAATAAAGGCATCAGCGGGTGGACGTAGAGCGGACGCGTTATCTCATCGACAACAAGCTTCTGGACGCCGCTGAGGGCTGCAACCAGAATTCCCGCATTTTTCCCGACCTCCCAGCTCACCAAAGCAACCGGAACTACATAGAAGATTTCCAGGCTCAGGTCGTACCCTAACAGCCGATCGATCGCGCTGATGATTCCTGTCATTACCAGGCAAAGCAAGACAAGCACTACTGGACGCCTAATGACCGGCAGGCGAGCTTTCACACCTTGCAAAAATGCCAAGACGGAGTGCTCCATGTGACTTAGAAACCTCGTCGAAGATCGGGGCAAGCTATAGCGAGCTAGCAATGGCCCACCCGGGATGTCCGATCCTTCCCACGATTGACCAGCGAGCCGTATCCGGCTCGCACCCGGAATCGCTGTCCCATTCTCTTCCGTCCAATCATATAAAACCCAAGCTCCCCATGCAACACACTTCATACGCGCTCCCAGTGCACACCGTTCCTGTCGAGCGGTTGCTGGCTTGTCAACTAGGACACATCGCACCGCGTCTGCGCTTTCACGGGGCTTATACTGACTTCCCACCAATGTGGCGATTGACAAGGGCAGCATCAGTACCGCGGCGCCGAAGTGCCCACGTCGAGCTCGAAGCCGGCTTGCTCTAGTGTCTGAGGTCAGAGACAGACGCATGTTCTTTCCACCTGCCAACTATTCCCCTGGTCGGCAGAGACCAGTTGATTCAATCGGCGGTTTGTCTCCCCCAAACAAGTTCGCGGCAGCCCGCACCGAAATCATCCCCTCATTAAGGACCTTCTCGATAGAACCTTTTTTCCGCAGCAATGAGCCGCTTGTTGGCCAGAAGCATTTCGTCTGCCGCACGCGATTCATC
>Ga0187858_10005418_pt1 | contig 11677 bp, 9 predicted proteins | sample June2016WEW_8_15_FD_133015 | JGI IMG/M metagenome (GOLD analysis project Ga0187858, IMG submission 133015) | Peatland microbial communities from SPRUCE experiment site at the Marcell Experimental Forest, Minnesota, USA - June2016WEW_8_150 | ecosystem: Environmental > Terrestrial > Soil >...
ATCGTCGAGCCGAATGCCTTGCGCTGCTTGGCATACTTCAGGGAAATCGCGAGCACGTTTTTCGCGGCTCCGACCGTGGCCGGACCCAGCTTCAGCCGTCCGATGTTCAGGATGTTGAAGGCGATCACGTGCCCGCGCCCAATCTCGCCCAACACGTTTTCCACCGGCACCGGAACGTTGTCGAGATACACGGCGGTAGTGGAGCTGCCGGTGATGCCCATCTTGTGTTCTTCCGCGCCGCTGCTCACGCCGGGAAAATTCCGCTCGACCAGAAACGCGGTGAACTTTTCTCCCCCAACTTTGGCAAACACCGTGAACAAGTCGGCCGCGCCGCCGTTGGTGATCCACATCTTCTGGCCGTTCAACATGTAGTGTTTTCCATCCGGGGAGAGATCGGCCCGCGTCCGCGCCGCCAGCGCATCCGACCCCGCCAGCGGCTCGGTGAGCGCATAGGCGGCGAGCATCTCGACTTTGGCCAGCTTCGGCAAATACTTTCGCTTCTGTTGCTCGTTGCCAAAGTAGACGATCGGCAGCGTGCCGATGCCGGTGTGCGCCGAGTGCCAGCCTCCGTATGAGCCGTCCCGTCCCATGTGTTCGGACGCCACCATCAGCGACGGCAGATCCATTGCCATGCCGCCATACTCCTCCGGGATTGCCATCCCGGTCAGACCCAGTTCCGCCGATTTCCGCAGCACACCGAGCGCGACGCCCGGCTTCTTTTCGCGGATCGCCGGCAGGTTCGGCTCCACTTCATTGGCCCAGAATTCGTCCACCATGTGACCGACGGCGAGATGTTCTTCGCTCAGGTCCTCGGGCGTGAAAATGTCCTGGGGGGCGGACTCTTCGATCAGAAACGCCATTCCCCTTGTCGTTTTGCGCGGGGTGTCTGTTAATGTCGTCATGAAATACTCCTATGCCGCCTTTTGAAATTGAAAATCTAAGCTCTTTGAAACAGTGGGAAGGACGCGAATTTCCCGCGACAGACTGGTTCGTCCTCACGGAGGATCGTATCCAGAAATTTGCCGGCGCCACCGAAGACCGGCAATGGATTCACCTGGACCCGGAGCGCGCCCGGCGCGAATCGCCCTTCGGCGGCAGCGTTGCCCATGGTTTTCTGACTCTTTCGCTGCTGAGTTACTGGCTCAAGCAGGCAATCCATATCCGCTCGGGAATCGCGATGAGCGTCAACTACGGCCTGAATAAGGTTCGTTTTCCCTCCGCCGTTCGCGCCGGTTCGCAGGTTCGCGCTCGCGTCACTCTGCTTTCGGTGAAGGAATCGCCCGAGTTTGTGGACGCCGCCTTCCTCATCCATGTCGAGAGTCCATCCTCCGCCAAGCCCTGCTGCGTCGCCGAGTGGCTGATCCGGTATTACCCGCAGTGAGCTTTGCAGTAAGTGCCCACTCATATCGTCCTGCTTTCTGCGCAATGCCATGAGGCGCGCAGCAAAGCATGGATTCTCTTCGGCATGTCTGCGAAGCGCGCGTCCTGCGTCAATCCCTGGGCGTAGCGGTAGTAGATCTGCTGAATGATGACGGCGACTTTGAAGCGGGCAAACGTCAGATAGAAGATCATGTCGCCGGGATCGCGGCCGGTTGCGGCTGCGTAGCGCTCAACCAACTGCGCCCGCGTCATTGTGCCTGGTAATGTGGTGGGCGCGCTGCGAATTTCCTGTAGCTCTTCTGGATCTTTCGGGTCAGTCCAATACGCCAGGGTCGTGCCCAGGTCCGTCAGCGGGTCCCCTAGCGTGCACATCTCCCAATCCAGAACACCCACGATCTTCGTTGCGTCGTTCGGATCGAGAACGACATTGTCATACTTGTAGTCGTTGTGGATCAGCGCCGTCTCATGGCTGACCGGCATTCGTTCGGTGAGCCAGGCGGAAATGCGTTCGACTTCCGGCAGGTCGTGCGTTTTCGAATTGTGGTAGCGCTCGATCCAGCCCTTGACCTGGCGTTCGAGATAGCCTTGCGGTTTGCCCAAATCAGCCAGGCCGATCGCGGCGTAGTCCAGGCAGTGCAGACGCGCGAGGTTATCGAGGAACGCTTCGCTCAATCGCCGGGCGGTTTCCGGCGGAAAGGGCACGCCAGGAGGCGGATCGCGGCGCACGATCATTCCTCGAATCGGCTCCATCAGGTAGAAGGGCGCATTGAGAATCGAAAGGTCGTCGCAATAGAGGAGCGCTTGCGGCGCAACGGGATAAGCGGGGTGCAGTTTCGACAGCACGCGATACTCGCGCGCCATGTCATGCGCGGACCGCACCTTGCTGCCAAAGGGCGGGCGTCGCAGCACGACTTCCCGGTTACCCACTCGCACCAAGTACGTCAGATTAGAGTGGCCGCTGGGAAATTGTTCGACGGAGACCGGTCCGCTGTCGCCGAAGTGCTCCAGCAGAAACGGCCGCAGCCGGACGAGATCAAGTTCTTCGCCTGCTCTCACCATTCCCGCTTGATCGCAAAGTGCCACCATACTTGCAATTCCTGTATCCGCTACCGGTACGTCAGCAACCCGTCCTCGTCGAGATGCGGGTGCGCATTGAACGTGCTCAGCGTGAAACGCTCGCCCGAAGCTAAGAATTCGCTGAACGAAGCGTTGCGCGACATCCAGGTCAGCCGCAGCGTATCCTCGGCAGACAAATGCAGGGCCCGGCGCATCGCCGCGCCAATCGTTCCCGCCGATGTGAAGATCGCCGCGCTCGCTGCCGGAGGAGTGTCGCGCACCACTTGCGCCAGCCCTCGCTCCACCCGCAAACAGAATTCGTGCCAGGATTCAATGCCTCCTGCTGTAACTTCTCCCGCTACCCACTTGCTAATCACCGCCTCAAACAGCTTCTGAAAAGTCTTGCGCCGGTCACCGGACTCACTGGATTCCCTGGAATCTTCATACGCGCGGTGCAATTCTTTGATCTCGGAATTCACCTGCAGCAGTTGCGGAAGACATTCCCGCAGCACCGCCTCCGCTTGATATTCGTCGAATTCGCTCATGACCACTGTCTCTCGAAAAAAAAGACCGGCGCTGCGATACGCTTCCGCAACGATCCGGGCCGTCTCGAGCTGCCGGACACGTGGGCCCGAATAGACGCCGCCAAAAAACACGCCCCGCCGCGACCAATACTCCCCCAGCAACCTGGCCTGCGTGTCGCCGTTCGCACAGAGCTTGTCATAGTCCCGCTCCAGAAAAGACGCTTGCCCGTGGCGCACCAAGATAATGTGGCTCATGCGCGACAAGCGATCCCGGCAGCAGCTAGGGACGTGAGATTTCTGATCCAACCGCAACCGTCGTGGTTCATGCTCTCCCGTTCTTCTCAGTTCGCGCGCTCGAACAACCCGGCCGCACCCTGCCCGCCGCCTACGCACATGGTGACGACTCCGTAACGCGCCTTGCGCCGCGCCATTTCGTTCGCCAGCGTTCCCACCAGCCGCGACCCAGTCATGCCGAAGGGGTGCCCAATCGAGATCGAACCGCCGTTCACGTTCAGTTTCTCCGGATCGATTCCCAGACGATCGCGGCAGTAGACCACTTGAACCGCAAACGCTTCATTGAGCTCCCAGAGGTCGATGTCACTGAATTTCACGCCGGTGCGCTGCAATAATTTCGGTACCGCGAAGACCGGTCCGATGCCCATTTCGTCGGAATCGCAACCGGTCACCTGGAAACCGCGAAAAACCAGTTTGTAGGAAATGCCGAGCTGGTCCGCGCGCTGCCGCGACATTACCAGCGTGGCCGAAGCGCCGTCGGAAAGCTGCGAGGAATTTCCCGCCGTAACCGTGCCCTGGCCGCTCGTCGGGTCAAAGTGCGGCTTCAGCGACAAGAGACCTTCGAGCGTCGTGTCCGGACGATTGCATTCATCCTTGTCCGCGCACACTTCTTCCTTCGCGATCACTTCGCCGGTCTTCTTATCCAGGTTCGCGCGCACCGCGCGCATGGGAGCGATTTCCCCCTGGAAAAAGCCTTCCCGCTGCGCACGAGCCGTGCGCTGCTGGCTCAGGAGCGAGTACTCGTCTTGCACTTGCCGGCTGATCTTGTAGCGCTTGGCCACGATCTCGGCAGTGTCCCCCATCACCATGTACACGCCCGGCATCTGCTCGAGCAGCCGGGGATTGGGATCGTAGTTGCGTGGAATCAGACTGATGCTCTCCACGCCGCCCCCGATCAACGCGTCGCTGCCTCCACTGACGATCTGGTACGCGGCCAGCGCGATCGACTGCAGACCGGAAGAGCAAAACCGGTTGATGGTGACGCCGCCGGTCGAAGTAGGCAGCCCGGCCAGCATGGCCGAAACTCTCGCGATGTTGTGTCCCTGCGGACCATGGGGCTGTCCGCAGCCCAGGATGACGTCTTCGACTTCGCGCGGATCGAGCTGGGGTGTCTTGCGCAGCACATCCTGGATGCAGTGCGCTGCCAGTTCATCTGGACGCGTCAGGTTGAACGATCCGCGAAATGACTTGGCCAGAGCTGTGCGCGAACTGGCTATGATGACTGCTTCTCTCATGAGGTCTCCTACGTCTTTGTCATACGCACAGCGAGTTTCCCTCTCGGCGGCGTTGTCCCTTGCAGGTTCAGAACCCTACGCGGCCGCAACCTGCTCTTTGTCGAACTCGGCAAAAGTCTTGCCCCCTTCCGCCAAGCGCTGCAGCAGAGGAGCCGGCGCCCAGAGTTCTCCGTGCTGTTTGTGGAATTCGCAAAGTCGCTGGTAGACCTTTTGCAATCCCACCGTGTCGGCATGCCACATCGGCCCGCCGCGATAGGCGGGAAATCCGTAACCGTTGAGATAGATGATGTCGATGTCGACCGCCCGCAGCGCGTATCCCTCTTCGAGAATCCGCGCTCCCTCATTCACCAGCGCATAGATGCAACGATCGACGATCTCCGCGGCGGAGATCTGCCGCTGCGGGATTCCTGCGTCCGCGCTCCACTTCCGCACCAGGGCGGTCACCTCGGGATCCGTGCTCGCGCGCCGGTTTTCGTCGTAGCTGTACCATCCCTTCACCGTTTTCTGGCCGTACCGCCCCATTTCACAAAGACGGTCCTCGGCGAAGGGCTGGCGGATTCCGGGTTTTTCCAGGTGGCGGTACTCCTTGCGAATGCGCCAGCCCACGTCGAGGCCCGCCAGGTCGCCCGTCGCCAGCGGACCCATGGCCATGCCGAAGTCGACGAGCGCCTTGTCCACCGCCTCCACCTCCGCCCCTTCTTCCATCAGAAACTGCGCTTCCCGCCGATACGGTCCAAACATACGGTTGCCGACGAAGCCGCGGCAGTTTCCTACCAGCACGCCGATCTTGCCCAGCTTCTTGGATAGTTGCATGCAGGTGGCAATCACTTCTTTGCTCGACTTCTTTCCGCGCACAATCTCGAGCAACCGCATTACGTTGGCCGGACTGAAGAAGTGCGTTCCGATCACCGCTTCCGGCCGCGACGTGGCCTCGGCGATTTCATCGATATTGAGCGTCGACGTGTTGGTCGCCAGAATCGCTCCTCGCCGGCAGGCGCGGTCCAAGTCCGCAAACACAGTTTTCTTCAGCGCCATGCCTTCGAAAACCGCCTCCACCACCATGTCCACGCCGGAGAACGCATCGTAGTTGAAAACCGGTGTGATCAGTCGCAGACGTTCGTCCACGAATGCCTGGGTGAAACGCCCGCGCTGCACCGAGCTGGCGTAATTCTTCCGGATTTTTTCCATCCCCAGATTGAGCGCCGCCTCATCGACGTCCTTCAGCAGCACCGGAATGCCCGCGTTGGCAAACACCATCGCGATCCCTCCGCCCATCGTTCCGGAGCCGACGATCGCCACCCGCTTCACCGGCATCACCGGAGTTTCCTTGGGTACGTCGGGAATCTTCGCCACTTCGCGCTCGCCAAAGAAAACATGGATGAGCGCTTTCGACTGATCGGAGAAAAGACATTCGGTGAAAAGTTTCGCCTCGGCCTGGCAGCCTTCCTCGAACGACAATTTGGTCGCCGCCTCCACCGCATCGATCGCCGCCAGAGGAGCCTTCATCCCTCGTTGCTTCTTGCCGGCCGCGTCGCGCGCCGCCGCAAAAATCGCCGCGGTCTCCCTAACCGTTCCCAGCTTCTCCGCTCGCTCCCGCGTTTTTGGCGCGGGCTTGCCCGCGACTTCGCGTGCGAAAGCCACCGCCCCGGCGAGCAGGTCCCCGTCGATCAGCCGGTCAATCAGTCCAAGAGTGGCAGCCTCGCGCGCGGAAACTGGCTTGCCCCCGGCACACATTTCGACAGCCTTGGCGACACCTACCAGGCGGGGCAGACGCTGCGTTCCACCGGCGCCGGGAATGATACCCAGATTTACTTCCGCCTGACCCACCTGCGCCGTGGGCGCCGCAACCCGGTAATGGCCGGCCATGGCCAGTTCCAGTCCACCCCCCAACGCGGTCCCGTGGATCGCCATCACCACCGGCTTGCCGCTATCCTCAATGTGAAGCAACAGCGGAAGCAGGCTTCTGCGGGGTCCTCCCAAGGTCATCTTGCCGAATTCCTTGATGTCCGCGCCGGCGACAAAAGTACGGCCGCCGCCGATTACCACCGCCGCCTTGATGGCAGGATCGCCATTCATTTCATCGATCGCCGCCCAGATTCCTTCGGGCACGCCCGGGCTGAGAGCGTTCACCGGCGGGTTGTCGATGGTAAGGATTGCGACGTCATTGTCTTTGCTGACTCTCACGAGGTTGTTCATAGGGCACTCCTATCGCGGAACCGCTGTTCTTCCGCAGTCAGATTCAAATCCATCCAGCTCTCCTCACTACCGCCCGCTCAACCATCCGTACGCATCGTTGTCGGTCCAGCCTGGTACTTCTTGCGCAACTCCCTTTTCAGAACCTTTCCCATCGCGTTCTTGGGCAAGCTCTCGCAAAACTCAATCGATTGCGGACACTTGTAGTGGGCCAGGCGCGAGCGGCAAAACTCGATCAATTCTGCTTCGCTGAGCTTGCGTCCCGGTTTCGCCACCACCACCGCCTTCGGCACCTCACCCCATTTCTGGTCGGCCACGGGGATCACTGCGGCTTCGGAAACGTCAGGGTGCGCCGAAAGCACTTTTTCGACGTCGAGCGACGAAATGTTTTCTCCGCCGCTCACGATCGTGTCCTTCTTGCGATCCACGATCAGGATGTACCCGTTCTCCGCAATCACGGCCATGTCGCCCGTGTGAAACCATCCGCCCCGCAAAGCTTCGGCGGTGGCTTCCGGCTGTTGCCAGTAACCCGCCATCACTCCGTCACTGCGGGCAATGATTTCTCCCAGCGTCACCCCGTCGTGCGCCACGTCCTTGTCTTCCGCGTCAACCACGCGAAGCTCACACCCCGGAAAGGCATAGCCGGTCATGGCCTGCAGCACGTACCGCTCCTCGGGCGCACACTGCATGTCCGGTTTCAGTTCGGCGGTGGCCAGCGAGGGCGCACACTCCGTCAGTCCGTATCCCGAAAAGCATTTGAATCCCAACGTCTGCTCCACGTCCCGGATCAGGGTCGGAGAAGATGCGGCGCCGCCGATCGTGGCCCACTCCACGCTGCTCAGGTCGTACTTGGAACGCGCCGGCGAGTTCACCAGCGCGGCGGCCATAATCGGCACCAGGGTCAGCGCATGCACCCGCTCCCGTTCCACCAGCCGGAATATTTCCTCCGGCACGAAGCGCGAAAGCATGACATGCGTTCCGCCCATGAGCGTGATCGTATGCGCCGCTCCCCAGCCGTTGGCGTGAAACAGAGGGATCGTGTGCAGCAGCACGTGCTCAAAGCGGGTGTGATGGTTCAAAGCGATGCTCAGCGCATGCAGGTACACGTTCCGATGCGTGAGCATCACGCCCTTCGGGCTGGCGCTGGTTCCGCTGGTGTAAAAAAGTTCTGCCACGGAGTTCTCGTCAAACGCCATCAGTTCTTCGCGGTAGGGCGTGGCGGAGACCAGCATCTGCTCGTAGGTTTGATCGGAGAGCCACCCCGCTTGCGGCGTCCCATCGAGCTGACGGAAAGAGCGCACCGTGCGCAGGTCTCGCCGGAACGAATCCACGAGACCAATAAACTCTTGTTCCAGAAACAGCACCGCCGCTCCGGAATCATTCAGAATGTAGGTAAGCTCCGGCGCTGCCAGCCGAAAATTGAGCGGAAGCAAAACGCAGCCCGCTTCCAGAACTCCGTAGTAGGCTTCGAGCAGCCGATGGCAGTTCAGGCTGAGAAACGCCACGCGATCGCCCGCCTTCAGTCCGGCTCCGCGCAACGCTCCTGCCAGGCGCCCCACACGATCGCCAAACTCGGCATAGGTCAACCGCCGGTCCTGACACACCACCGCTGTCTTGCGGGGAAACTGCTGTTCTGAGTAGCGAAGGAAGCGAACCGGCGTCAGGGGAAGATTCATAAAAATTTGCTCTTACCAGGCCGTCTGGCCTCCATCGACGATCAGCACGTGCCCCGTCACGTACGCCGAAGCGTCCGATGCCAGAAACACCGCTGCGCCTTTCAGATCGTGATCGCCGCCGAAGCGGCCCAGCGGGATCTTCGCCAGCAGGGAATCTTTACAGTGCTCGATCACCCAGCCCGACATATGCGTCGGAAACCATCCCGGGGCGATCGCATTCACCTGGATGTTGTGCGGCGCCCACTTGCACGCCAGATCCTTGGTGAACGCAATGACACCGCCTTTGCTCGCGTGGTAGCCGATCGCCTGCAGTTCCGCCGACGCTCCGCCCAAACCCGCCACCGATGCGATGTTGATGATCTTTCCCGACCCCTGCGCGACCATGGCCTTGCCGGCCGCCTGACAAAAAAGGAACGTGCCGGTCAAGTTGGTGGAAAGAACTTTGTCCCACTGCTCCAGCGTCATTTCTTCCACCGAAGCTCCCCACGACACGCCGGCGTTGTTGATCAAAATGTCGACCCGGCCAAACTTTGCCAGCGTCGCGTCCACGACTTCCTGAATCGCCGCCCGCTCTTTGACATCGCATCCCAACGCAAGCGTCTGCACGCCGTGGCTGCGCAACGCTTCCGCCACTTCCTCGCAGCGCTTCTTCTTGCGGGCGCACAGCACCAGATTCGCGCCCATCTCCGCCAGACCCTCGGCCATCTGGCGCCCCAGCCCCATCGAGCCACCCGAAACAATGGCCACACGGCCAGTCAGATCGAAAAGTTGTTTGACATTCACTCCGAGAACGGCCTTTCCGGGCGGCAGCGCCACGCAAAAGTGATAGTTAATATCATATTAGAGCCACTAACGTCAATACACATTTTGCGCGATTTTCAAACCGCTCGCCGGCCGAGAGGGGCCCGGCGCAGTCGCCCCGGAACTACCCCCGCAGGCGGAGCACCACCCGCCCCGAGACCTCGCCGCGGCTCAATTGCCCCAGAACGTCTTGCACCTCGGCGAGCGGGCGCGTGGTCACCTGGCAATAGACGGTCCCGGCTGCCCCCATCGCCAGAACCTCGCGTAGATCTTCCCGTGTGCCCACTGAGGAAGCTTTGATCTGAATCTCGCCAGCCGCCATCAGAATTGCCGGAAACGCGATATCCTGTGCGGGCAATCCCACCGCCAGCAGCGTCCCCGTCGGGCGCACACAATAGAATGCCATGTCGTACGCGGACTTGGCCGCCGAGGTGACCAGGGCAACGTGCACCCCGCCGGAGCCGCGTACTTCCTTAACTACTTTGCTCGTTGCGGCGTTCATCGTGCGGGCCGCGCCTAGCGATTTCGCCAGCGCGAGCTTTTCTTCGGAAATATCGATCGCGGTCACTTCCGCTCCCGCTGCCCGGCCAATCTGGACGGCAATGTGGCCGAGTCCGCCCACGCCGAAAACCGCCAGCCGCTGCCCGGCGCGAATCTTGGCCTGCTTGAGGGCGCGATGAACCGTTACTCCCGCACAAAGCAGCGGCGCCGCTTGCTCGGAGGGAAGCGTGTCGGGAATCTTGACCACGTGGCTGGCGGGAGCCTTCGCATATTCCGCATATCCGCCATCCATCATCACGCCCGTGATGCGCTGCTGCACGCACAGATTCTCGTTGCCCTCGCGGCAAAACTCACATTGCCCGCATGTCCACTGCACCCACGGCACCCCCACCCGTTCTCCCACCCGGACATTCTGGACCGCCGCGCCCCGCTCCACCACCCGGCCTACGATCTCGTGTCCCAGGATCAGCGGTTTCTTTACAATGCCGGCCAATTGCGTCCAGTCGCCTTCGGCCACGTGCAGATCGGAATGACACACACCACAAACCTCCACCTCGATCAGGACGTCGTCCGCGCCAGCTTCCGGCCGGGCCACCTCTTCCAGCGATAACGGTGTCTTGAATGCGTGCAGAACGGCGGCCTTCATCGTGTTCTCCTCTCTAACAGGTATGAATCACCAACAAAGAAGTGCTGGCGCGATCCCGGAAAACCTTACGGCCGGATGCCGCGCAAGAAAAACTCCACCGCGCTCCGCACTCGGTCGGTGAGCTTATGCGGCCCGGTCAGATCCACCGCCCATTGCCGCACCACCGTGTTGTAGAGCCCTTCCATGAACTCCGCCAGATGCACGACCGGAAACGCGCGCGTCACTTCGCCTCGCTTCTGCCCCTGCGTCAGAATTTCCCGCAGCAGGCTGGCGGCAGCCTCCTCGTGCCCCCGCAGTTCCGCGGATCGCACCGGATCCATGGCGCCCGACAACACCACCGCATGCCACAGTTGCCGGTCGGATTCCACCTCCCGCGCCATGGTTACGTATAGCCGTCGCAAACGCTCGCCCGTCCCCGCCTTGCTCGAAAGCTCCGAACGCAGCCTCTCGCAAATACAGGCATACCCGCGTTCTCCTACCTCGCGCAGAACCGCGTCCTTACTGGGAAAATACCGGAAAAAGGTGGGCTGGCTGATTTCGAGCATTTGCACGATGTCGTCGATCCGGGTGTCCTCGTATCCGTGCTTGCGAAACAACTTGATCGAGGTATCGATAATCTGCTGCCGCAAGCGCGCCTTCTTCCGCTCCCGAAGCCCGACCTCGGGCTGCTCTCCAACTGTCCCTGCGGCCGCACTCCGTGTCGCGAGCGCACCAGCCATGGTCTCTTCCTCCTGCATCGATTACCGGCACGTCCCCAACCGCAACGTCAGTAAAACGTGAGAGTAACTATAACAAAATAGCGACTAACGTCAAGTTGTCGAAAAGAGCGTTCTGCTGGTAAATCCAGTGGGTAACGAAAATGTCCGGGTCACCCTCGTTGTTCCAGTCGTCGATGGCAATCCCCGTGTTCTGGTGGAGGCCAACGGCACCGACAATGCGAGCGCCGTCAGAACTGAACTCTCGAATGGCCTCGTCCCTGGTGCTTTTTTAGGCGGCCCTGAGGAAGCACGATACACATCTGACCGCCTGCGTTGAGGAACTCTAGATTTCGTTCGATGAAGTGGCACTACGACACGTTCAAGGACCCACTGGCGAGATCGAGCCCTGACCGATGCGTTCGTGAGGTTCGCGCTGAAACCCGATGGGACAATCGAGCAGATGAAAAATGGCGGCGGTTTCGCGTCTGCCCGATTTCAGTTTCGATTGGTACCTGCGGTTCACGCCGGTTTCGAAAAAGTCGGACCAGAACTGTGCAACGCGGGTACCGACAGCAAGCAGTTCGAAGAGCTGACAACTTGCAACCCGGGCGGCAGCGATTCCCCGAAGCTGCGGACCGCGTCCGCCCGTTCGGGCGGGACGTACTTTGACAGA
>Ga0187858_10005423_pt1 | contig 11666 bp, 12 predicted proteins | sample June2016WEW_8_15_FD_133015 | JGI IMG/M metagenome (GOLD analysis project Ga0187858, IMG submission 133015) | Peatland microbial communities from SPRUCE experiment site at the Marcell Experimental Forest, Minnesota, USA - June2016WEW_8_150 | ecosystem: Environmental > Terrestrial > Soil >...
AAACATCGCCGAGATCGCCGCCGTTCCCGGCGTCGACATTCTCTTCCTCGGTCAAAACGATCTCTGCATGTCCATGGGCCTTTACAACAAATACGAATTCCCGCACATGTACACATCGCCCGAACTCGATGCTGCCACGAAACAATTAATCGAGCACGCCCGCAAGAACAACGTAATCCTCGGCCTGTTCCTGTTCGGCACGCCGCGCGTCGGCGAGTTCCTCGACAAAGGATTCACCTTCTTCAGCCTCGGCAACGATCTGCATCACCTGGTCACCCAAGTCGCAGCTTATGTCACCGACGTGGAAAAAGTTTCCCAGGAAAAAGGCAAACCCTGGAAGCGCCGTCCCACAGCCCTGTTCTAGGAGATCAGCTCTAACCAAACGTTGGGTGCCCTAGTTCTCGCGTTCTTTGCGAGAAAGCATGCCCTGAGCGAAGTCGAAGGGTGGGGCTTTTGTTCAATTCCGTTGATACGGCTCAAGCCGTGCCTCACCGTCCGCCTCCACGATCCAGAATTTCCGCCCGCGGTAGTAATCCAGCAGTTCCTGATTCTTCTCCGGCCCCATGTCGCGCGCCCACACAATCTTCTGTCCATCAATATCCGCCCCGTTGAACACCCACTCGCGATCAGGATCAAAGTCCGCAGCATACTTCACCAGCACCACATCTTTTCCCGGCATAGCATCCAACTCCTTCACAATGGCCGCCCGCCCCATGTCTCCGTGCTGCCACTCCTTTTCCGGATGCACGTGCGCCACCGCCATCCCGATGCGCAATACGACCGTCGCCAGATAAATCAGCGAAACTGCCCGCACAAGGGCCAATCCGATCGGACGCTCTCTCCACTCAAACCATCGCAGATGCCGCATGCACTGCAGCAAAATCAGATAAAACAATGCCGCCGCTGGAGCGAAATAGTGCGGCAGAAACCACACCTCGAGTGCCAGCCCAATCACAAAGATCCCGCCGATCATCCACGGCACTCGCATCCGCCGGTCGCGCACCGCGCACGGCAGCGCAATGAATACGAACGGAAAAGGTGCAACCAGATAGAGGTGCCCGAATGAATAAACTTTTTCTCCCCCACGCCGGAGAAATCCACGCAGCGTCTGATTCTCGTCTGCCTCTTTGAGCTCCTGCTCATATTTCGCTTGCATCCTGGCGTGATGGTATGTTTTCCGCGCCCACGGTTCTTGCCAGATAAAATAGCGCCCCATCGCGTATGTTTCCCGATTCACGTCATAGGCCATGCGGAAAGCATTTCCGGTCACTCTGTGGTAGTAATAACCAGTCCATGCAGCAAGCGGAATCAGCGTCAGGATGAAGGGCAATATAATCTGAATGAGCGAAACTCGCGCCGGGGGCCCATTCTTACCCAGAATCCATGCCCACAAGCCAATCGCCACGCCCAGGCTCAACAGAAATCCTTCGTACGGACGCGTATTGGCGAGGACAAATAATCCAATCGCCATAATCGCCGCATCGCGTTTTCGCGCCCCGTGCTGAATTCTCGGCACCGCTCCCAGAACCAGCCCCCCTCCCACCGCCGGCAAACATGCGCTCCAGTATCCATTGGTGAAATAACTCAGCAACCCTAGCCGCGCCACCACCAGCACTCCGCCCAGCAGCGCCCATCGCGCCGGGATCCACCCTTGCAGCATCCAGAAAATCGCAGCGCACATCAGCGCCGCCGCCAGCAATTGGCCGATCCACGGATTCCCCAACACCTCGCCCAGCGCCAGGATCAGCCCCTGTCCCGGCGGATACATCGACATATACGTCGGGTGCCAGATCACATGAAAGGTTTCGAAATGCATCCACATTGGATGCGGAGGATTGGTCAGCCTTCCGTGTGCGAACGTATCCGCCGCCAGAAGATAACTGAATTCATCGTGGTAACGCGGCAACGGCACGCCCAGAAGAAGCGCACCCAAACCTCGAATCACAAACAACGCGAGCCCCACAAGAAAAACGCAGAGCCCTTTGCACCCGGTGATTCGTTTCCCAAACTGTTCGATCCGCTCCAGCCCCAGCGATGCCCATATCCGCGGAAATCTGATCTGCAAATAAATGGCGAGCCCAACAATCGCGATCGGCTTCAAGAACTTCAGCAGCCACTTGAAACTGTACGCCATCAGCCCCGCCGCCAACGGCAGATTCCCCATATGACTCCCAGCCAATCGTTTTCACCTCGCGCCGCCACTAGCATACCTTGTCCATCGCATCGCGCCGCTGCAGTACAATCCACCTCGTGGATCTCCTCACTGACATCGAAGTGCGCGTTCTCGGCTCGCTTGTCGAAAAAGACATCACCACTCCCGATTACTATCCGCTATCGCTGAACGCCTTGGTCAACGCCAGCAATCAAAAGAACAACCGCGACCCAGTGATGGCCCTGGGTGAAGATTCCGTCGGCCACGCGCTTGCCACGCTGCAGGAAAAACGTCTCGCCGGCCCGGCCAGTGGAGCCGACAGCCGTGTGCCCAAATACGAGCACCGCCTGCAGGAAGTTTTCAACTTCGATCGCCGCGAGATCGCCGTTCTCTGCGTGCTTCTCCTCCGCGGCCCGCAAACTCCCGGCGAACTCCGCGGTCGCACCGAGCGTATGTACCACTTCGAAGGTCTCGACGATGTAATCTCCACCCTCGACCGCCTAGCTCAGCGCCAGCCTCCGCTGGCCGCCGTCCTCCCGCGCCAGACAGGAACGAAGGAATCACGCTACATGCAGCTCCTATCCGGAGACGCTCCTCCGGCCGTCGACGTGGCGCGCTCGCCCTCGCGCGGGACAGACTCCTCCGCCGACGATCGCCTATCCCATATGGAAAACGAAGTAGCGGAATTAAGAAGGGAGGTCACCGAAATCCACCAGCAACTCGCCGCCTTCCGCAAACAATTCGAATAAGTGTCAGGGTGTCTCTCCCCTCCGCGCCCTCGGCGATCTGCGCGATAAGCTTTCTTGGTGTAATCTCGTATCAAGCGCGCTCTCAAACAGGAGCATCTTATGCACCGCCGCGAATTCCTGCTCCGCTCCACCACGGTCATAGGAGCCACCTGGCTCAACTCGAAACAAATCCTGGCCGCTCTCGCCAGCACAACTCTTCCTACCAAGTTCTCCGCCTCCGACACTGTCACTCTAGGCAGCATCGGCATCAAGACAAGCCGCCTCGCCATGGGTACCGGCACGGTCGGCTCCGGTCATCATTCGAATCAAACCGCGCTCGGCGTTAAAGGACTCTCCGACCTTCTGCTCAATGGTTACGATCACGGCCTCCGTTTCTTCGACGCCGCCGATTCCTACGGAAGTCATCCTCACGTTGCCGAGGCGCTCAACCACGTGCAACGAGATAAAGTCACCGTGCTCACAAAAACTTGGGCCCGTGACCCCGCCACCGCCCGCGCCGATCTCGATCGCTTCCGCCGCGAGCTTGGCACCGACTATCTCGATATCTGCCTCATGCACTGCCTCACCGAGCCCGATTGGACCGAACGTTACCGCGGCGTGATGGATGTCTTCTCCGAGGCCAAGCAGAAGGGAATCATTCGCGCTCACGGCTGCTCCTGCCACAGCATCGAAGCTCTACGCGCCGCCGCGAAGTCACCCTGGGTCGAAGTCGATTTCGCCCGCATCAATCCCATCGGCTCGCACATGGACGCCGACCCTCAAACCGTGGTCAGTGTCCTGCGCGAAATGAAATCCGCCGGCAAAGCCGTGGTCGGCATGAAAATTCTCGGCCAGGGCGATCTCGCCACACGCCAGGATGAAGCCATCAAATATGCCTTGTCCCTCGGAATCCTGGACGCCTTCACCATCGGCGCCGAAAGCAAATCGGAACAAGAAGACCTGATCCGCCGCATCGCGGCCGCGTAAGGCTTATGGGGCGCAAGCACGCCTTCAACAGCTCAGAGCAGACGCTCCTCACGCCGAGGGCGTCGTTTGCCTCGAGGTTAATATGGACACGGAGGCACTCGCCCTATGTTCACCTCGCGGCCAATCGGATTTGTAATCAGCCCCTACAAAGACACCAGCGAGATTCCCAAAGGCCTCGGCGCAAAGCACGAGGCCGATGGCGTCCTCAACCTCGAGCCCGAGTTCGAGCCCGGCCTCACCGACATCGAAGGCTTCTCGCATCTCATCATCCTCTGGGAGTTCGACCGATCCCAGGGCTTTGAGTTGCTCGGTACCCCGCCCTCCGACAATCGCCCGCACGGTGTCTTCGCTACGCGATCTCCGCGCCGTCCGAACCCGATCGGCCTGACTATCGTCGAACTGCTTCGTCGCAAAGGCGCCGACCTGCACGTGCGCGGCGTCGATATGCTGCACGGCACACCGATCCTCGATATCAAACCCTACTTATCCGGCATCCCTCCCCAAAAGTTACGCCGTGGCTGGCTAGCCGAAGCCGAAACACGAAAGCAGAAAAAGGCCGGCTTGCAATTCTGAGTGCACGTCGCCCGTGTCCCGCGCCCCACACAGTGTCCGACCCGCCACGGCCCTGATCAAGGCACGCAACTCTAACCCCCGTAAAATCAACACCCCGCCCTATGGCTCATTCCATGCACTCTCCCCAATCGCTGCTCAGCAGCAGGAGGTGACCGACCATGACCCGTATCAACCTGTTTCGCACTGCCCCATCCACTTTCAATTCCGTTGCCTGGGGCAAAAAGAACTTCCAGAAGAATCTCGACAACACCAGCACGCTGATCTTCGCCGCGCTCCTGATCGCTTGTTCGGTAGCCGTCGGATGCTCCAGCGATAAACCCAAACCTGCAAGCTCCACTAACGAGTCTCCAATCGCCCAACTCACTCCGCCCATCACAACCAGTTCCACGCCGGCCCCGGTAATGCCGGTGCAGCAAGCCGCCGCCAAGCCCGTGCACAAAAAAATCGTCCACAAAGCCCCGGCAACCTCAACCTACGCCGACAAAACTTCCGGAGTCTCTTTCCAATATCCGCGCAAGTACGCGCTCAAGACTGGCGCTGCCGCCACTGAACTTGTTTCCTCCGATTCCCCCCCCATGGACTTCGTGCAGCCTGGTGGAATCGCTGTCGCGGCCGTCTCTGTTCCCGACTCCAGCTATCCCAACTCGGATCTGGCCTCGGCCTTCTTCAACGTCAGTGTGAACAAAACTCTTACTGCCGATCAGTGCGGCGAATTCTCCGTTCCGCAGTCGAACCCCGCAGCCCCAGCCGATCCCACGGTTGAAGCCACCGCACAGTTGGCGACTCCGCCGATTTCGAAGCTGATGATCGGCGACATGGAGCTCCAGTCTGCGGAAACCAATGGCGGTGGCCAAACCAGCAACGGCCCTCGCGAAGAAGCCTCGAAGTACTACCACGTCTTCCAGAATGGAGCCTGTTACGAATTCGCTCTGAAAGTCGCAACCACCGAACCCAACTCTTCGCCGACAACGGAGTCCACCCAGCCAGTCAACCGCGATGAAGTCTTCCAGCGCCTGGAGAAAATCTTGGCCACGGTGAAGATCACCCCGGTTGTAACCCCCGAAGTCAACGCTGAAGTTAAAACGGAGGCGCATCCCACCGAAACGCCAGCTCAGTAAATTGCAACGGCGCCGGTCATGCTCTTAATGAAATGACCGGCGCCCGTGGGGGGGCGGACAGTCCCGTCCGCCCTTTGACTTTGCTTCGGCTTTCGCCTTACTCCCGTTCTTGAACCACTGGCAATACGGGAAATCGCATCGCCCGCAGTTCACCACGCAGTTGCTCCATCGATTCAAAGCGCACCGCATGAATCCCGAGCTCGCTCGCCGCTCGCACATTGATTTCCCGGTCATCCACAAATAGCGTCTCCTCAGGCTTAGCCCCAAGTCCGCGCAAAGTGTGTTCATAGATGGCGCGATCCGGCTTGATCAGGCGTACCTCCGCCGAAAACGTTTTGAAGTCGAATAGATTCAGCCAGTCAAAATTCTCGCGAAGATGCGAAATCATCGCGGGATGCATATTCGAAAGAAGTCCCGTTTTGATTTCAGCGCGCCGCAGTTGCCGCAGCCACGCCACCATCTGCGCATTCACACTTGCCCACATCTCAATGTCCCACTTGCACACCTGATGCAGTTGCTCGGCATCGATTCCTGCGCCGGTGTCCTTCGCCATGGCGGTCCAATAGGCTTCTGCCGTCATATCTCCGCGGTCGAAGGCACCTCGGTTCTTCTCCCACAGCGCTCGAAATGCTTTCTCCTCGGTGCCGAACACATTCGCCAGGCGATTGAATTCCTCATCTGATGCCCGATGACAAAGTACCTCGCCGTAGTCCAGAATTACCGCATTGATTCTGGCGCCATTCCCGCCGCCTTCGATCGACATTCCTCTTCCCCTTGTGAGGTTGGGCCCAGCCTTTATTTATACCGGAAGCGCAGCAGCCCTCCAGGCTTCGTGACGAAGACTGCTGTCCGCCAAAAGCACGGCAGCACCATGTGCCCTTCTGTGTAGAACCCAACTCCAATCGGCGAGCATCCAACTTGAGAATGGAGGCCTCTATGCACGTCATTCTCGGGGCAAGCGGCAACACCGGACACGTAGTAGCGAAGACTCTTCTAGGCCGCGGCCAGAAAGTTCGCGCCGTCGGCAGAAACGCGACTCACCTGCAACCTCTCGCGGCTATTGGCGCAGAGATTTTCATCGCCGATCTCACCGACGCATCGGCCCTCACCAAAGCTTTCCAGGGCGCGGATTCCGCCTACGTCATGGTTCCGCCCAATCCCTCCAGCACCGACTATCGCGCCCTTCAGGATCGCACCAGCGACGCTATCGCCGCCGCCCTGCAGAATGCGGGAGTCAAACACATCGTTTCTCTGAGCAGCTTCGGAGCCGACAAACCTTCTGGAACCGGTCCCGTGGTCGGCCTCCACAACCTGGAGCAGAAGCTCAACCAGATCGAAGCCGCCAACGTTCTTCACTTGCGCGCCGGATACTTCATGGAAAACACTCTGCCGCAAGCCCGTGTTATTCGCATGATGAGATCCGCCGTCGGACCCGTTCGTCCCGATCTTACGCTGCCCATGATTGCCACTCGCGACATTGGAGCCGCAGCCGCCGATGCTCTTTCTGAACTGGTCTTCCGCGGCAAACAAACTCAGGAACTCCACGGTCAGCGCGATCTCAACTACATCGAAGCAGCCACCATCATCGGCAACGCCATCGGCAATCCAAAACTCGGTTATGTGCAAGCGCCCGACGATCAGATTCGCGCTGCCTTCGTTCAGATGGGAATGTCCGACAACGTCGCCGGCCTCATCCTCGAAATGTCCGCTGCGCTCAACTCCGGACACATGCGCACCCTCGAACCTCGCACCCCGCGCAACACTACTCCAACGCCTTACGAAACTTTCGTCGCTCAGTCCTTCGTCCCCGCCTACCAGCAACAACAAGCAGCATGATTCACAAACCAAGGCCACGTTCATTCTCAGAACGTGGTCTTTTTTTGTGCCCACGTGGAGCGGACACTCTTGTCCGCTGCCTTTGACTTTGATTCTGGCTGAGCGCAGCCTCGCCGTACGCTACCCTCTCTTGCCCCACTCCGCCTGCCTCATACTCACAATCACCGTGTGCGCCAGGCTCTCCACCACCGCTACATCGCCTTCGTCAAAATTGAACGGTTCCGTCGCCAATACCATCAGCAATCCCACCGTATCGCGCTCATAGCGAACTGGCGCCGCCAGAATCGATCGCACGCCCAGCCTCCGGCAACTTTCCAAATCCACGCGCGGATCATTCTCCGCATCGTCGCAGCGCAAAGTTTTCCCCGCGCGAAAGCACTCTCCCGAAAGCCCCGAGTTCACATCCAGCCGCGTCCCCAGTGCCGGAGCTTTTTCGCCAATGCTCGCCCGGCACATCACCACCCCTCTATGGGCAAGCGCAATCGCCGCGCTCGTCCCCCGCGTCAGCGACCGCGCCCGCTCTCCAATCAGCCGTAACGCCGCGGTCAGATCCGTTCCAAGCGAGCTGAATTCGTATTGCACCGTCGCCGACGCCGACCCTCCATCCCCATTTCTCGCAGCCGTCCGGGTTTCCGCTTCCAAACTTACGGCCATGGGATTTCCATCCACGCTTCCCGCCGACTTCGCTCCCGCAGGCCAAGCCATTCTGCCCAATGCAACCTTCGGCGCAATATGGCTGGGCGCGCCCGCATTCAGCGTTAGCCAATCGTTCAACCGCCGCCGTCCATCCTCCGGCAAATCCGAGAAGCGCACGCCCGCACGCCCCAGCGCATCGGCCCACGCAATGTATCCCGTAGTTTCGAAGTGCGCCTCCGGTTCGGAAAGATCGAGCTTCAGCTTCACGCGTCTTTCCCTCTCCAGAGAGGGCGGATCGCTGTGTCCCGTCTGCATCGACATCCCTTCTTCACTCAAGTCCAAGATCATACCTCCAGTCACGCCATCGAAACTGGCAAACGCCGGCGCATGCACCATCTGCCGCCAACACCTCCGTCGCTCGCCAGCCGCTTCGTGATTTCTTTCCATAACTTTGAGCGATAGATTCCCTCATGCATCATGAGATACCGCGTTAGCAGAGAAAAGTGCTATCGCGGATTCCCCAACTGGAAGACGCTCATGCTCACCTGCTATACTCCTCACCGTCCAAAGCTGGGCGCTCCTCCACCGGACACTTGCACGAGATGCCTCCACCCCCAGAGCGACGCAGTGATCCCCGGGTCAAAGTGAAGGCGCCGGTTGAGATTTTTCTCGAGGGCAACGACGTTCCCCTTCGCACCGCTACCTCCGATCTCAGCCTGCACGGCTGCTACATCGAGAGCTTCTCTCCCTTTCCCATCGGCACCGTCCTCGAACTCAAGCTCGAGGCCAACAGCACGCTTCTCGTGATGGCCACGGTCGTCACCAAAGACCCGCAATTCGGCAACGGCATCCACTTCACCAAAATGCTCCCCGAAGACATCGAGGATCTAAAGGCCTTCCTGGCAGAAGCCGAAAAGGCTGAAGGGGAGAAGTCGAAGTAACCGCGCAGCCGCCGGAAATTACAATTCTCCAATGCCCCACAAAACCAACGCAGTTCGCCTGCTCGATCAGCTTGGGATTCGCTATGAGCTGTGCGGGTACGACATCGACGAGAGCGACCTGGGCGCGGAGACCGTGGCCGCCAAAATCGGACTTCCTCCCGACCAGGTTTTCAAAACACTGGTGGCTCGTGGCGACGGCGGCGACGTTTGTTTCGCCGTCATCCCCGGTGATGCCGAGCTCGATCTGAAGGCACTGGCTTCGGCCTCAGGCAACCGCAAGATCCAACTCGTTCCCGTGAAGGAACTGCAAGCACTCACCGGATACATTCGCGGAGGCGTCACCGCTCTGGCCGGCAAAAAAGACTATCCCGTGTACGCGGACGAAACCATCGAGCTCTTCGACGTCATTTCCATTTCAGCCGGCATTCGCGGCCTGCAAATTCTGCTCTCCCCAGCCGACTGCCTGACCGCGACCAAAGCCACCGTAGCGGCGCTGGCGCGTCCGAAGGGTTAACGCTTGTCATTCCGAACCGGGGCGATAGCCCGGTGAGGAACCTGCTTTCCTGTCCCCATCCAATTGAACCCCTCCACAGTTCTCACCGGCAACACATACCAAGCCTTCTCCGGTTTCGCATAAGCCACCGGCGTGTCAATATCCTCCGCCCTATACGACCGCTGCGCGTGATCATGCGCCCGAAAGTTATACGACCCATCCTCGCCAATCCCCTGCGCCGACTTCACCTGCACCCTCCAGAAATTCCACCGCGCATTCACGATAAAGTCATAAGGCTCGCTGTCTGCCCACGACTTCGCCACCACAATCCCAACCCTATCGCCTTGGCAATAAACTCCGCCTCCGCAATCTCCCCCCAACTGCGTTGAAACGGTCCCGCCGCCCGCCGTTTCCTCGGCCCATCCTCCGCCATCGCCATAGCGTGACTCCACTCCCCCACTCGACCTCCGCGTCCATGGCGCCGAACGGTCGCCGAACATTGACCCGCTTCTTCTCAATTCCCAAACCGCATCGTCATTCTGAAGCGACCGCCGTATCGTCGCTGAAGGATCCCGACATCGTCACACGCACTCGGTGAAGACAGCATTTGGCTAGCTATAGATTGAGTATTTGATATTGCGAAAAGCTAGTTAAGGTTGGATGAACAGTGGCAGGTGTGGAAATCGTTTGAGCGGGAGGAGGATCAAGAACCAAAAGCTTCAGGTTGGCCATTTTGGCGTCGGCACTTATAGCCTCGCTCAGGACAGGCTCTGCCTCGCCTCTCTCGCGCGTCGGAAGGACAGATTTTGTGGCTATCCCAGAATCGCGTGGGTGATCCCCTGCCACCAGGAAGGATTCTGCCGCCACATGTATACCGCGAGGCTTTGGCCCACGATCAACAACGGCAGCGCATAGAGATACACCTCGTGGACGCGCCGGTCTACCAGGAGGTCGCGCGCAACCCCGAGAACCATCAGCAGGTCCAGGCAAGGATAGAAAAGATTGTGGTCGAACAAGTAGCCAAAGCGGCCGATGGGCGGGTCCATGAGCGAGCAGGTTGCGATGAAGATCAGCCGGCGATGCAGCTCTGGTTTCGTGCGCCAATAAATGGCCAGTGCAATGGGCGCACCGAAGGCAATCATGTCGAAGAACGGGATGCTCAGAAAGGCATCCGTGCCGCTTTGATGGAGTTGCACCGCGTCAAAGCGGGCCATGATGAGGGCCGTGGCAGTGCCCAGCAGAACTGTCATGGTGGCGAGCCCGGCACCAAACCAGCCGAGGAAGCGATGCCAACTGACTTTGTGCACGCGGACCAGCGTGGACTGAAAACTGAAGAAGATCAGCCACGCGGCGAAAGCCGAGCCATGAATCCAGAGAATGAAGGGCCGCGGCACGGCGGGATGGAACAGATTGTCGTTGACCGTACGCTTGAGCCGTCGACCACAATCCCCGCGATCAGCAGCGACATCGCGAAATAGAAAAATTGATGCGCGATCCCGTTTCGGGTCAAGGTCAGCGTGCCAAGTTTTCTCTCCGGGCCCACGGCAGGCCCGACGTGTTCTGCCTTGACAGGGACATGGAAGGGTGAGCCGGGACTTCGATTCTGTTTGCCCGACCCACGAGAGAATACACGTCCGGTTCGCCATCTTTTTCGGAATCGTGGTTTTTCTGCTTACGCCTACGTAAGAGGCTGCCCCAGCTTTGCTGGTTTTGCAAAGCTGGGCAACGGACCTCGACCCCGCCGAGACTGGCTCCGCCTTCCGCTCTTCATTCACCAGCACGCCTCCGCGCTCGCCGTCAGCATCATGCCGGTGGCCGCTCCAGTCCCAGTGTTGAGGTTCGAGCACCAGTCCGCGTTTTACCCGATCACGTGGACCTGCTGCTTTCCCCGTGGGGCGATCGCAGCGGCTGGCCGTTCCCGCTGGTAGAATCTTGCAGCGTTTCACGGGCGCGACGGCTCACCGGATTAACAATCTCCTGCATCATTCAGGGATTCAGGGCCAGCCTGCGGATGAACGGATGAACCGGGATGAGAGAGTCAAAAGCCGCGAGCGAGGGCGGCCGCGCCACATTCAACCAAAAAGGAAAAGGCCAATCTGATTTCTCAGACTGGCCTTTATTTATGCCGGCAACGACCTACGCTCCCACACACTTGGCGCGTGCAGTACCATCGGCCCTGCGGGGCTTAACTTCCGTGTTCGG
>Ga0187858_10005425_pt1 | contig 11662 bp, 5 predicted proteins | sample June2016WEW_8_15_FD_133015 | JGI IMG/M metagenome (GOLD analysis project Ga0187858, IMG submission 133015) | Peatland microbial communities from SPRUCE experiment site at the Marcell Experimental Forest, Minnesota, USA - June2016WEW_8_150 | ecosystem: Environmental > Terrestrial > Soil >...
AACCCCGGTTACAAATTCGAAGAGTTTTGTTTTTATCTCGCGGATACCAATGCCAAAGTCCTGATCGTCCCGCGCGAGGATGGAGCCGAAGCCCGCCGCGCGGCGGCCGAGGCCGGCATTCCGGTCCTGGCGCCCACCACGGAGGGCTCCGGTGGCGCGCCAGAACCCGGCCCGGACGACATCGCGCTCGTCTTGCACACCAGCGGCAGCACGGGGCGCCCCAAGCGTGTGCCGTTGCGCCATCGCAATCTGGCTGCATCCGCGCGCAACATCGCCGACACCTACGCGCTCGGCCCAGGCGACGTTTCTCTCTGCCTCATGCCGCTTTTTCACGTGCATGGCTTGATGGCTTCGACAATGGCGACGCTGCTCACCGGCGGAACGTTGGTGGTGCCGGCGCGCTTCAATCCGCTTTCGTTCTGGCGCACGGTGCGCGACTACGGCGTTACCTGGTATTCGGCGGTGCCGTCGATTCACCAGCTCATCCTGACGCGCAGGAGCGGCGGTCCGGAACATTTGCGCTTTGTGCGCTCGTGCAGCGCCGCGCTCACGCCGGACCTGATGCGCCGCATGGAAGACTACTTCGCGGCTCCCGTGCTGGAAGCTTATGGGATGACCGAAGCGTCCCACCAGATGGCGTCTAATCCCCTGCCGCCCGCCGCGCGTAAAGCTGGATCGGTCGGCCCCGGAACTGGTGTGCGCATCAGCATTCGTGACGAAGGTGGCCGGGAGTTGCCCGGCGGGCAGGCGGGTGAGGTTTGTATCGATGGCCCCGGCGTCATACGCGAGTATGAAAACAATCCGCAAGCCACCGCCAGCGCATTCTTCGGCGACTGGTTCCGCACCGGCGATCAGGGCATCCTGGACGAAGACGGCTATCTGCGCTTGACCGGCCGCATCAAGGAACTGATCAACCGGGGTGGTGAGAAGATCGCCCCGCGCGAAATCGACGAGCTGCTGCTCACGCATCCCGCCGTGGCCGAGGCCGTCTGCTTCGGCGTGCCGCATCCCACCTGGGGCGAAGAGGTGGAAGCCGCGGTGGTGCTGCGTCCCGAGATTCCGGCGGACGAAGCCGAGGTGATCCGGTTCTGCCGCGACCGCCTGGCGGATTTCAAGTGTCCCAAGAAGATCCACATCGTCGCTACGATTCCACGCACCGCGACCGGCAAGATCCAGCGGATGAATGTGGCCGCCGCGCTGGTGGGGCATGCCAAATGAGTGGAGCCGCGCAAGTATTACTCTGCTACAAAATGTTCTTGGCCATTCTTGTGGGGTGGACAATCCTGCCGGCAGCCGTTTTCCGGGCCACACTTTCGGGTGCAGCACGACTCCTTGTATTCGGCCATCGCCTGAAAGCCGGCGGCAGAGGGACGAAGTCCCGATACCGGCGAACTGAAGCTCGGCGGTTGGCAGGCGAAAGCGCCTGCCCCACGCGGGCCAGCAAATGTAGAAACTCCAGTCGCCGTCCGAAGGCAGGCGGCAGCCAGAATTGGCTGCCCCACTTTTTTGACCCAGGAATGCTCATGAACGGAGCTGCGCGGTGAAGTTCGTCATCGCTGGGGCCGGAGCCGTGGGAGCATATCTAGGCGCCGCAATGGCGCGGGCCGGACTGGATGTCACGCTATTCGCGCGCGGCGCCCAACTGCGTGCCATCGCGGAGCGCGGCGTGCGCGTCGTCAGTCCGGAAGGCGATTTCGAAGCGCGGCCGAAAGCCACCGGCGATCTCGAATCCATCGGTCCCGCCGATGTGGTGTTTCTGGCAGTGAAGGCGCACAGCCTGCCGGATCTGGCGCCGCGCTTGCCCCCACTGCTCGGCGCCGACACGAGCGTAGTCAGCTTGCAGAACGGCGTGCCCTGGTGGTTCACCCATTTGGAGCGCGTGGACCCAGGAGGCTCAATCGCAGCGGCCATCGAAGCGCGCCGCGTCATCGGCTCGCTGGTCTATTTCGCCACGGAGGTTGCGGAGCCCGGCGTGGTGCGCCACATCGAAGGCCGCCGCATCTCCATAGGCGAGCCCGATGGCATACGGTCCGCACGGTGCCGCGCCATCGCCGAAGCCCTCATTGCCGCGGGTCTGCGCTGTCCTGTCACGACCCACATACGCGAGGAGATCTGGGTCAAGATCCTGGGCAACGTGGCCTTCAATCCCATTAGCGCGCTTACCGGCGCCACGCTCGCCGGCATGGTCGCGGACCCGGACGTGGCGGCGCTGGTCCGCGCGATCATGGCCGAGGCCGAATGCGTGGCCGCACGCCTGGGAATAAAACTGCCGGTAACCATCGAGCAGCGCATGGCCGGCGCGGCCAAAGTCGGCGCGCACAAGACCTCCATGCTGCAGGATCTCGAAGCCGGCCGGCCGCTCGAATTGGAAGCCCTGGTGGGCGCAGTGCTGGAGCTCGGCGAGCGCCTGGGCGTCGCCATGCCCGCGACGCGCGCCGTTTATGCCTGCACCAAATTGCGCGCGGCCACGCGGTAAAAGCCCGTCGACGACGGCCTCGCGATAAGATAGGTCTTCGTCTTTTTGAAAGGAGCGCGCCATGCACTGGGTCTCTCAACGTTCGGAAAGTGTTCAGCAGCTAGTCGGTTGGCAGGCGAAAGCGCCTGCCCCACTGCTCATAGCCTTCATCCTCAGCGCTTCGCTGTGCTTTGCCGAAACGGCGAAGCCGCTTTTACAGCGGCCCACGCTGAACAAGACCGAGATCGTCTTCTCCTATGCGGGCGATCTCTGGCGCGTGAGCCGCGATGGCGGCGATGCCGTGCGCCTCACCACCGGCGCGGGAATTGAAACCAGTCCGCTGTTTTCGCCGGATGGCACCGAGATCGCTTTTCAAGGCGAATACGACGGCAACGTGGATGTCTTCGTGATGCCGGCCGAGGGCGGCGTCCCGCGGCGCCTCACCTGGCATCCCGGCGCCGACATCCCGGTCGCCTGGTCACCGGATGGCAAGCAGATCCTGTTCCGATCGCCGCGCGACAGCTACTCCCGGTTCACGTGCCTGTATACGGTGCCCGCGGCCGGCGGCTTTCCCAGGAAGGTCGAGTTGCCTATGGCCTATACCGGATCGTTCTCGCCCGACGGAACGCGCCTTGCCTACATGCCGATTTCGCCCGCATTCGAAGCCTGGAAGCACTATCGCGGCGGCCGCACTACGCCTATCTGGATCGCGAACCTGGCCGACTCCCGCATAGAGAAACTGCCCCGCGAAAATTCCAACGACTTCAACCCGATGTGGGTTGGCGACCGCATCTATTTCCTCTCGGACCGCAACGGTTCTATGACGCTGTTTGCCTTCGACGCAGGCACTCACAAGGTGACACAATTGATCCATAACGATGGGCTCGACATCAAATCCGCGTCCGCCGGCCCAGGCGCGATTGTCTACGAGCAGTTCGGCGCCATCTACCTCTATGACCTGAAATCCGGCAAGACCAAGGCGGTGGAGATACGGGTGAGCGGCGATCTTCCATCCGTGCGCGCGTCGCTCGAGAAAGTGGCCGATCGCATCACCTCCGCGGACCTTTCGCCCACCGGCGTGCGCGCCGTTTTCGAAGCGCGCGGCGAGATCCTGACCGTGCCCGCCGAAAAGGGCGACATACGCAACCTGACCAATACGCCAGGGGTTGCGGAACGCTCTCCGTCCTGGTCGCCCGACGGGAAGCAGATCGCTTATTTCTCCGACGAATCCGGCGAATACCAGTTGCACCTGCGCGCACAGCACGGCATGGGGGAAACGCGCAAGATCGACCTGGGCAAGCCGCCGGCTTTCTACTACTCGCCAACATGGTCTCCGGATAGCAAAAAGATCGCCTACACCGACAACCGCCTGAAGCTCTGGTATATCGACCTCGACAAGCAAACGCCAGTTCGCGTGGACGAGGACACTTACCAGTCTCCCAGCTTCGATATGAACCCAGCCTGGTCGCCGGACAGCAAATGGATCGCGTACACCAAGCTGCTCAAGAATCATCTGCGCGCCGTCTATCTGTACTCCGTGGAGACCGCCCAAACTCACCAGGTCTCCGACGGTATGAGCGACGCCGAATATGCGGTGTTCGATAAGAACGGCAAGTATCTGTACTTCACCGCCAGCACGAACACAGGCTTAACTACGGCGTGGCTGGATATGTCCAGCATCGGCCGCCAGGTTTCGCGGCACGTGTACGTGACCGTGCTCAGCAAGGAGGAAGCTTCGCCGCTCGCGCCTGAGAGCGACGAGGAAAAGGGGGAAGAGGCCAAGAAGGACGACACTAAGAAAGACGACGCCAAAGACGGCGATAAGAAGGACGCCGATAAAGACAAGGACAAAGATAAAGATAAAGATAAAGACAAAGATAAAGACAAAGATAAAGACAAGGAGAAAGAGCCGGTGAAGGTGCGCGTCGATCTGGAGAATATCGGCCAGCGTATACTGGCGCTTCCCATCCCCGCGCGCAACTATTCGGGTATGTATGGCGGCAAGACTGGTATCCTGTATCTCCTCGAAGAAGTAGACACACCCGCCGCGCCCGGCGCGCCCTCCCAGCCGGGCCACACGCTGCACAAGTTCGAGCTGAAGACCCGGAAGACCGAGAAGGTGCTCGACGGCGTGCGCGCGTTCGCCGTCTCTTTCAACGGGGAGAAGATGCTCTATTCGCAGGGAGCGCACGGAGAGCAGTGGATCATCACGGCCGCCGGTACAGCGCCCAAGCCGGGTGAAGGCAACCTGAAGCTCGACGGCATGGAAGTGCGCGTCGATCCCGTAGCCGAATGGAAGCAGATCTACCGTGAGATCTGGCGCATCGAGCGCGACTTCTTCTACGATCCGCACTATCACGGCCTGGATCTGACCGCTGCCGCGAAGAAGTACCAGCCCTACCTTGAAGGAGTCACTTCGCGCGCCGATCTGAACTATCTCTTCACCGAGATGCTGGGCGAGCTTACCGTGGGCCATCTGTTTGTGGGCGGCGGCGCCATGCCGCCCGTGAAGCAGGTGCGCGGCGGCCTGCTCGGCGCGGACTACACGATCGAAAACGGCCGCTATCGCTTCGCCCGCGTCTACAACGGCGAGAATTGGAACCCGAGCCTGAAGGCGCCGCTGACGCAACCGGGCGTCAACGTGGCGGCGGGCGAATACCTGCTGGCGGTGGGCGGCCGCGAGCTGCGATCTTCGGACAATATCTACGGCTTCTTCGAGGCCACAGCGGGCAAGTCCGTCGCGATCAAAGTCGGCCCGGACCCAGGCGGCGCTAACGCGCGGGAGGTCACGGTGGTGCCGGTCGATAACGAATTTGGCCTGCGCAACCTGGCATGGATCGAAGAAAACCGGCGCAAGGTGGATCGCCTGAGCGGTGGCCGGCTGGCTTACGTGTATCTCCCTAACACCGCCGAAGCCGGCTACACCAACTTCAACCGCTACTATTTCGCGCAGATCGGCAAAGAAGGCGCCGTCATCGATGAGCGCTTCAACGGCGGCGGCGACGTGGCCGACTACATCATCGACTACCTCAAGCGGCCCATGATGACTCGCTGGACCACGCGCTACGGCGAGGACTTCTCCACTCCGCAGAACGCCATCTTCGGACCCAAGGCGATGATCATCAACGAATACGCCGGATCGGGCGGCGACGCTCTGCCGTGGCTCTTCCGCGAGCAGCACATCGGCCAACTCATCGGCAAGCGGACCTGGGGCGGGCTGGTGGGCATCTTCGGATTCCCGGAGCTGATCGATGGCGGTTTCGTGACCGCCCCCAACCTGGCTTTCTACAATCTGACGGGCGAGTGGGATGTGGAGAACCACGGCGTGCCGCCCGATATCGAAGTGGAATACGATCCCGCCGCCGTGCGCGGGGGACACGATCCGCAATTGGAGAAAGCCGTCGAGGTGCTGATGGCCAGCCTTAAGAAGAACCCGTTACCCGTTTACCGGAAGCCGGAATATCCGAACTATCACAAGGCTGCGGCAGCCAAGGCGCAATAGGTGCGGCGCAATGCAGACAGCTACGTAGTGTGACGCCGGATTCTTAATTATCGTCAGGAGCATTACCACTGCGGTTTTGGCTTTTGATCCCATGCTCCGGCCCCGGCGGCATATAGCGGCCTCCCGCTGCTTAAGTTAGTTCGCCAGGGGAGGGTGCACTAAGGCGCGGGACCGCTTGCTGACGCGCGCGGCTCTGAAACGCGGTAGATCGGCTCAGAATGCCTGTATGGTCCGGCTGGGCTGCCTGCGAACATCCCCCACACGTGCGGCGGCATATCCAATTTTAGTCCTCGCCCGGTCTTGGCCTCGCGGGGTTTTCAAGAAGTGTCGAAAGTGTCGAAAAGTGTCGAAGCCGTTGCGATTGGCTCGCAACATTCTTTTTTTTTCGAAAATGTGTTGCATGCTGTAGCATTCCGATCCATCTCATTGAGTCGGCGGGACTTCGCCCGGTATCAACTGGGCGGAAGCTTGAAACACGGCGTTGCAAGGTGTTTCATTTCGTATCATTTTCGAATCATGTACTGCGGCAATTTTTGAGACAGCGCTGAGATGCAACACCCGCTGTTCGCCCGTCAAGCGGGTTGGCAGGCGAAAGCGCCTGCCCCACGTCCTGCACTCACGGTAGCATGGCGGCGGCTGGTTTCTGGCGCTTGGGGACAAGGGAGAAGTGTAGGTTATTGAAATATCGGGCTGGATGGCGGGCCGGGTTTGTTTTCGAAGCTTGTGACTGCCGGGTTCTTAGTGGTGGGATCCACCGCCGCCACCGCTGGCGCCGCCGTGCGAGATAGGGCTCGCACTCCCCGAGAGGCCTCCCCTTGCGGAGGAAATGCTGCTGGAGGAGAAACTACCGGAGGAAATGCTGCCCGCAGAACCGCTCAAGGGTCCGCGGCCCACCGAGCCACCCACACCGGAGCCCGGGTGGTACGACCCCGTCACGGGCACGCTCTTGGTAATGACAGTGTTGTACGTGCCGGCGTAGGTGGGTCCGTAAGAGTACGGCCAATAGTAGAAGCCGGGCATATACGCCATGTCCACATCGAAAGGACTCCAGAATCGGAATCCATAAGGGCTGTACCAGCCGTCACCGAAGCCGAATCCGGGGACAAACGTGAACATGCCGTAAAACGAATTCCAATACCAGCCGCTGTCAAACAGAGCGCCGCCATACACGCCGCCGCTGTACATACCGCCGCTATACAGGGAACTCCGCAGGCTGTTAGCCGCCGAAACGTTCGCCATGGAGACGTACTCGGCCCGGCGCTCGCTCCAGCGGTTCAACGCATCGGTAGCATCTTTGTCGAATCTGCTCATCGCCAATGTATCGAGCGCGACCAGATGGCCTTCCTTCACTTCGATCGTTTTGTCATCGGCGGTGACCTCAGCTACGCCGGCGAAAACGCGCAGCTCGCCGGGACTGGAGTCGAACCGGTACAGACCTTTCTTGAGAACATGAACGGTGGCATCCTTATAGACCACCGTAACGGAGTTGTCTTTGGCGATGTCTTCCGCCTCGACGATCGCAGCGCCGTTGAGAAAATCGAGGCGCGTATCGATCAGGCGGTTGGTAATCATGCGAAACGAGCTGTTTTCACCAAGGCGCAGGAAAACGCCGGGGGTCAGAAGCACCTCCGCGCGCCCTTCCTCGGTCCGAAGCTGGCCGTTCTCCTTTACTTCGGGGAAATTGCCAAATTTGCTCTCAACCGCTTGATCGCCTTGGTAAACCTGCCCTTCCACGTAATGAATCAAGCCCGAGCGGGCTGAGATCACCGACTGGGCCAGGGCGGCAACACTACCAGCCGCGAGGGCCAAACCGCATAGCGCGACTCTCCCTGCCGGTTGCATGAATGCTCCTTAATCCAAGGATCTGCGCTTTTTGGACGCTTGTCAATCGCGAATAGTTACTACAGACGCACAATGTGAGCGGAATTCACACCTTTCAATGCATTGCGTGTATCCACGATCAGACGCGCGCGGGCGGCGATCTGGCGGTAGTCGAAGGCCGAGTGGTCGGTGACGATCACCGCGCAATCCGCCTCACCTGCCACGGCCTCCGGCTGCGAGTGCAGGTCGATCCCATCTAGTTGAAGCTGCGGCACATGCGGATCGCTATACGAGAGGCTCGCCCCGCGCCGCTTGAGCAGCAGCATGACATCCAGGGCGGGGGATTCGCGCAGGTCGCTGATATCTTTCTTGTATGCCACGCCCAGGATGTGAATGCGCGAGCCTTTCACCGGCTTGCCCGCATCGTTGAGCGCATTCTGGATCTTGTCCACCACGAAGTGCGGCATCTGGCCGTTGATGTAGCCCGCCAGCTCGATGAAGCGCGCCTCGATCCCCGCCTGCTTGGTCTTCCAGGAAAGATAGAACGGATCGATCGGGATGCAGTGTCCGCCCAGTCCGGGGCCGGGATAGAACGGCATGAAGCCGAAGGGTTTGGTGGCCGCCGCCTCGATCACTTCCCACACGTTGATGCCTATGCGGTCGCACATCATGGCGATCTCGTTGACCAGCCCGATGTTGATCATGCGGTAGGTGTTTTCGAGCAGCTTCACCATCTCGGCCACCTGCGTCGAGCTTACCGGGACTACGGTCGCGAGCGCCTGCGAGTAGAACAAAGCGCCCATCTCCGTGCAGGCAGGCGTGGTGCCGCCGACCACTTTGGGGATGTTGGCCGTCTGGTATTTCGGGTTGCCCGGATCGACGCGCTCCGGCGAGAAGCACAGGAAGAAGTCCTGGCCCACGCGCAGCCCGGTTTTCTCGAACATAGGCAACAGCAGTTCGTCGGTGGTGCCGGGATACGTGGTCGATTCCAGGATGATCAGCATGCCGGCATGGAAATGCTTGACGATCTCCTCGCAGGCGGACACGATGTAACTCATGTCCGGGTCCTTGGTTTTGCGCAGCGGCGTGGGCACGCAGATATTGATCGTGTCCAGGTCGCGCACCGCGGCGAAGTCGGTGGTGGCGCGGATTCTGCCCTCTTGAACGAACTTGGACAGCACGGCACTCGGAATGTCCCCGACGTAGGAATCGCCCGCATTCACGCGCGCCGTTTTGCCCTCATGCAGATCGATGCCCGTGACGGAGAACCCAGCCTTGGCGAACTCCACGGCCAGGGGCAGTCCCACATAACCGAGGCCTACGATACCCACGCGGGCGCGGTGCGAAGCAATTCTGTCTTCCAATATTCTGGCGGTAGTTTCAGTGGCGGCCGTGGACATAATATCTATAGTACAGCGGTATACAGGTGAATTCTCTCCAATTTTGAACTCCGTCCGGGGCGGCTGCGTTAACATAGGTGGTAAGAAAGGGTGTCCCATGCGTTTACTGCCGTTCACCGCTGTAATTGTCTTGACCGGCTCGTTGTCCGCCGCCGACCCCGAACTGGTCAGCCTGGCCATGCCGGATAGCCAGGTGATGGCCGGAGTCAACGTCGCGCAGGTGATGCTCTCGCCCCTTGGTCAGTATCTTCTGGCGCAAACCGGGCAAGCGCCCGCTGCAGGCCTCGAAAAGTTGATGGAGACCGCCGGGTTCGATCCCCGCCGGGATCTGCGGGAATTCCTTGTGGCTGCCAGCGGGAAGCCGGGCAGTTCCCAGGTGATTATCCTGACGCGTGGCACTTTCGATGTCCCCAAGATTTTGGAAGCGGCTGCTGCCGATGGCGAGACGGTCGAAACATACAATGGCGTCCCGATCGTGACAATTTCGAAGCAGCCATCCGTGGCGTTTCCGGATTCCACCCTGGCGATTTTGGGGGACGCCCCCGACGTGCGTGCGGCCATCGACCGCAAGTCCGCTCCCACGGCCATCAGCTCCGCCTTGGCGGTGCAGGTGGACCAGTTAAGCAGTACCGAGGACGGCTGGTTCGTCACCATGGTGCCGCTCTCCCAGTTGCCGCCGCAGGCGCCCGGGGGCGCCGGAGCGGGTGCGAACCCGTTAGCCATGCTGAGCAACGTGCAGCAGTTGAGCCTCGGCGTGAGGTTCGGAGCCAATGTGGTGGCGAATCTGCAGGCTGTCTCGAAGACGAATCAGGATGCCGCGGCGCTGGCGGCGCTGCTGAAGTCGTTTGCCGGTGCGGGCGACCTGTTTCTTCCGAAGGACGTGTATACGCCAGCCGCCGCGCTGTTGCAGAGCTTGAACGTGACTGTCGATGGAAACGTGACGAAGGTTTCATTAAGCGTGCCGGAGTCGCAGATCGAGCAGATGATTCAGGCGTCCCACGCGAATGCGACTCATCAGGCAAGTGGGGCGGACGCCCCCGTCCGCGCGCGACCCCCTGGTCGCGCCGCCGAACTTCCGCCATCCGCCGGTGCATCTCCGCAGCGCCTTCGCGTGGGCAGTGCCGTGCAAAAGGCCAAGCTGGTTCAGCACGTAGAGCCGGTTTATCCTCCGCTGGCCATGCAGGCGCGCATCTCCGGCGTGGTGCACCTGAATGCAGTGATCGGAAAAGACGGAACGGTTCAGAACCTCACCGTCGCCAGCGGGCATCCCTTGCTGGTACCGCCCGCCATGGAGGCGGTGAAGCAATGGGTGTATGCGCCGACTTTATTGAACGGGCAGGCCGTAGAGGTGGTCACGCAGGTCGAGGTGGAATTTCGGTTGAGCTACTAAGCCGTACGGCGCGGCGGCTGCGTTAACATAAGTGGTAAGAGAGGGTGCCCCATGCGTTTACTGCCGTTCGCCGCCGCCACTGTGCTAGCCGGCTCGTTGCATGCCGCGGATCCGCAACTCCTCAGCCTGGCGATGCCCGATTCGCGGGTGATGGCCGGAGTCAACTTTGAGCAGGCGGTGCTTTCGCCGTTCGGCCAGTTCCTGCAGGCGCTTACCGGGCGCCTGCCCAATCCGGGTTTCGAGGTGCTGACTGAGACCGCGGGCTTCGATCCGCGTTGGGACTTGCGCGAGATTCTGGTGTCGTCGAACGGGCTGTCGGACAGCAACGCCAGTATCGTTCTGGCCCGCGGCAAGTTCCCTGTCCCCAAATTCATTGCGGAATTCCAGGCCGGCGGTGGGATCGTCGAAACTTACAAAGGCGTTCCGATCATAGGGAAACAAGGCGCGTGGGCTTTTCCGGATTCCACCCTGGCGATTAACGGAGACGCCGCCAATTTGCGCGCCGCCATCGACCGCATGTCGGCGCCGACGGCCATCAACTCAGCGCTCGCGGAGCAGGTCAACCAGTTGAGCACGGCCGAAGATGCCTGGTTCGTGTCGATGGCGCCACTTTCCGAACTGCAGCGGGCGGCGGCGGTAACGGCAGACGCTGGCCCGTTAGCGATAATTGCCAAGGTGCAGCAGTCCAGCGGCGGCCTGAAGTTCGGGGCCAACCTGGCGATAAGTCTGGAGGCTGTCTCACAGACGGACCAGGATGCCGCGGCGCTGGCGGCCGTGCTGAAGGCGTTGCCCGCCTTGGCGCCGCTGGAGGGATCGAAAGGCCAATTTGCGGACACGGCAGCCCTATTGCGGAGCCTGAACGTGACCACCGAGGGGCACGTTACGAAGATCTCGATGAGCGTGCCGGAAACACAGATCGAAGAGCTGATGCAAAGGGCGAACACCGGCCAACCGCCGCCGTTCAAACCGGCGGACGCCCCAGTCCCCGCACAACCTCCGGTTCGCGACCACGCAACCACGGTCGAGCAGTCCGTGCCGCCATCCGCGGGCGCGGTTCCGCAGCGCATTCGTGTCGGAAGCATCATGGCACAGGC
>Ga0187858_10005428_pt1 | contig 11656 bp, 6 predicted proteins | sample June2016WEW_8_15_FD_133015 | JGI IMG/M metagenome (GOLD analysis project Ga0187858, IMG submission 133015) | Peatland microbial communities from SPRUCE experiment site at the Marcell Experimental Forest, Minnesota, USA - June2016WEW_8_150 | ecosystem: Environmental > Terrestrial > Soil >...
CTACAACGGCGAGATCTACAATTTCCGCGAGATTCGCTCCGAACTAGAATCCCATGGCGTCGGTTTCAATAGCCACTCCGACACTGAGGTGATCCTCAAGGCTTACGGTAAGTGGGGTGCCGGATGCTTAGACTATTTCCGGGGCATGTTTGCCTTCGCCATCTGGGATGCGCGCGAGAGTGGGTTGTTCCTGGCCCGCGACAGGTTTGGTGAGAAGCCTCTCTATTACTTTCATCGCGACGGTCTCTTCCTATTCGCTTCCGAAGTTCGTTCGTTGTTGCAGACAGGTCTTGTAGCACGCGAGCTTGACGAGGTTGGACTCATCGAGTACCTCCTCTTTGGATCGGTCTCTGACGCTGACACCCTGATCAGGGGTATTCACTCCCTCCCCCCAGCTCACTCTCTTCTGCTTAAGGAGGGCGAAGCCACTCTTAGGAAATATTGGGACCTGAACAGCGCAGAGCGTGACCTCGCAGCCCCCCGGCCTGTGCGCCACATCGGCCCGGAAACGATAGCCGAACTCCGAACTCAATTGGAGGATGCAATTCTTCTCCGCATGGTGAGTGACGTGCCGGTCGGCGTTTTTCTGTCGGGTGGCATCGATTCTAGTTCGTTGGTCGCGCTACTGAGCCGCAAGCATCCGAATCTCAGTACGTTTTCTGTTGTCTTCAACGAGTCGGACTACAGCGAGGCTGAGTACTCGCGGACGATCTCAGCGCGCTTTGGTACCGATCACCACGAAATCGAAATCTCGAGCAGTGCAGTGATGACGTCATTGCCAGACATCATCGGCGCCATGGATCAGCCGACAATCGATGGTGTGAACACTTACATCATTTCGCGAGAAACCCGGCATATGGGGTATAAGGTTGCCCTGTCTGGTCTCGGGGCAGACGAGATTTTCGCTGGCTATGAAAACTTCAAGACAGTTCCGCGAATGGAGCGGTTTGCCTGGTGTCTCAGTACCGTCAATCCAAAGTTACGGTCCATGCTTGCATCCATGACCAGGATGCCAAACTCGAAGGGCCGCCCGCGAGCGGAGAAGCTGGCGGCCCTGATCGAAGGTGACGACAGCATTCCGCATCCTTACGCGTTCGCACGCATGTTGTTTATGCCAAGCCAATTGCGGCAATTGGGTTTAGTGGGCGACGGCAAAGGTGTTGACTCCGCGATGGCGCCGCTCGCCAACATCGTGAGGTGGGTTGCGAGATTTGATCCCGTCAATCGTACCTCTTACCTTGAACTCCGACACTATATGGCTAACACTCTGCTGCGCGACTCGGACGTCATGAGCATGGCGCATGGTTTGGAGTTGCGCGTACCATTTGTCGACCACAAGCTGGCCGAGTTTTTGTTCCGAATCCCGGGTGGTTCCAAGCTCAAACGCGGAATGCCCAAGTGGTTGTTGATCGAAGCACTGCAGGGGCTGCTGCCTCAAAAGGTGGTGCAGCGGTCAAAACGAGGCTTCACCTTTCCCTTTGAGCTTTGGTTGAAAAGAGAGATGCGTAAAGACATGGAGGACGTCTTGCTCGACACTAGTAACCTAGTGGCAGGCGTCGATCGAAAATTCGTTGCGATTGTATGGGAAGATTTTTTGGCTGGAAAAACCACATGGTCGCGGCCTTGGTCGCTTTATGTCCTTAAGCAATGGGTAAACATGTTTCTGGAATCCCGGCCTTCGAGTTCGATATTGGACATTCCGGATGTGGGGCACCGGCAAGTCATGGCGCGGAATTGATCAACCTCCAGAAGAAGCAAGCTCTTATCCCCGAATTATTTTCGAACCGAGGAGTGGTTCACTGAAATGTGTGGTATCAGCGGATTAGTTAATTGCGGAGACCGTGAAACACTCGCATGCATGACCGACGTGCAGGCTCATCGCGGGCCCGACGACGCCGGGTTCTGGGAACAGAAATTTCCCGATGGTTCCTACGTCGGCCTTGGAAGCTGCCGCCTTTCCATCATTGACCTTTCCACCAGCGGGCACATGCCCATGTGCAACGAAGACCGAACTGTCTGGATCACCTACAACGGTGAGATCTACAATTTTGCCGAACTGCGCCGCGAGTTGGAGATGAAGGGCCATCGATTTGCGTCGGAGACCGACACGGAAGTCATTGTTCACCTCTACGAGCAGGAAGGCCCAGACTGCGTTAAGCGCTTGAACGGTATGTTTGCATTCGGCATTTGCGACCTGCGCCCCGGCAGGCCCACTCTGTTTGTGGCACGTGATCATTTCGGAATCAAACCTTTCTACTACGTGCAGCAGGGACGCCGTTTTGCCTTTGCCTCCGAAATCAAGGCCCTGCTGCAGGTTCCTGGGGTTGAAGCAGAGATCGACGAAAAAGCCCTGCATCAGTACTTGACCTTCCTTTGGGTTCCCGATCCCAAGACGATGTTCCGCAACGTTGTCAAACTTCCGGCCGGTCATTACGCGGTACTGCGTAATGGCCAGCTCGAAATAACCCAGTACTGGGATCTCAAGTTCCCACGCGACGGCGTTCCATTCTCTCGTTCGGAGGCGGACTTGAAAGACGAGATTCGAGAGCGTTTCCGCCGTTCTGTCAAAGCACAGATGATCAGCGACGTGCCGATCGGTGCTTTTCTCAGCGCCGGACTGGATTCGTCGAGCATTGTGGCCATGATGTCGCGAGCCACTCGCCAGCCGGTGCGCACTTATACGATTACTTTTCCGGACAACTGCCGCGTCGGTGAAACGACGTTGGATGATCCAAATGTGGCGGCGCAGTTGGCGAGCCGTCTCGGGTGTGAGAACCATCGCATTGTGGTGGAACCGGACGTCGCCAATCTTCTGCCTAAACTCGTCTGGCACATGGACGAGCCCACAGCCGATCCGGCGATCATCGCATCGTACCTTGTATGCCGGCAGGCGCGAAAGCACGCGACAGTCTTGCTCTCCGGCGTGGGTGGAGACGAATTATTCGCCGGATATCGGAAGCACTACGCCCATTACTGGGCACAAGGCTATCAGCGGATTCCGTCGGTAGTTCGAGGCTTGATTGATTCGTCACTGCTGAGACTTCCCACGCTTCGGGGAACAGCAATGAAGGGAAGACTTCGCCTGGCGAAAAAGATGGCCCGCAGTTCCTCCTTGCCGCCAGTTGAACGGTTCTTGATGAACTGCACGTATCTGGACCAGGAACAGAAAGCCGCGCTCTACACATCTGTCCTATCTGACAAAATCTCCGGTGAAGATGCTGCGTACCAACATCGAGCTCGATTCGAGCAAGTCAAAGACGCCGACTTTCTCAATCAGATGCTCTACCTCGATACCAAGATTTTCATGCCCAGCTTGAACCTGACCTATAACGACAAGATGAGCATGGCCTCCTCCGTGGAAGTCCGCGTGCCCTTTCTCGATCGCGAACTCGCCGAGTTTGTGGCCTGGAATGTTCCCCCCAGCATGAAGCTGAAAGGGTTCTTCCGGCCAACTACAAAGTACATCTTCCGTAAGGCTATGCAAGACGTTTTACCGCGCGAAGTGTTAGAGCAGCCGAAAGCCGGTTTTGCCGCCCCTATAGACTACTGGCTGGCCCGTGACCTGAAAGAAATGGTCGACGACCTACTTTCCGAATCCCAGATCCTGAAGCGCGGATTGTTCCGACCCGAGGCCGTGCGCGCATTCATTGATGAACACCGTACCGGCGCACAGGATTGGTCCATGCAGATTTGGCAGCTTTTGACACTTGAACTTTGGATGCAGACTTTTCTCGATGGCGGCAGCAAACACGCGGCGGCAGATTTGATTCCTGGGCAAAGGGCCACGGTATGAAACAGATTCTGCAGCAGCCTCGGACGGGCGAGATTACAGTTTCGGAGGTTCCGTCGCCTCAGCTTGTGCCAGGGTGCGTGCTGGTGCGCATTGCTACCTCCTTAGTGTCTGTCGGAACCGAACGTGCTTCGTCCGATTTCGCCCGCAAGAATCTGCTTCAAAAAGCCCAGGCGCGGCCCGATTTGGTTCGAGAAGTGGTTGGCAAGATTCGCCGCGACGGCATGCTCTCTGCGGTGCAAGCGGTCCGCAGCCGTTTGGACCAACCGTTGGCGTTGGGATACAGCAGTGCAGGCACGGTGGTCGGTGTCGGCGAAGGCGTTACCGACATTCGGGTGGGCGATCGAGTCGCGTGTGCGGGCGCCGGTTACGCGGTACACGCCGAAGTGGCTTGCGTGCCGCGCTTGCTGGTCGCGAAGCTTCCAGAGCCCTCTTCAGTTACCTTCGAGGAAGCTGCCTTCGCGACTCTCGGCAGCATCGCCTTGCACGGCGTCCGCACCGCGGACGTGAAGCTCGGCGACAGTGTTGCGGTGATCGGTCTTGGCTTACTGGGCCAACTCACGGTGCAAATTCTGAAAGCTGGCGGCTGCCGTGTACTGGGGATGGACGTCGTACCCAACCGCGCTGAACTCGCCTTGCGCTTGGGCGCAGATGCGACTGCTGCTTTATCCTCGGAGTTCCGTGATTTGTGCTATGAGCGTTCTCGCGGTGTCGGAGTCGATGCCGTGCTAATCACAGCCGAAACTCAGAGCAGCGATCCGGTTAATCTCGCCGCAGAAATCGTGCGCGACCGTGGCATCGTGGTCGCGGTGGGTATGGTAGGCATGGACATCGAGCGCAGGCTTTATTACGAAAAGGAACTCGACTTCCGTGTCTCACGGTCGTATGGTCCGGGACGCTACGATGCTGCCTACGAGCAGAAGGGACACGACTATCCCATCGGATATGTGCGCTGGACCGAAACTCGCAATATGGAAGCATTTCTTGGACTCCTTACAGACGGCAAGCTTGATCTGAAATCACTGATCACACACCGTTTCCCGATTGAACGCGCACATGGCGCTTACGATTTGATCACAGGAAAGACGAGAGAGCAGTTCCTTGGAGTGCTCATTATTTATCCCGAGCAGGCGGATCAGAGCCAGATGCTCGAATTAACTGGACGAGGCAGCAGCAGTAGTCGCGCTCCAAGACCGGTCGCGATTGGGTTGTTAGGCGCTGGCACTTTTGCCATGAGCATTTTATTACCTGCCATCAAGCAAGTGTGTGGAGTGGAATTTGTCGGTGTCTGCAACGCGACGGGAGTTCGGAGCCGCCATGCCGCGGATAAATTTGGATTCCAGTATTGCACAACCGACGAAAAGGAAATTCTTAACGATGCTCGCATCAGCACAGTTGTGATCGCTACACGTCATAACCTGCATGCGCGTCAGGCAGTGACAGCGTTGAACGCGGGAAAGAGCGTGTTCTGTGAGAAGCCGCTGTGCTTGAGCGAAAAAGAACTCGCCGACATCGTTCGTTCCTATACTCGATTAATGACAACTCAACAATCCTTTCTCATGGTCGGCTTTAACCGGCGCTTTGCACCCATGGCCTCGAGGATGAGAGCATTTCTAGCAGAGATCCACGAACCCCTGGCGATGCACTACCGGGTGAATGCCGGGTATCTTCCGCCGGACCACTGGGTGCAGGATTCTGAGCAGGGCGGTGGCCGCATTCTGGGTGAGATTTGCCATTTCGTCGATTTCATGATGTTCTTGGCTGGCTCCTCGCCGGTCAGCGTGCACGCGATCAGCCTGGACAATTCAGGTCGGTACGGCGGAGACAATGTGATCGTCTCGCTGCAGTTCGCCAACGGCTCTCGGGGCACGATTGATTATCTGGCCAACGGTGACAAATCATTTTCAAAGGAACGGGTCGAAGTGTTTGGCGGCGGTGCAGTTGCCGTACTCGAGGATTTCCGCCGACTCGAACTTGTTCGGCATGGAAAGAAGCAAACAATGCGTGCTCGTTGGCGTCAGGACAAAGGTCATCGCGGAGAATGCGAGGCTCTTGCCAGTGCGATTCGGGAAGGTCAAGCTGCGCCAATTCCATTCGACCAGATTGTCGATGCAACGCTTGCTACTTTGCGCATCCAGGATTCAATCGCCTTGGGGAGGTCGATGTCTGTCGATGCTTCCAGCTTTGTTGGCTCCGTCTTAGATTCAATGGCTTCAAACGAATGATCCACCGGCGAAAATGAACTTGGGAGTCAACAAATTGTAGAATGGCCTAAAGCAAAGAGCTGATGTAGAGGCGCTTCGACGAGTGTGAAGCTTGGTAGTGTCTGAAAGCACTTTTCAGACACTACCTGAAGCTTGGTGCGAGTCTCGTCGCATCTACTTCATGCTATAGTGTGACGAACTGACGCAGATCCCATTGAGCATGTCGTTTGCGAACCGCCTTCAGTATTACCGGCGCATCTTCAGCGCTTATCTGGTCCCCGGACAAAGTCAGTTGACCTTCTGGCACGACACGCCACAAGCGAACCCAAACTCAACCACGGACAAGTTGGGCGAATACTACATGGACTTCGAGGCTAAGGCCGATTATTCGGGCCATTACGATTCTCATGGGATTCCCATGCTTGACTACCATGGCCAGATCGGCTTGCGGTACAACCCGATCGCTATTGCGCAGTGGGGACTCGGAAACCACGACCTGTTCTACCGCACTCGTGGCGACGAGCGCAAAGAGAAATTTCTGAAGGCAAGTGAGTGGCTCTGCAATTGCCTGGAGCGCAATTCCCGTGGTGTTTGGGTCTGGAACCATCATTTCGACTGGGAATACCGTGATACTTTGAAGGCGCCCTGGTATTCGGGGCTGGCACAGGGGCAGGGAATCTCGCTCTTAGTTCGGGCGCATCGAGAAACTGGTAATCCGGAATATCTGCGCGCTGCCGAGAGAGCCTTTGCCAGTTTTCTCGTGCCCACTGAGAATGGCGGTGTGACTTTCACCGACGAGCGGGGTAACCTCTGGTTCGAGGAGTACGTTGTGTCGCCGCCAACGCATATCCTTAACGGTTTTATGTGGGCGGCTTGGGGAGTATACGACTACTTTCTGGCGACTGGCGATCCAGGCGCGCAGGGCCTTTTTCACCAGGCAGTGCAGACCCTGCTGGAAAATGTGGAGCACTACGATTTGGGATTCTGGTCTCTTTACGAGCAGTCCGGGACGCGGCTGAAGATGGTGGCCAGCCCCTTCTATCATCAGTTGCACATTGTGCAGTTACGGATCATGCACAGGCTGACCGGGAAAAACCAATTTGCGTGCGTTGCGGATCGTTGGGAAAGTTATGGCCGCAGCCGCGCAAAACGGACTCGAGCTTTGTGCTACAAGAGTGCCTTCAAGCTTTGTTATTACTGAAAGCACATGAAAATCCTCTACGTGTCGCAGTATTTTCCGCCGGAGATGGGAGCTCCAGCCGCGCGGGCGGCTGAGCTTGCCCATTATTGGGTACAAGACGGCCATGAAGTCACAGTGTTGACTGGATTCCCCAACCACCCCACCGGCGTTGTGTCGGCGGAGTATCGCAGCAAATTGCGCCGACTGGTCATGCGCGAAAATGTAAGCGATGTGAACGTTGTGCGGACCTGGTTGTTTCCGTTTCCAAATCGCAAGGCGTATGAGCGAATTCTGAACTACAGTTCCTTCTGCGCTTCAGCCTCTACCACCGGGATGTTCGTCTCTCGTCCGGACGTTCTCATTGCCACCTCACCCCAGCTTTTGGTTGGGCTCTCAGGTTGGTGGCTCGCGCGCGTTAAGCGCGTTCCATTTGTATTCGAAGTACGCGATCTGTGGCCCGAATCCCTTGCAGCGGTTGGAATGAGCAACCCGGATTCCGTGCTGAATCGTTCGTTGGGTTCGGTTGCCGGATTCCTGTATAGACGTTCGGAGCACATCGTGGTCGTCACACCCGCTTTTCAGGAGTACTTGATCCAGAACTGGAGAGTTCCACCCGAAAAGATTTCCATCGTTGAGAACGGGGTGGAGTCGGATCTGTTCAGCCCGAAGGCGAACAATGCAGACCTGACAAGGGAACTCGGTGCGGAAGGGAAGTTTGTAGTCAGCTATATCGGAACGATGGGCATGGCCCACGGCCTCGAAACCCTGGTGCGAGCCGCAACAGAATTGCAAAGAACCGCACCTCACGTCTTGTTTCTGATGGTGGGCGAAGGCTCGGATAAAGAGCGAGTCATCAATCTCGCTCGCTCTCAAGGCTTGTCCAACATGTGTTTCGTCGGCCAGCAGCCCAGAGAGAAGATCCCGGAGTTTATTTCCATCTCCGACGCATGTCTCGTTTTGCTCAAGAAAAGCGAGCTATTCAAGACTGTGATTCCCACCAAGATGCTGGAGTTTATGTCTTGTGCACGCCCGGTCATCCTGGGCGTGGATGGTCAGGCTAGGAAGATAATGGATAAAGCTGGAGCTGGAGTTTATGTAGAGCCGGAGAACGCGGCCGCTCTGGTCCAAGTGATTACACAACTAGCAGCCAACCCTGTCCTGCGGGAAACACTAGGCCGCAACGGACGACGGCACATCATTGAGCACTTCTCACGACAACAGAAGGCTAAAGCTTATATCGGTGTTCTGGAAGGAATTGTCGGCACAGAGGAGGCAGGGATTGCAGCCTGATTTTATAAGCTATCGCCGGCGGACTGCCATAATCGACAGACTAACTGTTGCTTGAACAATGGCTTTAGAATCACGATAAAGCGCCACTTTCCCGTCGCCGTAGGGGACCAAGAGGATAGCCTCTGCCGGCATATCTGGTGCTTTCGCATGCCAAGTCTTCTTTTATGGGACGGCTGCTTCCTGAATGCTTTGCGTTGTTTTCCGGAGTATCTTGGCGCCATTCGAATTCTCACTCCTGATTGTAGGGCAGCATGACATGTCAGTTCACGGTTTCGACGATCAGTTGCCGCACAGTCATGGAATTGGTTGCGCTGGCGACGGAAAAAGCCCCGCTCAACTGCAGGTAGAAGTATGTGGTCGCATCATTCGTGCCCACGGTGGCGGTGTTGGTGTCAAGAAATAAGCTGGATGCCGCGCTTGAGGACGAGGCTAGGTCAATCGCTAACTGCCCAGAGCCCTCGTAGGCCGCCGAAGACCCGCTAGTCTGCATCGTGATGTTCGCCTCGAAAAGAAAAGGATTGTTCGCGGCTTTAATCGAGCCCAAAGCGGCTGACGTTATGCTTACCGGGGTGATGACGATGCCCGACTCGCACCCCCTCACGTGGCAGAATTTTGCCTTCAAGTTGATGCTCGCTGTCGAAGACGCCGGAGTGGAATAGACGCCCTTCAAGCGGATGCGGAGCGTCTTGTTCAACGACAGCCATTGCGTCGGGTATCCGATCAGACAGGACATCAAGTTCTGATCGCGGGTGGTGCTGGCATTCACCGTTACAGGCGTTACATTGGTGCAGTTCCAGAAGCCGCTGAGTGGGGTATTGTTGACGGACAAGGGCAATGCGGTGGTGAGAGGCCTGGTATTTCCAAACTTTTTGGAAACGGTGCCCTGGTCACCAATCGATGTGATGTTTACCCACCCCCCGTCGTAATAGCTTCCCTTGGTAGCGTGCCAAATATTTCCCGATCCGTCTTTGATAGGTATCCAGCCGCAACTTGGACCCGCGCATCCGACGGCAGTGTTCGTGTAGGTATTGCCCATGGATATTAGGCTGTTGTTGTTTGCTGCGAAGAGCGGACTGATACTAATGAATGGGACAGAGGCAGGCGCGCGCGAATTGCCTAGAAGAGAGTTGGTGATCGTCAGCGCTCCGCCGCCCTCAATTACCACGTCGTCCGTGGGAGCCGTCGATTGAAAAGAGATAGCGTCCAAATGTGTGTTAGCCGCACCCGGCGAGGCCGTGGAGACGAAAAATCTGTAATTGCTCCCTTCTGACTCGGCGCCTTGGATAAAAATCTGTCCGCCATTGTTCACGAAATCAATCGCGGCCAGTTGCGGCGTCGAATCCGGCGTGACCAAGCCACCGATGTACCCGTACACGCTTAGTTGTCCGGAGCTGAACCCGTTCACCCCGTAGCGACACCCATTGAACACAAGATTTTCAAAGATGAAGTCTTTGACATTTCCGCCCTCATCGGCCTCCAGACAGTTGATCGACCCGCCGGTCTGATCTCCCTGTACGAACAGATCGCTGAAGTGAAGGCTGGCCACCTCCTCGGTCGACGTGTCAGAGTGTCCGATTCTTACTCCTGAGGAACCGCTGAGGAGCGTTCCGCCCCTCGAATTTGAGCCTGAGGGAGCGCAAAAGGTCCCTGGCAACCCGGTCGCAGTCAACGTAGTGGAGGAGGGAACGGTGGCCACCTGGTAAGCGCAATTATAGGTGGAATCTGAGCCGCCGCGGGCTACGACAGTATCGCCGAGAAAGACAAAATGCGTCGTCGTCGTGGTAATCGTATAAGAGGGGCCTGATCCGGTGATCGAGTTGATCGTCGAGCTGACCGCTTTATGACCACTCACTTGAACATGAGAAATCTTCAGGTTGTTGCTGGGAGTGCTTTGGTAGTTTGTGACAGTGACAGTGTTTGCCGTTCCAGATTCATTTGCGCCTGTCTGCACCCATGAAATGTGGGTATCGTCGTTCGTATAGAGAACCTGAAAAGTGCCATTGAACGATGTCTTCCCGCCGATCATGCCCGCCACCTTCATGATCCGGCCGGGAGTTACTGTGTGCGCCGCCATAGTCCTGACCGTGACGACATTTCCCGACCGTGAGATGGCTGAAACTTTATATGCGGCCCGGGTAACAGTGTTAGAAGCGTCGAACCAGAGGCCGTTCTGTGCATCACCGCCCCCGTTTGCAGACTCGTTCAAGTTGAAATCCACGTCTTCAACGGAACAGCCATTGCAGCCCAGTATCAGCATCATGGTGCCAAAGTTTGGCCCGTACCAATCGAGAGTTGTGCCTTTGCCGTTGAATCCCTTTTGTCCTACGAGCCGTATGCCGAGCGAGTTGTTGCCTTCGTAGACCAACTGATTGGAGATTTTGCAGTGGCCGACAGGAAGCTGCAGTTGCACATTGCTGGCCGCCCCTGCCCCGCCGTTTCCGTAGTAGGTGAGGTAGGCCTGGAGGGCCGCGGTATCGTCGGTGGTTCCGTTGCAAGCCACTCCCGAGCTGCCCGCGGCAGTCGAAGCATCGCGCAGGTCAACCGCCAATTTGGTTTGATACACGCCAGACTGGCTGGCTCCATTCGACACGAGTTGCGAACCCGCAGCTACTCGAGTGGGTACCTCTCCGTTCGCTGCGGAGACCACACCTTTCACCTGATTAGTAACGCCAAGCATTTGAGCCTGCAATAAACCTGAAAGGAACAGTGTCAGAGCTGTGGAGAAGAGGCGTAGAGTCTTCATAGGTATTCTCATTGGTATAAAGCTAGCGCGTCGGTGGCCGCGAGCGCGATAAGGAAGTTACCACACCTAGTAGCTGCTGTCCGCGCCAACGAGCTAGATCAGACTGTTGCGCATTACCAGAGCTCTCGCCGAAATCGCGACGGCGCGGCGAAATCGGTGATCACGAGCTGTGGCGTGGGGTGATGCTATAGCTGGTCAAGCTGCCTAACGTACGTTTCGCACGGAGGCTCAACCCTCGGAGACTCGAAGACGTGCTCAGAAAAGGTAGGCTTTTCTCTGTGCGATAGAGCACACCCCTGAATAAGTGTCGGAAGGCCCGCTGTCGTGCCGCCGCGGCGCCGATGTGGCCATCCTTTGGAGGGACAGTCTGGGGAGCCCCGCCCAAGATCGCTCGGAAGCGTTTTTTCTCACGAAGCAACCAAGTTCTTTCTTCTGAAAAGACTCGCATC
>Ga0187858_10005441_pt1 | contig 11636 bp, 9 predicted proteins | sample June2016WEW_8_15_FD_133015 | JGI IMG/M metagenome (GOLD analysis project Ga0187858, IMG submission 133015) | Peatland microbial communities from SPRUCE experiment site at the Marcell Experimental Forest, Minnesota, USA - June2016WEW_8_150 | ecosystem: Environmental > Terrestrial > Soil >...
GACGCCGAGGTCGGCGACATCAGGATCGGCAATATACTTCTCACCCCACGCCACCGCTGCCGCATCGTCCTTGCCCCAAAGATTGATCTCGTCGAAGGCGAAGGTGTTAGTGGTAGGGTCTGCCCACGCACCGAACCCTAAATTTGCCACCGTTGAGGCGGTACCTCCGTTGACCCCGTATGTCGTGGCCTGCACGACCCGAGGGCCGGTTCCGTCTGGGGCGCCGGTGGTGTCGTTGTTGAAAGTGCTGTAGCGCCTGGGCGCCAGCTGACCCGCCGGGCCCGCTCCCGCGGCGTCCGCCGAATAGGTCCAGATGTCGACACCCGTAAAGGTGACACTATACCAGGCGGAGTCCGCCATCGCGGCAACCCCACCAACGCTAAGCAGCACGACCGTGAAAATGACAACCGTCAAGAGGCTCCTAAGATTAGAATTCATAATGCATATCTCCTATTTGTATAGATGAGAAGGCTTTTGAATTTCTACTCCCTTGCCTCCTTTTATGCATGTTCTGAGTCTGTCTACCTTACCCGCCAGATTCAAATCCCGCTTATGAGCAAACAAAGAGAGTTGCGCAAAATACCAATTCATTAATATTCAAAGCAATAAGCGGACCATAATTAATGCAGCCTGCCACGTTGTGAGGCAAGTTGCATAAACATCTATGTGTTAAGCAATTAAGCATTACAATTCGTTTCCCTGAGTGTTTGAATGCAGCGCCACATCGCTACTCTAGTCGTCCAGAATCTGGACGGTCGACTCTCAAGATGAACTTTCGACATCTGTAAATTAAGGAGTTCAAAGATTTTCCAGAAATGGACAGCATAAAGCCAAAAGTGTACGGAAAACCTACGATTTCGCCTGGCATCGACAACGGAGTACATGGCCATAACAAGATTTCCAGCAATCCCATTACGATCCTTGCGCGGAAAGAGGAGGTAAGAGGTTCAAACAAGACTAATGTGCTAAGTACCTTTCAAAACAGAAAATCGTGGTTATTGTGAAAAGTAATTCCAATTAATTGACTGCGGATTGTGTCTTGTTTCTGGACCGGTCACATGAAACTGTATTTCTTCTTACTGCGAACAATTGAGGAATAAGAGATTAGCAGGAGATACCCGCAATTTCATTTTCCATATACTGGCAACAATCCCAGCAGCCCATAAACCTGCCTCTGCAGCGGCGTCAGTTCAGGTTGTTGCCTGATTCTTAGGTCCGTTCAAGACCAGGAACAGGGCTGAATCGAGATTAACTCTGGTGTATCGGCGCCGAACCCGCTTATTGACCTGATCTCACATACCTCCAGTTTTCTGCTTCTCGGATTCGTCCGAGCTCGTTCAGGAGCGCCGCGAATTCTTCCGGCGTTTCTACCGACGGCTCGCGGTGAGCGGAATAGGCAGGGAAACTGCTCGCAGTCCAATCAGCCGGCTTTCGACGCGGCGAAAGACAATTCCGTTGGTCAGGGGACGGTCGGGAGGGCAGGCTATGAGGATTGCGGGTGCGAATCCCTTCAAACTGATTCGGAATCCGAAGACATCAAATTTGATTTCTTAGGGCAAGTTCTTTCGGATGCGGATTCAGATACAACTGACCTTTCAGGTAGTCGCTCGCGAATTGCCGTACGTAGTGTCTCAGCATCGTCACGGGAACGATGAGCGGCAATTCGCCCTTCCGATACTCCTCGATCATGCCGGATAGCTCACGTCGCGATTCTTCATCGAGCTGCTTCTTGAAGTAGCCGGCCATGTGCTGCAGCACGTTCGCGTGCCGCCCGCGCGTGGCCGGAATCGCGAGTACGCTCATAAAACCTTCATGATACTCGCGACGCAGCTTTGTGCGCGGCATTCCCTTTGCCTGCGCCACCAGTTGTCCCAGCGCCGGGAGTGCCTTGGGGGAGTGGGCGAGGAGTATTCACTTTTTGGCGGGAGGTGCGCCGTTTTGAAAATAGGCGACCAGATCCCTCATTTCCTCTCCGCTCAGTGCAGGCCAGGACAACTTTTTTTCCCGCAAGAGCGATTCCATGCGCGGGCCGTGATTCCAGATCGCGGCTAACAGAGAGTAAGGCGATGCCGTTGCCTCGGATTGCACTAGAGAGGCAGCGGCCGCCGCCTTTCCTGCGATTGGGGAATGACAGGCAGCGCATTGTTTAAGACGAAAAAGATTGCTGCCCGCCTGAGGGTTCCCAGATGAGCCGTATGCCTTGAGCCAGTAGATATAGGAGAGAAGGTCCTCCATTTCAGGCAGTGAGATCTTGGGATATGGAATTCCGCTGGAAGCAAACATTTGCGACATCCGGGGGTGATGGTTCCAGAGGCCGGCAACCAAGGAACTCACGCTTGCCGCAGCGCCGGAAGAAGCGAGGTTGGGTGCGGGACGAGATGGGCCGGTCCCGGACTTATGGCAGCTCCCACAGCCCTTGGAACCGAAAAGAGTCCGTCCGCGCGTAGGATCACCTGGCACGACCATTTCCATCTCAGTGGGGGTGCGGTTGCTGGCACGTAGGAATGCCACGAGATCTGCGACTTCCTTCTCTTGAAACTGAGGCCATTGGATGCGCTTCTGCGACATGTACGTGAACATGCCGTTTCCATGGTTCCAGACGGCCACCGCCAGGGCCACGGGCCCAGTGAATTGGGACATCTCGTATATGGCCCTCCCCGGCTTGCCCGCTGCCTGCAGCGGGTCCGTGGCATGACACTGGATACAATCCCTGGATCTGAAAATCTTCTCGCCCATCCCGGCCTCACCGGGCTCGGAGTTGTAGTTCAGGTAGTAGAGATAGGCGATGATGTCCCGGAATTGCGTTGTGCTGAGCAATGTGCGCGCTTCATTGTCGCGTTCGATTACGGCATTCATGCGTGACCAATGGGACCAAACGGAAGCACAGAGTTCGTAAAGGTTACGTCCCATGCCGACAGACGCCAGGGCAGGCCCTCGCTTGCCGCCGGCACTCCAGACCGAATGGCAGCGGACGCAGCCCTTGCTCACGAAAAGGTCCCGCCCGGCTTTGGCATTTCCGGGATCCTCCAGCGGTTCGGCAGCCATGAAAAGCACGACCCCGAACCCGAGTGTCAGAAGCAAAGGAATGAACTTCCGAAGCAATCCGAAGTGCTGTGGCTGCGGCAGCATGGCGCCTCCTTTAGATCATAGGCTGGCAGGGAACGGCGTGCCGCGTCCCTGCAACGCTGTTTTTTACCCATTTCCCGATCTCTGCGGCTTGACGAGGCCTGGGAGATCCCTTCAAAACCTCCGAAGAACAGAGGCTTGCGGTGGGTGCGGATCTATGGCCCCTTCCGTGCTCGCCGCAGATACTTTGAAAGATCCTGCATGTCATTCGGATCTAGCTGGATCCATTTCATGACCTCATTTTCCATGCTTTGGTACATGATGGGAGCATGATTCCACATGGAGGTTGCCAGGCGGAGCATTTCGAATCGCTCCCCGCCCTCCAGGAGGTTGGGCCCTTGCTTGTTAGGCCCATGGCAGGTGATGCAGCCCTTCGAGACAAAGAGATTTTCTCCTCGAGCCGCATCCCCCTCATCCCGGGAAAAATGAAGAAAATACACATAGGCGAGGATGTCCGCCAACTCGCTGTTTTCGAGGCGTGGGAAGGCCATGCCCCGCGCGGCTATCGTTGCCTGCATGGCGAAACTGTGGTTCCAGATCAGGCCACAGATCTCGGACATGGACTTGCGCAGTTGTTGTTTGGAGAGATCCGGTCCGATCGATTTTCCCCCTCCTGACTGATGGCAGCTCGCGCAACCCTTCGAACGAAAAAGGCTCGCACCACGCGCCAGATCTGGCAGAGGCAAATAGGCAGTTTCGGCGACGGAAGAGGTAACCTCACTGCGAATATAGGCCTGCAAGTCCGCCATCTCCCTTCCATGGAAAAGAGGCATCGCGATGCCGCGAGCCCGCTGTGTCTCACGCATGGTCCGCCCGGCATTCCACATAGCTTGGGACAGGTTGACGGGCGCGACATAAGCGCCGAACCGCACAAGGGGCAGAGCGCCGTCCCGCAGCGAGTGGCACGAATCGCAGTGCTTTCCCTGAAACACCTGCTTGCCGAGTTCGGCACTGCCCGGCCGATCCAGAAGCTTCAGGTAGTAGATGAAGCTGATGATGTCGGCCATTTCCTTTTCGGTAAGAATGGGCCATTCCCGTCCCTTCTGCTTCAGCAGCTGGACCATCCTGGGAGTATGGTTCCAAAACATCGAAGCCAGCTGTTGAAATGATTGATCCGCGCCCGTCGCGGCGAGGTCAGGACCGATCTTGCCGCCGACGCCCCAGATCGAGTGGCAGGTTATGCACCCTTTGGAGGTGATCGCCTGCATGCCTTGAAGAGGATTGGCAGTGTCGAGACGCACAGCCGCGTCCTCGGCGCGCAGAAACAAACCAGCCAACAATAGGGCTCCTGCAATCAGGAGCGTCATGTGTTGATACGCCGTTAAGGTCACGAATCCCTCCTCACAGCGGTGCTGCGGCCCCCGCCGGTTGCACCCCGACCGGGGGCAAGGTCTCGGGAAGATAGTCCGAAACCCGATGCGTCAGCTCAACCACTGATTCTTTCCCTTCGCGCAACTCCCAGATGGAGACCATCGGAAAGAACTTGCTGGCGATCATGTAGAGCAGAATAAAGCCGGAAAATGTACCCGCCATGATGCCCAGCTCAACCCAGGAAGGCGCGTAGTGGGCAGGCTGATAGAGATCCAGGCGCGGATTCACTGAGGTAGGAACCACGATGTTGAAGCGCTCGAGCCACATTCCAATCACCACGAAGCAGGATGCCAACGTGGTCCCCCATGCATTGCGTGTCTTCTTGCGGCACATGAGGCAAAAGGGGATGAGCGAGCAGAACAGCACCATGATCCAGAATGGCCAGGCGAAGCGGCCCGAGAGCTTGTCCCAGAATGTGCGCATCTCCGCGGCCTCCTGCCCGTAAAAGGCCGTCAGGTATTCCGCAAACGTGAAGTAGGCCCATAGACAACTCATGAGCAGCAAGAGGATCCCCATATTGTTAAAATGGGCATCCTTGAAATAATTCTCGAGACGGTAGACTTTCCGGAGAATGGCCATTGCGATCAGCAGGGCTGCGATCCCTGAATAAATCGCGCCCATAACGAAGTAGGGGCCAAATATGGTGCTATGCCACATCGGTCGCAGCGTGAGGGCGAAGATCCAGCCGATGACGGTGTGCACGGAGATCGCGACCGGGATTACCGCTACTGCCAGCACGCCGATGGTCTTTTCCAGGAGGTGCTTTTGTCTAGGACTTCCATTGTAACCTAGCGCCAACACTCTGTAGAAGCCGGGCATTTTGATTTTCCGATCGCGGATGATCGCGAGATCGGGAATCATGGGAAGATATAGATAAATCGTGCAAGAACAAAAGTAGAGTCCGATGCTCGTCACATCCCAGAGCAGCGGCGACAGGGGCTGCGCGTGCAGGATGATATTGAGAGCTCGGTCCGGCCGCCCGAGATCGATGATCGGTTGCACGGCCCCGAAGCTGATCACCAAGACCGTGATGAATTCCGCGGAGCGTGTGATGCTTCTCCTCCACTCGGCATTGCTGATGCGCAGGATCGCGGAAATCAAGGTCCCCGCGTGGCTGATGCCGATGAAAAAAACAAAATCGATGATGTAGATTCCCCAGTATTCCGGGTTGTTCAGGCCGGTCGTGCCCAGTCCGTAGCGAAGCTGTCTTAGATAGGCGACCAACCCAAAGCAGCAGATCAACCCGAGGATCATGGCGGCGTACCAGAACTTCCCCGTGGTTACGACGAGAGGCCGGAGCAGATCCTGTTCATCCTGAGGCAGGCCTGCGAGCATCGTTTCCGGGTCGGACATGGATCAAGTCTCCTTTTTCAGGTAGAAAACCTTGGGCTCCGTGCCCAGATCTTCCATCAAGCGCGAGGCACGCGGCGTGCGCGACAGTTCGTAAACGCGGTGGCTCGGATTTTGAAGGTCGCCGAAGACAATGGCCTTCGAGGGGCATATTTCGGAGCATGCGGGCTGGTAGTCGGCCTCCGCCAAATTCCGGTTTTCCGCGCGCGCGCTTTCGCGAGTCTTCTGGAGCCGGTGATGGCAGAAGGTGCATTTTTCCACGACGCCCTTTAGGCGCACCGACACATCCCGATTCAACTGCCGCCTCATGCCTTCAGGCCAGTGGGGTTCGTAATAGTTGAAATATTTGACCGAATACGGGCAGGCGTTCGCACAATAGCGGCACCCAATGCAGCGAGCATAGATCTGGGCCACAATCCCGTCCTCAGCCATATAGGTGGCCTTCACGGGGCAAACCTTGGTGCAGGGCGGGTTATCGCATTGCATGCAGGGCCTCGGGATATGCGTGATTTTGGTTTGAGGAAACTCACCGGAGACCTGGATCAGAACTTTCATCCATGTGATTCCACGCCCTTCCGCGAGCTGATCGTCGCTCGCGGTAGGTACATTGTTTTCCATGGCGCAGGCGGTTTCGCACGCGCGGCACCCCGTGCACTTATCCAAATCGATCACCATTCCCCAACGAGGCATGCTCGCTCCTAGGCCTTGTAAATCTTCACTTTGGTTCCAACTCGATAGGTCAAGCCGGAGAGCGGGTCGCGCTCCGGGGTAATCAGGTCGAGCGCATTGACCCCGCGCTCTTTTCCGTTGCTTCCCATTGCACCAAGGCCATAGGGCAGATTGACGACACCGGGGGCGCATCCCGGAGAAATCACCGCGCGTACCTTGATTCTACCCGCCGCGCTTTCAATCCAGATCCAGTCCAGTTCGCCGAAAGAACCTGCCTGCGCATCCTTGGGACTGATCTCCGCCCAGGGATCACCTGCGATCCTGTCGAGCGGCATCGAAACCAAGCGCGCCCAAGGAAGCATGCCGGTGGCCCCTCCTTGAAGCTTGCCCGGGCGGTAGAGGTTTAGCGTCAACGGACGGTCCGGAACAGCGATTGGCATGCCTTCGGAATGATAATGAGGCAAGAACTCTATCTCGGGTACCGCTACGTCGGATCGTGCTAGGCGCTTCTGAAGCTCGCGGCTATACAAATCAATGCGGCCGTCCGGCTGTCCGCTATAATCGTAGAAGCTCCTCACCTGGAAATTCGGATCCACCCAGGCGCCTGTCGCGATAAGTTTCTGCCAGAACTCATCGAAAGTGCCGTACGACGACATCCACCAGCCCCTCGATTCCATTTCTCCCAGCAGACCCTGGTCGAATGTGTCCCGACTGGGCAAACCAGCCCGGGCTTCAAATAGACCCAGGGCACGGTGCTTCAAAATTTCCTCGAAATCTTTCCATGGCATGGCTGCCGCCATTCTCCCGCCCAGGCGTCGAGCCAGATCCAGCATCAGGTCGCCTGCATGGCGTGTTTCGCCTGCAGCCTGAATGCAGGGCTGCACGATCTCCCAACCCGCACTCGGCGAAGACGTCGGGAAGAGGCGGTCTTCCCATCGTTCGAGGGGAAGAGCTTCCGGAAGAACAAAATCGGCGTAAGGGCTAGTTTCGTCGAGGAAGGGGGAGAAGGAGATCACCATCCCGATTTTTTTCAGCGCTTCCTTTATCTGAGTGCGGAAAACGGAAGAGTAGGCCGGATTGGAATAATAGACAAAGGCGATCTCCGGCTCCACAGCTGAAACAATAGCGGGCAGGTCTTCTACTGCCTGGGTGCTTCGCGGAAAAGCGCCGCCGGAAGGTGGCGGAGCAAGTGGAGCAAGCGGCACCCTGGGCTGCAGATAAATGCCGCCGGGCCGATTGATGTTCCCTTTCAGAAGATTCAAAGCATGAATGGCCATGCCCGCGTAGATCCCGCCGGGCTGAGCGGTCACATTCTCGTCAAAGAGGGCGAGCGCGCTCGGGCTCTCGCCGAATGCCTTGCCCAGATTGATGATCCCATCGATCGGAACCCCGGTCAGACGTGAGACTACCTCGGGAGAATAGTCGCGTAGCACCAGGCTTCGGTAGCCCTGCCTAGTCACCTTGCCATCGTTGTCCAAGACATCATTGAATCCGTAGAGGTGCTCTTCCGCGAATTCCGCATCGTACTGGCGCTCCCGCAACATCACGTAGGCGATGCCCAGCGCGAGAGCGCCATGCGATCCCGGCGTTATTCCCACCCACTCGCCCGCTTGTTCTGCCGTGCGCGAAAAACGGATGTCAGCCAAGGCCAACGTCCCCTTCACGCTTCGTCCCGCGGCGTGAAATAATGCATAGCTGCGCTGAAACTGCAGCGGAGACTCCCAGGAATTCAACAGATCTGCGCCGAAAGACAGAACGAAATCGACGTTGTCGAAGTCGAACGCCGGACGCGCCGGCAGCCCGTGCATGACCTGGAAAACCTGAGAGTAACCGTCGCCGGATTGATCCAGCAGAATATTGCGGGAACCCCATGTCTCCATGAAGTGATGCACCAAATCCGCCATAGTCCCGCCGGTTCGCCCGAGAATAAAGGCGCACTTCTCCGCCGCCTTGCGGCTATCGAGTCGCTTCATGGCTCCGATAATCGCATCCCAAGCCTCGTCCCAACTGACCGGCTCGAATTCAGCGGTTCCCTTTCTCCCCTTGCGCTTCATGGGACGGGTCAATCGCTCCGGATGATAGAGCAGTTGGAGCGCGGACATGCCTTCGGTGCAAACTCCGCCAGCATTGATAGGGTGATTAGGATTGCCGCTGATGCTGGTAGGATACCCATCGAGCAGGCGCACCTTGATGCCGCAACCACCCGGGCACATCAGGCATGTCGTCATGACAAAGCTCTCGATGTCCGGCAGAACTCCGGGAATGGAACCGCCAGTGGAGGTCATATACCCCCATAACGAACCCAGAGCCGCCGAGGCGCCCGCAGCCCCTGTCAGCAGAAGAAACTCTCTTCTCTTCATATCCATTCTGTCCGGCGTTAACGGTGACAAGACTTGCAGTCGGTTGTCACCTTCGACTTTTCATGGCACTGTACGCAGTAGGTCATCGTTATCTTTACCAGCGGTTGGGAGGGTGGCGCCTCCGTGTTGGCGATTCTGTCGTGGCACTGGACACACTCAAGCTTCCCCAAAACAACGTGCCTGCGATGCGAGTAATAGACATAGTCCGGAAGATGAAACAGCTTGCTGAACACCAGTGGCTTTCCATCCGCCAGGATCTTGCGCAGCTTGGCTTCCTCGGGACTCTTGGTAAGAGGGGTTGCGTGGCAGATGGAGCAAATGCTCTCGTCCGGCAAACCCGAGTGGGCGCCCTGGGAGTAGTAGGTGTGGCAAGCCGAGCACTCCATCTGGGCCGTGTGCTTACGGTGATTGAACTGTATCGGCTGGGCGACCCGGTTGCGCCAGTTCCGGACTGAATACGCAGTGCCCGATGCCAGGATCGACATCGCGACCAGCGCTCCGATAGCTTTGATCGCTCCGCGCTTCCAGGACGGTGCCATCCGTGCGCCCCTCCGTTGCCTACAAGACCATCCAATTCCAAGCGACTGCATCTGGGGCATGCGTCGCCATACCGCTAACGGTCACAATGCCTGCTCTGCACAGGCAAATGTTTGAGAAGGTAATGCTAAACTGTCTCAGGGATATGCAATCAGCAAGCCAAAAAGGTGCATGGAATATAATCTGTTGACATCATAATGGTTATGCGGCGGGACAGATCGGCTCGAAGAGGCCGTGACCTGACAAAATGGCAGGCAGACAAATCACTGATTGATACACGCAGAATGAATAATCGCGTCTATATAGATGGATATTCTAGGGTTTGAGGCAAATGACCGCAGGACTGCCAAAGTGTCACGTCGAATCGGAACCTTGGTCGAGCCCATATTCCCGCAGTTTCCGATAAAGGCTGCGCTCACTGATTCCGAGGGTTGTTGCGATCTGTCTCCTATGTCCGGAAAAGCGCTTGAGCAGATTCTGGATGTACTTGAGCTCGAGATCCCGCAAGCTGGGGAACCCCTTCTCCAGTTGGTAAAGCGGCGCGCCCTGATCGGCGTTCATGTTGTTGGGGAGATCCCTGGGCTGTATGACATCGCCCTCTGCAAGGATTAGAGCCCTCTCGATGACATTTTGCAGTTCACGGATATTTCCCGGCCAAGAGTATTGGTGGAGGATCTCCAATGCGTCCTCGCTGGCACGGACGTGCTTTCGGCCCGGCATGCGGCTTATGAAATGCTCCACAAGGGCAAGTATGTCCTCTCTCCGCTCGCGCAAGGGTGGGACGCGTATGGTAATGACGTTGATCCGGTAATAGAGGTCCTCTCGAATTTGCCCATCGCGCACCATCTGCTCGAGATTGCGATTGGTGGCAGCAATGATCCGGACATTCACATGGATATCGCGCAATCCTCCCAGACGACGGAATTGCCCGGTCTCCACCACCCGCAAAAGCTTCGCTTGAAGGACGGGAGACAGCTCGCCTATTTCATCGAAAAAGAGAGTCCCGCCGTCCGCTACCTCGAACAAGCCGTGCTTGAGCGCGAGAGCTCCCGTGAACGCCCCTTTTTCGTGGCCGAACAGCTCGGACTGCAAAAGCTCTTCCTGGAGCGATGTGCAGTCGACCACGACAAATTGCTCGGATGCCCGGGAGCTGTCCCTGTGGACGGCCTGAGCCACCAACTCCTTGCCGACCCCGCTCTCACCTTGAATCAAAACCGTCGTATCCGTGGCCGCGACTTTGCGCACTATTTCCAGCACTTGTCTCAAAGCATGGCTTTCGCCAATGAATCGAGTGGAGCTCGACTGCCGATCCAGGAGGTTGCGCAACGTCCAGTTCTGACGGCGCAAAAGGCACTTTTCGTAAGCTTTATGGATGATCGATTCCAGTTCCGCCAGCTTGCATGGTTTCGACACGTAGTCATAAGCTCCCATCTTCAGGCTTTCAATCGCCGTGTCGATGGTGGCATGCCCGGTGAGCATCACCACCTCACTCTCAAAGGATTTGACTTTGAGTTCTTTGAGCACTTCCAACCCGCTTTTTCCAGGCATTCGGATGTCGAGCAGAATGACATCGAAGTTCGCCTCGTCGCACAGCTGCAACGCCCTGGCGGCGGATTCGGCTGGGACAACCTCGGAAAATGTCCGCGCCAGCTCTTGCGTAACCAGACAGCGGAAGCTGCTGTCGTCATCAACCACCAGAATCCTTGGAGTGCGCTCGAATTGTTTCATGTCTGTAGAGGAACCCATATGGTGAATTTTGCTCCCCGACCGCTCTGGCTTTCGACTCTAATGTCCCCACCCCATCTGGAAACGATCGACTTGGAGATGAACAGGCCAAGACCAGTTCCCTGACCTGATGCCTTTTTGGAAAAGAACGGCTCGAAGATGCGAACCTGATCCGATGCCTCGATTCCGAACCCGTCGTCTGCCACCGAGGCAAACGCGCGCCTAGCCTCCCGCCACGTGCGGCACCAGATATGCCCACCCTCTTTTCCGGCCTGGAGGCTGTTGAGCAGGAGATTCAAGAAAACCTGCCTGACCTGAGCTTCCGACAGTTTCAAAGTCGGCATGTCAGACCCCAGCTCCAATGAGATTTCGATTCCTCGCTTCGAAGCCTCGTACTGCACCAACAGAATTGTCTCCTGCAAGGAATCGTTGAGATTCACCAGGGACGGGCCATACTCATCTTTCTGGGCCAGAATTAGCAGGCGCCGGGTGACATCC
>Ga0187858_10005451_pt1 | contig 11623 bp, 8 predicted proteins | sample June2016WEW_8_15_FD_133015 | JGI IMG/M metagenome (GOLD analysis project Ga0187858, IMG submission 133015) | Peatland microbial communities from SPRUCE experiment site at the Marcell Experimental Forest, Minnesota, USA - June2016WEW_8_150 | ecosystem: Environmental > Terrestrial > Soil >...
ATGCTGTTGGCGCCGAGGCCTTCGAGATGGGATTGACGACAGAGCCCCTCTGCGGTCGACGCCAGCGAGGTCGCGCTGGTACTGGTCGTGCAACGATCGCCAGTGTCTACCAATTCAGGCGCCCCTGGAGGTCAGGATCGAAGCAGATTCTCAAAGCACCCTGACTTGTCGTCGCAGGATTGACGGCGGATCTTGAAGGCCGGTGAATCTCTGGTATAGTACGGTGTGGGTCCCGGGTGGACACGGTTATGAAGCGCTTCATAGTTTTTCTGTTAATGGTAATGGCTTGCCGCGCATTCGGGCAGATCACGATCGGTACGCACAACCACCAAGATAACGGTACTACCTCGCAGAATAGCGCCGTGGTCCAGCTAAGCAATGTCACCGCAGGTAACTTGATAACCTGCGAGGTGAGCTTGGATTCCAGTGTGACCTTCAACAGTGTTACAGACACGGCGAACGGCACATACTTGGCCGCCTGTCCAGTGCATACAAATGCCGCGATTACACAACAGGAGGGTATCTATTATTTTCCTAATGCAGCCCCGGGAACATATAGTATAACTCTTAATACGAATGGTGCACATCAGTGGAGCGCGATTTCCTGTCAAGCGTGGCAGGGGGCAGCCAATTCCAATGTGCTGGATACGAGCGTAGGCTCCGCAGGGTGTTTGCAGCAGGACCAGACCGGCGCGAATCCGACGGCGGGCAACGCAGTCGCGCCTAGCCAAGACGGGGAACTGGTAATTGCGTCCGTAGTGATGGGAGCCAGCATTACTCCCGTGCAGGGAGCAAACTACATCATGACGGACCCCGACACCATCACGTTATTGTTTCCGGAGTATTGGGTCCAGAGCACGGCCGCCGCCACCAACGGGCCCTATACGGCTTCGAGCGCCAATTGGACGGATCAGTTGGCCGCCTTCAAGGCTGGTACTTCGTTTAGCGCGTGCGATTTGAACCAAGACGGCAGCGTGAACATTCTGGATGTGCAGTTGGCGGCCAACATGGTGGACAGTTCGCCGCCATGCACCGCCCCCTCCGGATGGTGTACCGACAACTTTTATACGGCGGTGGTTAATGCCGCGTTGCCGGGAGGAGCATGCTTCCTTCCGTTGCTGAGCGCTCCGCCCACGGTCAGTTTCGGCAACGTCATAGTAGGCAACCCCAGCACCCAAACCGTGACCCTTTCAGGAGCGGGCACCGGAAGCACGACAATCTCTCAAGCGACGGTGAGCGGAACAGGCTTCAGCCTGAGTGGGCCTTCGCTGCCGCTGACCCTCACCGTTGGACAGAGTGCTAACTTCAGCGTGACATTTGCTCCCCTCACTGCGGGTAACGCTAATGGCGCAATTACCTTCGTGAGCAACCCTCCGAATGGCGCGATTAACTCCCCGGTTACCGAAACTCTTGCGGGGACGGGTGTTAATACGCATTACGTATCCCTGGCCTGGCAGGCCAGCACTTCCCCGAACGTGGTTGGGTACAATGTTTTCCGCGCGACTTCGTCCAGCGGACCGTTCACGACGCCGCTGAATTCATCGCTGGTTGCAGGATTGAGCTACACAGACAGCACTGTTTTGGCCGGCCAAACCTACTATTACGTCGCCACGGCTGTGGACAGCAGCAACAATCAGAGCGCCGACTCGTCTCCACCCGCCCAGGCGACGGTACCCTCCCCGTAGCGGGGACTCGGGTTTGCCCGTCTTACCTCTAGCGTCTTCCTGGCGTCACGCCTACCTGGGAGCGGGTGTGCCGATTTCCATTGTCTCAGAAGAAGTCCGCTGCAATTGAAGATCGAGAATTTTGGTGCCTCGCTACACAGAATCAACAAGTTGGGAGGCCAGTTGGGTCGGTAGGGTACATCGTTTACAATAGGGAACCCGTAAATTGCTGCCTTAAGCCGCAGCGTGGAAATGTCCGGTACTACACGTTTTCAAGCCCTTAATGAACGGTAACGAGTCGGGCTGGAAACTCGCTCTTCGCCTAACGCATTGCCCTGTTTTCCGCCCCGCCGCCATTTAAAACCGGCCCCCCCGCAAACTTCCTTAAATGGTGTGCTTAGTACCAACCAGTAATATAGTTCTAGAGGTACCAAGGCAAGAATTAAGCCACTCGTTCAAGCTGCCTAACAAACAGGGGTGGCGGTCTCTAATGGTGGCTGCGAGCACCAGCGCTATTTCGTACGGTAAACGGCGACGCGCACCACCTTCCATCCCAGACGCCACAGGCCATCGGGCCTAATGTCCCCTAATGCTCGTTGATAGAAGGCGGCTCTGCGACTGGCCTCTGCAGCAAATTCTGCATTCGCAATGACAGATTCTGCACCTATGTTCCATCTGTGCGTATTGATGAAGGGCTACAACACCTTTATCAACCAGCGGCAGCGAAGGGTTTCCCCTCACAAGAATGGGTTGGTGCTGTGCGTGCCCGTAAGAACCGAGCAAAAATTAGGGCTTTGCTAGAAATTACCCTTCGATTCCGAAAGGAGAGGCTGAGCAGATTCTCGAAGAAAGAGATCTATTCAGGGGTGTCGGCACCCCAAGAGGGCGGTAGCCTGCCCAACCGCCACTTCGCCTGTAACAGTCCCAGTTCAATTCGAGAATGAGGGAGTGGGCTTTTGTCGAGACGCCACGGCAGCTCTACGGACGCTTGCGATCCTCGCTGCTCCGCATGCAACTTCCTTGGCTGCGCCCGAAATTCACTCGCCGCCAGTGCCGCAAATGGCCAGAAGCCAGCGCAGGTGGTTCGGCAGTAGCCGCCAGCAGGCGCCTCAAGCGTATGTTCGCATACAACTGAGGAGGGCGTCCAGGCTGTTCCGGTGGTTGCGGTCGGGTGAACTCTCAAGGCGCTCGCTAACAAAGCGCTTAACGGCGGATTTCAAAGCGGGAGCGCGGGACTATTCATATATATTCAAAATGGCAGGCGGGATCAGACCTGAACAATCCCGAGGTCTCGCAAGCCTGCGAAAACACGGCCGGCGATAAGAATGCAAAGTTCTTCTTTGCGGATAGACTAAAAGTACTAAGATCTTTTGTTAGTACGTTTAGGACTCGGTTCCTTTACGAAAGCCTTGCAATTCAAGCATTTCTCCGTTGACAAGAGATAACGGATGTGCAACAATTTTCTCCAGGATGTTCTCGACTTGTGCGGGAACAATGGTAGAGCGCCACTAGGTCCCTGAGTTTGGCACCTAGAAAATGTGAGTGATGGGGCGGTAGCTTGCCCTTTTGGGTCTTGCGACGCAAAAACCAGGGAGTCTCAATACTCTCGGCAGTTCGGTTTTGGCGCCTGCGAGTCCACGCCAAGCGAATAGAAATAGAAATACCGCAAGTGGAATCGGTGTTTGAAAACAGGTCGCCAAAAAGTGCGATCGCGTCTGCGGAAACTCGATCGGATAAACCTCCGGCCGCCGTTTCTCCGGGCATCGAAGCAACCTGATCGAAAAACGCCTGTGCCTCATTTGACCGCTCAATTCGACGAGGCCACCCGTTGGTACGCGGTGCAGACGCGACCGAAACACGAGAAGGCTGTGTCGGCTTCGCTAAAGGGGAAAGGCTACGAGCAGTTCTTGCCCTTGTACCAGAGCTGGCATCGGTCCAGCGCCCGCATAGAGAGTGTGCTGCTGCCCCTGTTTCCGGGCTACGTGTTTTGCCGCTTCAATCAATTCCACAGGCTCCCGATTCTGATAACACCGGGCGTGTTCTCGGTAGTGAGCAGGGGAAGAGTGCCGGAGCCGATTCCCGATGAAGAAATTGCCGGGATTCGAACAAGCTGCTCTTCTGGTTTGCCAGTGAGTCCGTGGCCGTACCTGGAGCGAGGGGACCTGGTGCGAGTGGAGTTAGGCCCTCTGCGGGACCTTGAGGGGATTTTCCTTTGCGAGAAGGGCAGTAACCGTTTAGTAATTTCGATCGATCTACTGAGACGCTCGGTCGCAGTCGAAGTGGATCGCCTCTGGGTGCGGCCGATCAGTCCTGTTGCCTATGTAACTGCCGTCTAGGCAGACATGTCTTGGAGGGCCCGCAATACCGGGCCATCAGTAAAGTGAACTTCATCAAACGCGATCGTATCGTCGCTACGCGGGTTTCCCAGGAAGAGTATGAGGAGCTTCAGCGGATCAGCCGGGAGCACGGCGCTCAGAGTGTGTCGGATTTCGTGCGAAGAGTAATAACGAACCATAAATCCGTGATCCTTGCAGCGGAAGCTCACTCAATGGCAATGCAAATCGACTCACTGCAGCAGAAAGTGGATTGGTTGACGGATATTGTGAGCCAAAACGGCCCGAGCAAGGTCGCCGTTTCGGCTTCGACGCCGGCGGATACGAAGCGGAATGGTGCGGGCGCCGAGGAATGCTCACCAGATCTCGAAACGGTACCACGTGAACTGCCAGATGAGGCGTAGCGCGGCGCCTGGGTAATTCGCCGCTGCGTCCAACGACTTCGCCATCTGACGCTGAGGCGGCGAAGTCACGATAAACGCGGCGACCCTTTCGCCAGTTGCCGATTCCCGTCGTCGAGCCGTCCCGAGGCAGACCGGTGGCGTCTGGCCGTGTTTCATGTGCAAAAGATTATCGGCGAAGGCGAAGCAGCGAGATTGGTCCTGGAGGCTCTTGAGACGGCGCCAACAAGCGCCGATGAATCCTAAGTTTCTACGTCGTTACCGCTGACAAAGACTCATGCGCCCCCACTCCGATTGCCAATCGAAGCTTCCCTTTCGGCCAGCGTCCCCGGCGTACGACCATGACGATGAAATCGCGCCAACCAATATCCGCTGCCGGATTGCCGGCGGCGGCGGGTTTTTGCTCCGTGTTACCGGTTAGCCCAGAATTACTGTCGGTGGCCTCCCGGTTTACACCCGTAGCATGCCATTTAAGGTTAGACAAGAGCGAGCCACCAGCCTGGGGAGAGGCATGGATGCGCAATCGCAAGTGAGAATGCCGTGGGCAAATCAAACAACCAAAAAAAGATAAGTGAGAATGTGCGGAGGATCTTTCGCCAGACCGGCGACTCCCTGGCCACTTCAAACGGCGGTATTCCCTGCGACGAGTTTTCAGGCTGTGGAATCCTTGCGCAAGAGGCCTTCAGGAGAATGCTCTATTTAGAGCGAAAACGAACGGAACGTTCCGGCAGACGTTTTGTCCTAATGCTGCTGGAGATCGGCAAGCTCCTGAGAGGTGGGCCAAAAGAAGAGATATTTGGGCGAATCCTCTCGGCGCTGTCCGATGCCACCAGGGAGACGGACACCAAGGGATGGTATACCGCCGGATCTGTCATTGGGGTCATCTTTACCGAGATCGGCACGACCGATGGAAACATCGCAAATGCCCTGTTAATCAAAATCAGCACCGCGCTCGGTGGCGCACTGGGTATCGAGCACATCCGCGAGATCAGCCTTTCCTTCCACATCTTTCCCGACGATTGGGAGAATGGAGGTTCGGGCGGTGCGGCCGATGCGCGGTTGTACCCGGATCTCATGCACGACCTTGACGCGAAAAGCGCTCGCCATCTCTTGAAAAGATTCATAGACATCGCCGGCAGCCTTCTGGCGCTGATTGTCTGCTTGCCTTTGTTCGCTGTCATCGCCGCCGTGATTAAGTTCACCTCGAATGGTCCGGTGCTTTTTCGGCAGACCAGGCTGGGGCAGTACGGCAAGAAGTTCACGTTCCTCAAATTCCGGTCCATGCATGCAGCCAGCGACCATGCACTTCATCGTGAGTTCGTCGAGGCGCTGATATCGGGAAGAAACGGTTCCCGGGACCAAGACGGGCGCAACTGCGTTTACAAAATTACCGACGATCCGAGAATCACGCCCGTCGGAAAGTTCCTGCGGCGGACGAGCCTCGACGAGCTGCCACAGTTCTTCAACGTGCTGCGAGGGGACATGTCGCTTGTGGGTCCCCGGCCGCCAATTCCGTATGAATTCCAGTCCTACGACCTCTGGCACAGGTGCCGCCTCCTAGCCGTTAAGCCCGGCATCACGGGTCTGTGGCAGGTGGAAGGCCGCAGCAAGGTCGGCTTTGATGAAATGGTCCGCCTGGACCTCAAATACGCCATGTCTTGGTCCGTGTCTATGGATCTCAAGATCCTCTTCAAGACACCCCGCGCCGTCCTGACGGGAGACGGCGCCTACTGATCGGGCTGGGCGACTTTTACAGGCAACAACGGTAAACGCATTATGATTCGCATTGGTGTCATCGGTTACGGTTACTGGGGGCCGCGAATAGCCCGCAACTTTCACGACGTCGACGGTTGTGAACTCGGCATGATTTGCGACACGCGGCCGGACGCCCTACGGCGCGCAAGAAAAAGCCATCCCAATGTATGTGTAACCACCGATCCTTGCGAGGCCATATTGTCGCCGAATCTGGATGCGGTGGCGGTGGTCACACCCGTCTGGACGCATTTCGAACTCGCCAAGGCTGCGCTGGAAAATGGGAAACACGTCTTCGTCGAGAAACCCTTTACGGCGACCACCGCCGAGGCGGAGCAGTTGATCGAGCTGGCGGATCGAAAAAATCTCCGCATCATGGTCGACCACACGTTTCTCTTCACGGGCGCGGTAAAGATGATCCGGCAACTGATCGACGATGGGACATTGGGCCACCTCTATTACTATGACTCAACCAGGGTGAATCTGGGGCTTTTCCAGCACGACGTCAATGTCATTTGGGACCTGGCGCCGCACGACCTGTATATCATGGATTATCTGATTAAGAAGAAGCCGGAAGCTCTGACGGCTACGGGGCAGGTGCACCTGAACGGCGTGGAAGATCTGGCATATATTACAATCCACTTCGCCGATCGTATGATCGCCCATATCAACGTGAACTGGCTTTCCCCGGTCAAGATTCGGACGACTCTGATCGGGGGGGAAAAGAAGATGGTGGTGTGGAACGACCTGGAAGCGGATGAGAAGATCAAAACGTACGACAAAGGCGTCAACATCACGAGTGGCGACAACATCTATGACGTGCTGGTGAGCTACCGTACGGGAGACATGTGGGCGCCGAAAATCGAGCAGACAGAGGCGCTGGCGGAAGAGGCCCGGTACTTTGCAGAATGCATCACCAGGAACGAAAGGCCCTTCAACGACGGGCTGGCGGGCTGGCGGGTAGTGAAGATGCTCGAAGCGGCCGACCGGTCCGTGAAGGACCGCGGCAGACCGGTTGACCTATGAACGAGTACCGGTGCATCGCGGACGACGTCACGCTGGGAAAGAACGTAAAGTTGTCGAAATTCATTAATCTGTACGGCTGCGAGGTCGGGGATGACACGAAGATCGGCGCGTTCGTAGAAATTCAAAAGAATGCAAGAATCGGAAAACGGTGCAAGATTTCCAGCCACACGTTTATCTGTGAAGGGGTCACGATTGAAGACGAGGTCTTTATCGGGCATGGCGTGACCTTCATCAACGACACTTACCCGAAGGCCGCGACCGCGGAAGGACAGTTACAGACTGAAGCAGACTGGCAGGTGGAAACCACTCTGATCAAGAAGGGAGCATCGATCGGATCCGGGTCCACCATTTTATCGAAAGTGACCATTGGCGAAAATGCAATTGTGGGCGCCGGCAGTGTCGTTACCAGGAATGTTCCCGCGAAAGTTATCGTAGCGGGAAATCCGGCGCGCCAGCTAAAAGACATTAAAGCCAAATCAATCGGAGGCGAAAAATGACACGTACAACGGCAATTCCGTTTTTAGATCTTGTTACCGTCCACGAGGAGCTGCGGGAAGAGCTCGTCAGCGTATTCGGCGCCGCTTTGGAAACCGGGGCATTTGTCGGCGGCCCGATGGTGGAGGAGTTTGAACGCGACTTCGCGAAATACTGTGGCACGCAGCACTGCGTCGGCGTTGGCAGTGGTACGGATGCGCTGAGGTTCGCTCTGGTAGCGGCGGGTATTGAGCAGGGCGACATTGTCATAACGGTACCAAACACGTTCATTGCAACCACGGAGACAATATCCCAGGCGGGCGCACGCCCGGCTTTTGTGGACGTCGACGCGCGCACGTACAACATGGACCCGGAGAAACTTCGGCAGTACCTGGAGTCCGAGTGCACGATCGACGATCGCGGGCGGCCGATCGACAGGGCCACTGGGAGCCGCGTGACGGCTGTCGTGCCTGTACACCTGTATGGGCAGATGTGCGACATGGATGCCATTCTGGAGGTGGCCGAGCTTTTCAACCTGGCGGTGATCGAAGATGCCTGCCAGGCGCATGGGGCGGAATACTTTTCCGCGAAGGAGAACCGCTGGCGGACGGCAGGATCAATGGGACGCGCCGCCGCGTTCAGTTTCTACCCGGGAAAGAACCTGGGCGCATGCGGGGAAGCGGGGGCCATCACGACCAACGATGGGGATCTCGCCCGGAGAGCCCGCATGTTGCGCGACCACGGTCAAGCTCGCAAGTACTATCACGACACGGAAGGCTATAATGGGCGCTTGGATGCGATCCAGGCCGGAATTTTGCGCGTGAAACTCAGGCACCTGACGAAGTGGAACGCCGGCCGCCGCCGAGCCGCAGCCCGATACCGAGACCTGTTTGCAGAGGCCCAGGCCAGCGAGTTTCCACCGTTTGAACCCGATTGGGCAAAAAGTATTTACCACCTGTTCGTGATCCGCGTGCCCTACCGGGACGTTCTCATCCGGCAACTGGCGGACGCGAACATCGGCACGGGAATCCACTATCCAGTTCCCCTTCATTTACAGAAAGCGTACGAATGCCTCGGTCACGAAGCCGGCGACTACCCGGTGGCGGAATCACTGGCGCCAGAGATCCTGAGCCTGCCTATGTTCCCACAGTTGGAGTATGCGCAGCAGGTCCGCGTCGTCAAAACGATCCAGGAGTTCGCTGCCGAAATCACTCCAGCGGAGCACAGCTTCAAATATGCGGGGGGCGCGGTCTAAGCAAGGCTGATGGCCCGGTTTTGAAAAGACCCAGCAAGACCCTCTCCATGGATTTCCGATGAACACCCTTGTGACGGGCGCAGCCGGGTTTATTGGCAGCAATCTTGTTGACCGCCTCCTCGCGGCGGGTCATTACGTAACAGGAGTGGACAATTTCTCGACCGGGCAGCATTACTTTCTTGACCAAGCGCGCGCGCATCCCAACTTTCGTCTCGAACGCGGCGACATTCTGAATAAAGAACTGCTGATATCATGCATGCGGGACGTGCAATTGGTCTTGCACATGGCGGCGAACGCCGACGTACGATTTGGCCTGGATCACCCTACGAAGGACTTCCAACAGAACGCTCAGGGGACTCTGAACGTGCTAGAGGCGATGCGGATCTGCAAAGTTCCAACCATTGCATTTGCCTCCACCGGGTCCGTTTATGGAGAAGCATCGGTGATACCGACTCCGGAAAACCATCCCTTTCCGGTTCAGACGTCACTCTACGGCGCGTCAAAATTGGCGGCCGAGGGCCTGATCCAAGGGTACTCGGAGGGGTTTGGAATTCGTGCGTATATTTTTCGCTTCGTATCGATCTTAGGCGAACGTTACACTCACGGCCACGTAATCGACTTTTATCGCCAACTGGCCGAACATCCAGGGTCACTGAACGTCTTGGGTGATGGAACGCAGAGGAAATCGTATTTGTATGTTCACGACTGCGTCGCAGCGATCCTTGCAGCTCTGGACCAAGATCGACAAGGCGTAAACATCTTCAATCTAGGCACAGACGAATACTGCCAAGTCAACGACTCGATTGGCTGGATCTGTGAGGAACTCGGCTGCGCGCCAAACGTGCACTACAGTGGTGGTTCACGCGGCTGGATTGGCGACAGTCCGTTTATTTTCCTTGACTGCTCCCGGATCCGCGGGTTGGGTTGGCAGCCTCGGCTGACTATCAGGGAATCGATAGTACAGACCGTTCGCTACCTACGCGACCATGCGCACAGGATCGAGTCGGCATTGGCGTCATTCTAGAAGAGTGCTTGAATCGCTTCTGCCAATAAAGCAGGGCCCTCGATAGCCGTTAGAGATTAGCTGGAAACGGCGTAATCGCGGGCTGCGGAAGCGTTGGTCTTGGCAAAGTGTCCGCGGGTGTTGGCGAGGATGCGCCCACCTCTGCATCTTCGCCTGCAAGAGAGGTTGTATCAGCCTGACCCGGAGAAAGTGGGAGAGGCTGCTCAGCGCGGTTTGGGGTCCACGGGAGGCGTTGGCCCCGCGCCGTATCTACCTTCAAAAGATCGACGTTTGACCACTGCGCCGGGTGATGCCGGCGGACTGTCGATTAGATCGGTGACTGTTGAGATGAGGGTACTTGCTGTTATAGCGAGCTACGGCACGGCTAACGATGAATATCTTAAGCGTCTTGTCGAAGAATACCAGTCCATGTCCCTTGACATCCACTTGGTGGTTCTTTCGAATCTTCGCAAAAGCGTGGCTGCCGGCGTCGAAGTTATCACGCTTCCACGGTACTGGAATCGATGGATGGGCCGTGGGTCTTCCAAGGTGAGACGAAACTTGTGGCTGCTACGGAAGGAATACGGATACTGTCCGTACCCTGATTTACCTTTCGCGCACAGGCAAATCTTTGCAGACCGGTTAGATGATTACGACCTCTTTCTGTATTCCGAGGACGACACGCTGGTGAGCGAGAGGAACTTGCGGGCGTTTCTGGCGGCTGCGGCGGTGCTGCCAGCCAACGAGATTCCGGGGTTCCTCCGTTTTGAGCGGGGTCGGGACGGAACATTGAATTACCCCGAGGTCCATGGACACTTTCATTGGGAGGTATCGAGCGTTCGTAAGCGCGGTGGACACACGTTTGCATTTTTCACAAATGAGCATGCTGCGTGCTATGTCGTCACGCGCGAGCAACTGCGGCGGGCGATTGACTCGGGCGGCTTTCTGGTTGATCCACACGGCGGCAAGTACGACTTGCGATGCACCGCCGGAACCGATGTATACACGCAGTGCGGGATGCAGAAGCTGCTTTGTATCTCGGAGCTTGACGAATTCCTGATTCATCACCTGCCAAACAACTATATCGGCACGACTTTTGGCGTGAATGATCGAGAGCTGCGCAGGCAGGTAGATCGGCTGCTAGGGATCGGCACAGATGGGAAGCAGTGCGCGCCGCTGCTGGAAACAGAAACGAAATTGCCGGACCGGGAGTTTTCCAAGGGCTATTACGAACCGGTTCGGCCGGAATTGATGTCGGAGTTGCCGAGTGGCGCACGGACGGTACTCTCGGTCGGCAGTGGGTGGGGCGCCGTGGAATTCTGTCTGGCCGCAAAGGGACTGCGGGTTTCCGCGGTGCCGTTGGATGCGGTTATTTCGGGAGCCGCGGAAGCGGACGGCGTCGAAATCATCAACGGCGGGTTCGAACAGGCTCGATTGACGCTGGCGGGCAGACAGTTTGACTGTCTGCTTTTGTCAAACGTGTTGCATCTGGTTCCCAACCCGGTGGAGTTCCTATCTTCATTAGCTAGCTTGTTGTCGCCCGGGGGCGTAGCCGTTGCGGTCGTACCGAATACGAGCCGGCTTGAACCGAACCTGAGGGCCATGAGAGGCGTATGTTTCGACGATCCGGAGATGTACCGGACGAGCGGAGTTCAGCACACATCCCGGGAGACCGTACGCAGTTGGTTTGGATCCGCCGGTTTTCGCGTACAGAA
>Ga0187858_10005455_pt1 | contig 11622 bp, 6 predicted proteins | sample June2016WEW_8_15_FD_133015 | JGI IMG/M metagenome (GOLD analysis project Ga0187858, IMG submission 133015) | Peatland microbial communities from SPRUCE experiment site at the Marcell Experimental Forest, Minnesota, USA - June2016WEW_8_150 | ecosystem: Environmental > Terrestrial > Soil >...
AGAGCGCCTTCAAAGGCGGCTCGCAGCAATCCTGGCAGCCGATGTGGTGGGCTACTCGCGCCTCATGGGGATCGACGAGGCCGGGACACTGGCGCGCCCGAAGGCGCTGCGACGCAACCTTATCGATCCGCAAATCGCCGCCCATTCGGGCCGTATTGTCAAGTTGATGGGCGACGGAGTGCTGGTCGAGTTCGGCAGCGCCGTCGACGCGGTTGCCTGTGCGATCGCGATCCAGAAACACGTTCGTGAGCACGATGCCGGCGCTTCGGCAGCCGAGCCGATCCAGCTCCGCGTCGGCATCAATGTCGGCGACATTATCATCGACGGCGACGATATTTTTGGCGATGGCGTCAACATCGCGGCGCGGATCGAAAGCGTCGCGGCGCCGGGAGGCATCTCGCTTTCGGAGGATGCTTGGCGGCAGGTGCAGGGCAAGGTGGCGGCCAACTTCGTCGATAGCGGCGAGCACAGCCTGAAGAACATTGCCCGGCCGGTGCGCGTCTATCGCGTCGAACTCGGCGGAGAAGGCACGACGCCGCCCGTCACGCCCGCGGCGGATTTGCCGGACAGGCCCTCGATCGCCGTGCTGCCGTTTCAAAACATGAGCGGCGATGCCGAGCAGGACTATTTCTGCGACGGTTTGGTCGAGGACATCATCACCACCCTGTCGAAGCTCGCGGGACTGCGGGTGATCGCGCGCAATTCCAGCTTCGTTTACAAAGGACGTTCGGTCGATATCCGCGAGGCGGCGAAGCAACTTGGCGTGCGATACGTTTTGGAGGGGAGCGTTCGCAAGAGCGGCAACCGCATCCGGATCACGACGCAATTGATCGACGCAAAGGACGGCGCGCACCTGTGGGCGGAACGTTACGACCGTGCCGTAGACGACATTTTCGCCATCCAGGACGAAATCACCCTCGTCCTGGCCACGGAGATGCAGGTCAAGCTGATCGAGGGCGAACAGGCACGACTGCGCTACACGACGACCCACAATGTCGAGGCCTGGACCTATTGGGTTCAGGGGATGTCCCATTTCCACCAAGCCCCCTCCAAAGAAAAAATGGGTCCCGCGCGGTTCTGTTGGGAAAAGGCGCTGGCGCTTGACCCAACCTCGGCGGCGCTCAATGCCATGCTTGGCTTCATGCATTGTTTGGATGCTCGCTTCGGCTGGTGGGACGACCACGAAACGGCAATGGGCAAGGCGCGGGCTTATACTGACAAGGCACTGGAAATCGATCCTAGCAATGCCGACGCCCACACCGCGTCAAGCCTCATTCTGTTGATGCAAAGACGGTACGATGAAGCCGTGGCTGATGCCAGGAAGGCCATTCAATTAGCGCCTGGCTCGGCGCTGGCAGCGGACCTTGCCAGCTTCGTTTTCGCGCCGTCCGGATATCCCGAAGAGGCGGTCGTCCAGAGCGAGAAAGCGATTGCCCTTAGCCCGCACTATCCTCCGGCGTATCTGGGCACGCTCGGAAACGCCTCCCGCCAGGCGGGGCGAACCGAGCAAGCGATTGCCGCCTTTAAGGCCTATCATGCCCGAAGCCCCGGATTTGGCCTTACCGATCTTGTGATCATTTATCAGGAGATTGGCCAAGTAGAGGAGGCGAGGCGAACGGCGGAGCAGTTAATGGCGGCACGTCCGAATTTCACGATCGGCGGATGGCTCAAGACCCAGTTCATTCGTCGCGACACGGCACGGGTCGAGGCCGACGCTGCAGCGCTCCGCGCCGCCGGGCTGTCGATGGGTTGAGGCGTTTTTGGCAGCGAAGTGAATGTCGCCGTTTGGCCCAAAGCGAACTTGCAGACCGCCACACAAAATGTTCGCATTTGGCGAAGGGGCGGACGCCCGTCTTTTATGAGTACGCGCCCTAGCTAGATCTTCTGATTATATTCCCCGACTTCCTTGTGCGTGCGCAGCACCGCGTCGACGGCTTCGAACATTTCGCGCATGCGCGCTTCCGAGGCCGGGCTTTCGACCACCACGACGAGCTCCGGCTTATTCGAAGACGCGCGCACCAGCCCCCAGGTGCCATCCTCGACCGTGACGCGCACGCCGTTGACCGTCACAAGATCGCGGATCGGCTGGCCGGCGACCTTGCCACCGTTTTTTTGCTCGGCCTCGAAATGCTTCACCACGGCATCGACCACGCCGTACTTTTCCTCGTCGGCGCAATGCGGCGACATGGTCGGCGAGCCCCAGGTTTTCGGCAGCGCGTTTTTCAGATCGGCCATGCTCTTTCCCGGATTGCGATCGAGCATGTCGCAGACCGCGAACGCGAAGATCAGGCCGTCGTCATAACCGCGGCCGAACGGCTTGTTGAAAAAGAAGTGGCCGGATTTTTCGAACCCCGCGATGGCGTCGATCTCGTTTACCCGCCGCTTCATGTAGGAATGGCCGGTTTTCCAGTAATCGGTCTTGGCGCCGTTCTTGATCAGCACCGGATCGGTCATGAACAGCCCGGTCGACTTCACGTCGGCGACGAACAATGCGTTCTTGTGCTGCGCCGAGATATCGCGCGCCAGCATGACGCCGACCTTGTCGGCAAATATCTCTTCGCCCTCGTTGTCGACGACGCCGCAGCGGTCGCCGTCACCGTCGAAGCCCAAGGCGACATCGGCCTTGTTCGCCAGCACCGCGTCGCGCATGGCGTGGAGCATCTTCATGTCTTCGGTATTCGGATTGTAGTTCGGAAAGGTGTGGTCGAGCTCGCAGTCGAGCGGCACCACCTCGCAGCCGACCGCTTCCAGCACCTGCGGCGCGAAGGCGCCGGCGGTGCCGTTGCCGCAGGCGCAGATCACTTTCAGGCGGCGCTTGAGCTTCGGCCTGTTGGTGAGGTCGGCGATATAGCGCGCCGGAAAATTCTCCACGAACGCGTAAGCGCCGCCGGCCTTCATCTTGAAGCGGCCATTGAGCACGATGTCCTTGAGCCGCGTCATCTCGTCGGGGCCGAAGGTGAGCGGGCGATTCGCGCCCATCTTCACCCCGGTCCAGCCGTTGTCGTTGTGCGAAGCCGTGACCATGGCGACGCAGGGCACGTCGAGATCGAATTGGGCGAAATAGGCCATCGGCGTCACCGCGAGACCGATGTCGTGCACCTTGCAGCCGGACGCGATCAGCCCGGTGACCAGCGCCATCTTGATCGAAGCTGAGTAGGAGCGGAAATCGTGGCCGGTGACCACTTCCGGCTTCACGCCCAATTCGTGGATCAGCGTGCCGAGCCCGATCCCCAGCGCCTCGACGCCCATCAGGTTGATCTCGCTGCCGAACAGCCAGCGCGCATCGTATTCGCGAAAGCCGGTGGCCTTCACCATTGGCTCGGATTCGTAGGCATAGGTGTTGGGCTTGAGCTGAGGTTTTGGCTTAGGAAACATCGCGGCCTCGACGGGAATCACAGCCAATATAGGGGCGAATAGGCAATAGCGAGTCGCGAATTGGGTTCCACCCACATTGGCCAGTCGCAACCTCGCTATTCGCTACTTCCTTGCGTTCGCCCGCCTTGTCGGCGCGGCGGTAAGCGGATCGTCCGGCCACGGATGTTTCGGATAGCGGCCGCGCATCTCGGCGCGCACGGCGGCGTAGCTGCCCCGCCAGAAGCTGGGCAGGTCGCGAGTCGTCTGCACCGGCCGGTGCGCCGGCGAGAGGAGTTCGACCACCAGCGGAATTTTTCCGCCGGCGATTGCCGGGTGGCGGTCGAGACCGAAAAGTTCCTGCACGCGGATCGCGATTTTGGGGCCGCCCTCCGCCTCATAATCGATCGGCACGCGCGAGCCAGTGGGCGCTTCGAAATGGGTCGGCGCTTCGCCTTCCAGCCGTCGGTGGAGACGGAAGGGGAGGTGCGCGGCGAGCGCGGCTGCGAATTCGTCGGCCGAAAGCTCCGCCAGCGCGGTCTTCCCTGTGAGGATTGAAGCCAGCCCATCGACATCGCCGGCAAGCGCCGGGTTGGACAAGTCGGGCCATTCGCCGCCTTCCGCAGCACGCAGGAACATGACGCGGTCGCGCCACTGCCGCAGCGCCTTCGTCCACGGCAGCCGCTCGATGCCAAGCCGCTTTACGCCCTCGGCCAGGATGCGCGTGGCCGCATCGCTTGCGATCACCGGCATCGGCTGCTCGGCGAGGGTGATCGCACCGAGCCGCCGCAGCCGGCGCATGCGCAGGCTCGCATTTGCCGGATCGAATGAAATCTCGTCGCTCGCGGCGATTCGGTCGGCGAACCGCGCCTCGATCTCGGGCAGTGCGATTGGCGCCGCGAGAAGGATGCGGCCGGAAGCGGCGCTGCCGGTGAGTTCGGCCACGGCGAGGTAGGTTTCGCGCGCGAGCGGAGAGGCTGGATCGACTTGCGCGCCGCGGCCGTTGACCAGGACGAATCCGCCCGCCGCGCCGCCGCGGTTCTTGGCGATGCGCTCGGGATAGGCCAGCGCGAGGAGGGAGCCGACGCCGTGTTCGCCTCCTCCTTCTTGGGAGGGGTTAGAGGTGGAAGGTGAAGCGATCTCCGCCCAGCGCTTTGCCATCGCGCGGGCGTCACGCGCGCGCGGCGAACGGTCGCGACGGAGAGCATCGAGCCGAAGCGTGAGATCGGCGTCGTCTCCGGCGAGGCCGTGCTCGCCGATTAGGACGGCGATCTCCGCGGCCAGTAACGCTGCGTCTTCGTCAGCGGCATCGATCACCATGCGCGCGAGCCGCGGCGGCAGCGGCAGGCGCCGCAGCTTCCGCCCTTCCTCGGTGATACGGCCGTCGGCGGCGAGGGCGCCGAGTTCGCCGAGTAACGCTTTCGCCTCGGCGAGCGCCGGATGCGGCGGCGGATCGAGGAAGGCGAGCTGTTCTGGGCTACTGCCCCAGGCCACGAGGTCGAGCGCAAAGGACGACAAATCGGCGGACAGGATTTCGGGCCGGGAAAATGGTTCGAGCGCGGCCGTCTGCGGCTCATCCCACAGGCGGTAGCAAATGCCGGCCTCGGTGCGGCCGGCGCGGCCGCGGCGCTGATCGGCCGCCGCGCGCGACACGCGCACGGTTTCGAGCCGCGTGACGCCGACGTCGGGCTCGTAGCGCGGCACGCGAGAGAGCCCGCTGTCCATGACGATGCGCACGCCCTCGATGGTGATCGAGGTCTCGGCGATCGACGTCGCGAGCACGATTTTGCGCCGGCCGGGTGGGGAAGGGGCAATGGCGCGGTCTTGTTCCTCGCCCGCCAGTGCGCCGTAGAGCGCGACGACATCAACAAACGAATCGAGGCGGCCGTCGAGCAGTCGCTGCGTGCGACGGATTTCGGCAGCGCCAGGCAGAAATGCCAAGAGCGAACCCGGATCGGCGCGCATCGCCCGCACAATGGCGTCGGCAATCTGCGGCTCGATCGGCCGCGCGTCGCGGCCGAGATAGCGCGTCTCGACCGGAAAGGCGCCGCCCTCGGCCGCGATGACCGGCGCGTCGCCGAGGAGTTTTGCCACGCGCGCGCCGTCGATCGTCGCCGACATGACGAGGAGTCGCAGGTCTTCGCGCAATGCTTGCTGCACGTCGCGCGCCAGCGCGAGGCCGAGATCGGCATCGAGCGAGCGTTCGTGGAACTCGTCGAACAGCACCGCGGCGATGCCGTCGAGCATCGGATCGTCGAGCACGAGCCGGGTGAAGATGCCTTCGGTGACGACCTCGATGCGGGTGCGGGCCGAGATTTTCGAGCCAAAGCGCACGCGCAGGCCCACCGTATCGCCGACGCGTTCGCCAAGCGTCTTCGCCATCCGCTCCGCCGCGGCGCGCGCCGCGAGCCGCCGCGGCTCGAGGACGAGGATACGGCGTTTTTGTGCCCATTGTTCGTCCGCGAGCACCAGCGGCACCCGCGTAGTTTTGCCGGCGCCCGGCGGGGCGACCAAAACGGCCGCATTTGCCGCGCCCAAGGCGGCGGTGAGCGCGGGCAGCGCGGCGTCGATCGGGAGCGGCGACGAAAATTCCATAGGCCTTTCTATGTCATTCTGGAGAGCGCGGACGAAGTCCGCGACCATGACGGGGATAATCCCGAGATCGGTGGTTTCCGTAAGACGGTGCTATTCGTCGCCCAGGAAATGCAGGATGGCAAAATTGAATTGTGCAGGGTCCTGCAGGAACGCGAAATGGCTCACATTGGGCAGGATCAGGAGCCCGGCGTGCGGGATCGTCGCCGCAATATATTCGGTGTGCTCGCGCTTGATCGCCTCGTCGTGGTCGCCGTCGGCGACGATGACCGGCGTGTCGATGGCCATGAGCTGCGCTTCGGTCCAGTTCGGCTGCTCGGCCCACATTTTGCTGATCTGATCGACGAAGGCGTCGTACTCCTTGGGCGTTGCCGAATGGGCCGCATACTCATGTCCGGCGCGCTCGATATAGGCGGCAAAGGTCGGGTTCTTCTCGACGCCGTCCATGACACCCGACGTCACCGTATTGGCCGCAAAAGCGAACACCTTGCCGACCCTGTCCTTGTGGCGCATGGCGAGATCGAGGCCGAGAATGCCGCCGTCGCTCCAGCCGACGATGTCGGCCTTGCGGATTTTCAGCACGTCCATCAGCGCGACGACGTCGTCGGCCATCAGATCGTAACCATAAGGCCGCGTGTCGCGGGTGCTGCGGCCATGGCCGCGGCTGTCCATCAAAATGACGGTGTGGTGCGCCGCGACCGCGCGCACCTGATTACCCCAATAGTCGGCGTTGGCGAGGCCGCCGTGCAGGAAGATGACCGGCGAGCCATGGCCGTAAATGGCATAGTGGATACTGATGCCGTTGGCCTGTGCCTGGCCGCCGCGATCGGTGGCGATCGGCGCCGGCGTTGGCGGCAACGTCTCCCACCGCTCGACGGCAAGCGACGGCAGTGCGGCGAGGACAAGCAGGGACGCGAGCACGAACCGGCGCATGGGCTTCTCCTGGGCAATCAGTCTATAGCCTCTGTCTAACATCATTCCGGGGCGCGGACGAAGTCCGCGAGTATGTCGTCATTGCGGGGGCCAACGCGACGAAACAATCTAGGCCGCGGCAAGGAATTCTGGATTGCTTCGGCACTCCGTGCCTCGGAATGACGGGGGATAACCCGGACATCGTTGGCTTTCGCAATTACGCGGAACTCATATATTAACAATCATCATGCCCGCCGCACAGAAGTCGCAAGCGCACAAGACGCCAGCCGCCGCCAAGCCGCTGAAGAAAGGCGATCACGTCTTTCTGGTCGACGGCTCCGGCTACATTTTTCGCGCCTATCACGCGCTGCCGCCGATCAACCGCAAAACGGATGGCTTGCAGCTCAATGCCGTGTTCGGCTTCTGCAACATGCTGTGGAAGCTCCTGCGCGACATGAAGCCCGAGGACCGGCCGACGCATCTCGCCATCATCTTCGACAAATCGGAAAAGACGTTCCGCACCGCAATGTATCCCGATTACAAGGCGCACCGGCCCGATCCGCCCGATGACCTCCGCCCGCAATTCAAGTTCATCCGCGAAGCGGTGAACGCCTTCGATCTGCCGTGCCTCGAGCAGGACGGCTTCGAGGCCGACGACCTGATCGCGACCTATGTCCGCGAGGCCTGCGAGGCTGGCGCCACCGCCACCATCGTCTCGTCGGACAAGGATCTGATGCAGCTCGTCAGCGACGGCGTCGTCATGTTCGACACCATGAAGGACAAGAAGATCGGCCGCGCCGAGGTGATCGAAAAATTCGGCGTGCCGCCGGAGAAGGTCATCGAGGTGCAGGCGCTGATCGGCGATTCGACCGACAACGTACCGGGCGTGCCCGGCATCGGCGTCAAGACCGCGGCGCAGCTCATCGGTGAATACGGCGACCTTGAAACGTTGCTGGCGCGCGCCCCGGAAATCAAGCAGGAGAAGCGCCGGCAATCGCTGATCGACAACGCGGATAAGGCGCGGCTGTCGAAGAAGCTGGTCACGCTTGACGATCACGTCAAGCTCGTCGTGCCGATCGGCGATCTTGCCGTGCACGAGCCCGACCACAAGCGGCTGATCGCCTTCCTCAAGGCGATGGAGTTCAACGCGCTGATGCGGCGGGTGGCGGAGTTTTCCGAGATCGACGCCGGCGAGATCGAGCCCGAAGCGCGGCTCGCGGGGCACCATGCGGCCGCCAGCGTTTCACCCTCTCCCCTCGCGGGGGAGGGTGGCGAGGCCCGCAGGGTCGCGCCGGGTGAGGGGCCTTCTCCGCAGCTTCCCCTCGGCCGGCCGGCGCAGCCGGGCGTTGTTTCCCGCAACGGGAAAGGTGAAGCGAACATGTACGCCTCGCTCACCCCGCTAGCGCTCGCCGCCGCGCGGGTCGAGGCGGCACGCAACGCCAAGTTCGACCGTACCAAATATGAGACGGTGCGCAGCCTCGATCGGCTCAACGTCTGGATCGAGCGCGCACGCGATTTAGGCTTCGTCGCCATCGATACTTCGGCTGCAAGCTCCGATCCGATGCAGGCCGAGCTGTGCGGTTTTTCGCTCGCGGTCGCGCCGAATGAAGCTTGCTACGTGCCGCTCGGTCATCGCCAGGGCGGTGAGGGCGCCGGCCTGTTCCGTGGTGACGTCGCGCCCGATCAGATTCCCGAACGCGCGGCGCTCGACGCCTTAAAGCCGCTGCTCACGGATATGGGCGTGCTCAAGATCGGCCACGATCTAAAGTTTGCCTGGCAGTTATTCGCGCTGCGCGGCATCGAGATCGCAGCCTACGACGACACGATGCTGATGTCATACGCGCTCGACGCCGGCCGGCAGAACCACGGCCTTAAGTCGCTCGCCGAAAGCGGCTTCACGCATGCGGTGGTCGATATCGACACGCTGCTCAAAGCCGGCAAGACCAGGATCGCCTTCGACGCCGTCGGGATCGACCGGGCGACCGAATACGCCGCCGAGAAAGCCGATATCGTGCTGCGGCTGTGGCAGGTCCTCAAGCCGCGGCTTGCCGCCGAGCAGGTGTTGACGGTGTACGAGACGCTGGAGCGGCCGCTGCTCGCCGTGCTCGCGGGCATGGAGCGGCGCGGCATCTCGATCGACCGGCAGGTGCTGTCGCGGCTTTCGGCTGAGTTCGCGCAGGAAGCCGCGGGCCTCGAAGCCGAGATCAACAAAGAGGCAGGCGAGACGGTCAATCCCGGCAGCCCCAAGCAGCTCGGCGACATTCTGTTCGGCAAGCTCGGCCTGCCCGGCGGCACCAAAACCAAAACCGGCCAATGGGCGACCGGCGCACGCGCGCTGGAAGAGCTGGCCGAGCAGGGCCACACGCTGCCGCAGAAAATTCTCGGCTGGCGGCAGGTGTCGAAATTGAAATCGACCTACACCGACGCGCTGCCGGGCTTCGTCAATCCGATCACGCATCGCGTTCATACCAACTATGCGCTGGCCTCGACCACGACCGGGCGCCTGTCGTCGTCCGATCCGAACCTGCAGAACATTCCGGTGCGTACCGAAGACGGCAGAAAAATCCGCCGCGCCTTCATTGCCGCGCCCGGGACAAAACTCGTCTCCGCCGATTATTCGCAGATCGAGTTAAGGCTGCTGGCCGAGATCGCCGGCATCGAGCCGCTGCAAAAAGCCTTCCGCGAGGGCCTCGACATTCACGCCATGACCGCGTCGGAAATGTTCGGCGTGCCGGTGAAGAACATGCCGCCCGAAGTGCGCCGCCGCGCCAAGGCGATCAATTTCGGCATCGTCTACGGCATCTCCGCCTTCGGCCTCGCCAACCAGCTCGGCATTCCGCGCGAGGAAGCCGGCGCCTACATCAAGAAATACTTCGAGCGATTTCCCGGCATCCGTGACTACATCGATCAATCCAAGACCTTCGCCAAGAAGCACGGCTACGTGCTCACGCTGTTCGGTCGCAAATGCCACTACCCGGACATCGCCGCGTCGAACGCCTCGATCCGCTCCTTCAACGAGCGCGCCGCCGTTAACGCGCGGCTGCAGGGCAGCGCCGCCGACATCATCCGCCGCGCCATGATCCGTATGGAGGACGCGCTGGCGCAGAAAAAGCTATCGGCGCAGATGCTGCTGCAAGTGCACGACGAGCTTGTCTTCGAAGTGCCGGACGCGGAAGTGGAACGCTCATTGCCGGTGATCAAGGCGGTGATGGAAGACGCGCCGCTGCCGGCGGTGTCACTCTCGGTGCCGTTACAGGTCGAGGCGCACGCGGCGGATAATTGGGACGCAGCGCATTGAGACCGTTAGGGGCGGGGGAGCAATATCGTGTGCGATTTACTGCAAAAGATCGTGCTTTTGCACGCGGCGGGAACGCAGATCAGTCCGGATCATGCCGACGAAATTGTGAAGACCCTTTATGAAATTCTGACCGTCCTTGACGGAAAAGGATTGGCGCTGTTGGCCTTCGACGGCATCGTCGTTGCCGCCACCACATTCGCTGCGGAAAAAGGCGACGTCTTCCGCAGGCGTGGATTGGCTCGATGGCTGGCGATCTCTACAATCGTGGTGTCGCTCGCCGCAGCAGCATTGTGTCTCGGCGTTTCCGAGATTTCTTATCCGTTCTTCCATTATGTTGCGTGTAGCGCGCCTGACAAATTAGATTACTCCAATGAGATAAATCACCTCGCAACTTTGATTGATTGGCGGACTAAGTATTACCAAATCGCGTGGTCGTTTTCGATTGTCGCGATCCCATTGTTCCTGGTTATGTTTTGGGTGTCACTTGATTGGAGAAAACAACGTGGCTCGTGAAACGAGCCAGAGTGCACGACGAACTTGCCCTACGCGTTGCTACATTCAACGTGCGCTTCGGGCGCAAGCGACAAAGAGGAAGGGCCCATACCTCGCAGGGAGAGAGCCATGCACGCCGCGACAATCGATCCCCTCGACGCCAACCTCGCGCCCGAGAAGCGTTTGCGCGCTCTCGGCATCGCGCTGCCGCCGGCGGCGCCGGCTGTCGGTGATTACGTGCCGACAATCATCACCGGAAACTTGTTGCTGATGTCTGGCCAATTGCCGTGGATTGCGGGGGACCTGAAGTTCAAAGGGAAGATGGGCGCGGAATTGACGATCGAGCAGGGCTATCAGGCGTTTCGGCTCAGTGCGCTCAATGCGATCGCTCAACTGAAAGCAGCGCTTGGCAGCCTCGATCGGGTCAAGCAGATCGTTCGTCTTGAAGGCACGATGGGCTGCGCACCCGGCTTCACGGACCAGCCTTCGGTGCTCGACGGCGCCTCGCATATCGTCAACCAGGTCTTCGGCCCGCGCGGGGGCCACACCCGCATGGTCTATTCGAACAATGAAATGCCGATGGATTGCGCGACGCTCGTGGTGCTGTACGCCGAGGTTGCGTCGCCCCGCGAGCGAACGACCCGCTTCAGCGCGGCGCTCTGGTCGTAGTTCATTGCAGGCGCTGCATGCCGGGGCGGCATCACTGAAAACGTGACAAAGCAATTGATTTATTGTCACCGATTATGTTACTAGAGGCCACCTTGCTCACCGAGGGCGCCTTCTAGAGGGCACTCCTGAAAGCGGAGCAAGTGCGGTGCCCGCGGGCGGATTTGCAGTCCGCACCCGGGCGGCTTCGGGGCACCACTTGGCCGGCAAAAGGACCGGTCTGCGAGGAGCTCGCTGGACTGGACAGGCCCGAGGCGGGCAAAACACCCGCCCCAGCCGCGTCCCAGGAAACGTGGTTCTGGAGCTGAGCC
>Ga0187858_10005460_pt1 | contig 11616 bp, 10 predicted proteins | sample June2016WEW_8_15_FD_133015 | JGI IMG/M metagenome (GOLD analysis project Ga0187858, IMG submission 133015) | Peatland microbial communities from SPRUCE experiment site at the Marcell Experimental Forest, Minnesota, USA - June2016WEW_8_150 | ecosystem: Environmental > Terrestrial > Soil >...
CGCCAGACCGGCGCCGAAGTGGTCACCTATCGCGCCGGATTCCCGCCGGAGCTGCTCGCGAAGATCGCGCCGCACCTGATCCTGATCTCGCCGGGGCCCGGACGCCCCGCGGATTTCGGCGTGCCGGCGCTGGTGACGCAGGCCGTGCGCCTGGGCATCCCGGTGTTCGGCGTGTGCCTGGGTTTGCAAGGCGTGGTGGAGGCGTTCGGCGGCGCGCTGGGCGTGCTGGGCTACCCGATGCACGGCAAACCGTCATGGGTGAAGCACGGCGGCGCGGGCGTGTTTCAGGGCTTGCCGGAACGCTTTCAAGTGGGCCGTTACCATTCGCTGTTCGCCATTCGCGACTCGTTCCCCGCGTGCCTGGAAGTGACTGCGGAATCCGACGACGGCGTCATCATGGCCTTGCGTCACCGCGAGCTGCCCGTGGAGGCCGTGCAGTTCCATCCGGAGTCGATCCTGACGTCGGAAGGGGACTACGGCTTGCAGTTGATGAGGAATGTGGTGCGGATTTACCGGCCGGCGATGGCGGGCGTTCGAGGGTAAGCGAAGAGCCTCAGGAGATGGACGACTTCCTCGATCCGGAACACCTTGAGCATGGCGAAGGCGCGTACGTCAAGACTACGTTCCCCGACTTGAAAGATTTCGTCGACAACAACAGTTTGAGCGGGTAGCGCTTCTTGAGGGCGTCGAATACGGTGCTACCTGCGCCCGACAGAATAGGCGTAAGGATTGATGCGTACCTCGTCCATCAGACCCTGTTCGAGGAAAAACGCTGCAAGGTCGCTTCCGCCTACCCAGAGCAAGCCGTCACCGGAAACCGGCTTCAGGCGCGCCACTTCGTCAGCGACGGAGCTCGTAGCGAGGCGGGCATTCTGCCAATCTACCCGCTTCAGCGTCTGCGGAAAAACTAGCCTGGGCGTGCCGTTCATTCGTTCTGTGACAAGGGGGGCATTGCCGGTTGCGGCCGGCCAGTAGCCAACCATAAGATCGCAGGTTCTGCGACCGATGATGAGCACGTCTGTCGCCCTCAGTGTTTCCACGGTGTAGGCCCTCAATGTAGCCGTCGATGGAAGCGAACATCTGGAAAATGACCTTCTTCATACGGCGTCAGTATCGCAGCTTAGGAGAAATGCCGCGAATGCGGTGTTTCCGTTTGCATCGCACAATCGGATTGTGAGAGCGTGGATACGAGGAATATCGATTGAACGCCATAACGTTCGCCGTATTGATCGTAGCTTTTCTCTCCTCTGGAAACGCCTTCGCGCAGCCGGTCGATCAATCAGTCGATAAGGAGCCTGCCGCGGTCGTCGAGCTTGGAGGAAGTCTTGGCTGGAATCTCAAGGATGGCGGATTGAGCTTCGGCCCCACCCTCGCGGTTGAAGTTACGCCGATAGAGAATTGGTTGGAACTTGAGATGGGCGTTACGGCAACTTTCGGCTATCACTCGACAGAATGGGACACGGACCTTCTGTTCAAGAAGCCTTGGATCCTCTCCGAAAAGGTTGAGTTTATGTTCGGGGCTGGTCCGGTGTGGGTTCATACGAGGGAACACGGCATGACTACGAACTCAGTCGGTGGTGAAGTCGTGCTGGATTTTATGTTCTGGCCCGCCGTGAAGCACAGATTGGGCTGGTACCTCGAACCGGGCTACGAGTACAACTTTGGGCGAGGACATGAGCGATCGGTTGGCATAAGCGGTGGCCTACTGATCGCGATCCCGCGAAAGCCCTAAACTCGAACCGACCCACTGCCCTGGCGAATGCCGGTTGCCCGTTGCACAAAGGACCATTTACGCAACAATCTCTCGGTCGGTTGCGGCAAGCGACCCTTCAAGCGCTGAGAGTCGAAAGGATTGACCTAAAGGAAACCTAAAGCGGCGTATGAGGATTGTCGATCACAAACATCCAACTGCCATCCGGTTGGCGGCGCACGACCTCGGTGCTCAGCCCTTGCGTCGATGACGGCGGCCCCAACGACCATGCGCCATATAAGACAGCCAGCCCTTCACCTGATTCGATAACAGCCCTTGTGTCGAGCTTCATGCGAGCGCCGCTGGCGAGAAAGGCGGTATAAGCGTTGCGTATGCCTTCGTAGCCGGTAAAAAGCTCGCCGCCGGAGACAAGAACTGCGCCCGGCTCGTATAGAGCCACTAAGTCTTCGACATTTCCGCTATTGAAGGCGCGTTCGAAAAGGAAGTGAATCTCCTGTGGAGTGAATGCGGGCATTCAACTATATATTAGAGCACCCCTTCGCTCCGAGTCCTGTTCTTAACCAACTACGCCAATTTCACCGTTTCCAAGACCTTCGGTGAAACACCCCTGGACTATCTCAATACTCGTCACCGCTGCGCCCAGTACCGGTCGCGAGCCTGCACCACCAATCCCTTTTCCTTGGTAGTCAATCGTATCTTGCGGAATTCGGAAATACTCACCGGCGCGTCCGACACGTAGCCTATGTTGTACTGGCTGCGCAGCTCCTGTTCGAGCTGCTCAAATATCTGATCGAGGCCCTGCTTTTTGGAGACCTCGAAAAAGCCCCCGCCTGTCTCCCGCGACATACGCATGAGAACGCCCTTGCCGTCCCCGCCGCCAAATATTCCGTAGTAGCCCTCGTCGGAGAACAGGATCGAATAGACCAGCGTATCGGCGCGTTGCGCGGCCGCGATGGAATCGGCCAGGGTGGTCTCGCTTCCGGTATCCACTCCGTCCGTGAGCACGATCACCGCTTTGCGGCCCTTCTGGTTCCGCATGATGTCCATGGATGCCTTCAACACCGCATCGTAGAGTACCGTGCCGCCGCCCGTTTGGGCGCGCAGATCGTTCATGGTCGGAGTATCCACGAGCGTCAGCGCTTCGTTCAGCTTTCGGAGCGAGGACGTCAGATCCTGGCGCATCATCACCGATAAGTCGAACTGCATCAGGAACACCTGGTCCTTTTTCTCGCGCACTACCCGATCCAGAAAGCGATAGGATGCGCCGCGCTCCGCCTCCACCACGCGCCGCTGGCTCATGCTGGTATCGACCAGCAGGCCGAGCGTCAACGGCAGATCGGATTCTCGAGCGAAATAGCGGATGGTCTGCGGCCGCCCATTTTCCGCCACGGAGAAATCATCCTTAGACAAGCTGGGAATGAGCTGTCCCTTTTTATCGCGCACGGTCGCGAGCACGTTGACAACTTTGATCTCCGTCGAAAAAGTCGGCTGCTCATCCTGGCCGCGCAGCACGGAGTGGGCGCCCACCAGTGCCGCGGAGAAGATGAGCCGGCGTCTGGTCATCGCTGCCTCCAAGGTTCCGGACCATCGTCGAGATTCGCCTGCCGCTCGAAGAGTTTGGGATTATACTTGGCATCGATTTCGTAGTCGACGTCCCACGTCCACTCGCGGGTGCCCGTGGTTGAAGCCACGCGCGTAGGAAGGAGCACACCCTGAAACTCGCGGTAGCGTTGCAAGCGGTAATCGTAATCGGTTTTGTGTTTTTCGCCGGAGTTCGGAAGCGACAAGACCCGGTCGGGCAAGTACGCCTTGTTCAGAAGCAGCCGGAACGTCCGCCCCCCAGCCTTGACCGTCAAGGAGTTATGCTGCACCGCTACCGGCTCCGGCTGCAGCCAGGCGGTCTCGAGCAGATAGACGAGCTGATTCCAAGTGAGCTGGTCGCGCTCCCACTGCCCAAGCGGCCGCGTTACGCGGGGCATGCCGTTGACATCCATGCTAACCCGTTCGGCGGTTCCATCCACGATGACCGATCGTGTGGTCGATTGCGGGCCCCGGCCATCATATTCGAAATAGCGATTCGGGAAGACGAACAGCCACGTCGCGGGAGGGCCCGCCATCAGGATCTGCGCGGGCTTCATATAGACAGCCAGAGCGTGCACACCGCGCAGCCGCTCGTGGCCGCCTTTAGCTTTGACGACTTGCTCCCAGAGATCCCGCGGATCGGCTCCATAAGACGTCACGCCGGCCCAAAGTAGCGCGAATGCGAGCCGGTGATTCATAAGGCGGCGTCGCTCAAAACGCATACTGCAACCGGATGTTGCCGCTGCGCGGCGGAGCGATGGCGGTGCCGGAAAACAGCCCGGCAAAGTTGATGACGTTCAGCCGGTCCGTCAGGTTATCTCCCGTAATCTGCAAGGTCAAGCTCCGCTGTTCCCGCTTCCACAGGTCCGCGCCCAGACTGGCATCCAATGTAAAGTTGGGCCGTACGCGGCCCGCGCTGAAATTGACACGATCGATTATCTGCTGCCCGTACTGCGACACCAGCGAGGGGATATCGATAGCGCCATCGATATCGACGGGCAAGCCGCTTCCATAAGCGGCCACCGCCGCTACCCAAACGCGGGGATGAATTTGGTAGCGGAGCCTGGCGCGCGCCGTGTTGCGCTGGTCTTGTGAAATCGGGAAGGCTCCGGTTGCGCCGATCGCCCCGGTTGCGTCATCCCCTAGAAACAAGCCCCCAGTCACCGGCAACTGCGCGATGCCGATCATGTTCGAGTAGCTCAGAAATCCGGAAAAATGCCCCCAATGCGGCACTTCGAGCTTCACGTCCACGCCCCGGATCTGCGCGCTGCGAAACGCGATCGGAAAGCTGATGCCCGTGTTCAGGAAAACGTCGTCATCGGCATAGTTCACAAACGTCCGCCGGTAGAAGCTGGCATCCAGGCGCGCCTTTCCGAAAATCCCCTTGCTGAAGCCGGTTTCCAGAAAGTTGCCGCGCGAGGGCTCGATGGGAATGCGCAGAACTTGCGGATCGACCACGTCCACGAGCGGCGAACTGGCCAGCAGCAGGTTTTCCATGGCGGGCGTCACGAACGCGCGGTCGTAGGAGAATCGCAGCACCAGCCCGGCTTTGGGCACATTCCACGCCGCTCCCAAACGCGGGCTCCAGGCGCTGTCGTTCACCACCAGCGAATAATGGTCCCATCGCAGCCCCGCGCTCAGCGTCAGGTTGCCGAAGCGCATGGTATCCTGCGCGAAGCCCGACTGCTCGCGGTCCAGCCGATGATCGAAGAAATTGAAATTAAGCGGCGTTCCGGGATCGAAAAAAGACGGGTCGGTGATTTGGTATTGCAGCGCTTCGGTAACCGGAGCGTAATACGCATCCGCGCCCAGCTTGATCTCGTGCCGGCCTTCGTGCGCGGCGAGACTGGCGCTCCAATACCCGCGTCGGAAGCCGCGCTGTTGAAAGGCGACGATCGGCGTAGAGAACGGATTCGACCACAGATTCGCCGAGAGATCCTCCACGGCGGCGCGCAGGCTGAGCAGAAGCTGCGGCGATAATTCGTGCGTCCAGGCCGCCTGTCCCAGATCCTCCCGGCTCGTGCGATCCTGCCGCTGCCCCGCGGCTTCCTGCAGATTCTCGTCCGGGACCAGAAACGCCGCCTGCTTTCGCTGCACGGTAAGGTGAATGCGATCGGCGTCCGAAAGGTCCTGATCGTAAATTGCGGCGGCGCCATCCAGCGTGCCGGTATTCGTGTAGTTTCCGAGCACTGGCGGGTCCAGATAATGATTCGTGTGCTCGCCGGAGGCGCTCAACGTGAACGCACTGTGCTTCCATCCGTACACCGCCGAAAGGAATCCGGTCGCGTCGTCGAAGCTGCCTCCGCCGAACTCCGCGGAACCGTGCAGACCCACGCGCAGGTCGCGGCTGGTGGTCACTTCGACGACACCGCCCAGTTTACGCCCGTACTCTGCCGGATAGTTGCCAGTGAGGACACTCATGGATTGCACGTCCCCGGTGTCCAGGTCGGGCGCGAAGCCGGGGGAGCGGTTCTCATCCATCGGTACCCCGTCCACCACGAACAGAGTCTGGTTTTCCGAGCCGCGCGGATGCAATACGGCATTGGCTTCGAACAGCCAGCCGGGCTGCATGTTCACCAGATCCATCAATCCACGCCCAGGAATTGGAGAAGATTGCTCGCGGATCTCTTGCGAGCCTACCGCGTAGGTAACCCCGGTGCTGTGGGGATCGATCAGCGTGGCGTCGTCGGTGACGATCACTTCGGTAGGCGCGGCCTGGACTCTCAACTCGATATGCACTTCCCGCGGGACGGCCGATCGGATCTCGATCAGGGTCGCGGACGTCATGAAACTGGCGTGTTCCACCGTCAGCCGGTACATGCCGAAGGGCAGATGTTGAAACGTGAAGCGTCCGGCGTCATCCGTCTGGAATGCCCGCCGGGTCTGGGATGCTTCGCTCACCAGAGTTCCGGATGAGGGCAGCGCGAGACCCGTGGAGTCACTTACCGACAGGCGCAGTTGGCCGGTGTCGACCTGGCCTGAAGCGATCCCGCAAGCTAATAGAAGCAGCCCAAAGCGCATTGCTATTCTTTCAAGTTAGCAGAATCGCGCGCTGGCACGCTCAGCTTGAAAGTCCTTGCCGAAATCATCCTGAAAGTGCTCGTAGCCTGCCAGGAGAAAGCATCCATCGGAGGATTGCCCGGGAGGGACAGTCCGAGTCTTATCTCATCGACGTGATCCGAGGGCGCGAGATCCGTCCTCGCGGCATCCAGGTCGTCTATGGGCGGGGAGACGTGTTCCAGTCGAGATTTTGGGATATACAGAATTGGATTCTCCAGTTCGGCGTTCGAGTCGTTCGCGGAAGGGTTCAAGCTGCAGCCGAGATCTCACGCTGGCCTTCAGCCAAATGTTGGCTGCCGAACACATTTACGCGTTTCACGAAGCACGCGACGCCTGGGAGAAATACCTGCGGATGGGCTCGGCCAGCGGCTGGGCCATTAGCCGACTTTTCGCTGAGAAGTCGATCTCCGAGATGTGCCTCTCGGTGAAAGTACCAAAAAGGCGAGCTTTTGGGTCGGTGCAACAGCCAAAAAGCCAAAAGCTGCCCTCGAATGTTGTGGGGCGAAAAACGACTACTGCTCGCCTATAGTAAATCCGAACACGGAATAACTCAGATGCTGCGACCAAAAGGGCTCGAAGGGGACGCTTTGAAAAACAGAAGAACGGAAACGTAAGGCCCACATCTGAATTACAAACCCGTCTTGCCGGCCTCTCCTCCAAACATCGTGAAAATCTCCTTGCTGGCCCGCTCCAGCAGATATGGACCTGCGGCAGGATGCAGCCAGGCAGTCAGATCGGCGCCGACACTCCGCGCGAGGGTTAGAGCAGGGACGCGTGGCGAAAGCCGTAACGCTTCGGAAGCGAATTGCAACATGGCGTCAACGTATCTTCCCGGATCATGGTTGATCAGCGAGCGCCGGCCGCGTTCTCCCATCGCGTAAAAACTGCCCGGATCGGCAAGAAAAGCGCGCAGGTGGGCCTGAATATCCTCGACCTCGTGTTCTGGCCGGACAAACGCGGTGGTGTCCTCCGGCAGCGATGCGTACCAACCTGTCCGGGTCACTAGAGTGGGCACAGCATAGTCGCAGAATTGTAGCTGGCTGAGGGAGGCCTCTCCCATGGAAGGGTAACGGAGGTTTATGGCCAGGTGCGCCGTACTCAGCTTTTCCTCGACCTGGCTGTCCGGAACAAAGCCATGCAGGTTGACGAGTAAGCTCAACCCGAGGCGTTCGATTTCCATCCGGATGTGGCTCTCGTCCCAGAGTTGCCCGTATATGTCCAGGCGGAACTGCTCCCGCTCGTCCAGGCCGGCCAGCGCCTCCAGTACAGCCCCTAGCCGCCGGTTTCGGCCGAGGTGACCGAAAATGACCAGCCGGTACGGCGGATGCGGTGAGGCGTTGCGTCCTGCCGTCCATTCGCGATAGCGCGACTCCGCAGTGTCCGCGTACGGAAAGTCGAGCGCAGTTGCCGGACATCCCGAACTTTCGCCGAGTTCTTCGAGCGCCCCCCGCGAGTGTGTGATGACTCCCAGGGCGCCCTGGATGGACTGCCGTGTGAGCGGAAACCTTTGTGCCATAGCTTCGGCGCTGATGCCTCCCGCGCAGAACGCCTCCCCGGCCTGCCGGCCCTCCCCGCCATACCATCGCTCCAGCGCGGCAAGGTAGCTGGCACGGTCCTTACCGGAGTGGACCCACACCCGGAAGAAAAAATCGTGCAGGCAAAGGTCGTGCAACACGATAATCCCTGGCTGTCGTACACTGACCTGCCAAATGCCCGCGTGAAAGTCCGGATGATTTCCTAAGTGGTAAACGGAGATCGTGCCATCGTTAATCTCGCGCCAGGGAGGTGCAGCCGGGGAATAGCGTGTGACACGCGCAATGCGCTGCACCTCGGGCGCCACTTGGTGCTGGTCCGTCCATAGCACCACCTCCTGACGCCGGGCCAGGACGGGCAGGACCTGCATCGCAAAATGCGCGATGCCGCTTTGCGCGGGAGGTAGCGGTGAGAACCAGTTGATCTTCAGCACAACAGCTTCTCCACCACATTTGGCCAGGAGATGTTGAGATCCCGATAGCGCGCCCGTCCAGCTTCCCCCATGGCTGCCGCGCTCCGGCGGTCAGCCCACAGAGCGTCCATAGCCTGCGCAAGGGATTCGGGAGTGGGATGAGCCACCAATCCCGTCTGATGATCCATGACAAACTCCAGGGGCCCGCCAGAATCCGCACAGGTGATCACCGGCTTGGAGGACAACATGGCCTCCAGCGTCACATAACCGTAATCCTCATCGACGGGAGGAAAAATCACCCCCCGACACTTGGCGTACAGATCGCGCTTTTGTTCTTCGGAAACCATGCCGAGCCACGCAATCCGATCGCTCAATTTGAGTTCACGAGCGATGTTGACGCATTCTTCTTGCTGCATTGGGTTATCAGGGTCTCCGGCAAAACGTATCCGCACGCGTTCCCGGCACTGGGCAAGGGCCCGGATGGCCAGCCATTGCCGTTTGACCCCGGTGATGCGGCTCGGAAAAAAGAGGTAGTCCCCGGCGGGGCCGCAGTAGAACAGCCGCTCATGCGCGGGAGGGTTATATAAGGGCTTTGAATCGATTCCAGAATACCGGCGCAGGCGGCCTGAGACGTTTTCCGATAGCGTGTAAATCGCCTTGGCTTCCGGGATCAACTCGCGGTCGGCTTGGCGAATCGCATCCCGGATGACGGGGCCGTCCGGGCCCTGAATCAGATCTCCCGCCCTCGGATGGCTCCAGAGTTCATAAGCCGTGCGATGCTGATGCAGCAGCCAGATGACTTTATTCGGATGGGGGATCAGATAAGCGGGGAATTTCAGTCCGATGACCCGGTCGATGCGCACGCCGCAGGTTTCGGTCAAATCCACCAGCCGGCAAGCCAGGATATGCTCCGGGATGCGTTCTGGCGGGTAATGTTTGAAAGGGATAGAAACCAGCTCAGCTTCATGCCCGGCCGCCGAAAGGGCGTCTCGCAGATTATCCGCGAGAATTTCGGCGCCGCCCCTGATAAACGGGACACTCGAGGTGGCCACCACGATCTTCATTGCAGCAGCTTCTCAAGAACATTATCCCAGTGGATGTGCAGGTCATCGTAACGCTGACGGCCCGCCTCGCCCCACTGCCTGGCCCGTTCACGGTCGCCCCATAAACGGTCCATGGCCGCCGCCAGGGCTTCCGGCTTGGGTTCCGCGATGACACCGGTCCGTTGGTCCACGACGAACTCCAGAGGGCCGCCCGAATCGGTACAGGTGATTACCGGTTTTTGGGCCAGCATACCTTCCAAGGTGACATAGCCATAGTCTTCATCGACGGGCGGAAAGAGCACTCCCAAGCTACGTGCGTAAAGATCGCGCTTTTGCTCCTCGGATACCGAACCCAACCATTGTACTCGGTCCGCGCAGCCGCCCTTCTGTGCAAGGGTGATGCACTTCCGCTCGAAAGCCGCTTCAGTCGCAGATCCGGAAAAGTACACTCTTACTGGCGCGCGGGTTTGCGCCAAGGCCTGCAACACAAGCTCCTGCCTTTTTAGTGGATTGATGCGGCTTGGGAAATAAAGAAAATTTTCCGCGGGGCGGGTATAGAACAGGGCGGCATCCTGTGGAGGATGGTAGAGCGGAATGGCATTGACGCCGCAATGGCTTTTCATGCGTAGGGCAACGTTGCGCGAAATCGTGAAAATGCCCTGGGCCTGCGGAATCAGTTCGGTGTCTGCACGATGAATGGCCGCTCGCACCTCACTCCCGTTTGCATACGTGTGCAAATCGCTGAGCGGATGTTGCCATAAATCGTACGCCTGGCGGTGTTGATGGAGCATCCAGATCACTTTGCGCTGATGCGGAATCATGTAAGCGGGGAATTTCAGCCCGATCAGACGATCGACGGGAACCTCGAATGTTTCGCTCAGATCGAGGAGCCGGCAGGCCAGCATCTGGTCGAGGATGCGCTCCGGTGGATACCACTTGAACGGGATGGCCACAATTTCGGCTCGATGCCCAGCCTCGATCAGCACGCGGCGTAAACCCTCGGCGAGGATCTCGGCGCCGCCGTTGACGAACGGAACCCTGACCGTTGCAATTAGGATCCGCAGAGCATGATTCTTAGGCATTAGAGCTTTGTGGCGAAATACTGGAAGTCTCTCCACTCCGGGCCCGCGGAACCGTCCGGCGCCACAGCCAGCACGATGGTCACCGGGTCCGGGTTGCCAAGTTCATTCCAGGTCTTTGGGGGTCGGTTCAAGTCCATCCACGGCCTCCGATGATCCGCGCTCAGACTTTCCATCCGATTATGGCGTAATCCTGCGGTCCGTAAAAATATTCGTTGAAACGTTCCGCCACCTCGCCATCCGTGTGCGTGTCGACACGATGCGCTTCGGGCCATGGGTGTAGCTCCATAATCTCCACACGCCGCAAACCACGGGACTCGGCAAGAAACTGGCCGAGTTGCGGCGGGATGGGGTGGTGATGCGTAGGGTCCAGGTAGAAGCTTCGCGTGCCGACCCAGACGTTGTTCGGGTTGGGAGTCTCAAAAATGGCTAGGCCGCCAGGCTTGAGCGTGCGCACTACGGCATCCAGCAAACCGAGCAACTGCCGCAATGGCAAGTGCTCGATCAAGTGGAACGCCGTCACCATACCTAAGGACGCGTCCGGAAGGCTTTGCAGATAAGCCACGGCCTCCGCTTCCTGGGCCGGAAGCCCGCGTTCCCGACACATCGCGATATTCACCCGGTTCAAATCGATACCGGTGGCCTCGAAATGGCGGTCTCGCAGCAGTTCCAGCCATTCGCCGCGGCCGCACCCGGCGTCCAGAATCGGCATGGATTGGCTTCCCATTCCGGACTCCATCAACTTGGGCAGATAGACAGTCAGCCGTTCTTTGATTTCTTCGCGGCTGCCGCGGAACTCATCTTCGAGCGCCGCATAGAACGCGTCGATGTCGTGCCGCTCTTCTCCGCATAGCCGGCACATCTGAGTCGCATCGAAAGGCTCCGGCCACCTCTTGCGCGCTTCCTCCAGAAGTACTGAAATGCGCCGGTCTTGCGCGATCTGCAGCGGTTTCAGACGGAGCACCTCGCGCTCCAGACGCGGGAACACCTGTGCCCGCAGGGAGTCCACTTGCGCGGCCAGGGACTCTCTGGCGCGCGCCTCGGTCTCCAGTCGGACGGCCAGGGACTCTCTAGCGTGCACCTCGGTCTCCAGTCGGGCGGCCAGGGACTCTCTGGCGTGCACCTCGGTTTCCAGTCGGGCGGCCAGGGACTCTCCGGCGTGCACCTCGGTTTCCAGTCGGGCGGCCAGGGACTCTC
>Ga0187858_10005461_pt1 | contig 11615 bp, 8 predicted proteins | sample June2016WEW_8_15_FD_133015 | JGI IMG/M metagenome (GOLD analysis project Ga0187858, IMG submission 133015) | Peatland microbial communities from SPRUCE experiment site at the Marcell Experimental Forest, Minnesota, USA - June2016WEW_8_150 | ecosystem: Environmental > Terrestrial > Soil >...
CCCGGACGAATCCTCGTCAAAGGTGCCGCTGGGCTCGCTGGGCACCTCACGCAGTACGCTCCGACCAGTTGCCCTCGTAGCCTCTCGGTCCTTTTCTTCCGCGCCAACATCCTCTTTTCTGGAGCCGTCGGCGGCAAATGGCCGGCGGTCAACCACTCTGAACCCCGACGAGCTGTCTTCCTCTTTGGCCATGGCACTCCTCCCTGCTCCGCCGTCCGCGTCTCGCAACCCTTGCAATCGTCCGCCGAAATTCCAGTCTACCAGCAATCGTCCGAACCAACAAGGCGGTCACTAGGAGGATCGACAGCACGGACGGAGCGCCGGCGCCGACGGGAATGGACCAGCGGCCAAGGTATTACTAAGTTGATCAATCAACCAAAAGTACAACTACTTCCTCCGACAGTACCTTGGTGCTATGGACGCCGCTCGTGACGGGTTGAAACGTTCAGCGCCTACGCTGTACATAACCGATCTGACAGTACCCTCGTACTATAGACCCTCCCCAGTGGTACTGGTACTTTCAAGCGTCGGTTCAAACTGTCGCTCCCGGCCAGCTCAACCGGCCCGAGAGATAGGCAATATGAAAGACGCTTCAGTCCCTGACTCCCGCCCGTTCGTCGTCCGTTTCCCCCGCTACCGCTCGTGGAAACAGGGACACCCTTATAAAACTCTTATCTGTCGCGGCGAAGCGCCCGTTGGACAAGCTCTCCCAACCCGACTTTCTGCTGCTCCGCTCGATTTATCAGCCGGGCATCCGGGCCGATTAAATCTTTGCGAGCCCGGGCTGCCGAAACCTGGTGATCTTACTCGCTTAATATCTTTTTAAGAGGTTATAAACACAATGAGCATATTCGATATAATACAGCGGCTAAGCTTTAACACCTATCTTTCTCTTCAAACCTGCGAGGCCCACAGGCTGGGTACATCAGGCTTTCCGGCCCGGGCACTGCGTCAAGCTCGTCTGAGGGCCGGGATTCTGGCGGCCATGACCGCGCTGGCAGTAGTCTCCGCTTCCAACACGATCGCATTCTCTGCCGGGCACAACCAGGGAGTGGCCGCCGTGTCGGAGGTCAGCGTTTCATTCGGATCGGTGCCCGTCAATACGACCAGCGCCCCGCAAAACGTCACTCTGCAGAACACCGGCAGCGCGAATCTGTCCATTAGCAGTCTAGAAATCAGCGGCACGTACGCCAGTAGATTTGGGCAGGCCAACAACTGCGGCAACTCGCTGGCGCCGGAAGCAAGCTGCACAATCAGTTTGACCTTCACGCCCAATACAACCGGATCGCGTAGTGCGACTCTCAACATCTCAACCAACGGTTGGGGCGGCCGCAAGAACGTAGGTCTTAGTGGCACCGGCGTTGCGCCCTCGGATCCCACAGGCAGCGTTTCGCCTGGTAGCCTTTCTTTTGGGAACCAGCCGGTCGGCACTACCAGTGCAACGGAGACTGCCACGCTGAGCAACACGGGCACCGGCGCTCTGAGTATTTCCAGCTTGACGATCACAGGGGCCAACGCCGGCGACTTTGCTCAGAGCAACAGTTGCGGCAGTTCGCTTCCGGCGGGATCGAACTGCACGCTCAGCGTTAGTTTTACGCCGACAGCCAGCGGCAGCCGCACGGCCTCGGTGAGTATTGCGGACAATGCCTCCGGTAGTCCCCAGAAGGTAAGCCTATCTGGGACGGGCGCCGTGGCAGCGGCCAGTCTCTCTCCCACCAGCCTCTCCTTCGGCAATCAATCGCTCAACACCAAGAGTGGCACGCTATCAGCCACGCTAACCAACAGCAGCGGCGCGGCCCTAAACATCACGGCAATCGAGCTCACTGGCAATTATCCCAATCAGTATATCCAAACCAACAATTGCGGGACGAGCGTGGCGGTAGGAGCCACGTGCACGATCAGCGTCCAATTCGCCCCGATTAACGCCGGGTCTATCACCGCAGCCGTTACCTTGATCGACAACGCGAGCAACAGCCCCCAGTCGGTGAGCCTCTCCGGTACAGGGACTTCCAGTCCTTCGGTCAGCCTTTCTCCGGCCAGCCTCTCCTTCGGCAACGAGGCCGTCAGCACCACCAGCGGGGCGCTGACTGCCACCCTGACCAACAGCGGCGGCGCGGCGCTGAGTCTCTCCGGCATCGCACTCACAGGCACCAACGCCGGTGATTTTGCCGAGACCAACACGTGCGGCAGTTCAGTGGCAGCAGGCGGGAACTGCACGATCAGCGTCACTTTTGACCCGACGGCGAGCGGCAGCCGCACGGCCTCGATCAGCATTACCGACAACGCCACGGGCAGTCCCCAGGCCCTCGGTCTTTCCGGCACGGGCACTACGGCAACGGTCAGCCTCTCTCCGACCAGCCTTTCCTTCGGGAGCCAGGCGATTGCCATTACCAGCAGCACTCAAACCGTCACTCTGACCAACGGCGGTAATACCGCGCTGAACATTAGCAGCCTTACAATTACCGGAACGAATGCGGCAGACTTCGCCGATGTTGCGAACACCTGCGGCAGTTCGGTTGCGGCGGGAGCAAACTGCACAATCGCCGTCGCCTTTACGCCGTCAACCTGCAACTCCGAAACGGCATCCATCACCGTCACTGACAATGGTACGGGCAGCCCGCAAACGGTAAGCCTCTCCGGATCTGGAATGCATAACGTGAACCTCTCCTGGACGGCCAGTTCAGGCTCCGGTATCATGGGTTATAACATTTACCGGGGAGCCACCTCGGGAGGAGAGAGTTCGAGTCCGCTCAATTCCGCCCCGGTCGGTGGGACGGGTTTCACCGATGAGGGAGTGACGGCAGGGTCGACGTACTACTATATCGTTACGGCCGTCGGCGCAGATGACGTGCAGAGTTCGGCCTCGGGAGAAACATCCACAACAGTTCCGTCCAACTAACCGAGAGCGTTTTCGCTTGAAAAAGCGAATCGTGAGTAGAAACCAGCCGGGCCCTCTGATCTGCCAGTTCCTTCAGGCAGTTTGAGGAGGGCCCTCTCTCCCACGAAATCCTCCACAGCAGACATTAGGGCAAATTTCACCCCACTTGCCAGCGGTAGTCGCGTCGCAGCACTCAACATCGCGGACAAGCCGCCGATGGTGCCGGGAGTCCCTGCTCGGGCGAGACACAAGCCAAGGCGCCAATTTCCTGATGGCGGTTTGCCTTCCTGGCCGCAGCGGTGTAGCCTGGCATGACTAGCCAGCTCGAGCTGGTTGGGCGCCGGGAGCTGCTGAGAGCGCTCGCGCGATCCGGACGGCTGCACACCGGCCCGGACTGTCTGCAGCGGTAACTGCGAGAGACTGCCCCATATCAAAGTATACGTATTGGGATCGACGAACAGACCGCACATTCCCGATTGACCTCGGCCGTTAAGTACTCAACTCTTGATCCCCGGGAAATCATTGTGTTTACTTGACATTCCGTGGGGTCTCAGCTAAGCTGTGAGGGTCCTAAAAAGAGTTTCCCGATTCGGCAGAGTGACAAGTACACGCGAGCGAGCGTGCGGAGGTTATCCTACGCCTCGGGCAAAGCTAAGTTGATCCAAATGCCGAGTCTATAACAACTCTGGAGATTAAGGTTTTAAGTCTGTTTGGTTGGGCTAAGGGAAGTAATATGGCTCGCGTACCATCGGCTGCCAATGGAAGAGTCTGCGCTTAAAATTGACATCGTCATTTCGGATGACCACGCATTATTTCGGGAGGGGTTGCGGAAGCTGCTGGAGGCTGAGCCAGGGATAAGCATCGTTGGCGAAGCCGTAGATGGCGAGGAAACGCTAAAGGTGGTTCGCCAGCTCAAACCGCATGTACTCCTGCTGGATCTCTCGCTGCCCAAGCTGAGTGGCCTGGAAGTGCTTGCAGAACTCAGCAAGCTGGAACTCCCAACACGCACGATCATGTTGACCGCAGCGATCGAAAGAGAGCAGGTTGTCGAGGCGTTGGAATTAGGCGTGCGGGGCATTGTACTAAAGCATTCGGCACTGCAGCTTCTTCTCAAGAGCATCCGTTGCGTCAACGAAGGGCAGTACTGGATCGGCCAGGAGGGTGTTTCGGACCTTATCCAGGCGCTTCGCCGCATGAAACCTTCTCACAACGTATCAAAGGCGCCGCATAACTTTGGTCTAAGCTCACGTGAGATGGAGGTCATAGGCCTGATCGTTGCAGGCTATACCAACAAGGATCTGGCGCGAGAGCTTGGAATAAGCGAAAACACGGCCAAACATCACCTGACGAACATATTTGATAAGCTGGGTGTTTCCAACCGTTTAGAACTCGTCCTTTATGCCGTCGATCATGGTCTGGTCGCCGGCAACTAATCCCACAACTTTCCATGGCAGGGTATAGCACCGGATGGTGCTATTAGGATGGCTACCCATAGTGCTATTCCAATGATACCATAGGGCTATTGTCAAGTTTTCAGAGCAGCGTAGACTATAACCATAAAGTAGCAAGGGTTGGGAAAGCACCAAGAGCCCGTAAAGCGTCCCTGGTGGGGTCGCAAGAAATCATCGAGGAATGGCAAGAACGATGTCCGACGCAACTGGCGGCGTTACTCTGAATGATAAAACACGTGCTCAGCGCTTCGGGTTACAAATTCCGGTGCGTTATCGAACTGACAGCGATGCAGGCTGGCGCAGGGGCACAACCAGAAACATCAGCCGGTCGGGCATGCTGTTTCATGGCGAGGATTGGGCAGCGCCAAAAACGCATCTGGAGTTGACTTTGCTTCTTCCTCGCCACCTCGGTGCAGAGCGAGCTGCTGAGGTGATCTGTCGAGGTATGGTCACGCGCTCGGAACGGCTCGGAATCGAGGAGGGCGGCCCCTTGATGGCGATCCAGATTTCTCATTATCGGCTTGTTCGGCCCAAGAATGGGCGACGGTTGGATAACAGCCATCATTGATGCCGGGATTGCGGCTATTGCGCCCGTACCCGCTGGTAAGCGGTTGAGTTTACACCACGAGATTTAGATTAGAGTTTTGTAACCCCAGGTCCGTCACTCAGACGGGTGGCGACGCGGGCCCGGGCGGCTTGTGGGTTTCATTTTCAAACCAGTGAAGTGGGACTTACAAAAAAGGTGGCCTGTAAGTCACAGGGCGGAGCTTTATACTATCTCACTCTCCCACCCAGCCGGTCGTTTCAATCGGGCGACAGCAGCCAAAGTTTTAAATTGCCCAATGTTGACCAACAAGATTTCTACTTCTGGCCTACCTGACGCTCCCGGGCGGAACGGCCGATCCAAATCATCCGCGACTCCCCACCTGGGAGAGTAACTGTTGCGCGCCGGATGGCGCAAAGCTTGTCGCACTTCATTCCCATTCCCGCGGTCACCATGAGCACTAAAACACCACATCAGAGCGCCGATCGCGCCACGCGTTTCGCGCTTCATCTGCCTGTATACTTTCGCCAACCGCACAGTCCCACATGGTTGGAAGGAACGACGGAGAACATCAGCTACACTGGGGTATTGCTCCGTTCAACACATCCTTTGGTTCCTGAAACGTCGCTCGAGTTGAGGTTACAACTCGCGGTCGGAGCCAAACTGGACCCCTCGTCGGAGATTCGCTGTAAGGGTGCCGTCGTCCGCGTGGAGCAAAGAGATGCACCGGAATCTCCAGTCGCTCTGGCCGTGTCGATCCGAGATTATCGAATTGTCCGCGAAGTCTTGTTAAGGGATGGCCCGGTGCCACTAGGCAAGAGAACGGACACCACGCCGAAAGTACGGCGGCGCCACCCATGAGAACCAGACGTGGCAGGATCTCAGCGACGGGAGAGACGACTGACGCAGCACGCGCCAACCTCTTGGCCAGCATAGAAAGCAGCATCCGATGAACAACAGCGCAGCAGACAACGAGTGCACGACGCAGCCCGGCGTTTCCTGGTGGCATGCACTTTACACTCGGCACCAGCACGAGAAGGTCGTCGCGCAAGCTCTTTCAGGCAAAGGGTTCGAGGTATTCCTTCCACAATATCGAACCGTCCATCGCTGGAAGGACCGCGAAAAAGAGCTCCTGCTTCCACTTTTCCCAAACTACGTCTTCATTCACGGCGGGCTGGACCGAATGCTGGCGCTTGTGACCACCCCTGGCATCCACTCCCTGGTAAGCTGGGGCGGACGTCCGGCGACTATTCCCTGGGAAGAGATCGAAGCGGTCCGCAGGCTGGTCGAAAGCGCGTACCTAATCGAGCCGCATCCCTTTCTCAAGTGCGGGGATCGCGTCCGGATCAAGTCGGGACCACTCGAAGGGATCGAGGGAATCTTAGTCCGCAAGACCCGGGGGTATCGACTGGTCCTCTCCGTGGAAATGCTCTCCAGGTCCGCGTCCGTTGAAGTGGACACCAGCATGGTGGAGCGCCTGAGTTCCGGGGATCCCAATCGTGTGGCGAGGTCTGGAGATGTCCCGCGAGGTCGGAATCTCGCGCCCTATCCCTCCTCCGCTATGGTCACTGCTTAGCAGTGCTTAGTCTCGCCCGATATCAGCGAGATGGAATGGTTGTGAGAGGCGAGCCGGTAGGCGCTAACCACGATTGCACGCGTTGTGCTTTTAGTTTGTTCAGCGTATCCTTCAGAAAGCGGCTAATTTATGATGGGCAATCAGCAAATTAGACGGCGGCATGCCTGGTTCCTACTATGGGCGGGACTTGTATTTTGCATCGGCCAGGCCTGGGGAGCGGTTTCCGCCCGACCCGCCTGGGGTTCCGATGCCACGATTGCAGAGGGGCAGACCCAGGGGGGGAAGGAAGCAGCAGGTCAACAGAACCCCCCAAATACAAAGCGGGTAGCTGATGACTATCGTATCGGACCCTCCGATGTGCTGGCGATTAATGTCTGGAAGGATGCTGAGCTCACACGGGTTGTTACGGTGCGCCCGGACGGCAAAATATCGCTTCCTCTGGTAGGGGAGTTAGAGGTTACCGGTTTGACCGCCGCCAACGTGCAACGCTTGATAGGCCAGCGACTTGCAGAATACATTTCCAGCCCTCAAGTCACTGTGATGGTGCAAGAGGTTAAAAGCCAGACGTACATCGTCGTCGGCAAAGTTACAAAGCCCGGCTCGTTCGATTTGGGCAAGCCCACGACTGTGCTCGAAGCCATCGCCATTGCCGGAGGCTTTCTAGACTTCGCCAAAAGCAACAAGGTCAAGATCATAAGGCGGCGGGAAGGCGGCCAGACGCAAACGCTTTACTTTGACTACAATAAGGTCATCAAAGGGAAGAATACTGATCAGAATATACAACTCCAGAATGGCGACACCGTCGTGGTTCCTTGAGGCGGAGTTGCCCGCCATCAGTTCGTGGAGGTAGAAGGCATTGGCTGAACAAGCTGAAAACACTGAAATCACCCTGGACCGGGCGTTAGAAGTTGTGACCAGGCGGCGCTGGTGGATACTTGTGCCTACCACCGTCATAGCTCTCGCTACTGCTGTGGTGACTTTCGTGCTCCCCAAGCACTACGTATCGGAGGCGACGATCCTCGTCGAAGGCCAGCAGGTCCCTGAGAAGTATGTGAGTGCCAATACAAACTCCGATCTCCGCGAAGTGCTCCTGATCATGACGGATGCCATTCTCTCGCGCACTCAACTGCTCCAAATCATCGACGAATTTGGTCTCTACCCGGGGGAGCGAAGTCATCTCTCCCCCGAGCAAAGGGTGGAGTTGATGCGGAGCAATATCACCATTACGCCGAACGAAAAGGGTCCCGATCCCAAAGGCCTGGATGCCTTCAACATTTCATTCATCGGCGACGACCCCCGCTCGGCGCAGGCAGTGACAAACCGGCTTACCACCCTTTTTATCCGGGAGAACAATGAGTCGCGCGTAGACCAGTCGACCGGCACGACGAAATTCCTGGCCGACAAGGTGGTGGAAGCCGCAGCGGACTTAAAGGAACAAGAGTCCCGTGTCCGAGACTTCAAAATGAAGAACCTGGGCGAACTGCCGGAGCAGCAACAGGCGAATCTCGCCGCCCTCACCGGACTCCAGAGCCAACTCGGGAACGCGATGACTGCCCTGCAGCGAGCGCGCGCGCAGCAAGCTTATTTCCAGTCGCTTCTCTCCCAGTACCAGGACATTGCCGCGTCGGGTCTTCCTGTTAGCGGCTCGACGACTGTCGACCCAATCGATACGATGCGAGCCGAGTTGACCAAGCTGCAGAATCAAAGGGCCGACCTCCTGGCGCGGTACACCGATAAGTACCCGGACGTGGTGAAGATCGACGAGCAAATCAAGGAGACGCAGGCCCTGCTGGCGGCCGCAAGGAAGAGCTCGGTGTCCAGCAAAGACGATAGTGCCAAGGACGCTTCCGATCAGGCCAAACCGACGGAAAGAGACGCGCCCGTGGCGCAGCTCAAAAGCGAACTGAAGTCAAACGCGATCGAAATCGCGAATGACCTGGCGGACCAAAAGGAAATTCAATCCCGCATCGATAAACTGCAGAGCGAGCTCGACCTGACTCCGGTGCGTCAGCAACAACTCGCGGATTTGGAACGCAACTACGAACAGTCGAAGAAAAACTACGATGACCTGCTGGCCAAGAAGAACGACTCCGAACTGGCAACAAGCCTGATCAGACGCCAGCAGGGTGAGCGCTTCCGGATTATTGACCAACCCAGCCTGCCTACAAAACCGGCCAATGCGGCTCGCATTAAGGTCAGTCTTGGGGGGCTAGCAGCCGGACTCGCGATCGGGTTGGGATTGGCGTTCTTCGTAGAGGCCCGCGATCACTCGCTTCGCAGTGAACTGGAGCTGAGACAGGCTTTTGCTTTCCCCTTGATACTGGGAATCCCGCTCTTGCTGAGCCAAGGTGAAGAGCGAAAGCGGGCCGGTCTGGCCGCGCTCGAGTGGGTGTGTGGCATTCTGATGTGCGTACTGTTGGGGGCGACTGAATTCTACGTTTATTGGCGGAGTTAGATGTGCACTTGCGACCCCTCTTCCGCAAATTCATAGGGGGAACAGAAAAGCGAGTTGAAAACGAACATGCCCGACCGAGTTCTCAAGCAGCAAGCCGAAATGAATACGAGCCTGGGCTCACTTTCTGCGGAAGACTTACTCCCGGAATGGGAGAGGGTTGATTTTTGCCTTCCCGTGGGAACGGAAGAATGCACCATCTCTCCAGAGAGCCGCGTGATTGTCTACCACGACCCGACGAGCGCCGGAGCGGATCGGTTCCGGTTGGCGCAAATCAGGCTGAAGAGCCTTCAAGCCTCGCGGGGATTGAAGAGCATCCTAATTACCAGCCCGCTGCCGGGGGATGGGAAAACCACGGTTACGTTGAACTTAGCCACGGCGTTGTCTGAGAATGGAAAAGTGCCCGTGCTCCTGCTGGAAGCCGATGTGTATAGACCTACCGTGCTCAAGAGGTTGGGATTGAAACCGTGGGCGGGACTGAGCGAGTGTTACCGGCGTGGCGAGGACCCCATGTTGGCAATTCGGCGAATCAATCCGCTGGGATTCTACTTGTTGCCGGCCGGGCAGAGCGCGGATAACGACGCCAGCATTCTGCAATCAACCTTCACCTCACAACTGGTCAAAAGCCTTTCGGCAAGTTCCTTCGGCTGGGTTCTGATTGATGCACCTCCCACAACCCCGGTTGCAGACGTTCTAGCCCTCAATGCGCACGCCGACGCCACCCTGCTGGTAGCCAGGGCGGGAGGAACACCGCGCGAGGCCCTCGAGGAATCAGCACGGAACTTGGGCCGCGACCACATTCTTGGGATCATCCTCAACGGCGTGGCGGGACTCAACAAGATTTACTCGAAGTATTATGGATACACGAAATCGGACGGTCGTTCGAAACCGGCCGCGGCCAAGACCGTCACGGGTCTGGACCTCGAGCGGCATGCCAAGTAATTTCCCGCATTGAATCGGCTTGTACCGAAAACTAATTCTCTGGCAAGACTGGGTTCCCCCTCGGTGACTGATCTCGCTTCTGAAATCGGTAGGGTCGTCGAACCAAAATGTTGACGAAAAACCCCAAACCTGTAGCTGGATCTGAAAATGGAAAGGGCTGCGGCCAATTTTGGGCGGCGCCGGAGCGCTCGGTGCTGTGTTCGTTGGCGATTATCGTTTTGCTGCCTGTTGCAGTTGCAGCACAACAAGGCTCTCAACCTGGAGCCGCCAATCCCATGGCCACAGTCTACGGCAGCAGCTACCAGATCCCGCTGGAGTTCGAAGGGGAGCGTGCACCGGTTGAACAGGTATCTCTCAGCATGGGCGTCTCGGCTCTTTACGACGATAATGTGCTGGGATCAAACAGCCAGCGCCGCGGCGATGAAGCGCTTTCCTTTGATGCGCGTCTCGGCATTCAGAGGCGGACCAAACACCTGGCGATCAATTTCGACTACCTTCCGTTTTTTCTTCTGTACAGGCAGATTAGTGAGTATGATCGAACCAATCATGCGGCGAATCTGAGCCTTTCTTATCGCCTGACTTCGCGGGTCGTTCTGGGGTTGCAGGGCACCTTCTCCTATCAAAACGGGCTCTATCCGACTCTCATCTTGGCGCCGATTTTGTCAGGAGCGCCTTCCCCAGCGAGCCCAAACGGAATCATCATCCCGTACACGGTCCGGACGCTGGCAGGCATGTCGGAACTGTACCTGACATTCATGAAGAACCGGCGCACATCGCTCACCCTGACCGCAAGCTACAACGAAAACAAGTATGGGACCGGGAAGCAGAACACCGGTCTGCCCTTGTATAACGGCAATGGACTCAGCGGCGGCCTGACGTTTGAACACTTCGTATCCGGGCACACGAGCCTGGGTGTTCTCCTTCTCCATCAAGACACCACTTACCAGGGAGGGCTGATCCTAGGAGAGCGGCAGCGTACTCAAATTGAAAGCGCTTATCTATCCTTCGCATCCCAGCTCTCCCCGAGTGTCAAAATCTCGTTGTTCGGCGGGCCGCAGTACGTCCGCAGTATTGGTCTAGTCTCGCCGGAAGCCAGCCTCTCGGGGAACTTTCAATCTGCCGGAGGGGGAAGTATCACCAAGCAAGTTCGACAGACCGCCTTGAATCTTTCGCTTACCCGGTCCGTGACCGACGGCGGCGGTCTGTACACATCCGTCATAGACACCCGCGCGATCTTTGGGGTCCGCCGCAGGCTGATGGGGCGCTGGGAAGGGAGTTTTCGCGCCGGCGCCGCACGAGAGGATACGTCACTCTTCCGGTTCGTCAGTGGACGGGGCGACGGCATTATCGTTGGGGTCCAAATCAGCCGGCCCTTGTTAACACAGGGTTCCGTGTTGCACATTTCGTATGACTCGATGCATCAAACCACCTCAGGCCCGTTGCCGGGGCTCGCGAATTTCGACCGCAACCAGATTTCGATAGGATTTGACTACCAACTTAAAGGCATCAACATCGGGCGATAATCCTACAACTGGATTCAAGTTTCCATTCCAAATCGCATCACCTCGCCCAAACAAGCGATCAGGACAACTGCAATGATCAGGGCTATTCTGGCTCGAGCAAGACCCCGGAAGGCAAGGCAAGACCGCAGGCAGGACTCGGAGTTAAGCCGAGTACACGGCGGCAGCGCAAAGGCCGGCACTTCGACGCTTGTGCCTGAGGACATGTTCAGGAGAGTACTCTCCTTGGAAAGAAAGAGGAGCGCTCGTTCG
>Ga0187858_10005463_pt1 | contig 11611 bp, 8 predicted proteins | sample June2016WEW_8_15_FD_133015 | JGI IMG/M metagenome (GOLD analysis project Ga0187858, IMG submission 133015) | Peatland microbial communities from SPRUCE experiment site at the Marcell Experimental Forest, Minnesota, USA - June2016WEW_8_150 | ecosystem: Environmental > Terrestrial > Soil >...
GCTTCCAGTCGGGCGGCCAGGGACTCCCTCGCATGCGCCTCGGCTTCCAGTCGGGCGGCCAGGGACTCCCTCGCATGCGCCTCGGCCTCCAGTTGGGCGGCCAGGGACTCCCTCGCATGCGCCTCGGCTTCCAGTTGGGCGGCCAAAGACTCCCTCGCGTCCGCCTCGGCTTCCAGTTGGGCGGCCAGGCCCTGTCTGGCGGTTCTCTCCGTTTCCCGCGCATCTTCGTATGCGGTTTGGAGACCCGCAATACGATCCGTGAGGGCATCCCGTGCGGCAATCTCGGTTTCGAGCTGCCGCTGCAAAGCCTCCGCGCGTGATGCGGTAGCGGCTACGGAGGTCTGCAGATCATGCCACTCCGCGCGGAGCCTGTTGTTGTGGGCACGCTCCTCGCCAAGCTCGCTCTCCAGTTGCTGGATACGCAACCCAAGAGCATCCCGCGCCTCTTCCTCGCGGCGCCTGAACTCTCGCAGGCGGCGGCCGGTGCCTTCCAGATTTTTCGCTTGCTCCTCGAACGCGCGTACGGCTGAATACTGGAAAAGTACGATTTGCGGGCTGTACCAGAACAGCATGCGGCGTACGGCCTTAACCAGATTGGCGCTCATACGGCCGCGAAGAGTCGGCGGCTCCGGCGGCATCTGCCCCACCACCGCATAGCTGGAATAAAGCGCCGCTACAGCGGAGCGAACTCCTGCCAGTTCCATCAAGGATGGCTCAGCGGTGTCGACCGGTGCGGGGCTGCTAGGCTCGTCCCGCGGCCGGTATGCCCGCTCCATTTCCTGCTGAATTTGTAGGAAGAGTTCGTTCCCCACCCCCATAGAATAGCCTACAGAACCCGCACAAGGCTTGGCTGCGTTGGGCGCGCCGTACCGCCGGACGCCGCAACTCGATTCCGCTGGCGCGGCAATCCGCATCGACCATCTCACGGACCAAGGCTTCAAAAGTGATGTTCGGCTTCCATCCGAGGTTCATCTCCGCCTCTGTGGCATCGCCGAGCAGGAGATTCACTTCCACCGGACGAAAAAGATCTGGATCGGTCACAACATAGTCCCGATAGTCCCGTCCAACATGTGATCTCGTGATTCATGATATGGTGCAAAGGCGGCGTGCTGTCGATCTCCACTACGGCATTGCATAAGGTCCAACATATGCGACCCGGAACAGTTCCGACTGCGTCTGAAAAAAACTCAACAGCCAGGCGCTTCCTGATTCTCGCAGTCCTGATTTGCCTGCTTACGTTAATCGTTTTCTTCCGCCCTTTCTTCCAGTCCGCCTTCAACCTGATCGCTGGTGATGTGGGTGACAACCGATTTATCATCGCCATTCTGGAACACTGGCGGATGGCGACCCACGGAAAAGCGCCCTTCACTTCGCCCAACTTCTTCTGGCCGGAACGAGGCGTCCTCGGTTACAGCGAGTCGCTGTTCCTCATGTCTCTGCCATACATCATCGGCCGTTCCACCGGGCTCGACTATTACCTGGCTTTCGAAATATCGTTCATGGTTTTCAAAGCGATCGGTTTCTTCTCGATGTTATGGCTCCTTAGATCGGTGGCGGGGATCAGCCGTCAGGTGGCGCTCGTCGGGTCGGTGTTGTTCACTCTGTCCAATCTGTACTTCGTTTCCATGCAGCACTCCCAGCTCTCCACAGTCGTCTTCACACCGCTGCTCGCGGCGCTTGCCTGCTCGGCTTGGCGCGAATATGGACGTGGGCGCGTCCGGATAGCGCACGCGTATGGTGTGGCATGCGGCATATTGACGGCGCTGGTTTTGTTCACCTCTTTCTATATTGGTTGGTTCACGATCCTGGCTGCCGCGGGCTGCATGACGATTACGGCGCTCGCCCGGGCCGTTGAACAGAGGAGCGTTTCTCCCATATCTGAATGGCTTCAGGATGCTTTTGCCAGGCGTTGGTTGTTGGGCGTTGCTGCACTCGTCTTTATCGTTGCCATGGTTCCCTTCCTGGCCACGTACGTTCCGACATTTAGAAACACGGGAGGAAGGACGTTCTGGGAGAGCTTGCAGTACAGCGGCGAACCCATGGACGTGCTTAATGTCGGCTCCGGGAACTGGATGTGGAGCCACGTATTGGCACCGGTTCTGGCCCGGTCGGAGAGGCACCCATTTGGGGCTGGGGAGAGGATAGTGGGCTGGCCGCCTGTGATCCTGCTCTTGACGATATGCGGGGGAGCCGTGAGCCTCATGAAATTGTTGGGGAAGAAACTGGCTTATTCCGCTGGGCACAAGGCACAGTTGTTGATAGTCATATTCAGCGCTTCCTTTCTGGGCCTCTGGCTCTTATCGATCCGCGTGGGTAAGTGGTCGTTATGGTGGCTGGTCTTCAAGGCGTTTCCGGGCGGCTCGGCGATTCGTGTTCCGGTCCGGTTCAATATTGTGCTGAACGTGTTGCTGGTGCTCTCGGCCTGTCTCATCCTCGAACAGTTACGATATCGCCGCAGCAGCATGCAGCGCGTGGTCTTCTGGGGTCTCGCAGTCCTGCTGGTCGCGGAGCAGATTAATGTTGAGCCTACCCACGCAATCGATCGCGCGGCTGAGCGCACCATTCTGGCCCAGATCAAGCGCCCGCCAGATGCGTGCTCATCTTTTTTCTTTACGGCGCCTGCCCAGGCAGATCGTCTGTTCTTCGTAAATCAGATTGACGCAATGTTGGTCGCGCGGGAAATGGACCTTCCCACCATCAATGGATACAGCGGTTGGTTTCCTGCGGACTGGAACCTGCTGATGTTCGACAAACAGTATATCGATCACGTGCGGAAATGGGTTTTGGTCAAGCACATTGAGCAAGGGCTATGCGGGCTGGATTTGCGGAACGGGTCCTGGACGACACACCTCGATCTGAAGAACGCTTATTCCCCCGGCGAAGTGCTGGATTTTCGCGAGGGCGGAAATGCACTACACTTCGAAGGCGAAGGATGGGGCGATCCGGAACCGGGAGGCTCATGGACGATCGGGGGGCATTCCCTATTGGTGTTGCAACTGCCCACAGCGCCGACTGGGGATCTGGTGCTTTCGCTCGAGGCACACTCCTTTACCCCGACACAACGGAGTCGCTTTGACGACACACTGGTGGTAAACGGACGCGTTGCGGCTCAGTGGAAGATTACGGACCAGGAACCCACCATACAAAGGCAGGTGCGGTTGCCAGCCGAGCTGATCCGCTTCCGAGTGGTCCGTATCGAGTTCATCAACCACGATCCGCGGTCGCCCGCCGATTTCGGCCTATCCGCGGATACAAGAAAGGTTGGGCTGGCGCTCCATACGCTGCGACTCGACGCAACAACTTATTCGCTCGGCGAAGCACTGGATTTCAGGAGGGGCGGGAATGCACAATACTTCGAAGGCGAGGGATGGGGCGAACCAGAGCCGGGAGGCTCATGGACGGTCGGGCGCCATTCCGTGTTGGCGCTCCAGTTGCCTGCGGCGCCAACCAGCGATCTGCTCCTTTCGCTTGAAGCACATGCTTTTACGCCACCACAACGGAGCCGCTTTGACGACACACTGGTGGTAAACGGGCACGTCGCCGCGCAGTTGTCTGTTGACGGCCGGGAACCTGTCATACGAAAGCAGGTACGGTTGCCGGCCGGGCTGATCCGTTCGCGAACGGTGCGTATCGAATTCATCAACCACGATCCGCGGTCGCCCGCCGATTTCGGGCTATCCATGGATACGCGAAAGGTTGGGTTGGCGCTCCACACGCTGCGACTCGACGCAACGACTTATTCGCCCGGTGACGTGCTGGATTTTCGGAGGGGTGGGAATGCACGACAGTTCGAAGGCGAAGGGTGGGGAGATCCAGAGCCGGAAGGCTCATGGACGATCGGGGGGCATTCCCTATTGGTGTTGCAACTGCCCACGGCGCCGACGGGGGATCTGATGCTTTCGCTCGAGGCACACTCCTTTACCCCAACACAACGGAGTCGCTTTGACGACACACTGGTGGTAAACGGACGCGTTGTGGCTCAGTGGAAGATTACGGACCGGGAACCCACCATACAAAGGCAGGTGCGGTTGCCAGCCGGGCTGATCCACTCCCGAGCGGTCCGTATCGAATTCATCAACCACGATCCGCGGTCGCCCGCCGATTTCGGCTTATCCCTGGATGCGCGAAAGCTTGGGCTGGCACTCCACACGCTGCGACTCGATGCTACACCACGTTAGAACGCAGGTGCACTGCTCGGGCTGCTTGACAGGCCCACTGGTCTCACCGAGTAGCTTCAGAGGACATTGAAGATATCAATCAGTTTCGTTTCGGACGGAATTTTAGCGGGCACAGCCGTGAACTGCGCGACGTCGGGGGGCGCGCCCTGTAAGACAGAGACGGAACTAGAAATCAAGCAACATCTTATGCGAGCACATCTGCGCGGAATACGCCTTGAGGTCCAACCTGGGAAAACGCCGATTCCACGAACTCCAGAACGGAGTGGCTCTCCCCGGTAGCCACCACGCTCCGCGGGCTTTTTCGTTGACAGCACTGCGCCCCTGGGCCGGCCCCAACCCTATTTGCGACACTTCCTTCCGCGCTAGAATGATTCTTCGTGTGAATCGCATCAGCAGTTCGATACGGATCCCGGTGAACGATTTGAGCCGTCACAACGCGCCCCTCCGCGAGCGCCTGTCACGCGCGCTCGAGTGCGTTCTAGAGAGCGGATGGTACATCCTCGGGCCGCGAGTGGCAGAATTCGAATCGCGATTCGCCACCTACTGCGGTGTCGATCAGTGCGTTGGTACGGGAAACGGAACCGATGCTCTGGAGATCGCATTGCGCGCATGCGGCGTCGGTCCGGGACAACGCGTAATCACGGTTGCCAACGCCGGCGGATATAGCACCGGTGCGATTCTCGCCACAGGGGCGACGCCCGCGTTCATCGACATAGAACCGTCAACTCATTTGCTGAGCCTCGATCAACTTCACGGGGCGCTGAGCGAACGCGTGGGCGCCATCGTGGTCACACACCTATACGGACAGATGGCGCCGATGCACGACGTGATGAACATGGCCGACGCGGTGGGCGTTCCGGTAATCGAAGATTGCGCGCAGGCGCACGGGGCGCAGCTCGACGGCAGGCCAGCCGGAGCTTGGGGGGCTTGCGGATGCTTCAGTTTTTATCCAACCAAGAATCTCGGCGCGCTCGGCGATGGCGGCGCGATTGTCACGCATGATTCCGGACTCGCTGAGCGTGTACGTGCGTTGCGGAATTACGGATGGATCGAGAAGTACCGGGTCGATGTTGGCGGGGGTTCGAACAGCCGCCTCGACGGCATACAGGCAGCCGTTCTGCTCGAAAAACTTCCGCTAATCGACGGCTGGAACGAGCGGCGCCGTGCGATCGCGCGGCGATATAGCGAGGCGCTTGCGGACCGTGGTATAGTCACCTGCCGTGGCGCCGGTTTGGATGATGCTGTGCATCTTTTTGTGGTGCGCATTCCGAATCGCGACACTGTGCGGCAGCGCCTTGCGGAAGCAGGCGTCGGCGCCGACGTGCACTACCCGGTTCCCGATCATCTACAACACGCGTGGTCCTCCGAGCGTTGGGCTCGTACGAATCTGCCGCACACGGAAGCGAGCTGCCGCGAAGTGCTGACACTGCCTTGTTTTCCCGAACTGATCGACGAGGAAATCGCCGAAGTCATCACTGCCTTCCTCCAGGTTACTCGATGTTAGTTGAGTCTTGTAGGCTCATCGAATTTCCGTCCATCGCGGACTCACGGGGCGTGCTGGCGTTCGCCGAAGCCAAGCGGCACGTTCCGTTCGAGATCAAGAGGCTGTTTTACATCTTCGATGTTCCGGCCGGCGGCACGCGCGGTGGGCATGCGCACAGAACAGTGGAGCACTTGCTGATCTGCCCATCCGGCAGCTTTGACGTGATCGTCGACGATGGCACGCGAAAGCTGCAGCTCGGTTTGAATAGTCCGTCTGTGGGCCTCTATATACCGCCCCTGATCTGGGACACCGAGCTCAATTTCCGACCGGGTTCCGTTTGCATTGTGCTTGCTTCGGACTATTACGACGAGAAGGATTACTACCGCAATTACGATGAGTTTCTGAGGGCAGCGAGCAACGCTAGAACGCAGTCAACCCTACGAACCGCTCCCCAGCCGCCTCAATTCTCCGAATAACAACGGCTTTCGTCTCACTACATTGATTTTCCGCTTGACCAGGCACTCGACCTTCGCCGGATTCGTCGCAGGCAGGGCGCCCAATTGTCCGGAAGTTTTCGGATCGCAGCAATAGCCGCGCGTGCGGTTTGCACTTCCCATGTAGTCCGCCTCATACGGGTCGATGTGCAGGCGGCCAGCCGGCGCGGCAGCCCTGCCTGCCGGGCAGCGACCCGATTGACTACTGCGCAGGATGCACCTTTCCGCATTATGATCCCAAACCGATTGACTTTGTCGTGCAGCGTCATGACAAGGACCAAATCCGATCTCGATCTGCCAAGCATTCGACACCGCAACAAAGCCGCTCCCGACCGAGATCCTTGAGGCATCCGGGACCACGAGTCCTTACCTGGACGATGCAGGACTGGCCCCTTTTGCGGTTCGCCGGAGTCGCTCGAGATGGCGGCCATGAACAAAACAGCCCTACGGAGGTAGAATTGAATCAGGCTGCCAAAAAAGGAGATTCCGGCTGAGATCTCTTTGTGCAATCGCGAACTCGACGTGGAGTGCTCCTATGAGCAGTTTGCTCAAACTAGCGGTGCTTTCACAGCGCATCTCCCGCGCGAGTGAGCTTGATCCAGCGTTCCTAACGGTATGCACGTCGCCCCCAAATCGCCACGATAGGCTGTGGAAGCTGTCGTCAATCGGGAAGCGGGCAGGCCCCGCAAGGCATGCGATGCCGATCACCCGGTGGCCAGCCGGCGTGCGAAGCACCTGGCTCCTGCCAAGCACCGCCATGACCGGGGTGAACGTGGTCGTGGGGTCGGCCAAAGCCGAGGATACCACCGATTCCGCGGATGCCCGGCATCGATGATTGGGCGTGGCGCAGGGGGCAACGGTATGGGACGATCCTCTGCGATCTGGAACGGAGAAAGGTCGTCGATCCATTCCCTTCCAGAGCGCCAACATGGTCGAATACTCCGAAGTCGAAAAGGAGATCCCGGTTGAGTCTATCAGTGGGAATCTTGGCCTTCAATTCAGCAGCTTACATCGAGACCCTCCTTCAAGCTGCTAAACAGTTCGCGGACGAACTTGTCATTGGAGTCGACTCCTCAAGTACCGACTCGACGGAGCGGATTTGCCGCTTGTATGCCGACAAACTGTTTCGCCTTGAGCCGATTGGTACGTCGGAAAGAGCGCTCGCATGGCTAAACGAACAATGCACCGGAGATTGGATATTTCGGCTCGATCATGACGAACTGCCGAGCACCGGGCTCATCAAAGCACTGCCCCGGCTGTTGGCCGATCGGGAATACACCCATTATTGGTTGCCACGACGCTGGATTATCGGCGCCGAGCAGGTGAGATGGATATCGCAGAGCCCGTGGTGGCCGGATTGGCAACTAAGACTGTTTCGCAATCTCCCATCACTTGTAAGTTTCCCAGGCCACCTCCACAGCGACTACGTTGTTCAGGGCGCAGCCGGGCGCTTCGCCGAGGGATCGATTTACCATTTCAATTTGGTGTACCTCAGTGAAGAGCGTCGACGTGAGAGGATGGACCGGTACGAGTACATTTCACCCTACAATAGTATGCCGCACTTTTACTTGCCACGCGAAGCAGAATTAGAAACGAGACTCATTCCAGACGAGGACAAGCCTTGGCGCGCCCGCTCGGATTTCCACCCGCACAGCGATACCTGCGGAACGGCAAGTACATCGCCGGCGTACGTAAGCAGAGCAGAAATGTCTCAGGCCGAAAGACGGGAATGCAGCTATCCCAGTGAGCTCTTCCGAGCGACGTTGGAATGCCTTTACTTCCCAGCCGGATTGGAGGCGGGTAAAGTATGTCCAGCCGAGCTTCGGCTGCGCAATGACAGCGCTTTTACATGGCGCTCCTCCGGTCTTGGCGTTCCAGACGTACGCGTTTCGTATCATCTCTTCGATAGCTCGGGCGAGTTGTACGAATTTGAGGGAATACGAACGGATTTGCCGTTAAGTGTGCGGCCTGGCGAGTCGATCAAGGTGATCGCGCAGGTAGCATCTCCCTGGGAATCGGGGGGCTACATTGTTCGTTGGGATCTCATTATCGAGAATGTATCCTGGTTTTCCAGTCGAGGCTGGACTGGACCGGAGGTTCAGGCGAAGTGCACTTATTCGTACATCAGAAGCCAGACCATCGGAAAACTAGGAAGATACCTGAAAATGTCACACGGAATTCTTGGATGGACTCGTCTCGAAGAAGCGGAAGCGTTGGCCTCTCTGAGCTACTCGCTTCGCGACGACGCGGTGATCGTTGAGGTTGGTTCGTTTCTCGGGGCTGGCACAATACTTTTGGCAGGACCGCGGGAACTGCGTCGCTCTGGAAAGGTGCACTGTGTCGACCCGTTCGATTGTTCGGGTGACTCGTTCTCCGCTCCCCAATATCGACAGATTCTCGCGCGATTGGGTGGCGGATCTCTCCGAGAGCGCTTCGATGAGAATATCCGGCTGGCCGGGCTAACACAGCGCGTGGAGGTGCACCGGGGCACGGCCGGTGAAGTCGCAGCCAACTGGAATACGCCCATAGACCTGCTCGTCCTGGATGGCGATCATTCGCGCCGCGGCGCACGGTTGGCATATGAGAGTTGGGTGCCATATCTAAAGCCGGGCGGAACCATCGCTGTACATAACTCGAATGATCGCGTCTATGCGGAGGATCATGATGGGAGCCGCCGTCTTGTTGTAGAAGAAATTCTGCCACCACAGTATACGGACATCAGCTTGATTGGTACGACTACCTTCGCGCGAAAAGTGGGGGTCTCACCCCCTGTGACTTGCTCGGCTGCCGTTATGCGCGATGGGGAGAGTATTTCTACATCCGAACCAGATCATCTGCCATGATACGGCGACGCGACAATGACGAGAGAATACGGCGGGTTCGATCACTAAGGGGCGGGCAATATTGCCCGTAGCGGCCCGTCAGGCGGCTCTTTCGGGACGCGCGCGGATCTTCGTACTCGGCCATCGCCGCCTTAAAGCCGGCGGCAGCCAAGATTGGCTGCCCAACGTGTGGGAAAAGTCGCCATCCTTCATTTCCCGCACCGCGCGGCGCGATGTGCGATCGGCGATGAATCGGTTGTCACCTACATCGCCAGCGATGAAGTTGAAGCCGGACCGGAAGGTAGCGCGGAAGAAAACGATCAACGTAGGCAGGCGAAGCAGAAACGCGAGGATCGGGAAAACGGGGCCGCTTTTGAGCTTCTCCCGGGCGCAATCGGCACTGTTCCGGGCCGCCCGTTGTGAACCGAACGTGTTTCGCCAAGCATGCGGTTGAAAGAAGCTACTACGCCACCAGCGGAGGACAAGCACTTCGATTTCGAGCCTGGCCATGTCGCTTTCGGCACAAAAACGGCGAGACGGTGATGCTTTATTGCGGGCTCTCGCTTACAATGGTGATTCGGCTATTGAAGGCAAGGGAAACGCAAAAAAAGACATGAAATGTGACAGTATGGGGCTCAAGGTATGGGACGACGCGCGCTAATTACCGGAATCACTGGGCAAGACGGGTCATATCTTGCGGAATTGCTTCTTTCCAAAGGGTATGAAGTACACGGCGCCGTCCGGCGCGTAGCACTGGAAGATCCGGAGCACCGTCTGGTGCGGCTGAGCGGCGTCCGCGAGCGGATCGTGTTGCATGCCGCCTCACTCGAGAGCTTTGCGAGCGTTTATCAACTGGTCGCCAAGGCGGCGCCCGACGAGTGCTACCACCTGGCGGCGCAGAGCTTCGTTAGCTACTCCTTCGACGACGAGTTCTCCACCCTGAATACGAACATCAACGGCACACATTTTCTGCTGTCCGCGGTGAGGGACCTGGCTCCCCAATGCCGGTTCTATTTTGCGGGATCGAGCGAGATGTTCGGCAAAGCGGAGGAGCTTCCGCAAACCGAGAAAACGCGGTTTCACCCGCGTTCGAGCTACGGCATCAGCAAGGTTTGCGGCTTCGAGCTCACCCGCAATTATCGCGAGGCCTATGGGCTGCACGCCAGCAGCGGCATTCTGTTCAACCATGAGTCGCCGCGGCGCGGCTTCGAGTTCGTCACGCGGAAAATTACGTCCGGTGTCGCCCGCATTCTGGCCGGGCTTGCCGACAACATCGCACTGGGCAATCTGGAAGCCAAGCGCGATTGGGGACATGCCCGCGAATACGTGCACGCCATGTGGCTGATGCTCCAGCAGCCTGAACCCGACGATTATGTGGTGGCTACCGGGGAGAGCCACTCCGTTCTCGAGTTTGTGGAATCGGCTTTTTCCCATGTTGGACGGAACTACCGGGACTATGTCGTGACGGATTCAACGCTCTTCCGTCCGGCGGAAGTGAATCTCCTGCTCGGCGATGCCACCAAGGCCCGGACGGAGCTCGGATGGGAGCCGACCATCACTTTTGACGCCTTGGTTCGCGAGATGGTCGATGCGGATTGCCGCGCGCGCGGGATCGGCTTGCGGAGTGCGGCGGCACGGCACGCCTAAGGCAGCTAAATCCAGCGCAAGGCCCTGTGCGCGCAGGTACCAGGCGCGCGAAGTGCCTCGAGGCGTGAACAGGTTGACCCTGCCGAGCCGCCGGCACCTCGTAGCCGTATCGGTGCCGTAGGTCACAACCGCATTTGTCCTGCCGGGACACGAAGTCGAGGACCTTCAGGCCCATCTGCGCGCCGTGGGCCCTAGTTTCCGTCCTCCTTGATTTTTAGTAACAGCGCTGCGCCTCCTTGACACTACGCGATAATCTGTAAAATAGTCTATTCTCCAGTAAGGCGCACGTGAAGCATACCGAAGAAGTGCAGTCTCAGGAAATCGAAGAAGCAGCGGGGGAGATGCGTGAGGAAACAGTCCGGTTCGCAGTTATCATTCCCGCGTATCGCCCTGAGATGCGTCTGCTCGACATAATCGGTGCGCTCTCTGAAAAATCCATTCCCGCGATCGTTCTGGTGGATGACGGCAGCGGCCCGGAATTCGCCGAGATCTTCCGCCGCGCCGCGGAGATGCCGAAGGTCCGGCTGGTGCGCCACGCGGTGAACCTCGGCAAGGGCGCCGCGCTGAAAACCGGCATCAACCATGCGATGTGCGCGTTTCCGGATCTGCAGGGGGTGATCACCGCGGATGCGGACGGCCAGCACCATCCGGAAGATATCGAACAGATCGCCGAGGCGCTTGCCGCGCAACCGGATCGCGTCGTGCTGGGCGCCCGCACTTTCGATAGCAACGTTCCCGCGCGTAGCCGTTTTGGCAACGTGATCACGCGCACAGTCATGCACGCCCTGGTGGGCCAGAAGGTGTCGGACACCCAGACCGGCTTGCGCGGCATCCCCGCCGCGCTGCTGCCGCACCTGCTGCGGATGGAAGCCAACGGATACGATTTCGAGCTCGACATGCTGATCGGCGCGCGCCGTCACGCGGTCCCCATCGTGGAAGTGCCGATCCGCACCATTTATGAGCCGGGCAACCGCACCTCGCACTTCA
>Ga0187858_10005470_pt1 | contig 11609 bp, 10 predicted proteins | sample June2016WEW_8_15_FD_133015 | JGI IMG/M metagenome (GOLD analysis project Ga0187858, IMG submission 133015) | Peatland microbial communities from SPRUCE experiment site at the Marcell Experimental Forest, Minnesota, USA - June2016WEW_8_150 | ecosystem: Environmental > Terrestrial > Soil >...
GCCCGCGACGACGGAATAAGCGTATGAGGGGAGCGATATGGCGATGGCGGGCTGAAATGTTCCGTCGCCTTTGCCGAGCAGGATATAGACAAAGCCAAAGCCGCCTACCACAGCGAGGTCGGGGTTGCCATCGTGGTTGAAATCCGCGGTGGCGATGGACCTCGCTTTTGTGCCTGTGGAATAGGCCACGGGCGCCGCAAAGCCATTGCCGTTGTTCAATAGGATGCTGATGCTGCCGTTCAACTGATCGGCCACGGCGACGTCCGGCTTGCCGTCGTGATTGAAATCGGCGATGACAGCGGCAACGGGTTCCACGCCGGCCGGAAACTGCCGCGGTTCGGAAAATGTGGCGATGCGCGGCTGCGCGAGCGCCACAGCGATGGAAGCGACGAAAAGCAGCGGACAGGCGACCAAAAAGGTACGCATGGACGGCCCTCCCTCCGAGTGTGCGGGTTGGAATCAGGCAGAGCTTCCAATCCGACTCCCAGTGTGAACCAGTGTACGCCGGTTTCGCTTGTTTAGCCCGCATTTTCTCACAGACTTCCGTGGTCAGGGCGTGGCGCACGCACTCTTGCGTGCCGCGTCGGCACTCCTGCCGGCGCCCTCCCTCGACGGCCTGTCCACACGGTTGCGGGGGTGCCGGGAAGAGTCTCCTCACGGCACGCAGGGGCGCAGGCGCCACGTCATTTGGCCACACGTGAGAAATGCGGGTTAGGCTCAAAACACGCCGTTCGGCTGGATTACCGCGGCCCTCTTTAAAAAGCTGAGAGTCCTGCCCTCGCTTGCCGACTACAGTTGTTTGCAAATCGCCAACCGATATTCCTAGGCGCAAACGAGGGGTAGTCAATTATTCGCCGATTTGAGAACCACATGAGTCACCCAACCATCATCGTTAAATCCGTGGTCATCTGCGATACCGAGCCGATCGCCATCGAGGGTTTGCGGGCCCTGCTGAATGCTTGTGCGGACCTGCAATTAGCCGCGGCCGAAACTTCGCTGCTGGGCGGCATTGAAATCGTACGGCAGCACGCGCCCGCGGTCATGATTCTGGATAAGAGCTTCGGCATCCATGCCATCATGGATTGCCTGAAGCGGCTGCGCAGCGCGGAGCATCCGACCGGCCCGATTGTTTGGGGCGTGAACATGACCGAAGCGGAGGCCTTGCGCATGCTACAAGCCGGAGCGCTGGGAGTCGTACGCAAAACAGCCACTACAGCGGCGCTGCTCGAGTGCATGCGGGCAGTGGCCGCTGGGAACACCTGGATGGAGGAGGGGGTGCTCCAGGAGCCGGAGCGCTCGGCGCGGGGCACGCGCTCCAACCTGACCTCGCGTGAACTGCAAGTTGTGGATCTGGTCGAGCAGGGGTTGAAGAACCGGGACATCGCCGCACAACTCGGGATCCAGCCGGGCACGGTGAAGATCCACCTCAAGCACATCTTCGAGAAGACCGGGATTCGCGGACGCTACGGTTTGGCCTTGTCGGGGTTGCGGGAGAAGGGCCTGCTGTCTTTGCCGGCGTGAGGATCGGTGGTCACTGTTCCTGCTGCTGACGCCAAAGCCTCAGTACATTGAGGATGTACGCCTGTGTTTCGCGATAGGGCGGGACGCCATGGTATTTGTCCACCGCGCCGGGGCCGGCGTTGTAAGCGGCCAGAGCGTGGTAGGCATGGTTGTCGTACTTGAGTAGCAGGTCGCGCAAGTAGCGCGTTCCAGCGTCCACGTTCTGCTCGGGGATGGTGGGATCGGCGCCCAGTTCCCTGGCGGTGGCTGGCATCAGTTGCATCAGGCCGATCGCGCCCTTAGGCGATACGGCATCCGTGCGATAACCCGACTCGGCGGCCACCACGGCACGCACGAAAGCGGGCGGCAGGCCGTACTTGCGGGCGGCGTTGTCGATCAGCTCAACTGCGCTGGCGGTTTGAGAGGATGCCGCGGGGGCTGTCTGCGCTTCCGGCGGCGGTACGTAGTCTTCGGGTTCGAAACGGACCACCCGCGACGCCTCCATTTCCGTGGAGCCTGTCTTGGTATAGAGCGTCACCTTGCCGCCATCTGCTTCATGACGCTCGGCATACAGCCGCCCACCACTGGTGAGCACCGCATATTCGCCGGCCTTAGCGGACCAAGCGAACGCCAACAGGATTGCCGCGGATCTGAGTGCGCGCACTAGATACATTATAAACTGCTGGGCAGGCGAGGACCTGCCTACTGATTTGACGCGCGGCCGGACCTGGGCGTGCAAGCAAAAGCCACGACGCCTGCTATGCTGGAGTGCGGCGAACTGAAGTTCACCGCGGCACGCTGAAGCGCAATGCCACATACTTTTCCCAATATTGATAATCTGCAGAGCTCCGTGGGGCAGACCCCCCGGTCTGCGCGGGTCCCCCTGGACCCGCCCTTTGGTGCGAAGAATCAAAGCTTTCGACGATCGCGACAGGCCGACGTGGGCGTCGGCTGCGGTCCAGGGGGACCGCCCCACGATTAACGCAGGTGCTCGGTGATAGGAAAAGTATATGGCATTGCGCTAAGGCGTGCGCCACCAACCTAATGGCCAAAATGACGCATTTGGAGTGCAGCGTATGCCGGCAGAAGTATGCGGCGGATCAGGTGCAGCATCTCTGCTCCTGCGGCGGGCCCCTGCTGGTCCGCTACGATCTGGAAGCGCTCCGCCAAACCTGGAGTCCCGCCCAAGTCCGCAATGGCCCGAACAATATGTGGCGTTACGCACCGATCCTACCTCCCGCGGATCGATCGATCGTCACCCTGGGGGAGGGCATGACCCCGCTGATCCGGACCAAACGGTTAGGGGCGCGTCTGGGCGCGCTGGACCTTTGGATCAAAGATGAAGGGCTGAATCCGACCGGCTCGTTCAAGGCGCGGGGGCTGGCGTGCGCGGTGTCGATGGGCGTCGAGCTCGGCGTCAAGAAGATGGCCATACCCTCGGCAGGCAATGCCGCGAGTGCGCTGGCGGCTTATGCGGCTGCTGCCGGGATTGAGGCGCATATTTTCATGCCGCGCGATGTGCCGCAGGCGAATTTTATCGAGTGCCGGGCGTTCGGCGCGCGCGTCACGCTGGTGGACGGATTGATCAGCGATTGCGCCAAGATGGTGGCTGCCGGCGCCCAGCGGGAAGGCTGGTACGACGTCAGCACGCTGAAGGAGCCTTATCGCATCGAGGGCAAGAAGACCATGGGCCTCGAGGTGGCCGAGCAGCTCGACTGGCAACTGCCCGATGCGATCTTCTATCCGACAGGCGGCGGCGTGGGCATCATCGGGATGTGGAAGGCGTTCGAGGAACTGGAGGCCTTGGGCTGGATCGGCGCCAAGCGGCCCAAGATGATCGCCGTGCAGGTGGAGGGCTGCCAGCCGGTGGTGCGCGCCTTCGAGCGCGGCGAGGCGCGCAGCCAGTTCTGGGAGAATGCCTCGACCGTGGCGGCCGGGCTGCGCGTGCCCAAGCCGCTGGGCGATTTCCTGATCCTGGATGCCGTGCGTGCGAGCGGTGGCACGGCGCTGGCGGTGACCGACGCGGAGTTGTTGGATGCCGGTATTCAGTTGGCGCGCGAGGAAGGCATCTTCGCCGCGCCGGAAGGCGCGGCATGCGTAGCCGCGCTGGAGAAGCTGCTGCGCTCGGGCTTCCTGAGGCCGGAGGAGCGCATCGTTATTTATAATACCGGGGCCGGGCTGAAGTACCTGGAAGCCTACGCCACGCGCTTTCCGCGCGTGGGGTCGGGAGAGCAGGATAAGCTGGGCGGGTTGATTACGCCGCGGTAGGCGCGGAAAGGCAACCGCCGATGAACGCGGATAAACGCCGCTAAGACAGCCACGAAACAGGTCATAAAATCGATGAGGACTATGACATACGTGTCTACCGTTTTGATCCTTGCGGTGCTGGCGCTGCCTTGCACCGCGGCGCAGCGTTTTGAGATCTCTTTCCCTATCCAGATGAGCGCCGCGCCGCTCGATGGCCACGTGCTGCTGCTGATCTCCACCAGCGAAAGCCCGGAGCCGCGGTTCCAGATCAACTTCACGGGCCGCACGCAGCAGGCCTTCGCCGTGGATGTGGACGGACTCGCGCCCGGCGCCGCCGCTCTTGTGGATTCGGCCACGCTCGGCTATCCGCGAGACAGCCTGAACGACATTCCCGCAGGCGACTATTATGTCCAGGGTTTCCTTAATATCTACGAGACTTTTCATCTGGCCAACGGACACACGGTCAAGTTGCCGCCTGATAAAGGCGAGGGGCAACAGTGGGCGCGGAAGCCCGGCAACCTCTATAGCAAGACTCAGAAAGTGCATCTCGATCCGGCGTCCGATCAGGTCATTCGCCTGTCGCTGACCGAAAAGGTCCCGAGTGTCCCAGCCGTTGAGCCAGACACCAAGTGGGTGAAGCATGTCAAGATCCGGAGCGAGATGCTGAGCCACTTTTGGGGACAGCCGGTTGAGTTAGGCGCGGTGATCCTGCTGCCCGACGGATGGGAAGAGCATCCTAAGGCATCCTACCCGCTAATCGTACTGCAAGGTCATTTCAGTCCTGGACTGAGAGGGTCTCTGGCGTTTCAAACCGAGCCCAGCAAAGGATCGGGTTACAAGCTCTATCAGGATTGGACCGCCGGACGCCTGCCGCGGGTCATCATCATGACGATTCAGCACGCCAATCCGTATTTCGACGATTCCTACGCGGTGAATTCGGCCAACATCGGTCCCTATGGCGATGCCATCACGCAGGAGTTGATCCCGTACGTAGAGAAGAAATTTCGCGGCATCGGGCAGGGATGGGCACGGGCCGTTTACGGTGGCTCGACGGGCGGCTGGGAGGCGCTGGCTTCGCAGGTGTTCTATCCCGATTTCTATAACGGGGCGTGGGTGTTCTGTCCGGACGTAGTGGATTTCCGCGCCTACATGACGATGAACCTGTACGAAGACAAGAACGCGTTTTGGATTGAGGGTCCTTTTGCGCGCGTGCCCCGGCCCGCCATGCGCCAGGCGGATGGTCTGGTGCTTTCCACGATGGAGATGATGAACCGCTACGAGCTGGTGCTGGGCACCAAGGGCCGCTCCTGCGAACAATTGGATGCCTGGCAGGCGGTTTTTAGCTCCGTGGGAGACGATGGGTATCCCAAGCCGATTTTCGATAAGCGCACGGGAGAGATCGACCACAAGGCCGCTGAGTACTTAAAGGACCGTTACGATCTCAGTCACATCATGCAACGCGACTGGAAGAGCCTGGGACCCAAGTTATCGGATAAGTTACATATCTGTGTAGGCGACGCGGACAGCTTCTATCTCGACCGCGCCGTGCATTTGTTGCAGGACTTCATGGAAACGACTACCGATCCGTACTACCACGGGTCGTTTGACTTCGGGCAGCGCAAGCCGCATTGTTATGCGGGAAGCTTCGACCCAGCGGTGGGACTGCAACAGCACTATTTGCCGGAGATGGTCAAACATATGGAGGAGACGGCGCCGAAGGGCGCGGATTTGACAAGCTGGAAGTATTGAGAGAAATGAGGTCGATCATGAAAGAGGCATTCATTTTATCGGTAGTCGCTCTCTCCGCCGCTCAGGTCGTCAGGGCTCAAGAGACGACGAGTCCTCAATATCTTGTGGTTGTAGGAGGAGAACTGCCCCTATATCCAACGCTGGCGAGGACTGCAAGGGTGAGTGGTCTTGTTGGGCTACAAGTAACGGTGAAGGACGGTGAGGTCGTGGCTGTTCAAGCCACATCCGGAAACCCGCTCCTCGCAGTTCCTACCACAGCCAATGTTAAGACGTGGAAGTTCTACAAGGCAGTCAATGCGACGTTTACGGCGACCTTTACGTACCAACTCGAAGAAGAAGAGTCACCGCAGCCGTCAAACCCCACAAAGATCGAACTAGAGTTGCCAACGTCGGTGAAGATTACGGCAAGGCCCCCCAAGTTCCCGTGTAACGACTGCGGAGCCGACATAACCCCCAAGCTGGTGGAGCACCGTTGAGGTGATCCGGCAGTGGGACTGCAACAGCACTATTTGCCGGAGATGGTCAAACATGTGGAGGAAACGGCGCCGAAGGGCGCGGACTTGACAAGCTGGAATTATTAAATGCACTCGGGTCGAGTTTTTTGCTTCTTCGGTGTTCAACTGAAGCGTGCGCAGGGCGCTGTAGGACAGCGGAGAGTCGCCGCTTGCATCACTGCTACAGGCCTGCCATCATCTTATAAGGATCCTGGCCATGCGCGCTCGCCTCATTTACAACTGTGTCGCCGTAGCTTGCCTGTGCGCGCCGCTGCCCGCCCAGCTTCTTCCGCTGTGCCCTGGCAGCCAGGCTGCGCCGGAAGTGGCCGAGGGCGTCGCCGCGTCTAAGCAGGGCCAGTATGGGGAGGCTACGCAGCATTTCCAGGCTGCAGTTGCATTGGATCCCGCTTGCGTGAATGCGCGAGCGTATCTGGCGACCGCCTACATGCAGCAGTTCATCCCCGGCGGCGATTCACCGGAGAATCAAGAGTTCGCCGACAAAGCCACGGCGCAGTACGAAGCAGTCCTGGAGCAGCAGCCGGAGAACGAACTCGCCATTTCGGCCATCGCCTCGCTTTACTTCAATCGGAAGAAGCTGGACGAAGCCAAGATCTGGTACGAGAAACTTACGGTGGTCAATCCGGACAACGCGAACGCGTTCTATACGCTCGGGGTGATCGCCTGGACTCGCAGCTATCAACCGCGCGTGGAGGCGCGGTCGAAGCTCGACATGAAACCGGAGGATCCGGGTCCGCTGAGAGACCCGGAAGTGCGGCAGGCCCTTCGCACGAAGTACCTGCCGGTCGTCCGGGAAGGCATCGACAACATAAACAAGGCGCTCGAGATCGCTCCAGAAAACGACGATGCTATGGCCTATATGAATCTGCTCTATCGCGAAAAGGCGGACCTGGAGGACACCGCCGAAGAGTATCGGGCGGACATCGCCAAGGCGGACGAGTGGGTGATGAAAAACCTGGAGACCCGGAAATCCAAAGCGACCCGCAAGCAGTAAGGCCGCGGCTGGCGGAGAGCCTGCGCCACGGCTTTCCTACCGCGCCGCATGCAACAAGACGCTCAAATCGCTCGATTTCTGATTGACCACCACGATGTCTTGCTTGCCATCTCCATTCAGATCGACGCTGCAAAGCGCCACCGGTCCGCTCCCTGCTCCATAAAGTACTCCGCGCGAGAACGTCAGGTTGCCTTGATTGATGAAGATCGCGACATCGTCGCCCATGAAGTCGACCGAGGCGATATCGATGAGCCCGTCGCCGTTGAAATCCGCGAGCACCACTCCGTTGGGCGCCTCGTCCGCCAAAAGCTCCACCGGGGCATTGAAAGTCAGATCGCCGTTGCCGGTGAGCAGGAAGACCCCTAAGGAAATCGCGGATTCGCTCGAGCCTCCGCCGACCACGATGTCCGGATTGCCATCGCCGTTCACGTCGCCCACTGCCAGGCCCGCTCCGGTGGCGCCGACGCTGAGCGTCACCGCAGGTCCGAAGCTGCCGTCGCCGTTACCGGGAAACACGGAAACCGATCCGAAATAGCCGCTCACGGCCACATCGATTTTCCCGTCGCGATTGAAGTCGCCAACCGCGATGCCCTGTGGGACGTCCGCGATCTTCAACGTCTGCGGGCCGCGTCGGAACGTACCGTCGCCATTACCCAGCAGGAACGACACTGTGCCTGTGATCCAATCCGCCCCCACCAGATCGGGGATGCCATCTCCATTAAAATCCGCTGTCGCAAAGCACGGCGCCGCCGTCGCCTGGACCACATGGAAAGTGCAATCGCCAAAGAACTTCGCATAATGCGCCCCGGCCTGGAAGGTTCCGTCGCCGTTGCCCAGGTAAATCCAGGTCCCGAAGTCGCTGGAGATTGCCAAATCGGTTTTGCCGTCGCCGTTCCAGTCTTGAGCGATGACGGCTCCAGGCTGCTGTACCGCGAGGGGCGTGCCTTGCGTGAATCCGCCGTCGCCTGCGCCCAGTAAGATACGCACTTGGTTGTCCGCCTCGGCTGCCACGGCCAAGTCCGGCTTGCCATCCCCGTTAAAATCTGCGGTGGCCACGGCTTTCGGCTGGTTCCCGGCCGCCACGCGCAAGGGCTGGATCTCGGATCGTGCGTCGGCCAGGAGCACCGAAACGTTCGTGGCCGCGCTGTTGGCAACCAGCAGGTCGGCATAACCGTCGTGGTTGAAATCCGCGCTGGCGACTTGCCACGGGAAGGCCCCCGAAACGAACCCCGCGGGGCGCTGAAACGTCCCGTCTCCGTTGCCGTAAAGAATGGCGCCCGGCGTAGCCAGATCGATTTTGCCATTGTGGGTGAAATCGCCCGCGGCTACCCCCTGGAGCGTGCAGCCTTGAAATCGGGCGCACCCGGCCCCGAACGATGCGGAAGGCCCGAACAGGCCCGCTCCCTGGTTCAGCAGCACGACCACCGTATCGGTATCGCGATCGACAGCCGCCAGATCCGGCAGCCCATCACCGTTGAAATCCGCCAAAACCGTCTGGAAAGGCGAGTCGCCTACCGGGTAATCCGTGCGCTGGAAGGCGCCGGAGCCATTACCCAACAGCACGATTACGGTCCCTGCGCCGAAGTCCGTCACCACCAGGTCCGGCTTGCCGTCCCGGTCCACATCGCCCGCCTTGACAGCCGTCGTGAACCGCGTGCCATGCCCCGGCCAACCGCTCCCAAACGTGCCGTCCCCGTTGCCTGGAAACACGACGAGCACCGACGTGCTGGCCACGGCCAGATCCATGTTGCCGTCGCCATTGAAATCCGCCGCCGCCAGATAGCAATCCACGCAGGGGATCGGGAGCAGCGTCGGAGGCTGGAAGGTCCCATTGCCATTGCCCAACGCCAGGGATATATGGGTACCGTTGGAGAGCAGGGTGGCCGCGATGTCGGGCACACCGTCATTGTTGAAGTCGGCCACCACCACTGACAGGACGCTAGTTTTCCCAGCCGTCAACGGTGGCAGAAACGTCCCGTCACCGCGGCCGAGCAGAACCTGAGTTCCTTCGGCCGTGCCCACTACTATGTCCGGGATACCGTCGCGGTTCAAATCCGCGATGGCGAGCGCTTGCGGAGTGCCGGCCACCAAGTAGTCCCTGTAGTCCAGGAACTTCGCGGAACTTGCCAGGCATAGCGACGGCACAGTAAGAGATACTAAGGCGACAAGAAGTTTTGGCACGAATCCCCTTTTGCATCTAGTTTACCTCACCTTCGTGTCTTTTAGCACTATTTTTTGGCCACTTCGCGCCGATTCCCGCGCCGCATCCAGAATTTCGATCACAATCATGTTGTTGGCGAGTGACGACAGGCCCGCGGGCTTGCGATTTCCGCGGACAATCGCGCTCAGATAGGAGAGCGAATCGCGCTCCTCGGCCGGCAACGCCTCTGGCGTGCGCGCTTCCTCTTGCCCGCCAGGCAGCCGCACCCGTAGCGCGTCGCCGCCGGTGGCGATGGCGTAAGCGCGCTCGCCGTAAACCTCGAAGTCCTTGCGGTTGAACGGCCAAGCCCACGACGCTTGAATGATTCCCTGTGCCTTGGGATACTCCACCAATACAGTGGCCTGATCGTCCACATGCGGATAAATCTGCGGCTTCACCGTCTGAGTGAGCGCCGTAACCGCCAGCGGCCTCTGGTTGTCCATCATCCACGTCATCAGGTTCGCGCCGTAGCAGCCGAAGTCGAATAAGGCGCCGGCGCCGTTCTTGACAGGATCCGTGAGCCAGGCTAAGAACTCGGGTCCCACGCCGATCTCCCGCGGCCCCTGGTGGCCATCCATCGCCACCATCTTGCGGATATCGCCCGCGGCATGCTGCTCCTTTATAAGGCGCCACATCGCGCCATGACTCGGATACCAGGTGGTCTCGTAATTCACGATCACCTGGATGCCGGCGCGATTGGCCGCGCGCTCGATGGCGCGGGCATGCCCAATGTTTACCGCTAGCGGCTTTTCCATCATCACGGGCAGGTGGCGCGCCGCGCAGGCTTCCACCACCATCGGATGATCGTATGTGCTGGTAAACGTCGCTACCGCCTCCGGCTTGATGCGCTCCAACATCGCGCCCAGATCCGTGAAGAAGATGGATTCAGCCAGGCCATAAAGCCGAGCATACTTACGTTGCAGCGCGGGATCGGGATCATAGACTCCGGCGATTTCGACGTCCTTGCGTTTGCTCGCCAAACGCAGGAATCCGTCCACATGCCCGTGAACCAGTCCTGCAATGCAGATCCGGAGGGGCTTCCCGGCAACCGCTTCGGTCGATTGGCCTGCGGCCCACAAGGCAAACAACCCGCCGGCCAGGGTGAATTTGAGGATGATGCTCATGCAACGAGTATGATATAACGTAAGCCGGAGCGGGCCACTAGGATGGCCTATAATTGTCCTGTGGGAGCGAACGACGTAAAAAAGAAATTGCAGGATGAGGTCGCTGCGCTCGAATACGAATTGCGCAACGAACTGCCGCGGGAGATCCTCAAAGCCCGGGCGCACGGCGACTTGAGCGAAAACGCCGAATACCACGCGGCCAAGGACCGCCAGGGCTTCGTCAACGCGCGGCTGAACCAGTTGAAGAAGCGGCTGGCCGAGATGTCCATGGTGGATTTCTCGAGGATCCCGCACAACAAAGTTGGACTGGGTTCCACAGTCGTCGTTATGGATACGATCAAAGAGGAAGAGATTACCTATTTGCTGGTGACCACCGAGGAGGCCGACGCGGCGTCCGGCAAGATCTCGACCAGTTCCCCCATCGGCCGGGCGCTGCTGGGCAAGGAAGTGGGAGACGCGGTAAAAGTGCAGATACCCGGGGGCGTCAAGGAGCTGGAAATTCTCAAGCTCACCACGATCCATGAGGCCGCTGACTGAGCTATGACCTATACCCGCGCGATCGGTATCGTCTTCGGAGCCGCTATCGACCGGATTGTGAGGTGGCTGTCGCTTTCCCGCATTCACCCCAACGTTCTCACTTTTTTCGGGCTGGTCATCAATATCGTGGCGGCCTTATTTTTTGCGGCGGGTAGCTTCCGCTGGGCGGGTGTGGTGGTGATCGGCGCCGGGTTGTTCGACATGGTGGACGGGCGCGTGGCCCGCGAAACCAATCGTGTGACCCGGTTCGGCGGCTTCTTCGATTCCGTGTTGGACCGCTATTCGGACCTGGCGCTGCTGATGGGCCTGTTGGTCTACTACGCTTCCATCGACCGCTACTTCTATGTGGTGCTGACCGCCATCGTCATGACGGGATCGGTCATGGTGAGCTACACCCGGTCACGTGCCGAGTGCACCATTCCCAAGTGCAAAGTCGGATTTCTGGAACGTCCGGAGCGGGTGGTGCTGATCATTATCGGAGCGTTGACGGACCGAATGGCGCCGGTCCTATGGGTAATTGCGGTGCTCTCGAACCTGACGGTGATTCATCGCATGATCTACACTTGGCAGGAGACCAAGCGGCTCGAGGAAGCCCAACTGCGGGCCGTGCCTAGCTCTCCAGAATTACGTGCGCCATCCCCAGCTCCGCCGTATGTGTGAGGGATAAGGCGATCGACTTCACACCCAGGGCTTCCGCAAAGCGGGCGGCCTGTCCGTGGAACCGCAGCGTAGGCTTACCGGACGGC
>Ga0187858_10005484_pt1 | contig 11594 bp, 13 predicted proteins | sample June2016WEW_8_15_FD_133015 | JGI IMG/M metagenome (GOLD analysis project Ga0187858, IMG submission 133015) | Peatland microbial communities from SPRUCE experiment site at the Marcell Experimental Forest, Minnesota, USA - June2016WEW_8_150 | ecosystem: Environmental > Terrestrial > Soil >...
AGAAACAGCATGAAAGGAATCGAATGAAGGAAATGGCAATTAAAGTCCAAAAGACAATGAACCCCCAGGCGGTAGTTGAAGGGTTTAAGAATTTATCCGAAAAAACACAAGAAAGAGTGGTTCACCAGGCTGCTCCCCGAATTGCTCAAGGGATTATCAAAGCGGCAGGGGTGGGGATGGAAAATAACCAGGATAATTTGAAGAAATATGCCCAAGTGTGCTTAACAGTGGTAATCCCCGCCGCAAGGTTTGATGCTACGGGGCAGGCGTTAAATAAAGTAAGGGATAATATTCTAACTAATCTCCCGCCCGACATGAAGAAGATGCTCAAAGATGGTAAAACAAGGCAAGAAGTAATCGATTTCTACACCGGAGTTCCCGAGTTCATGCAAGTGTTCAAGAAGCTGGGTTGGGATGAATTGATGATTGAATCCATGGTGGACAACGCTATTTAAGGTGAGTTGACGGTGAAAAAGTTAATTTCTATCATTGGAATAGCGTACCTTATTTTTTATGGTACGTTGCTTGCTAATTATCATTTGCCAACTCAGCAAACTGCTTTAGGTACTTATATTTCAGAATTACAATGGGCGGTGCCGTCCTTATTATTGGTATTCTTTGTTTTATTTCCAGTGGTGCAGAAGATTAAGTTCCTCACTATTAAAAATGTTGCTATTTTGGGGTTTGTGGCGTTAATTGTTTGTCTTGTTCTCCAGTTATTGGGAATATCGGGCATCTGGTGGTCTTGGGATACTATGGGGTTGTTAGTTATCATAGTATTGGGTGTGATGATTTACAATCAGGGTAAGTTGAAAGATATTGATGCGATACTGCTCAGTTTATGTGTTGTGTTTATTGGTTTCGGGATATTCGAGATTATTTATCAGGTTGGTGTTCTCAAATTTGATAATTTTTTTAGTGCAAATCCTAAAAACTTTTGGATTGTAATGATGGAGTTGTTCTTCTGGATATTCCCATCATATTTTACTATTAATTATTTAAGCATGAAATATAAAAATATGTTTCATGCTAATTGGTATGCCCTCGTTTCGTTAGTCTTGGCTTTCGTTGCCGGATTGTTATGGTTTACTCATGGTTTTGCCATTCCGATAACGTGGAATGGAACTGTACCGTCTTTTACGCATGACAGTATATTATATATAGATATCTCTCGGTATTGTCAGGCTTTTCTTACAATTGGAACCGCTTTAATCTTTGTGCCAATTAAGGGATGGAAAATTGATAAATCTAGCGAAAAGACTGCTTAAAATACGAATTATCAATTTTATGGTTGTCGGTGGATTAGGATTCTGTTTGAATCTCGTTATCTATTATCCATTAACAGTTATAATCCACAATAGGGTTTCGTTTTTAAATCAGGTGTTTTACTTGCCAGCGTTACTAATTTCTACACCAATTGTCATCGCTTTTAATTATTGGATGAATAAGAAGTGGACTTATCGGGAGTGTCCTGCCAAGAGTCTTAGCTTAGTTCGGTATGAATTCATGGGTTTATGCACTGCCGTCCTTGATATGATTGTACTGTTTTGCCTGGTCTATTTCGGACATATTTATTATCTGCTGGCGATGGTTATGGCGGCGGTTATTATGTTTGGAATGAGATACTTTATTTCAAATCGTTGGGTATGGAGAACGTTGGAGGTTAAATCGTGAAGATATTCATTACAGGGATAGCGGGTTTCCTTGGCTCGCATTGTGCTGAGTTTTATCGTAGTAAGGGGTGCGAAGTTATGGGAATCGATAACTTGACTAAGTATGAGTTATCAAGGGTTCCTTATCTTAACCCCACAGTAGTTAGAAGTTACGTTGTAAATAGGCTAGGTAAAATTGGTGCAAAATTGGTCGAGGGTAATATTTGCGACTTCGATAAGATGCTGGGAATGGTTACAGAGTTTAAGCCCGATTATATTATTCATGCCGCTGCCCAACCTGCTATGACGATTGCGCTAGAGACTCCAAGTATGAGTTGTGAGAATAATGTAGTGGGTACTGTGAATGTGTTAGAAACGGCGCACAGATTAAATGTCCCAGTAGCGATTTGTTCTACTATTCATGTATATGGGAACGGCGACAATAAAATGTTAGCGGGCTTGCTTGAGAGTCATCATTCTTATCCAGAGACCAGTCCCTTATTAACAGGAAAGATTACGCCATTACATGCCGATAAATATGCCGATGAAATATATGCCAGGGCTTTTACTGAAGCGTTTAATATGAAAATCGCCGTGTTTCGATTTACTGGTTTATATGGCTCTGTCCAATTTGCCGGAAGTGACCACGGATGGATTTCGGCGTTTGGCATTCAGACGCTATTAGAATATCCGATAATAATTTATGGAACTGATAAGCAGGTTAGAGATATTCTTTACGTAGATGATGCTGTGAAGGCGTTTGAGTGTTGGCGGCAAGTTCCCATTTCCGGTATTTATAATATTTGCGGTGGAAACGAATGTTGGGTTACTCTCGGCGGAGTATTGGCATTACAAGCTAGTTTAACAGGGAGAAAGCAGAATATTAAAGTGGAACCTTATAGGACTGGCGATTTATGGTATTTCTGTGGGGATAATGAACTGGCACTTGGCACTTTTGGCTGGAGGCCAAAAGTGCTTCCTGAAGAAGGTATTAAGCGAATGATGGATTGGATTAAAGAAAATAGAGGGTTGTTTAATGAAAAGATTTAGCGATTGCGTGGTTCTTTGTGCTGGTAAAGGTACAAGAATGGGGAGCGAACGCCCTAAAGTTCTGATTGAAGTAAATAAGAAAGCGATTTTACAATATGTAATAGATTTTTGGAAACCGCAGGTGGATAGGTTCATCTTTGTTATCGGGTATAAATCATTTGAAATTACCAAATATTTAGGGCAATCAGGATTAAAGAATTACAAAATAGTAGTTCAAAAAGAACAGAAAGGAATTGCCCACGCATTACTTCAAGCGGAGTCAATATTAAGTGGTAACTTTGTAGTAGCACTTGGCGATTGTGTGCAGAAAGGTAATTTTATATATCCTAAAAGCTTACAATTAGGTTGTGGAGTGTGGAATGGTGCAGATTTAGAAGAAATATATAAATCATACTCTGTATTTATTCTTAGTTACGATGATAAAGAAGATTTGATTTCTAAAGTAATTGAAAAACCTAAAACAGTAGATGATATCGAAAATGCCCATTGCGGAATGGGGACATATTTCATGGATATCAGTTGTTTTAAGTATATTAAAAATACGAAACCGTCTGTATTGCGTAATGAAATAGAAATCACTGATGTTATTCAGAATATGGTTAATGAAGGCGAGGAAATTAGTCCTGTGATGTTTGACGGAACGTATATTAATATGACATCTCCAGAAGATATCAAAGAAGCGGAAATGAGAATCAAGTGAAAATAAAGGTAATCCCCCATGATGTTAGTATTTTATTCAGTTTGTTTGCCAAAGCGTTAATACCACGTAAGCGGTATGAATGCCCAAATGTTAAAGAGCATTATGCTAATGAGCATTACGATTGGATTGATTACCCGCAGTTCCCAGAAAAGATACTCCACGATAAGCGAAGAGAGGTCATGGCATTGCGAGCAGGTAAATATATTCATTCTAAAGTTTTGGATGTTGGTTGTGGCACAGGATTGATTACACAGGTATTGAAAGGTGACGTGTGGGGGTTGGATATCAGCGAATGGAAATTAAAACGGGCAAAACGGCATGTCCCTACTGCTAAATTCGTGGTGGGTGATGCTGAAGATATGCCGTTTGATGGTGAGAGTTTTGATTGTGTTGTCAGTACAGATATCCTAGAGCACCTTGAAAGGCCAGACTTAGCAGTTCGAGGAATATATCGGATATTGAAACAGGGCGGTGTATATATTGGCACAGTCCCGAGTAAGCATATTGTTTGGAAAATGAGAAGGTTTCTGACAACCTCTGATTTTGGTATAGAGCCATTCCATAATTACTATTCAGTAAAGCAAGTTAGAGATATGATGGAAAGTTTTGAGGTTCTGGAAATCACTCATCAGTGTTATGGCCTTGAAATATTTTTTGCCCTGAGAAAAAAATGAGAAACTATACATTAGATGCGATGAAAGGTTTCGCCATACTTTGCGTTGTATGGGGGCACGTTGTATTTGAGAGTTTGGGGACACAGGGTTCAATTCATAATGTGTCTTACAATATTGTGTCCTCTTTCGAGATGCCCGTATTTTTTGTGGTGTCGGGATACCTTTTGTATAAGACGCTTCCTAAGATTGAAAAACACTATGATTGGATAAAAAATAAAGCCATCTTCTTGTTGATACCCCACTATATCGTGGATGTTTTGGTGTACTTAATTCCGTTATGGGTGTCATTTTTAAGGCTAGCTGTTCCTAATTATACTTTTCCCGTATGGCTTGCACAGGCCATGTTTTTAAATCAAGGTGAGTGGTTTTTGTGGACGTTATTTATAATATTAGTCCTACTATCTTATGTAGCGATGAATAGGAAGTTTTGGTTGTGTCTTGGCGCAACTGTATTTATTACTTTATTACCAACTAGGAATTTTCCAGATTTGTTTGGGATAAAGGACGTTCAGTATTATCTTCCGTTTACTATCGTTGGTTTGTTAATTGCTAGGTACTCTTTTAAAAAATATTGGATTATTATATTTTGTGCTCTAGCTTATGTTCCAGTAATGATTTGGATGAGGTGGCAAGGTGGTTGGGTTTATAATCCACTTACTTCAATAACGCAAGGGATTGGACAAGAGTTCACGAGAGTGTTAGAGGCGATTTGTGGTACGAGTGTGGTGTTTTGCTTAGGGTATCTGTTAAGGAGAACTTTTGTAATGAAATGGTTGGGACAGAATTCACTCGGAATTTACATTACTAGTTTTTTGTTTATCGGATTAGGCATAGGGCATGGGATTCTTCATGCTCTTGTAGGATTCGTAATTGTTCTATGTATCAGTATTTCTCTGACGCTATTGTTCAGTAGAGTTAAAAAATTAAATCGGTGGTTTCCGCAAGGAGCGAAAATTTGAAACGGTGGATTAATGCTGTAATAATAGCCTTCTTCGTTACACTCGTTGTGTTCTATTCAAGATTTATCATCTGGTCTCCTGCCACTGCTATCGTAACGCATCACCTTGCGACAGATTTATATGGGCATTTCTTCCATGTTTATGAAAGAATCCAGATGCTAAAGTCTCATTTCTTACCATTAGGTGATTATTGGATGAATTTTGGTGGTGGTTATCCGGCAGCGAGTAATGACCAACTAATTGCACAGCATGAACTTCTGATGACTTTCATTTATGTTATTACAGGTAGTTTTGAAGTTGCTTTAAAAATAATGATACCGATATTTTATCTCGCAACCTTAATTACTTCTTATTGGTACGGGATGGTAGTTTTTAAGAAACGAGCGATGAGCGTAATTTTTGCTGTCGCCTTTGCTTTCTGCACTTACGGGATTAATCAGTTGGAACATTTAGAATTAGTTGGAGTTCAGCCTTTTATTATGCTTGCCCTGATTTATCTGGAGAAAACATTCCAAAATCCAAAACGAATCTCTAATCAGATTTGGGCAAGTTTATTTATGATATTTGTTTTCATATCTAATCTATACCCGATGTATTTCTTATTAATGTACTTATTCGGCAGGGTTGTTTATCAGATAATCAAGACTAAACAAGTAAAACAAACATTACAAAATATATTAGTTATAGGAATCGTGGCGTTATTAATGATTACACCTTGGATACTTCCACAAATGGTAGGATTACCCAATCCAATAGAGAGAGCTAATTTAGGAGTAGCGTTACAGGGATATTCACGTTCAGCCGCTTATTTCTTCTATCGTAATACACCATACGTTCCTTATCAAACAGAGGAGTATGTAATGTATCTTGGAATAAGCGTGATTATACTATCTGCGATTCCAATGTTAAAGAGAGCTAAGATATCATCATTATACATTTTTAATTTAATAGTAGTTTTGTTCTTTATGTTGTATTCTATTGGCGCAGCATCACATTTTGATTTGGCGATGATAGTACATAACTATTTCCCAGAAGCGTATTTTATCGAAGTACCAGGTAGAGCGATGGTAATTGGGAGCCTTGCGCTATCTGTGTGTGCGGCATTAGGTTTCCAGTTGATTTACGAGAAGATAAATAAAAATTGGTTGAAGGTGGTATTCGTTTTGCTGATTAGTCTGATTGTTTTTGCTGATTTAACAGTAGGCTTGGAACCGCCGACGATGAATCAGTATTTTATCGATACTCCGACTTATGATTGGATAAAAGCGCAGTCTGGAGATTTTAGAATTGTAGAACTCCCATCAGTTCACGATCAGCAGGCAATGACGGAAATTTATACTGGGCACGATACTTTATCCACGATACTTTTGGGTTATGGGTATTTTGAACCATTGCAGTCCTTTGCTAATGTTTATAACAATTATGCGGACTTAAACGAATCGGCACAAAATAGTGCGTTCTATGGCGTAAAATATATTATTTTAAATCTTACGCCCTCGTATTATACTTTTTTTGCTCAGGCGATAGTTTCAATAGGTGCGCCAGATTATTTGCAAATGACACAACTCAAAGTGCAAATAGACGGTGATTCTAACTATAAGTTAGTTTATCAAGATGGAGATGTTTATACTTACCAGAACCTGCTTTATCAAGGGATTGTATTTGGTCAGAATGCTATGGTGCAATATGACCGGATCAATCCCGATACTATAGATATGAAAGTTGATGCTACACAAGCTACGAACATTGTGATTAGCCAGTGTTATACAACAGGGTGGGTGGCTACGATTACGAATAATGGGCAAACGTTTACGGAGTATCCGACTAATGATAATAATGTTCAGATGTTAGCGGTAAATTCAGGAGTATCTGTAATTGATTATCATTATGTTAGGCACGAAGCATCGTTGGTTAATTATGCCCTGTGGTGGATGGCGACGATTTTAGTTATTCTTGCCTTGATATTTAGAAAGAGATGGATTTATGGTGCTATCAGTCTGTATGGAGTCATTGTAATGGGTATTGCCGAATCGTATAATTGGCAAAATAATCCCAAGTTGTACCATGAAGCAATGTTAGGGTTAGGGATTACTTTGTTTGTAGGTGGATTATTTACTTTATATTTAAGGAGGAACAATGAGCATACCAGCCGACCACATGACAACAGTTAAAAAGCTAGGCGTTATAGGTACTATGAATATGATAGCGAAAGCCGGATTTAATTATCGGCACACAATGGGGTACTTATTAGGTAGGGGGCAATTCCAGAGGTTCTCCAATTTTTTGTATACCAAAACATTGGTGCCGACAGGTGAAGGGTCTGGGGAACTTGCTTATTATGCCATCGGTGGATTCTTACAGAAATATCCTCAATTAATTCCATATCCAAAATATATAGAGATAGAGATTTCTACATATTGCGGTTTTCACTGTATATTTTGCGAACATACTGCATGGCATCAGCCATCAAGAAATTTATCATTATTGGATTTCGTTAGGCTTACAGACCAGTTTGATTTGAAATGGGTCAACCTTACAGGTGAAGGGGATGCTTTCTTAAATCCTGATTATCTTAAAATGATAAGATATTTAAAAAGACGTAATACAAGCGTATTTCTTGTGGATAGTTTTAATCTGATTAATAAAGATGTAGCACAAGTATTAGTAGGTTTAGGTGTTGATGGCATTTATATTTCGATGGATGGCGCAACAAAAGAAACTTACGAATCAATTAAAGTCGGTTGTAATTACGATAGAGCTATCACAAATATCAAGAACTTATTAGAAGTTAAGAAAGAACTCCATTCGCCTATTCCTGAAATCTGTTTCCGGTTTGTTGTGAATAAGAAGAATGTTAATGAAATGGCGGAATATGTCAAAGTTATAAATTCGATGGCAACACGAGAAGAATTTGGCGATGGTTCTAAAATTCACTTTGTTGGACTTCTTGATTTTCCTGAAATCCACGATTTATATTTAGAGACTATTCCGGTGGATAAAATCAGTGAAGCGATTGAAGTGTCTAAAGGTGGTTTGCCTGTAGTATTTGCACATACCGAACAGGTTACAAACCCGTCAATCAATAAATGTTTAGCATGGGCAGAACCCTACTTCGCTTTAGTGCCTGAACCGATGATGTTACCTTGCTGCGCTGTCTTAATGAGCAATGACAGAGAGAAAATCCACAAATATAGTTTTGGTAACTATAATACTAGGCCTATCAGAGAGATTTGGAACTCACCTTATTACAAGTGGTTTAGGCAAACGGTCACGGATCCTACTTCTAAAGTTCCGATGCTTTGTGCTGGATGCAGGGCTTATGAAACTGAAACACGAATGAAAAAATATGGCGTGGATATGAGGACTAAAGAGGATTTTTTATGAAAGTCTTGATAGTTCATCCTCAAATGGCGTTATATGGTGGCGCAGAAATCGTAATTGTGAAACTTGCTAAGTATTTACAAGAACACAACCACGAAGTTACTATATTAACATTAACATCGGCTCACCATGACGATTATGATGGATTGGATATTATCGTACCGTCATTTCCAGAAGAAAGAATACAGTGGCGGCCTAGAGATGGTAGTCTCAAGACTTTGCATGAACTTTATCAAATTTATAAGAGTCTTAGATATATAGTCAGAGAACGTGTAAACGGATTCGATGTAGTCAACGTACATAATTTTCCGGCAATATGGGCAGTACCGAATAATAAACCAATAGTTTGGATGGCGAACGAAATACCGGATTTATGGCATAACCAAAAAGTGCCTAAATTGATTAATCCACTTTTAAATATTGGAAGATATGGCGATAGAGTAATCTCTAATAGTAAAAAACCTTTAACGGTTGTTGCCGATAAGAGAATGAGAAGTTTATTTGAACATCGGTACGGATATAGACCTGAAATAGTACATTATGGCGTGGATAGCGAATTTTGGAATTGCGAGAAACAATATGAAGGATTTACTGTTATCGTTCCTTCAATGATAACGCCGTCTAAAAGACAAATGGAGATTTTGCAAGCGATTAATACTTTGGAAAAACATATTCCGAATCTCAGAGTTATTTTTGCCGGATATAAAGCACGAACCTTGTATAGTTTTCAGTTAGACAAATATATTTATGATAATAGTCTTAGAGATATAGTATCTTTTACTGGGATGATTAGTAGAGAACAGTTGAGAGAACTTTATCGCAAGTCAAGCGTGGCGGTTTTATCAGGCAGCGGTCAGGGTTCGTGGCTTGGAGGGTTTGAATCTCTTGCTACAGGAACGCCGATTATTATTTCGCCTAAATTAACTTGTTCTGAAATCGTACAAAGTGAAAGACTAGGGATAGTCAGCGATAATTACGTGGATAATGTTTTGGAGATTTATACACATCAAGAACATTATCATAAACAAGTGAAATGGCAAAAAGAATGGGTGAAAGAAAATCTTACGTGGGACAATTATTGCAAATCGATGGCGGAATATATGAGGATTAAACTTGAGTACTCTTAGAAGATATCGGGATTTTTTGAAAAGTAAGTACGGTATTTCAGTATGGAGGGTGATATGTCGGTATTGGCTTCCTCACTTCTTGCTTTCGGGGTCTGTGGGTGCGTTGGTGTACTGGTTGACATTGACCATGTTATTGCACACAAGTTCGGCAAAGATTACAGGTTTCTCCATGTATATTACTTGTTGGTTGCTTGCATTATCTTGTGCGGTTGTTTCACATATCTTGGAAGATTATTGGTTAAATAAGTTTTAGGAGTTTCCGTGAACAGAATTGAGGCGCAATCCCCTGAATTTATTCATGGGGTCAAGCCGATGGGGTATTGACAAACAAGTGGGAGTATGATACGTTTAGTATAGTAAGTGTATGATAGACTTAAAAGAATTGAGGGAAGCGGTAAAGAATATGACACGGCAACAGGCGATTTATCGTTTGTTGCGGGACGAGCTAATATTACAAGGTCATTGGAAATTAAAGAAGCGTGGCAAACCCAATCCAAGATTTAAAAAGGAATAATATGCCAAACACAATTACACAATTAGTAAAAATACCAGACAATTTCAGACCCAAACTTGATGGTCTGGCGGTTAATGCTCGGCGTGCGGTCTCTGAGATGTTAGCCAATCGGGATAAATCGTCATCCAAGTATTATCCTGATATCCCCTGTGTACTCGCCAAAAGTCTGATTACTAAATATCAGAGAAACAGGCGATGTCACTCAGTAAAACACCTGACCTTGCCTATTTGTGGAGATAAAGGAAAACAGATTAAATTAGTTGATGGTGGTTTCCGAATTTCAGCAGTATTTGGTAAAGCAGTCATTCAAGCCGAATGGTGGTATCCAGTTTTAGGTTTTGTTCGTCAAGTAGAGTTGTTCCAAAGAAGTGGTGATTGGTTTGCTACCGTGTCCTATAATACAGTGGGGTGCGAGCCAATTCAACCTGAGTCTTGCGTTGGGGTAGACCGTAATTCAGTAGGCAATATTGCAGTTATGGCAGACCCGACCACAGGCTATGTTGAGCATCTTGGTTTTAATCCTGCCCGAACAAAGGAAGTATGGCGGGGCAGAAAGAGCAACTTACAAAAAGCAGGTAAGAACCGATTACTATTTAAGATAAAAAATAAACAATCAAGGAGGACAAAGTTAGAGAATCACATAGTGTCCAAACGCATCGTGGATTACGCCGTATCACATTGTCGTGCGATAGCGATAGAGGCACTCAAGGAAGTTAATGCCAAGGGTTCTAAAATCAGAAAGTTCAGTGAAAAGAGCCAGTGGAGTTTTTCACAACTTGAAATCTTTATTCGCTATAAAGCAGCCTTGCATGGCGTTCCCATCATCTCTATTCCGCCTGAATATACTTCTCAGGAATGTTCGAGGTGCGGGCATATCCAGAAACCCGATGGCAAGAAATACCGTTGCGGGGTGTGTGGACACATTGACCACCGTGATGCTAACGCCGGATTCAATATCGCTAAACGTGGTAATGATATCCTAAGCGGTGGAAAGGCGCAGGACTCAGCGAGCCTGCATCGGGGTCTATTGGTAGCCCCCTCTCTGGGACACGACTATGCAAAAGCATAACGCCAAACAGAATCCCCTGCCTTCAGGCATGGGGAGTATCAATAGATATATTACTTATGCCTGTCGATTCTTAGTTACTGATATGGTATCGTTCTTTATCATCGGATTGTTTATTAAACAAGAGTATAAGTTATTTACTTATAGTGGGGCGTTCATGTTTTTCATGTTATCCGTGGTAACGTATATTTATGGAGTGATAATTTCCAGTACAAAAGGAAAGAATAGTAAGTGAGAAAAATTTTAAGATGGATAATAATCGGGGGAATTGCCCTGTTTATATTTTATTTATCGGGTGCCATAAAACTTGGTATTATTATTTTAGTTGTACTAATTATTGGGTTAATTTTGTTTCAGGTGGCAAAGAAGTCGTTTAATCGTAATCGGAAAGGGAGATAATGGAGAAGTTAAAAGAAGCTCTAAAGCGTAATTGGTTGTTAATTTTGCTGGCTGTTGCGGTGATTGCCCTTA